>Ga0265298_10001825_pt1 | contig 31019 bp, 35 predicted proteins | sample AusTroGonzalo_MG_3_FD_193486 | JGI IMG/M metagenome (GOLD analysis project Ga0265298, IMG submission 193486) | Bovine rumen microbial communities from tropical cattle in Woodstock, Queensland, Australia - Gonzalo_01 | ecosystem: Host-associated > Mammals > Digestive system > Stomach > Rumen ... | reverse complement strand
CCTCAAAGTCGCCTGCCTCGAAGAAATCGCCTACCAACACGGCTGGATTACCTCCGAAAAGCTAAAAGACCTGGCTAAACCCATGATCAAAAATCCCTACGGCCAGTATTTATTCCAGTTAGCAGAGTCTGAGAAGTAGTCATGCTAGACTTCAAAGTATCCCTCCACGGCGCCGAACTCCAGTCCCTGGAGTCCAATGGCCACGAATACCTTTGGCACGGTGACCCCGCATTCTGGGGTCGTCGTTCTCCCATCCTGTTCCCCATGGTGGGAAAAGTCTACGGCAACGTATTCCGTGTGGACGGCAAGGAGTACCCCATGGGCCAGCACGGCTTCGCCCGGGATTCGGAGTTCGAGAAGATAGGGGAGCGCTATGTGTTGACGAATGGCCTTCGCGAATCGGAGTTTGCCAAAGTAGGTGAGCGCTACATCCTGTCCGATGGCCCCCGCGAAAACTACCCCTACAAGTTCGAGCTTTCCGTACATTACCATAGTGAGGTCAATCGCTTATACGCCGAGTGGGAGGTACTCAACATTGACAACAAAGACATCCACTTCCAGATAGGCGCTCATCCGGCGCTGCTTCTGCCGGATTATCATGAGGAAGATTCGGTTCACGGTTACCTTCAGTGCTTTGACGGCAATGGCCAGGTAGTGAAGCAACCCATGTTAAGCCATGGCTTGGACGGCGGATTCCTCACGGAACTGGCCGCTCCCGTCCCTATGCCCGTTGACAAAAACGGTCTCCTGCCCATCACCAAGGACACCTTCGCCATTGACACCTTCATGTTGGAGAACGGCGCTGTTAAGAGCGTAAGCCTTCTGGATAAGCACAAGAAGCCATACCTCACCGTTGGTAGCGACCAAACGCAAGCCTATGGCATCTGGGCCCCTCACAAGACCGGTTGCCCCTTCGTCTGTCTGGAACCTTGGTGCGGCATCACCGACCCTGTAGGCTTCACTGGTGACATTTCCGAGCGCTACCTGAACCACCGCCTTGCCCCCGGCCAGAAGTTCAACTTCACCTATTGGATTGAAATCGCATAATTATGTTTACACTCATCAACCTCCCCTACGCCTTGGACGCCCTCGAGCCCGTCATCAGCAAACAGACCCTGGAATTCCACCACGGTAAACACCTCCAAACCTACGTGGACAACCTTAACAAGTTACTCACCGGCACCGGTCTGGAAGAAAAGACCCTGGAAGAAATCATAGTTGCGGCCGCAGCCTCATTGTCGGCCCCGACCGGCAATCTGAAGGCCATCTTCAACAACGCCGGCCAGGTCTTGAACCACAACTTGTATTTTACTCAGTTCACAGCTGCCCCTCATTCCGGCTCCTCCCCTCATTCCGGCCTCTCCTCTCCTCAGTCCAACGCAACCCCTCATTCCGGGCTTGACCCGGAATCTCCTCTTGCCAAGCAAATAGCGAGGCAATGGGGCACCCTCGACGCCTTCAAATCCGACTTCGAATCCAAAGGCATTGGTCTCTTCGGCAGTGGCTGGGTCTGGCTCCAAGCTAACTCTGACGGCGAATTATCCATCGCCCAATACTCCAACGCCGATAACCCCGTCGCCCACGGCCTCAAGCCCATCCTCACCTTCGACGTCTGGGAGCACGCCTACTACCTTGATTACCAAAACCGCCGCGCCGCCCACCTCCAGGCCCTCTGGCAGATTGCGGACTGGTGCATAATTGAAATGCGTTATACATCAATATAAGAGTTAATCTCATCATATGCAGATTTCTCAATTGTGTTTTGTATCTTTTGTTGAGTTATGAAAAGAATAATAATACGTGACTTTGGTCCAATTGCGGAAGCAGATATCTCTATTAGGGATGTCAACATAGTCATTGGTGAGCAGAGTATTGGGAAGAGTTGTGTTCTAAAAGTATCCTGTTTCTGTACGTGGGTCGAGAAACGCATAGCAATTGAGCAAAGCGCGCGGCGCTTTGAGAAGAAGGGTGTGTTTATGGAAGAGTTGCTGGATTTCCATCGTTTGAATGGGTATGAACACGAGAAGTCATATATCGGATATGAATCTGATTTTATGAAATTCTCATATGACAGCAAAAACGGTTTTTCATACGAGTGGAAGGAGGATAGATGGGACTACAAGCGTCCAAAGGTGAGTTATGTTCCAGCAGAAAGAAATCTAGTAGCTGTTATTCCTAACTGGTTTGAGGTTAAGTCGGTCGCTGATAATATTCAAGACTTTATGGCTGATTGGTCAGATGCCAGAAAATCCGTTGGTGATGAGACGATTCTAAACCTTGATGTAGCTTACCACTACGATGAAGGACGCGATATGGACTTTGTCAAGATGAAGGATGGACGTTTTCTTCCTTTTACGAATGTCTCAAGTGGTCTGCAGTCGCTGATTCCATTATATGTACATTTAGTTAATATCAATAGCAAAAAGTATCGGGAGCGTGAAGACAACTCAGTAAAGCATAAGTCTGAACTCGAGAAACTTGTCAACTCGCTGGTAGAGTACTATGGAAATAACAAGGGAAGAGCTTACATAAAGAATCCCAAATATGGGACTGCCAATCAAGAGACCGGTTTGGAGGAGGAATTCATACCTAATCCGGAAATGACGCAATGGTTGTTGAGACGGTTTCTTAGGTTATCCAAAATCCATCATTGCGAAGTGTTTCTGGAGGAACCAGAAGAGAACCTGTTTCCCCCGACACAACAGTTATTGATGAGGACACTTCTTAACCAGATTAAGCAACAAGAAGGCAACACTCTCTTTATCTCTACCCATAGTCCGTATATTCTAGACGTTCTATTGGAAAGAGGCACGTATGACTTTGGATTGTTCTATATTCAGTCTACTGAGAGTGGGTCAGTGGTTAAAACCGCAGCAGAGGTTGAAGTGCAAGATATGTTTGAAGATGGTGTTGACGCATTCTTTAATATAGAAAGGCTGGGTGATGAAGTATAATGAGATTATGCCAGAGTGTTTTATTGACACGACACTTGTTGGTTCATTGTTGGATGCCAAAGTGAGTCATAAACATAGCTGCACAGAAGTGGCGAGGGAAATGAAAAATGGGAAATTCAAGGATGAATTTGCCGTTGGAATAATAGACAATGATAAAAGGAAGATATCCTATATAGAGAGTTTTGACGTAATAGGAAGAACGGAAAACCTGACATTTCTGAAGCATGAGAACAAGCATCAGTATGTGATCAAAGTAGGGAAAGAGCATAAGGCTATGGAAACCTTCATTTTGGCAAATGTGGAGATTATCGGTATGAGGATGGAAGATTTTGATTTGTCATCGAATCTTGAGGAACTGATTAAACAAACTAAGGATAGTATATCTACTCAAAAAGATCCAAGAATACTGAAACTGTGCAAGGCTTTACGGCAGTCGCCTGAAGTGGCTAAACTTCAAGCCGTGCTTGCCTATCTGGCCGCGAATAAATATGATGTCGATATAGAAGAATTACGGAGAATGATTCTTCAATGAAACGAAACAGATGCTTATTGATAAAGCATCTCTCCTCCCCGGTTAATCCTCCCCAGATTAATCTCACAACTCCTCGGCGCCACTCCCCATCGCGTCCTCAACTGCAAATCAAAACAACATTATAAAACCTATTTAACAAAATTTTAAACCCAATGAAACCCTACGAACTTACAATCATCACCCTTCTTCTCCTTGCCTTCTCCCTCCCCGGAATGGCCCAGAAGAGAATCATCAACCGCGAAGCAAGACCCCAGGCTCCCAAAACAGAACGCATCAAGATCGAGAACATCAACAACGAAGACATCCTGAGAGTCGCCAGCCCGGAAGACACCATCAGAATTCCCCTCACCAGTGTCATCCGAAGCAAGATAGAGGATTTGATGCAATCCCAAGTCGGCACATCCATCATCGTCAAAGACATCGACGGGGCCGATGTAAACATCCTAAGAGTCTTCAAAAGCATGAAGCCGGGAGTCTACTTCAGAAATAAGATGAGGACGTCGATATCCGTGTTTGATGAAGAGTTGAGGATTTGACAAGGTGAAGCATCACCAGAACATGTACCGCACAAAATGAAATATCTGGTTTTAGATACGAACGTATTCCTTCACTATAAGGACTTTGAGCAGGTTGATTGGCAATCATTGCTCAAAGACGACGTGACTATCTGTGTGCCACAGCGCGTGTTAGAGGAGATCGATAAACACAAGGACCAGAGCAGAGGGAAGATACAAAAGAGGGCAAAGCGGCTCTCTGCAAGATTTAGCGAGCTATTCTTGCAGGATGAAGCTCCGCGAATTCCCGTTGAGGTATTAAATCATCCGCTATCCACCTCTTTTGACGACCCTCACTTTCACAAAGAAATCAGTGATGATTGGATTATCCTTTCCGCACTCCAGTCATCCCGTGCCGATACAGTAATAGTCTCCGGCGATAATGGAATCCTCCTCAAAGCCAAACAGCATGGACTCGGATTCTTCCTAATGCCCGATGAATTATTACTGGCCGATGAAGCCTCTGAGGAAGAAAAGGAAATCAAGCAATTGAGACAACGGCTGGAAAAATATGAGAACCGCTATCCCGATCCTGAAGTCATCTTCGCCGATGAAACATCTCTTCTTACCATTGAGAAGCCGGTGTTCGTCGATTCAAAGTCTGAGTTGGAGAAGTATGAGGCGGATCTCAAAAACTCTTTCCCATATCAATCGTTGACAGAAGAACCTCAAACTCAATTTAACCTGCTAACCCTTAGTTCCAGCTATATTCACAGCACCGTAGAGCAAAAGCAAGAGTACAACAAGGAACTTGATGATTTTTTTGAGAAGAAGATCCTTTTGAAAGAAGCCCAACTGGCCAAACAACGCATGGGCCAACGATTCTATAAACTAGAGTTTTGGCTATCCAATAGAGGCACATCCTCTTTGGGAGATACTGCCGTCTTCATCACCTTTCCTGATGAGGTTAAAGTATATAATCAGAATAGTAAGAGCGTTTTTCATCTGGAAGACCCGAAGGAGCCGGTATTGAAGAATAACATCTCAAGCGTCATACCGCAATACAATAGTACTCGTGCCGATGAAAAAGAGATTGAGATATGGTCTCCCGATAAGGCGCTGGACGTCCGGGAATTCAAGTTCTTCTCGCACAGACTTACGCATGGAATGCGCCATTCTCTGGGTAAAGAAGATATATACATCGATATCGCCCAATGCGGTAATTTTACCATCGACTGGATCATTGTGGATTCTGAATTAGTCGAGCCGGCAAAAGGCGAACTACACGTTGTTATTAAGGAAGTAGAAAGCGCTAGTTAACATATTTTAGATCCCAATGAAACCCTACGAGCTTACAATCACCACTCTTCTTCTCCTTGCCTTCTCCCTCCCCGGAATGGCCCAGAAGAGAATCATCAACCGCGAAGCAAGACCCCAGGCTCCCAAAACAGAAAGCATCAAGATTGAACACGTCAACCAACAAGACATCCTGAGGGTCGCCAGCCCGGAAGACACCATCAGAATCCCCTTCTCCAGTGTAATCCGCGACAAAATAGAGAACCTGATGCAATCCAAAGCCGGCACCTCTATCATCCTCAAAGATATCAACGGAGCCGATGTCAACGTCCTCCGAGTGGTCAAAAGCATGAAGCCAGGAGTCTATTTCCGCAACAAAATGAGAAAATCCATCTCCGTCTTCGACGAAGAGTTAAGAATATAATCCCCTCTCGCGGGCTTGACCCGCAATCTTCAATAGACTTGTCATTCTGAGCGCAGCGAAGAATCTGTAAATATGACACAATTATCAGACAAAGACCATAAGGCCCAGATGGCCGATATGAAGACCTTCGACGAGCAAATGCCGTGCGTCGGAGTCTTCTGGTATGACCCTGATAAGCATGTCCTTTTTCGAGTACAAAAGAGGGAACTCACACCTCGCGAAATAGAAGAAACTGCCGAGAGGGGAATTCGTGTTATTAATTATTCAGGAGCCGATCTTATGAGCGATAGCTCAAGTACTGGCGGTTTTGTAGCGTGGAATACAAATAAGTTTGAGATAAGAGTAGGCCACTGGGCCGAACCTATCCTTGACGAACTAACCGAGTTGGTGGAGAAGGAATTCTCCCTCCCATACTTCGAGTTCGTCTACGACGAGCACTGGGACTTGGGTCATGGTTGGTCAGGTGACATGCCCGGATCACGATAAACGATATGCTGGATGCTACACCCCTAATCACGGGCCCGTCCTCCTCATCGCGGGCTCTGACCCGCGATCTCCGAGAGATTCGTCATTCTGAGCGAAGCGAAGAATTTGTAATAGTATATAGATATAGTATAATCACACGACAATAACCCTTGGAAAGTTAATCAAAGTATTTGAGCTATTCATAGAACAACCAGTAGGTTGCTGGATGCTACCAAAAGAAAAGATAACGATATGCGGATTTGTGAATACATAAATGTTCGAGACGAGCGCCTGATGGACGGCTTGGCCCCTGTGGTGCGTATCATGCAGCAGGTGGAGGCGGTCGGGTCAGCAGAGGCCGTGGTTGTGGACTTTTCTCGTACGAAGTTCATCTCTCCTGTATTTGCGCTTTCGCTGATAGTCTATCTGACCCGTTGTGGGAAAAAGGTGTCTTTCGAGGGTGTTCACGATTATTTGGAAGTGATAGGAATGAAGACCTGCGGCGTCCGGCCAGACCAGATGAGACAGAGCGAGTTTCTGGCTATGATGGAGAGTTACACCCGGAAGACTTACATCCCCATCATGAACTTTCCGGCCCGTTCGAACAGCGACGAAAAGGAGGCCATCTCTACGGTTGTGGAAAACATCATTATCCGCCAGCTGAACATCCCCGGCAATGTGGCTACCGGCCTCAAATACATGATAGAGGAAACGTTGGATAATATCACGGAGCATTCCGAAAGCGATCGTGGATTCATATATGCTCAAGCGTATCCCCAGAAAGGGTACTTGGACTTATGTATCGCTGATCGGGGCGTGACACTCCTGGGCAGCTATCAGAAACTGACAGACAATGAGATTGCTTCCGACCTGGAGGCCATCAAGGCAGCCAATCGAGGCATATCCAGCAAAAACCTGCCCGATGCCGAGAACCGGGGGTACGGCATCTATACCTCTAAACGTATGCTGGTGGAAGGCTTGGGCGGCCAGTACCTAATGATTTCCGGAGGTAATTTTTACCTGAAAACACCGGGTTTTGACAGTTTCTATAGCCTGCCAGTCGGTTTGCGTTGGAACGGTACCATCATAGCCTTACGGATACCGTATAATGTTGAGAAGTTTAACTACGTCAATTACCTAGAGTAAGATGAAGACGATTGATATAACCCAGATCCTTTCTCCGGACCTAAAGTCCAGAATGCGGGCACAAGACCTTGAATTGTACATCCGGAACAGCGGAGAAGAAGCAGTTGTGCTGGATTTCAGCAACGTGAAGTTTGCTACCCGGAGTTTTATTGACGAGTTCTACAATCTATTTCTGAAGAGTCCGGACAGCCTGCCGTATCGTGTGGAAATCACTAACGTGCCTGAGGATATTAACACAATCCTTGAGACCGTGAGCCGCACCCAGACCCGTGCCAAGGTGATTCCCTCGCACACTCCCGAGCGCAGCTTCAAGGACGTGAACGAGTTACTGAGCTTTTTAAGCAGTGTGGCATTTTGACCCATTTAGGGAAGAAGACAACACAAAGTGTTTGAAACTCATAAATACGCTAGGGATTGACCTTAATCGAACGACAGGAATCCATGAGTAATAACATCAAACAGCTAGAAGACCTTCTGCTTCAAGAAATAGATATCAGGACAGATAATGCTCCAAACCAAACCGAAAAGCTAATTCTGGAACTATTCAAGTCCGCCATTCTCAAAAAGTATAAAGAGAGCTACGTTATTCAAGTTTTACACGGGGAGGTAAAAGAAGAGACACTAGACAAATGTTTAGATTACCTCTTTACTGAAGCGTGTGTAAAGTATAGATTATTACCAGGTATTGACGACACCACAAAAGAGACAGAAATAAAGGCAGGAAAGAACAGTCTTGATTCACTAAAGAAGATAGTTACCAAGATGCTTGCCGATAAGGGCGTAGTCATCAAATAAACCTGTTTATACCACACGAAAGCTCCTCCCTCAAGAAACGATAAAAACGAATACCACTACCCATGAATACGAAATCATTTTTAACCACCCTGATATTGCTGTCCTCTTTGTTGGGATCCGCCCAGCCGCTCACCGCGCGGCAACTCATCGCCCGCCCGCTCCCCGCCGAGTCGCTCTCCGCCGAACCCCTCCTCGCCCAGCGAAACCCCACCCACCAAACCTCAGCAAAACGTGCAGAGTACAAAGAGGAGATAGGACTCGATATGTCAGTGCCTGATTTTAACACGCAGAAGATTGACGCAAAGGTGATGGGTAATCGTTTGGCTGGCATTCTTGACTACCTTATGGAGAATTACCAGCAGGGAACTAATAATAGAAGGTTGAGTTCAATCGCAGGTGAGCAGAACGAAGCAATGGAAAATGGTTTCTTCCAGATCAAGAAAATGAAGTTTCTCAACGCGGTCAAAAGAGGAAAAGAACTCACCATTCAAATGCGAATCGAACTTCAAAAGAATTCGGCAAATATAAAACAGGCCGATATTTCATTTCACTTTGCCGATGGCATATCCGAAAGTGATAAAGTGAACGAATTGTTTAGTTACATAAGCCATTACGTACAAGCAAGAGATCAATTAGAATAACACTTTACTATAAGTGAAGGCGACCTTAATACAGCTATAGTCGCTGTGGAGAAGAAAGGACTATTTATAGCTTTGTTGTTCCAACTATAGGGCGGATAGCCCGCTGGCTTCTCAAATAGCCAAAGATATTAGGCCGATTTGGACAAACTTATAACCACAGATAAAACAAACCACATGAAAGGCATCGTTCTCGCTGGTGGCTCTGGTACCCGCCTTTACCCTATAACCAAGGGCGTAGCAAGCAGTTGCTTCCTATTTTTGATAAGCCGATGGTTTATTATCCCATCAGCGCTTTGATGCTGGCGGGGATTCGGGATATCTTTATTATCTTGCCCCCCTACGACCTTCCGGGCTTCAAGCGCCTCTTGGGCAATGGCTCCGACAATGACGTACACTTCGAGTAAGCCGAGCAACCGTGTCCCGACGGCCTGGCCCAGGCCTTCATCATTGGTGAGAAATTCATAGGCAACGACTCTGCCTGCAAGGTCCTCGGAGACAACATCTTTTATGGTAGCGGTTTTACCAGACTGCTCAAGGATGCCGTGAAAGATGCTGTGGGGAATATGACATCAACGGTCTATGGCTATTGGGTATCTGATTCTGAGCGTTATGACGTGGCCGAGGTTTGACAAAGACGGCAACTGCTTGAGTATTGAAGAAAAGCCGAAGGAACCCAAGAGCAACTATGCCGTCGTGGGCTTGTACTTCTATCCCAACAAGGTGGTGGACGTTGCCAAACACATCAAACTCAGCGCCCGGGGAGAATTGGAAATCACCACCGTGAACCAGGAGTTCCTCAAGGACGGAGAACTCAAAGTCCAAGTCTTTGGCCGAGGCTTCGCCTGGCTGGACACCGGCACCCACGATTCCCTGGCCGACGCCTCCATCTTCGTGGAAACCCTGGAAAAGCGCACCGGCCTCAAGATAGCCTGCCTGGAAGAAATCGCCTACGAAAACGGCTGGATCACCGCCGAAAAGCTCAGGGACCTCGCCGCCCCCATGGCCAAGAACCAGTACGGCCAGTATTTGATGAGAATAGTTAACGATAATGTATAAAAAGTAGAGCACCTCCCGATAAAAGGAAATGCTCTATGATAAGTGCCCTTTCTCAAGGGGCCCAACTTAGATTCTAGGTGCAAATATACAGAAGTTTTCCATTTCTGCAAACAATATTTAAAGAACTATCAGGGCGACAAGATACGAATACTTATCCGTGTAACGAATAAATAAACGTTTAAATGATAAAGCGCTGAAACAGAAAGCAGTACAAGAGTTTCGGAACATAAAAATTGCACAAGTTGAGGCAAAAACTGCATAAGACAAAATGCAAGTGGCTGAAAAAAGGGGAGATAGCCGTCTAAAAAGTGAAACGGTTTTGAAACGGATAATACATAGGTCCCACGCTAACCCGGCAGGCCGATAGGTTAGCAAAATAAAGGAGGCAAGGTATATATAATGACGAGCCAATGATGGCCGATGAGCAACCGCTTCAGGCACAAATGTCTGCCAGCAGCCACAGAGCCTTCCGCAGGAAAGCGGTACAGCCCAATGCCCGGCAGGCGGGCATCCGGCTGCAAGTAAGATAGGCGGCAAAGCCGCATGAGCACGGAGTACAAGAAGAATGTAAAACAAGTTTATGATATGCTGAGAATACTTCTATTATCTGACATCCATTTTATTCATTGTGAGGATGATGAGAATGATTATCGTTCTCTCGAAACAGCGTTTGTGGAGGCAATGGATGAAATAAGAGAAACCGGAGGTGTTAACCAGATATTGATATGTGGTGATATTGCTAATAAAGGGCAGGCTGAGGAATACTCATCAGCAGAGTCTTTCTTGAAAAGAGTGTTTGAACGATTGGAATGCAGTGAGTTATCAACTCCGGTGTACGTTGTACCCGGCAACCATGATATTGACAGGGGGATAAACAAAGATGAACGTCTTGCTTTACGGCCAACCCTGCTTGATATGTCAAAAGCTGATGGTTTTATCTTTAATGCAAAGCATAATGACACAGATAAGATTAGATTGCTTTACTCACCTTTTTCTGCATTCCATGTATTTGCCAATCAGCATTCTTCGCTTGATGGTATAGCAGAAGGTATATTTTCAGAAGCGCCTAACTTTAACGACAAGGGGTTTAGGAAGGAGATTGAACTGGGGATAATAGATAATTATGTCATTAAGTTGAACTGCTTGAATTCAGCTTTGCTTTGTGATGCTGATGATGTGAACGACCCTGACCATATTAAATACAGTGAGCATAAACTATATATACCTAAATACGCCTATAACCCTGATACGCCAAGTACTACGGTTAATATATCAATGATGCATCATCCGCATAAGTGGTTTTATAACGAAGAAGAATTGGATGAAGCATTTGACAGAAAGTTTAAATTACAGTTGTATGGGCACGTTCATACACAGTCGATTTATCAGGCAGACGAAGGGAAATCTCCCATTAGACTACAATTAGGTTCTTTACAGCCAGGAAAGGGAGGAGACCCTAATCTGTATCCGCCCTTATACAATATCCTTGAGCTTGACATTGCACGAGGCATATTGAAAGTGAAGGTTGTTTGTTACAGTTGGGATGGTGAGCAATTCAATCAAGATGACAGGTTCTCCTACGAAAAGAGAATAGAGCTTAAAAAGAAGGGATTAAGGACAGCAAATCAAAAGAAGGAGGTAAAGAAAATGAAAGAGGTTGCAGCTTTGGCAGATGATTTATATTCCTTGAGATATAGGTTTTTTAAATCAGACCATATAAGGGAGATAATTCGAGACATTAATCCTGCTGCTTATGACGAAGACAAGCAGGAGTATGTCAATGCTGTGGTCTTCTTCAAGTCAGTATCTACCAAGGTCGAAGTCATAGAACAATTGAGGTCAGTATTAACAAAATATGGTGATTAGCATATGGAACGTGATTTAAAAAATATTCTTGCAGAAGTTCTCGTATTTCCTTACGAGCAAGCTGTTGTTGATTCTCTGGAAACAGCTTGTCAGAAATATGTAGAGGATTTGACGTTGGGTCAATTTGAAGATTGTGTTTTACATTTGTGTTTGGACATAACCGCTTACGAACTTGTGCAAAGTGTAAACACACAAACAGGCAGGAAATTCCCGAATCGCGTTTATAGAGCTCTGGCAGGCTATGTGGTTGGCGAAGCTTTGTCAACGGTAGATGACAAGGATGACAAAGTGATGTTTGCTATGGCTTTGCGCAATGTTATCAAGGTGAGAGATGAACAGGCCGACGGCATTATCAAGAAGAGTATAGATCCCTCCTATTCTTCTATTGTAGAAGAGTATTGGGCAACAAACAATACCCTTTCATCATTGGTGGGCAAAGGTATTGTAACTAGCATTTTTGACAAGGATACTTGGGCAGATACGGAGTTGGAGATTGAAAAAACATACGACGATATAAAAACTTTGGCTAAGTACTATTGTCGCACAGTGTTCGAAAAGAAGTATTCTGCTATTAAACAGCCAGAGAATCAGGATATTTATCGGTTTGCTTATAATGTTGCAAACGAAATTGCATCTCAAGACTGGATGTTTGCTTCGGAGAATCCAATAAAGACTATAAAAGCCCTGGGATTAAAAAGTTCTGCAGTAGCGTTGAATACAATCAAGTCAAGGATTATAAACGCAGTTCAAACTATAACTGACGATATAGATTCAATGTCAGTTTATCGTCGATTCCTATATGTCAATGACTATCCAGAGGTTGGTAACAGACACATTAATCCTCAGAATTTCGCCATTGCTGTTTTCTATGAATTGTTGTACGAACGTTTAAAGGCCGAGAACTATGAATAATGATGATAATAGTTTGAAACTGGATCTTAAAACGGGGGGCAGCACAAACCCTCCTGAAAACGTTGAGTCGCAGCAAGAGATTCCAGATGTGTCTTTGCGATACGATGCGCTTCGCGAGGCAGATGTCAATAATATGGCATTTCCGAGTCGACCTACGCTTATTACCCTGTTTGGGATAAGTGAGTGTGGCAAGACTACATTTGTGGGAAGTCTTTTCGCTATTTTGCGCAGACGGCCCCATCTGCTTAATGTAAAATTTATTGATTCAGATACTCTTACTGGATTTGAAAGGCGTGTACACCAGAGGTTCCTTTCGGAGACCGGACAGTCTGTAATTCAAAGAACTCAGCGTAAAGCAGGCAGCATTTTAAATGTTGTTTTGGGAAACGCGCAAGGTGAAGATAAACATATGTTTGTATTATCTGACTTGTCTGGAGAGATTTATAAAGACGCTATTTCAGAAAAATCTGTTGTACTCCAGCAGACAGCCGTAAAATATGCAGACAAGCTTGTCATCTTTGTTGATATTGAGGCTCTCTTGAAAACGAAAACGTATAACTCCTACAAGAATAATTTTAAGTCGCTCCTTACACGTTTCAAGGAAAACAATATGTTGCCCGATGAATCTGAGATATTTGTAGCCTTCAATAAAGTAGATAAAGTAGGTATTCTCGCAAATGAAGAGGCTCAAAATGAAGAAGGAGTAGTTGATGAAGCCAAGAAGAATGAGTTTATTCAATTATGGAAAGGAAGGAAGAACGCAGTAGAGGATTCCATTAAAGAGATTGTATCTATCCCTGATGAAAACATATTTGAGATATGCTCGTTAGGAATTGCTGTCGGTGAAGAGGATGAAGGGTTAATAAAACTTTTCTCAAAGATACTTACCAAGAAACAGCACAAACCTTTGCCTGCAGCTTATAATTGGATTCAAAACGTGGTTAAAGCAGACTAGATATGGGAAACAATAAGAAATGCCTTGTTGTTGGGCTACAAGATACTGGGAAATCTTCCTATATGGCAGCATTCTGGGCTATTGAGAAAGAGGGCAAATCGGGGCATCAGTTAACGTTTGACAAATATCCTGATAACACTCAATATCTGGATGCTATCGGCAATAATTGGTTAGAGCAAGAACCCGTTAACCGCAGTTCCAATATTTCTCAGGAATTGGAATTTAGTCTAAAGAACAAAGACGGGTCAGTTATTGAATTGGCAATACCAGATTTCAAAGGGGAACGATACAAACTTATACTTCAGAATGAAATCCCTTCTGAAATTGAAAACTGGCTCAAAGAAAGTGACAGAATCCTTTTCTTCTTGCCTCCTACCAACGAACTGGTGTTTAACGAAGAAATGAATGTTGAGGCAAACCAATCTGTGGAAAAGAAACCGGCACCTACTTTCAACGTAGATGAGATAGAACCTTGGATACAGAACATCGAGTTGCTAAAATACATTTTTGAAGAGAAAGGGGACATTAAAATAGGTTTTTGCGTGTCCAAATGGGATATTAACATTGCAAAGAATGTGAGTGTTCAGAGATGGATTGAGCAAGAACATCTATTCTTTTATACTTATGTGCGACATCACTTCTCTAATTCTCATGTTAAGTTCTTCGGAGTTAGCGCTCAGGGTTTGAATTATGACAAAAGAGGAGAACTCACAGAAGCCAAGGTAAGTGAACTGACTGACCAGGGTATGCGTGCTTATATCTCCTCCGGAACTGATAAGGATTACGATATCACCAAACCGCTTGCTTGGTTGCTTGAAGATTAATGAGCTATGATTAAGCTGCATCAGATGCTTCACGGGTACAAACTTGGACATAATTATATCCAAGGGAGTATAGTCTTGCCTTCCACACGTGACATGGACAAGATTGCTACACTCAGTGATTGGTCCGAGTATGTGGGCATTGACAGCGCTCGGGATTACATTACTGCTTACCCGCTTGATGAGAGTCCTTATTACGTTGTGGCAAAGACATGGTATGCAGATGCGATGCCCCGCCCGGGTTGTGTATGGACTCACAGTCTACTCATTCACAAGGATGACTTAGTTAAGATTAACGATTTCTATAATCTGTTTTACTTATTTGAGGCACCCGTTACTGAGAATGAAGATTTTGAGAGATATGCTTCTCCACTGGCTTTCGTTGATGAAGAACAAGAGGCCTCTCTGGACTTGTCACAGATAGGAGATAATAGAGTGGCAGAGGTTTATGAGAGGATGCTTTCCAATTCTCCAGAATTCATTCTGTCAGAGTTTACCACTCAACAAAGCCAGGATCTTCTGCTCACACTTCTCAATTATATACCTGTAGAGATTCTCAAATACAAGTCTTTCTGTTCTGGGTCAGCCACGCCTCGTTCATATGACGGCCAATACCTTTCATTCCAATTTGTGACCCACGACGGAAATGCCGTCAAGTATCTTACGAATAAGAATCTTGGGCCTTGGGCGCAACTCGTAGGTGTGAGCGTAGCTAATAACAGGCCACAGCTGGCAAGATTGATAAAGCATTACCAGGACGAATTAGGGGACAGTGTTGAGAAACTTAAAGGGTTTTTAAATGTTGTGGTGCTTATCAATAGGGTATGCAAAGATGAGGATGAGAAGCATCTGGTTTTACTTGAGATTATCAAAACTCTGTCTGAGACCTTCCCTGATAAAGAAGAGGGGAAAGTGTTTAAGTCTGCCGTATTCCAGTCATCTTTGGCAAGAGATCTTGGTGGTGAGGTAAGCTTCCTTTACACAATCTCAACCATTGACGTATCTTCTTTTACAGAGGAACAAATTGATTACGAAAAACGTTTGTTTAACCTCTCCACAGATGAATTCCTGGGTTTGTTGAAGCAACTGTATTCTTCAGAGAATGTGAACGATTGGGGGGTGCAAATGGTTAAGAACGTGGACCACTTTGTATCCTATACGGGAATTGCACAACTGCGACATACGGATAAGGCTTTCTTCCTGACCTTAATTAGTAGCAACACTTCATTGCTCAATCAGATTGTTTGGTCTGACTTCTCTAAAGAAGAACTTCAATCTACATTGCCCGTGTTCTCTGATAAGGAGATGCTGAGCTCATTCAGTCACTGGAGGGAGTTATTCAAAACTATGCTAGAATTGAGTGTGCCAATTGCAACAGAACTGACACGCATGGCCTTTTCGCGCGACAAAGGATGTGTGGATGTGTATTTGGCCTATCTAAATACGGACGGGCATCAACCACAGACTTCTGTATCTAAAGAGTTAGAACATTATTCAGATTCTGTCCTGGCTTGGCTGGCTGAAACATCTGAGATAACTCACGAAGTTGCATACGTGTTGGTTAACACTATTGATGAGACCAGCTCATTGGTACAAAATAGGGGAAGCAAAATATGGCGGCCATTCTCTTATGTGCTTACGGAGAATGATCCAATTCAGTATTACGTTTTTCTCTATATTCTGTCATTTAACTGGCAAGATAGAGATGCGCTTTCTTATCTGCAGAAAGCGTTTTACCCTATTCATGTTCAGTTGTCGCAAGACAGGCTGGATTATAGCCTCTGGTATAAAGTGGAGCCTTATACTGAACACCGTTTCATTATATCGTTTTGGGACAGGTGTAAAAAAATGAGGAAAATGGTGATTAGGAGGTTGAAAGATGCCGGCTATTCTAAGTCGGAGGTTTTAAACTATACTCCTGATGCGCAGATAAATGAGTGGCTTACTAATGAATGGTAATACTATGACTTGGAAAAATATGCTAATCCGGCTTAGGGCCAGCAGCCCGGAAGCTTTTGACTATTTTAGGGTTGAGGTTAATGCCTCTTATAAGGAGGTTGATGGTAGAGAGGTTAGGGTTGACTTCGATTATGATGCACTCATCATAGAGTTTGCAGGTGATTACCACGGGAAGTATAAACCTACTGTTCGCGTATTCAAGGATTCAAGAGTTAATGCAACGATTGAGGTTTATGGATATGGTTATTTTAGCTTCCCTATAACGAGCCAAGATGAACATTTAGAGCAAAGACTTAAGATAACGCCAGGGTTCCCTGAATTTGTTAAAGATGAACTATTAGTTGGAGAACTAATGGGAATATGTGAATGGATAATCACTGCTTATAGAAGTTAGAATGAAATACGGCAACTACCCTTACGTGCAGGCGGGACCGCGAAAATATAAGATAATAATAACGAATTATAATAGTAACAAGACAATGATTAACGTTGGAATTATTGGATGTGGCTTCCAACTGAATACGTCAGTTAGCAAGCTAACTTCCTCACCTTCAATTCAATATGTGGTTACCGTTACATCAATCGCTCAACCAGTTGCACATAGCCCCAAAACTGGACAACATTGGACACTATTGCAACGCAACTGCCAGACATTTTAAAGACCTATCCGTTGTGCGTGTTTCATTGCCCGGTTGTGCAAGAAATCAAGCCATTACGCTCCAAAACCGACCGCGAGATACGAATATTTTTTCAGCCATAAAAGGCCTGTTTCAAAGAAATTGCAGATATTTCCAAGAAACCGAACGGAATCGAAAATTAACGTCCTCCTTATCGCACACCCTGTATACACCGGAAGTAAAAGACCTGAACACCCTTCGCGAACACTTCCAAGATGAGCTTCAGCGCTCACCTAATAAATACAAGAGAGTTCGTTCAAAAACTATCATATTAATTTCGCGAATATGAATTGTAACAATTTGCACTGCAAAGAATAGTAACATAATCCGGACCATCAACTCTCAAAACAAAACGTGACCATTAATGGCAAAGACAAAACTCTCCATATCCCTAATCAAATCAGGCATCACCAATTTGGCCGATATGGTCAAAGTTGATGACTGCACCCATAAAGAACTCCTAGGGGTAGGCCACTTCTACTACAACAACTCCAGGCCTAAAGATCCTGACTGGCTGCAAAGCTTCTTCCTCGGTCAGTTAGGGGAGGAACCAAGACTCCAAACATCCTTTGTCCAAGCCCTCCTTATCATCAAGCGGGACTACCAAGATGAGACAAGATACTTTGCTATCGCATTCGGTTACGGTCGGAATCTTCTAATCCCCGGTGCCATTGAACCCCGATTTGGGCTTAAGACAACTCTCAACACCATTGATCCTAAGCAACTACGTAGCTTGGATAAGAATAGTCTAGAGGCTATCCCCACTAAGGGTCGAGTGCAATCTAGTAAGCTTTCAGAGTTAGAAGTCTTCAATCTGGATACAGAGCGAGACATCCTCCGAAGCATTACCGCCAAGACCCTGGCAGACAAGAAAGATGACTTCGGTGGCACTATCTCCGGTTCAGATACACTCCACTTCTCCCAGGAAGTTGACATCGACACTATCAACGACCTTTTGGATAAGTGTTACGAACAATACAAATCAGAAGCTTACAAGCAGCGCTTCGAATGGATAGACCATCTTGAGCCCATCAAAGAGTCAGGACTTATTTCCACACTTGATGACAGCCTCATTGGTACAATCAACAACCGGAACCTCGAAGCCGTTTGGATGGCGGCCCCCGAACTCCTCCGTTGGGAAGACCAGCTCACTTTCCACCTGGGAGGAAGGCATCAGGACAGTGATGACCTGGACATTGAACAAGTTCTCGTACTCATTTTTGATGACCGTAGAGACCTCACAATAAAAGAATTAAAAGATAAACACGTCAAAGTCAAGGATGCAAACGGAGTCAAAGTTAGTGAATGGTCATACTACCGTTGCCTTTACGGAGAAGTTAATCAAGCAGGCTCTCTCTATCTCCTCAATGAAGGAGAATGGTTCAAGGTCGATGACAACTATAATCAGCAGATTCTTGAGTACTACAACAATGCGACCATTTCGCCGAAGCGATTGATAGATTGCAATAAAGCAGAGTCGGAAGGTGATTATAACCAACGTTTGGCCAACTCAGATCCTTCTTACTGCCTCATGGACAAGCAACTTGTAAAAACAGGCATCCCGCAGAATGAAATTGAAGTTTGCGACGTGCTAACACAGGACAAGTATCTCATCCATGTAAAGAAAGGTCATGGCTCGTCTGTGTTGAGCCACTTATTCAATCAGGGTTTTGTTTCTGGGACAATGTTGCTTCAGCAGCAGTTCAGAAAAGAGACAAATAAAAAGATGAAGGCTGATGTGATCCACGGAAAACCCGACCAGGCCAATTGGCTTTTCACGGAGAACAAGGACTACATACCTGGACAGTATACGATAGTCTTCGGTATTATTACCGGCAAGAATGTTGCTCGGCCGAGGATTCCATTCTTTAGCAAAGTCGTGTTCCGACAGATAGCCACCACGTTGTCTAACCAAGGTTATTCTGTCTGTCTGGCAAATATCGCATATAGTCGTCCGGCTGGAAATCCGTAGTAGTAAAAGTGAATATCTTTCTAAAGTCACATAATCATGAATACAAAATACTGGGTAGATATTAAGGAAGATGGCTTCAATAAAGAAGCTTATGCGCGTGCTATGGTCTTTGCTAATAAGTTGGCAGAGCAGGATAATGATGTTAAGCGAATAGTGTGTTATATCCATACAAAACAAAATGTGGGGTATTTTGAACCATTCTTTGATAGCACCACTATTAGTAAACTGTTTGACGGAAATGTACGCTTGAGTGGTTTTGCTGTTCCCATGACTATTGAAACGAAGATTACATACGATAAGTGCAAATACAGTAGTTGTTATGACGATGTGGTAGTTGCTTTTGGTATGGATTTGAAGGAGCTAGAGGTCATTGACGATTACTACTGTGTGAAGTATATCATAGCCGTCCCTTGGCTAAAAGATAAAACAATGCCTTGGATAGAACGCTGGAATGCAGAAGAAATAACGGGAGCAAAGCGTGATTCCGGAAAAACAGGTGTTTCCGAGATTGTAAAAGTTGCTATGAAAGAACTATCCTCCATCATTAATATGAGTACTGGGATATCACATCCTTCTGACAATGACCGAGCAAAAACATACATTCGCGCCCTTCAAAAGTATGAGTCAGAATTGAACGCACACTCTGTCGTATCTTACCTCGTAGCAGAACTTGGGTGGACGTCGGCTCATGCAAATGATGTTGGGAAACTTATAACAACTCTAAACGAAGGTCGATACTACAAAGGTGGAGAAAAGACAGGCTTGCAGGTCCATTATAAACGTTGGAAAGAAAAAGCAAAGAAAAGTATTTAAGCCAATATGTACACAGCCACCATATATACCGTCTCTATCGTCTCGCCAGGCGTGACCATAGAAGAAGAACACATAGCAAGGGAAATCCTCAACCGTTGGAATGCAGAAAACGGAAAGGAGAAAGGCAAAGTCTTTCTCCCGTTGCCGTCAGACTCCATGGCAGAACCGGATATCTAGTGTTGCCCATTGACAACTATGTAGACAATGCAAAGGCAAACAAAATCATTGCTACCTGCAAGCCGGTCATCCTCCTCTTCAGCGAATACCACGATGAAGATAACACCATCCCGGCGGAACTCAAGGACATTGAGGCGCTATTTTTTACCAAGGAGCCTAACTGCATCAAGGTAGTCTACAATGGGAGAGAGTGTTTCCAGCAAGCCTTCATCGCAGCAATAGAACAAAGCACTCAATAGACAATAATCAGATTCTTATATATGAAAACCGTAATGCTCGTTTTCGAAACCCGCCCGGAGGCCATTAAGATGTGCCCGCTGGTGAAGGAGTTCCAGAAACACCCGCAAGAGTTTGAAACCATTGTGTGCGTCACCGGTCAGCACCGCGAGATGCTGGACCAGGTGCTCACCATATTCGACGTAAAGCCAGACTACGACCTCAATATAATGAAGCAGGGCCAGGACCTCAAGCCCCAGCTCCTTCAATCAAGCATACGTAATTAGGCCGATTAAACATAGCGCAGCGGGCCGAGTTACCCTGCCGACAAGGCCGATTATTCAGAGAATGAGAATGCTTTGTAAAGCCTCAAGCATGGTGCGACAAAGAATAAAAGAACCCCATACAAATGTAGGGAATTAAGGCCGCGATATGCACTTCAAGTAGGAATTTGTTCGATAATACTGATATGAAAGCCAGAGTGATATTTACGGAAGGGTGTATCTTTTCATACTGTTTTTGCCATTATAGTGGTAAGAATCTCGTTTAATTACAGTTCCGTTTGATAATAAAGTTCTAATATGTTTAACTTAGAAAAATTTATAGCTGATAGTGTGACCTTCCGTCCTTTGAGTATGTTCGCCCCAGATATTGAGGCAAACAAAGAAAAGCTGACGGCCGAAATTAAAGGAAAGAAAGTATGCGTGATAGGTGGAGCAGGAAGTATTGGCTCCAGCTTTATCAAGGCGGTACTGTGCTTTGAGCCTAAGAGTGTAGTGGTGGTTGACCTGAATGAGAACGGACTGGCTGAGCTAGTACGTGATGTGCGAAGCACAAATGGCCTCTTTGTTCCTGATGAATTCCGTTGCTATACACTGAACTTTGCAGATCCTATCTTTGAGCGCATCTTCCGTGAGGAGAAGGGCTTTGATATTGTGGCTAATTTTTCTGCTCACAAACACGTACGTAGCGAAAAAGACCGCTTTAGCGTCCAAGCATTGATAGAGAACAATGATATCAAGGCGAAGAAACTAATGGACCTTCTGACGGTATATCCGCCCAAGCATTTTTTCTGTGTAAGCACAGACAAAGCAGCCAATCCGGTGAATATTATGGGTGCCAGCAAGCGTATTATGGAAGACTTGGTAATGGCTTACAACAAGTACTTCAAGGTGACGACAGCCCGATTCGCAAATGTAGCGTTCAGTAACGGTTCTCTTCCTGATGGTTGGATTCACCGTTTGCAGAAGAAACAGCCACTAGCTGCACCAAGTGACGTGAAGCGGTACTTTGTCAGCCCGGAGGAATCTGGACAGATTTGTATGTTGGCTTGTATTCTTGGCAATGGCGGGGAAGTGTTCTTCCCTAAGTTGGGTGAAGATCAGATGCTAACCTTTAGCAATATTTGCGACAAATTTGTTACAGCTAATGGTCTTGTGAAAGATCCTTGCAGCTCAGATGAAGAGGCCAAACGTAAGGCGGCTGCACTGGGATGGGGTGACAATAAGTATCCTACGGTGTACTTTGGTTCTGACACAACAGGTGAAAAAGCATACGAAGAGTTCTATGTGTCCGGTGAGAAACTTGACATGCTACGCTTCCAAGCTCTGGGGGTGGTAGAACAGACTACCCGCCATGATATTAGTGAAATAAACAACTTCTTTGAAAAGCTGGAAGGTATCTTTGCAAAAGAAGACTTCACTAAGGCTGAGGTTGTAGATGCTATAAAAGAGTTCATCCCGAATTTCGAACACGAGGAAAAGGGTAAGAATCTGGATCAAAAGATGTAACTAGAGATAACCAATTAGTAATCATGGCTGATTATAAAAAGACAATCGACTTTATCAAGTCAGTATATGGCAACCAAGAATTTACCCCTCTGGCTGCTCCCGTTTTTATTGGCAATGAAAAGAAGTATCTGAACGAGTGTATCGATACAACATTCGTTAGTTCTGTGGGTAAGTTTGTTGACCGCTTTGAAAACGACATGGCGGTTTACACAGGCGCAAAACGTGCAGTAGTATGTGTGAGCGGAACCAATGCACTCCACATGAGCTTATTGCTTGTTGGTGTAAAGCGTGATGACGAAGTGTTGACTCAGGCTTTGACTTTCATCGCCACTGAAAATGCATTGAGTTATATCGGTGCATATCCGGTATTTCTGGATGTTGACCGTTCTACTATGGGCCTTTCACCCGATGCTCTGAAGGAATGGCTTCATAAGAATGCTGAGGTACGTAAGAATACCCGCATAGGAGAATTGGAAAAAAGTCACGACTTCGCTTACAAAGAGGATGAACTTGCTTGCTATAACAAGAACACTGGCCGTAGAATCAAGGCTTGCGTACCTATGCATACCTTTGGCCATCCTGTACGCATTGAAGAGATTGCTGCCCTTTGCAAAGAGTGGCACATCGAATTGGTAGAGGACGCAGCTGAGAGTATAGGCTCCAAATACAAAGGCAAGCACACCGGTACTTTTGGTAAGATAGGTGCTATCAGCTTTAATGGTAATAAGACCATCACCACTGGTGGTGGCGGCATGATGCTCTTCAATGATGAAGAGCTTGGAGCATACGCCAAGCATATCACTACTCAGGCAAAAATTCCTCACCGTTGGGAGTTCCGTCACGACCATATCGGTTTCAACTACCGTATGCCTAACATCAATGCAGCTCTTGGTTGCGCACAGTTAGAGCACCTGGATGAGTATGTTGCCAGCAAGCGCAAGGTGGCCGCGGAATATGAGGCCTTTTTCAAGAATGTGCCAGACATAGAGTTCTTTGTTGACTCACCTGACACCTTCTCTAACTATTGGTTGAATGTTGTTATTCTACCTAACAAGGAAGAACAGATAAACTTCCTTACTCAGACCAATGACAATGGCGTGATGACTCGTCCCATCTGGGAACTGATGAACCGCCTACCTATGTTTGAGAGATGTGAGAATGATGGTCTAAAGAATACCATCTGGTTCGCAGATAGGGTCGTTAATATTCCGAGTTCTGTACGTTTATAAAAAACAATGAAGAAGGTCAACATTTTATTTCTAGGAGGAGCCAAAAGAGTTTCACTAGCTGAGCACTTGTTAAAAGCTGGCCAGAAACTTGGATTGAATATAAACATCTTCTCGTATGAGTTAGATGAAAGAGTGCCTTTAGCCGCTGTGGGTAAAATTCTTAAAGGAAAGAAATGGAAAGATGCAGATTTGTTCTCGGATTTGCACAGTCAAATAAATAAGAATGACATATCTATCGTTCTTCCATTTGTTGATCCAGCTATTGAGGTGGCAGAACTGCTGAAAGCGGGCAATAAGAATCTGTTTATCCCTACTTGTGGCAAGGATATATGCCATATCATGTTTGACAAAGTACTGTCAGAACGTTGGTTCTTAGATAATGGTTTGCCTATTCCACCGAGTTTCTCACAATATGACCAAATTCAATTTCCCATAATTGTAAAGCCTCGTACCGGGTCAGCCTCAAAAGGAATAAAAGTGATTGAAGATGTAGAGGAGTGGGACAAATTAGAGAATAAAGATAATTATGTTATCCAGCAGTATATAGAGGACAGGGAGGAATATACCGTTGATTGCTATGTAACATTATTTGGTAAGATAATCTCAATTGTTCCTCGTTTAAGAATCTTGACAGCAGGAGGTGAAGTGATGAACTCCGAAACAAGACGTGACAAGGATTTGATTGCTATCTCAGAAAAAGTCCTAATGTCAGGAGATTTCAAAGGTCCTGTAACAATCCAGTTCTTACGTGATAAAAAAACAGGCGCGACTTATATCATGGAAATTAATCCACGATTAGGTGGAGGAGTTATAACGAGTATTGAGGCTGGTGCTGATATTACAGAGTTTATTCTTCGTGATTATCTTGGAGAAGAATTGCATCCGTGTAATGATTGGAAAGATAAAACATTAATGACCCGATATTTTAAAGAAGTAATATTCTATGCAGATAATCATTGATTTGGATGGCACTATTTGCCATGAAATGCGTCAGTTCAGCCGCTGTCTAGCAGAGCCCTGGCCCAATGCGGTTGAAACAGTGAATAAACTCTATGATGCAGGTAATACTATCATCATATATTCTGCTCGTACATGGGTAGAATACGAGATGACAGTTGACTGGCTGAAGCGTCATGGTGTCAAATACCACCAGTTGTTTATGGGAAAGCCTATTGGTGATGTGTGGATTGATGACCGTGCTATTACTTGCAACAATAACTGGAAAGAGATTGAAGAAAAATTGCTAAAAAATGAATAAGCATGTAATTATTATAGCCGAGGCTGGTGTTAACCATAATGGTAACTATGAGCTAGCTAAGCAAATGGCATTAAAGGCAAAAGAAGCAGGTGCTGACTATGTTAAGTTCCAGACAGCGGTTCCTGAAAAGGTCATCTCAAAGTTTGCAGAGATGGCAGAATATCAAAAGGAGAACACTGGTAAAGTGGAAAGCCAGCTAGATATGTGTCGTCGTATTCACCTCAAGCTTTCGGATTATGCTCCTCTGAAAAAGTATTGTGAAGAGATAGGTGTCAAATTTATTTCTACGCCATTTGACTTGGACTCTATCGATGTCTTAAATGGTTTAAAGATGGATTTCTGGAAGATTCCTTCTGGCGAGATTACTAATTATCCTTACCTGGTTAAGATTGCCAAGACCAAGACCCCCGTCGTGATGTCCACAGGTATGTGTGAGATACATGAGATTAGGGAGGCCTTGAATGTGCTTTGTGATAACGGCCTTACAATGGACATGATCTCACTGCTTCATTGTAATACAGAGTATCCGACACCTATGAAAGACGTGAATCTTCGTGCAATGAATGAGCTGGCCCGGGAATTTGGTGTTACTGTAGGTTATAGCGACCACACTAAGGGTATTGAGGTGCCTATCGCTGCTGTGGCAATGGGAGCCCAGATTATTGAGAAGCACTTTACTCTTGATAAGAATATGGAAGGCCCCGACCATAAAGCCTCTTTGGAACCTCAGGAACTGAAGGCTATGGTTTATTCTATTCGCAACATTGAGCAGGCCTTAGGTGATGGCTCAAAGCATGTTAGCGAGAGTGAACGCAAGAATATTGCTATTGCACGCAAGAGCATTATTGCTGCAAGAGGCATCAAAAAGGGAGAAATTTTTACTGAAGAGAACCTGACGGTTAAACGTCCAGGAAATGGTATTTCTCCTATGAAGTGGAATCAGGTTATTGGGCAAAAGGCTATTCGCGATTTTGTTGAGGACGAAGTGATTGAACTTTAGTGCAAACCGAATGCAGAATAAATCGAGTTTTAATTATGCTGAGGTGCAGCCTAAAGACGAAAGAAATTCAATTATGAGAAAGATTTGTGTAGTTACCGGAACAAGAGCTGAGTATGGCTTACTCAGCCGTCTGATGCGGATGATTAAAGATTCGCAAGAAACGCAGCTGCAGGTGATTGCGACTAATATGCACCTGAGTCCCAAGTACGGTAATACATACAAAGAAATAGAAAAGGACGGATTCACCATCGATTGCAAGGTTCCAATTATTGATGATGACGGCAACAATGATAGTCTTTCAACTGTTTTAGAAATGAGCCGTGGTTTGAAAGGATATGCAGAAGCTTATAGGGATTTAAAACCGGATATAATTCTTATCCTTGGCGATCGTTATGAGATGCTGGCTGCAGCCACGGCTGCTATGATTATGCGTATTCCAATTGCTCATATTTCAGGTGGAGCTATTTCCGAGGGTGCTTTTGACGATGCAATTCGTCATAGCATCACTAAAATGAGCCAACTGCATTTTACGGAAGCAGAAGATTATAGACGTAGAGTAATTCAATTGGGAGAGCAGCCAGACCGCGTGTTTCATGTAGGTGCTCTTGGTGTGGAGAATATCAAGAAACTCCCTCTGATGAGTAAAGAAGATATAGAGGCAAATATTGACTTTGAGATTAATAAGAAAACTATCCTAGTCACATATCATCCTGTAACATTAGGCCTTCATACGGCAGAGCAGGATATAAAGGAGTTTATGAAAGCTCTCAGTCAACGTGATGACATACGTATCATATTCACTATGCCTAATAGTGACACGGGCAGTAAGTTTATTGTTGATGCTATTAATACTTTTGTCGCAAAGAATCCTAATAGATCTGTTGCCTATAAATCTTTAGGTGTATTGCGATATCTTTCTGTGATGAAAGAAGTAGGGGCTGTTGTAGGTAATAGCAGTAGTGGTCTTGTTGAGGTACCAAGTTTTGGCATACCCACATTGAACATAGGTGACCGTCAAAAAGGCCGTTTAGCAGCAGATAGTGTTTTGAATTGCAATGCCGATAGTGAGTCTATCCTTGCGGGTTTAGATCGCGTTCTCTCTCCTGATTTCATTGGAATAGCATCCAAGACACAGAATCCATACGATAAAGAAGGTACAGCTCAAGCTATTTTTGATGTGATAAGTACATATCCATTATTTCAGTTGAATCAGAAAATATTCTATGATATTAAACAATGAAGATACTCACAATTATTCCTGCAAGGGGTGGCAGTAAAGGAATTCCTCGAAAGAATATTAAAGAACTTAACGGGAAACCATTAATCTATTATACGATAGATTGCGCCCGAAATGTTTGTAATGATGTGGACATTTGTGTGTCAACCGATGACCCGGAAATCATCAAGTGTGTTGAGGATTATGGCTTGAAGGTTCCGTTTGTGCGACCAGCAGAGTTGGCTTCTGATACCGCGGGAACCTACGAGGTGCTGCTACACGCTTTGGATTTTTATGAGAAGCAGGGAAGAAAGTATGATGTAGTCTTGTTGCTTCAAAATACTTCCCCTTTTAGAACATCACAGCAAGTAAAAGAGGCATTAGATCTTTATAAATCAGATATAGATATGGTTGTTTCGGTAAATGAGACGAGGACAAATCCATATTATAATTGCTTTGAGGATAGCCAAGACGGATTTTTAAAAAAAACACTTGATTGCAATATAATTACGCGAAGGCAGGATGCGCCTGTAACTTATGAGTTTAATGGCGCAATATACGTAATCAATGCTGAGCAGTTAAAAAAAATACCATTGGGCAAGTTTACACGGCGTGTAAAGTATGTAATGGATGATTTACACTCAGTTGATCTTGATAATATGATAGATTGGAAATTTGCAGAATTTATAATTAAGGAGGGATTATTATGAAGAATCATATTATTAATCATAAAGAAACTCTAATAGAAGCGCTAAAGTGTATTACGTCTTTGCCTCCGGAACCACTTGTCCTGTTCGTTGTTGATGACGAGAATAGGATGGTTGGGACTTTGACTGATGGAGATTCGCGAAGGGCATTAATAGCAGGTGCATCTGTTATGGATAGAGTTGAAATGATTATGCATCGCAACTTCAACTTTATGAAAGTTGGCGGATTGAATGATGTTAAGGAAATAAAGCACCAGAGAGACTTGAAAATGAAACTCATTCCTGTGCTGGATGATAATAGTCATATCGTTGAAATCATTAACCTCGAAAAGCATAAAACAAGGCTTCCAATAGATGCCGTCTTAATGGCCGGGGGAAAAGGAGAACGCTTAAGACCACTCACAGAGAAAACCCCTAAACCTTTGCTTAAAGTTGGCGAAAAATGTATTATTGATCACAATATAGATAGGCTTATCAACTATGGAGTAAAACATATCTCTGTAACAGTAAACTATTTGAAAGAACAATTAGAGGAGCATTTTGTAGAACCTCGAGGAGATGTTCAAGTGCGAACAGTTCGAGAACCAGAGTTCCTGGGTACCATCGGTAGTATTCGTTTTGTTAGAGAGTTTTATAATGATGCCGTTTTGGTGATGAATAGTGACTTATTCACTAATATCAATTATGAGGACTTCTATCTTCATTTTAAGGATTATGATGCAGATATGTCAGTAGCAGCTGTACCCTATACTGTTTCTGTACCTTATGGCATTTTTGAGTTGAAAGGAAGAGAAATACAGGGTCTGATAGAAAAGCCTACTTATAACTTTTATGCCAATGCGGGTATTTATCTGATAAAGCGTTCTGTGTTGGATGAGATTCCTGAAGAAACCTTCTTCAATGCTACTGATCTTATAGAGAAATTGATTTCAGAAGGGAAAAAAGTTATTCGCTTCCCTCTGAATGGAACATGGATTGATATCGGCAATCCGCAGGAGTATCAAAAAGCAAATGAGTTGGTGAAACACTTGGCTTAATCGTCATTATAATGTTATAGAATATGAAAGGCATAGTACTCGCTGGCGGCTCCGGCACCAGACTTTACCCGATTACAAAGGGCGTAAGCAAACAGTTGCTCCCGATTTATGATAAACCGATGGTGTACTATCCCAGTAAGCATCCGATAAACCACGTCTATTAGGAGTGCCAGGTAGTGGCTACCTTTGCATCAAAGACTTATTAGCCATGATGACAAAGGAAGAGGTCGCCCAGATTATCACCTATTGCGACGAGAACAAGATCAGTTACAAGCAGCGTCTTTCAGAACTTGGGATAAGCGCCGGGAGCTTTTATGACGCCAAGCGCAAATATGCACCCAAACAGGGAGACGATACCGCCGGCGAGTTCCTACAATTGGTATCAGGAGGATCTTTTCTTCCCAATCCCATAAAGCCTGCCAGATCAAGGAGCGGAAAACAAAAGAATGCAGAACCGAACGTCGTGTCTGTGTGTATTGAGCTTAGAACTCCCACCGGAACGATGATGCGGATAAGCGGCAACCTGAGTGGCCGTGAGTTGAAGGATATCATCATAGCGTCATCCACCCATGTTTAGTTTGGACGGCGGATTGCGCTACTGGCTCTACAGCGAGCCAACGGATATGCGAAAGAGCTTTCATACGCTCTCAGGAGTGGTGCGGAATAAGATTGGTGGGGACCCGATGAACGGTGACGTATACATCTTCGTGAACAAGCGACGCAACCGAATCAAACTTCTCCACTATGAGACAGGCGGAATGGTCATCTACGCAAAGATGCTGGATAGAGGAACGTTCGGGATGCCCATCCCCGGGTCGAAAGACGTGGTGACAAGCAGTATCAAATGGGAAGATCTGCTCAAAATGGTGGAGGGAATCCTGTCTAATCCGGATAGTCGCCAGGCCCGTTTGGACGAGCTGAAAAATATGTGGAAAAAGTAAGAAAAAAGTAACAGAAAAACGCCCGTAGACTTGCATATATCGCCGTTTTTTCGTACCTTTATATTGTTGTAAGTGAGTGAAAAACATGGCGTCCGAACAGGAAATCATAGCAGCCCAGGCAGCAGAAATTGAGCGACTGAAAACAAGGTCGCCAGCCTCGAAGACCAGTTGTACTGGCTGCGTACGAAGATGTTCGGAAAGATGAGTGAGAAGAACCTTCCTCTGGATCCTACGGTGCTTAGCGAGCCCGGACTCTTTGATGAACCGCTCACTGAGGAGGAACGCGCCAAACTGGACGCGGCCATCAGAAAAGACGAAGAAGATACTGCAAAACTCATACAGGTAAAAGGCTTTGAACGTAAACCTCGCAAGGTCATTGATACTGCAAACCTGGAAGTCCGCGAGGAACATATATACCCAGAAGTAGAAAACCGTGAAGACTATACTGAACTTGATCCTGAAGTAACTGATACACTGGTTCTGGTTCCCGCACAGATATACGTGCGCCGTATTGTCCGCCACAAACTGGTTCTTAAGTCAAACCTCCAGATAAAAGATCCTGAGAGAAAGCCGTTTGAACTTGCACCTCTGCCGGTAATGCCGCTGCCCAAGTGCATGGCTTCGGAGAGTCTGCTAACAGACATTATACTGCAGAAGTTCCTCTACCATATGCCCTTTTACCGGGTAATCCAGAAGTACAAGGAACTGGGAGTCAAGATAAGTGACTCCACAATGAATGACTGGTACGCTGCGGCCTGTGAAAAACTAAAGCTGCTATACGACATCTTACTACGAGAAGTGTTGTCAAGTGACTACATACAAGTGGATGAGAGCACATTGCCTGTCATAGACAATGAGAAGCATCGTGCCGTGAAGGGCTATATGTGGTGTACACGTGCCGTTATTGAGAAGTTGGTGGCGTTCTACTATGATATGGGCTCCCGTTCCTATGAAACGGCCCGCAAACTGCTACGAGGCTATCGCGGCACCATCCAGACCGACGGGTACGATGCCTACGACCAGTTTGAAAGCGATCCTCATATCCAGGTCCTCAACTGCTGGGCGCACGCCAGGCGAAAATGGGTTGACGCTTTGGATGAAGATAAGCATACGGCAAGCGAAGCAATGGCTTACATCAATAAGCTCTATCATATAGAGAACGAGGCAAAAGATGCCGGTCTCTCCTACGACGAACTGAGAGATAAGCGCCAGAAGGAAGCCTATCCGGTAATCCTGGAGTTCGAGAAGTGGATGTATGAGACAGCCAGAAAGTCATCTGAGCAAAGCCGTATTGGCAAGGCCATTAAATACACTTTGCCATTGATGCCCAGGCTGGGTCGGTACGTGAATGACGGTCGCTTCTGCATTGACAACAATCTTGTGGAGAATGCCGTCAGGCCACTGGCTTTGGGAAGAAAGAACTTCCTGTTCTGCGGGAATCACGACGCCGCTGTCCGTGCCGCTATCGTATACTCTCTGGTGAGCAGTTGCAAAGCAATGGGTGTAGACCCTCGTGAATGGATGGAGGACGTGATGCTCCGTATCCCTGGAAACGAGAACAACCGGGGCGCTCTCCGCGAACTCCTGCCCGACAGGTGGGCAAAGCAAACCAACTAAAATCAACTTTACCCAACTTGGACCAACTTGGGCCAACTTGGCCAAGTTGGCTC
>Ga0265298_10001824_pt1 | contig 31024 bp, 30 predicted proteins | sample AusTroGonzalo_MG_3_FD_193486 | JGI IMG/M metagenome (GOLD analysis project Ga0265298, IMG submission 193486) | Bovine rumen microbial communities from tropical cattle in Woodstock, Queensland, Australia - Gonzalo_01 | ecosystem: Host-associated > Mammals > Digestive system > Stomach > Rumen ... | reverse complement strand
TCTCCGTTTTTGCGATGTTAATGGTTGTGGTGATGCTGTTTCCGATCTCACACTTTATGAGTTGAACGTACTCTTCCTGCGTTTGTGGGTTGAATTGGGGAACAATGACCTTCGAATTATGGAGTCTGAAAACCTGAATCAGGAAGTTGAATGTGAATTCGATGAAAACGATTTGATTTCAAAAGAGGATTTTTTCGCCCTCTACAAGATAGACAAACGTGATCCGAGCAACAATTTGTCGGCAATACTGGAAAAGATGTACGACAAGATTGTGAAGTGTGACGCGGAGTCTTTTCCGTATCGTTGCTGATTAGTTTTTAGTTAAGATGAAATGATAATATAATCAGTCAAGGCAAGACCTGCAAAGCCAAAAGAGCAGGATAGGTGGAATCCGATGCGCCGACGGGATAAAACGGCAAAGAAAGTTATGAATATTAAAAAGCAAAAAAACAGCGACAGTAAGCCGAAATGTAATAAATGGAACGATTGTAAAAAAGTATTAGATATTAAGGATATTATATCGTTTACCGACCATTCGGAAGCAAGAGCATATATTGAAGCTAATTTCAAAAATGGGCACTTTGCAGATGAATATGAGTTTATGGAATGTCTGAAAGGATATGCAAAACAAGGCGACCCAATAATGCAGAATATTCTCGGAATATGTTTTATCATTGGTTATGGATGCGAAGAGAATCCTCATGAGGCCTTGAAATGGTGGACTAAAGCTGCAGAACAAGGGGATCTTTGTTCACAACGGTGTTTGTGGGGCAAGTATTACTATGGTAGTACAGGTATCCGAAAAAATTTCAAGAAGGCTATTTATTGGTTAGAACGTGCCGCGCTTCAAAATGATGATGAATCTCAGTTTATGCTAGGTGTTTGTCATTACAATGGCCAGGGTGTTCTAAAAAGTCGCGAGAATGCTTTTGAGTGCTTTAAGATGGCTGCGGAGAGTGGACATTCCAATGCTCAATACCACCTTGCAAATTACTACTTAAATGGTTGTGTTGTTGAAAAAGACGTTGTGGAGGCCTGGAAATGGTTCAATTTGGCGGCAGAGCAGGGACAAATAGATGCAATTCGCTTGGTGAATTCTATATTTGATTCAGTAAGAAAAGATCAGGAGGATTTAGATTGAAGTTTTTGATGAGCATCTATCCTACAATTAGACTGTTTTATATGATTAGATAGAAAAAAGTGTATTTTTGCAAATTAGATTTATTGACAATGCCTCGTTCTTATGAGGCCAAAATCAGAAAGAAATGAAAGAATATCTTGTTATTGGAAATAGTAAAGAAGTATTTCGCATTGCTACAGAGGATATTTTGTATGTCTTATCATGTGGCAACTATTCGGTTTTTTACTTTACTTACGGTGATACCGTAAGCATGCTCTTGTCGATTGGTAAAGTTGGGGAAAGCATTAATATTCTATGCCCGCAGACATGCAAGAACTTTGTTCGTGTGGGAAGGAGTTTGATTATAAATCTGTCATACTTACTTAAAGTTGACGTTTCTGGTCGGAAATTGGTGCTGTTAGACAGAAACAAAGAAAGAAAAGAAGTTAAAGCATCCAATGCTTCATTGAAAGAGTTGGTTGATTTTATTGGAAATAAAACGATAAGATAATAACAATACTTAATCTGGCAAGTTCAGAATTCTATTAGGAAAATTGGCGTTATCCGATAGATTTTGATATTTATTTAAAAAACAAAAAGTATGGGGGAAAAAGAATATTTGATAAAGGAATATTTGACTATAGGCAATACCAAAGAAAGACACCGAATTGATGCTGCGGATATCTGTTATATACGTGCAAAAGGGAACTACTCACATATTTACTTAACTGATGGTACGGTTATTGAACTTGTGATTCAATTAGGAGATATCAAAGAAATATTACCCAAAAGTATCCCGCTGTCAGAAAAAAATTTTATCCCTGTTGGTCGGTCTTTTATTGTTAATAAAAAGAATTTGTCATATATTTGTGCTACTGATAAGGAAAGGAAGATAGAATTTTTTGGCAAACGTACAAAAGATTATTTGAATGGTTATAAAGATGGGTATTCTGCAGGACATATGGATGGGATATTAAATATATCCAAACTCATGCCTCCAGATCCAATGGTTTTAAAAGCGGATCCTCATACTCAGTTGCCCAAAGAAGATTTGCAAGAGTTAATGGAGGGATTTAAAAAAAATACAATATTAATTAATGAAAAATAAAATGAGCGATAATATTAAAGGATTAGAAGAGGGCTTATATATTTTAGGGGGAGAATCTGAATTCTTTCCAGAAGACAATGCCAATAATAACCGCACTCCATGGTGGGGGTGGGCCATCATCGGGGCGGTGGTTTTTGCAACCATTATATTCCTGGTTGTCCACTTCATGAGCAAGCCCTCAAATGACAAAGTGACAGCAGCATCTTCTTTAGCAGGCAAGGAAGATGTTACGGAAATTTGGTATAACAATTCAGATGTGAAGCTTCCGTCTTGTACTATGGTATCTGACACACTTATTGATAGCATTCATCTGCAGATTTTTACTCCTTACAACACTGTTCCTATGCTTCATGTGGGACCATTCGACACCATAGATGCTGACATCGTGTTTGCTACATTTGCCGCAGACCTCGGTTATGATAAAGGAAAAATCATAGGGTCGTTTGTGTGTGAAGGAGAAGTCCTTTCGTATGGTGGAGGTCGTAAACTCGGCTACTGCGCGATTATTGATGATAATATCACTTTAGGCGTGTCGGAAAATTCGTCCCTGTTCGAAGAGGCTATCGAGAGTGGTGGTTATTTTTTTCGTCAGTATCCTGCTGTCGATAATGGTGTGATGGTGGAGAACAATCCAAAGAATGCAGCCTTCCGACGTGCGCTCTGTATGTTGAACGGTAAAGTTTGCATTGTCGCAACTTTCAATCGAGTGTTGATGAATGATTTCGCCACGGCCCTTGTGAAGTTGGGGGCAGATAATGCCATCTTCCTCATTGGTGGTAACGCTGAAGGATGGTACCGAACCCAAGATGGCTCATTGCATCAGATAGGCGAAACGTATGTGAAGGGCAATCCTAATATCAACTATATAGTCTTCCGCGCACAGTAATTTTCCTTTTTCTATATGCACATTATCCTGTTCCATGCAGGATAATTTTTTTAAACAATGTGTATTACAATACTAATACACAAGTACACATTCGTTCGTACATGATAAAGCATATCTCATACATTATTGCCCGACAACAGCGAGCATGGTGGTATGCGTTGTCTATCTTTGCCCCGTTTTTAAAAATTATGGGTTATGAAAAAGTATATGATTACGATGGCAACAGCCATTATAGCAGTTCTACAGGGCTGCTCGTTCTCAGAGAACGAAACACAAAATGAATCCTCAGGCAGCAAATATTACAATATTTGCCTTGTGATTGACGGAACAGACCGTTTAAGTGAACAGAACGGAGTCCCACAAGTCAGCGTAAAAGAGATTGAAGAATTAGCCAGGATGCTCTCGCATAATGGGATGGGCACACTCTATGTCTCTTACGTTGACAAAGATTGTGACAATAATAAAGTTGCAGTCTTTGAATGGAATCAGGTCAAACCTTCTGAAACCGGAAGAAAACCTGACTATATGAAGAGCAAAGATTTTAAAAAGAAGAAACATGAGAATGATTCTATTATAAATGCTTATGACACCCAGTTACAAATTGCAATCGACAGATTCGGATATGAATGTACTTCTATTACAGAACTGGCTTACTCTGATTTCGTGGCACAACAAAGGAAAGGTTCTGACGTGAATGGTGCAATAAATCAAGCTGCTCGTATGCTTCAGGCAAGTGATTGTGATTCAAGCCTCTCTTACATTATTACTGTTTCTGACGGGTGCGATAATGTGGGAAAAGAGTTGAATCCATTGCCAGAAAGTATGGAGCTACTTGTGGTTAACTCAAATGTAGCCAAACATCAATATGGGAATTTGGTCTCCAAGGAATTTGTTACACTTCGACAAGCCTTAATATATATATTCAAATAAATATCATCATTAACCCTTAAGCATATATAAACAATGAATACAACAGCAAACACCCAATCTCGCAGAAGATCATTGTCAGGTTATGAAACCATGCTACATAATCGCGAACAACGAAAAACTCTCGAAACAACAACCTTGGACGAACAAAATCGCAAGGCGACCGAACAAATGGAACTTGATTCACAGAAGAATATCAATATCCTGTGTGGAAATATTCAAAATGAATACGATGCTATGGTTAAATGTGGCAAGGATATGAGACGGAAACAGGACGAGTTGGCGGAAAAAAGGAAAGAAGAAAAATTGTTCCTCGCCACAGAAGACGAAAACTACAATTTTAAAGATGTGGATGAGTCGGTATTACGAAAGATGAAGATGCGTAAGATCGCCTACTATGCACTTCCCGCATTGGACACTTTCTTCGCTTGGTTTGCGCTTTATCCTATTATCACATCAAAAAGTGAAGATTTGTCCAGTATTGGATGTAATCCTATAGTTGTAGGAGTCGTTGCTTCAATTGTTGTTGGTTTAACATTAAGCCTTTTGAGCCGAATGGCTGCAGCGTTCTATGAAAAGAAAGGAAAAAGAATACTTGGCTTTTTACCAGTAGTGGCTGCTATGATCTGTCTTCCTCTTATGTACATCATTGGTGAAGTAGCATTCAATGGCGGCGAGAGTTGGACCTACTCAGGTGGTTTCGCATTTGTTTCATTCGTTATCCAATTGTTGATTGTGACAGGATACGATAAACAGAATGAAGCATTTACATATTTCCGCAACAAAAATCAAAACGATTCTCTCAAAAGTGTTAAAGATGCTGATGAGAAAGCAATTCGGGATGAAATTAAAAGTGTTCAAGAGAAGATAATCGCAATCGAAAACGCCTTTGATTCAGGATACAACAGGTTTAAAAACGAATTCCGTGAATTGGCAGCAGCCCGAGATGAGTTCATCAGAGCATTCGGAAATGATGCCAAATATTATCTCAATCAGATGACTATCTACATTGGAAATCTTGTCTGTTTTCGCAATGTGGTAATCCCGTTCCATTATGATGCAAATGGGCGTGTCTCCACCATTCCTTTTGTTGATTTTCCTCATGCAGATGGGGGACAGGCCATTTTCGTAAACAGCGATTTTGTTTATCTTGACTATATGTTAAAGCAAAGTCAAGGTATCTCTCTTTCAGAAACAATTCAAATGATTGAAGCCAACCGTCATCCTGGATTGGAACCCTCTAAATTGGAAGATGCTGGTCCGGCAGAATTTTCCTCTTCAGACGATTTGAACAGCCCAAAAGATAGCAACAAGCAGGATCCCTTTGTCACAGAAGATGGAGATGAATCATACGGAGATGATGACAAAGACAGCATTCGTTGGGACGAGTAACAATAATAAAAAATACGAATATTATGTCACAGACAATTGATTATCAAGAAGTTAGATCCGTGAATTCTGCCGATAACTTTCAAAGAGAGTTTGCGCCTATTATCTCACAGATTCTCAACGCAGCTCCAGCCGAAGTGTCCACTGGCGTTAGAAAGTGTTGTTGTGAGTGCCATCCCAAATCCATGCAATTATTGTCACCTACCGAAATGAAAGTTATAGAGGCGGACTATAAGCAGCATTTACAAACGGTTCAAAAACAGAATCAAGTGAAAGTTGAGCAGTTGAAAGTGGCAGCTTTGGCAACGCTTGCAACATCCCAAGAGAATCTGCTTGTTAATGATCCTATTGCTGTTGCTGACAAAATACAACATATTGTTGATGCAAAGACAGTTTCGGGAACTCGCCAAGCAATCAAAACTGCTATTCACGAAATCAAGGTGCAGCACACAGAAGCGTTTGTGGCTAACGTGGTCAACGCGGTAGGGGAATCTGCCATTGCTGTAGGCTTCAGAGAAATCAAGGTTCAGAAGCCTTCAACACAAATGGTTCGTGTTGTGGCCGTCAACAGTTCGGGGCAAAATCTGGTTGCAGAGATAGAAAATGACAAGCAAGTAGATATTCGCACAGAACTGATAGGTTTTGCAGATGGTAGTTGCAAGCAAATGATGCGTGCGTTTGATAATGAGATGGTGACAAGAGGAATAACAACAACTCACAAGGAACAAAAACCAACATTCGGCATACCGCAGATGCCATTTGCTCAAAGATTGACCAAACCCCAAAGAGCAAGACAACGCTCTTTTGACGATGAGAGCATTGTCAATCAAAAAAATGAATCCGAATTAATAACCATTAAATGCTAAATATTATGACAATAAAAGAAATATTTGAACCCTATGAGCTGGAGGGACGCTCCTCAATGATCTTAACAGGAAGGTCCATTTATGATTTTGAATGCCGGGAAGATGGCACCATTTCCACACTGGTGCGAATGATGTCCGAATACGCTAAAAGTTTACATCTTGCGATGGTGCGCTATAGTTTGGCTGACGGACTTGTTGTTCCGTATAGTCTATATGATAAAGCCGATGGAGATACTATCAAGAAGGTGCTTTCGGCTAACGGAATCATTAATAGCAAATGCATGTCTGGCGACTGCAAGGCCTCGCAGGAATTGGTAGATATTTTGCGTGGTATTTCCCGAATGTCATCTGCCTCAAACTCTGACATCTCATGGCAGGATGGTCAGCAGATGAAATTCGTTTTTCTTTTCGAGTTCACATCAGATATTATGCCTGTCGCAAATAGTGTGAATCAGTTAGTCGCCAGAGAATTGATATATCAATTGGTGTTTTCGCGCCCATTCTTGGATAATGGTAATATGCTTGTCCTTTCTGATGTCGTGGAGGGAAAAATGGACATTCAGATTCAAGGATTGGTGTATAACAAGTTTTTGCCGTATCCTAACTATGAAGAGAAGTTGGTCTTTTTAAAGGGGCTGCATTGTAAGTATCCCAAGGCAAAGTATGCTCCAGAATTGAACGACCAGCTCATTGCTAATTTGTCAAGTAGTACCCCTAACCGTGGACTTGATCTGATATTCCGAGCATCCCATATTTCCGGACTGCCAATAGAAGTGACAGGCTTGATTGAGCAAAAATCAAAAGACGTTCAGACTATTAGCGAAGAGACAATCACAATGCTGGACACAACAAGGGTGAAAGATGTGAATCTCAAAGGAAAGAATGTTCAAGTCCCTATGAGTTTTTTGAAAGAGCAGGCAATTGGTTTGCGCAATAGGGATAAATCAATCCATAGCAATATTCTTCTCATGGGGGCTCCCGGTACGGGCAAAACAGACATGGCCATCATCACAGCACAGTGGGCCGCAGTTCCCATATACCAATTGAACAGTCCTAAAGCTGGCATTGTTGGAGAAACAGAACGTCGGGCCGCTTTACAAACGCGAATATTTTCTTCGACAACCCCTAGTTTGGGCTTTATCGATGAAATTACGGAAGCTATGCCGATGCAACGAGTCAACAATTTGGACAGCGGTGCTTCCGATGCGGTTATGCAGTCCCTGCTCAACACTTTGTCGGACAATAGTCGTGACGGGAAATCATTGCTTATAGCAACAACGAATTGTGGGTATAAGATAGGTAGTGCGATGAGGGATAGGTTTGTTATAGTGCCCGTCATTATGCCATCGGTTGCCGATTTTCCTGCCATCATATGTAGCATTGCACGACAGGTGTCGGGCTTGGATTTCAACGAACAAGACTCTGATATTCAAAAAGCGGCTAAGGTGTTTTACGAAAAACATATTATGCCCAGAAGAATAAGGGCGGCGCTGAAACTTGTTTGTAGGGATGGGAGATTGACTACAAAGGCAATTTTTGAGGCAGCCTTGGATGCGAATCCCTTGGATGAAGCGAGTTGGCTTTCCGCAGTGTACGCTGATTTATGTGCGATCTCGCTTACAGTGTCGCGACGATTGTTGCCGTGGTACGGCTGTGAGGACAGTTATCCGTACCCGACATATATCAAAGATATACTTGACGAGAATTGTGAGGTGGATCCTGTAAAGCTCAATAATGAAATAAATCGCTTAAAACCTTATGTCAATGTATAATATATCTAAAGGTCAGTTTAAGGAATTGTGTTCCGGGCAAATCTGTTCATGGAGTCATTGGGCGGGCAATGGTGCTGTGGCCGAACTTGAGAACAAGCTTAGAACATTATATGGAGTAAAACACGCCTTGTGCGTTGATTCTGCTACAAACGGACTGATGTATTTGCTCCTTGCCACAGGAATGATACGAAAAGAAATCCTCACCTCTTCTTTTGGTTTTGGGGGAAGCATTGCTGGTGCATTGGCATTGGACTGCAAATTTCACTTTGCTGATATTGAGCACAACTCCCTTAACATCAGTCCTAACGATTCATTTGAGATTTTAAGAAGGAACAAAGGTGTTAAAGCCGTCATTGCTGTTGACTTTGCAGGGATTCCTCACAATATGGAAGCTTTTCATCAAATCTGTCAAGAAAAAGGACTATGGCATTTTGTGGATGCAGCGCAATCACTCGGAGCCAACTATAATCAATTGAATGTCGCCGAACTGAATGATGCAATGGTTGTTTCTTTTGGCGCCTGCAAAGCGATTTCTGGGGGAGGTGAAGGTGGGGCCATCATAACAAACGACACAAGCCTTTACAACAATCTCATATCTGTATGTCAACACGCCCACCGCCAGGAACGAGATTTAGGAATAGGGACCTCTCACGACTTCGCTTTGAACGGACGTATGCATCCTCTTGCGGCCATACTTGCGTGTAACTCATTCGACATCGGGCTGGCAGAGATCGGTAAAAAGAGAGATACTATAAATGGCGCACTGGCGATTCTTTCAACTTTTGATTCCGTTGCCTCTGTCTTTTCGCAACCAAACAGTGCATTCTATTATGTTCCTTTTGTCGTAAAAGACAATGATTTGTTTGAGGAAGAGTTTGGCTCATCCATTTTAAACAAGGATTACTATTATACTAAAGAGTTTTTTTCTCCCCTGTCGCTACAATTGGAGTTGATAGGGTTAAAGAAGCGAGTCAAAACCACGTCTCATAAAATGATGGGACAATTAACTGATAAGTTGTTTTTCTTACACAAAAAAATATAAAGTCATGACCAGATACGAAGAATTGAAATCCAAGCAACGGGCTGCTCTTATAGTTGTTCTTACAGGAGGACTAGCTGCAATACCCATTGCGTTAATATGCCGAAGTAACATATTTGAAGGTACTTCATTCGATGAAGGATTGTTTCATCCTATTTTCAAAATGTTGTCTATTCTGTTATTGACAGCGTTGTGCGCAATTCCTGCATTCGTCATTTATTTAATTGCTCTTATAGTTACAACTGTTCAACTTTCAAATTGCAATTAGTTATGCCAACATTTATAGCAAATCGCATATCAGCGAATCATAACATCCTGTTTCCAGACCGAATTGATATCGACGATGACAGGATTGTATATTATAAGGGTGCAATTATTGGTTATCAGTCAACGGTTGTTCCGCGGGAATGTATCTCCAGTATCCGAATTGTTTCTAATATTCTGTTTGCCGATGTTATCATAGAGAGCAGTGGGGGCAGACGGATAGAGATTAATGGACTACTGAAGTCGGATGCAAGAACTGTTTATGAATTGCTACAATAAGTGGATTGTCATCATTAAAAATATCAATAACTTACATAAAATACTTAACTCACCAGTAATAATGTTTGAAAAAAAGTTGTATTTTGGCTACGTGAAAAATCAATTTATGAATATTACAAGACTAAAAGGGATAATTCCGTAAAAAAATGTATTTTTGGCAACGATAAATAAGAGCAAGAACCGACGGAGCCGGATGGGATATAACACGGCGAATTAGAACATGTCTAAAGTAGTAGAAAACATCGTTACTCAAAAAGATGAAGGGTACGAACACTATGGTAGTGTTCAGGTCTCGGTCCGCGACACCGATACAGATGAAGTTCGAACTGCAAGTGTGGATTTTTGTCCTAGCAAGGATGTGGGAGAAGCCACAGCTGAAGCCATACAAGATGCTTCAAATAAATTTTAGTTATATATAGAGGGTATTGTAGTCTTGTTAGTTTTCAAGCAGGAATGCAAAGAGAAAAATAGAAGTCAGTATGCAGTTCTATACGTTATCACTTTATATCATAATGTGACGGGTAGTCATTACGATAATGGATATTTAAAAACTTGATTTGGCAAAGCCTGTAATGGCACAATTAGATATAACTCGCTCTAGTGATCACAAGTGTGAGCATTGCTGTTGTCTTGATTCTGGCAGTAGCATTTCAAGAGAGCGGGTTTCGGGTGCAACAGGTTTGGCCGTAACGCAGAAATTAGATGAAAGAATTAATTAAAGAACTTTGTTCTGCCTCATTCGTTTCGGGTTGTGAGGTCTTAGATAACGATAATGTTTTGTTATCGTATCTGAAATCTCATAATATACCCTATGAGATTGATGCAATCGGGAATATCGTTTTCCAAAAAACAGGTCAAGGCGATAAAGTCTTAATGTTGATTGCACATTATGATGAAATTGGTTTTTCCGTCAAATATATAGATGACAACGGATATATATACTTTTCACCTGTTGGAGGCATTGATATGTCTATTCTTCGCGGTCAGAAAGTTGTTATTAAGCATAATGGTTCTTCTGTGTGTGGAGTGATAGGAGTGACGCCTATTCACATGAGAGATTCCAGACGTAATAAGGATAAAGAGATTGACATTTCAGATTTATGGATAGATATAGGGGTTACGGATAAAGAAATGGTTGAAAGGCTTGTGTCGGTAGGGGATCAGATTTCTTTTGCCTCTAATTATACGGACCTTAACAAAGATGTCTTTACTTCCAAAAGCATTGATGATAGGGTTGGTGTTGCTGCATTATTGTCGGTTTATGAAAAAATCAAGAATGATGATGTTAACTTTAAAAGCATCTATTTCGTCTTGTCTTCACAGGAAGAACTTGGTTTGCGCGGCGCACGAGTTGCAGGTTATACGATAAGTCCCGATGTGTGCATAGCAATAGATGTCACGCACGCAACAGATTATCCAACTGTCAATAAACACAAATATGGGGATATCAAAATTAATAAAGGAGCTGTCATTCCTGTTGGTTCAAATTTTAGCGCTTCCTTACAAAAAGAACTAAGAGCTATTGCTATCAACCGCAGTATTCCACATCAAATCGAATCTCTTCCTAGCCACTCTGGTACTGATATTTCCGAAATACAATTATCTCGCGGTGGATGTATGTCAGGGTTAATTAGCATCCCTTGTCGATACGTGCATTCACCTGTTGAGATAGTTTCGTACGGGGATATCTTATCTGTTGTGGATGTGCTATCCGTCTTTTGTGTTAAAACAATATAGCCAAAGTTTCGTTTTCTTTAGTTATTGTTGATGTTATTGAAAGGAGGTATGTAAAATGCAGAATGAAGAAATGTCCCAAATGAATGCTACATTCATCAATGAATGGTTAGAACGGAATTTGCAAAACATGGAAGCCGCAACCATTAGCGCACCAGCTTGTTGGTACGATGGTACGGATGGCACGTGTTCTGCATAACGTACAGCTTAATTAAATCAGCAAAACTTATGAGTCAATCATGAGTTTTGCTGATTGTTGGTGTTCACAATAATAGCATAAATATGTTTAGCAGACATCTGTTTGTAAAAACAAACCAGTCATGCAATTTACGTTGTGTGTATTGTTACGAAAAAGAAAAAGGGAGCGTCGTTTTTGATGAGGAAAAAACTTTTTTGAGAATATTACGGATTCTGAGAACATCGACTCCCAATGGCTCAAAAATAAAACTCATTGGAGGAGAGCCTTTTCTTGTGTTTGACAAAATTCGTAAATTTTGTGAGCGTATATTGGATGAGCATTTAGAAGAAAAAATACATTTTCAAATTACTACAAATGGAACACTTGTCCATGGAGATATTCAAAAATGGTTACATGATCATAAAGAGGTTATAGATTGCAAATTAAGTCTTGATGGTAATAGAACCTCTCAAAACTTAAATAGACCAAACTCGTTCGATTTGATTGATGTTGATTTCTTTGCGAAAACCTGGGAGAATTGTACAGTAAATATGGTTGTCACTCCAGAAACGCTTCCTTATTTTGCTGACAATGTCATATACCTCCATTCGCGTAGCTTAGGGCAAATCGTTCCGATTTTCGCAGTGTTGACTGATTGGACGAATTGTGATCTACAGAAATGTTATTATGAGCAGCTAATGCATTTGGCCGACTATTATGTTGGTCATCCGAATGTACATAGATGCCACAACTTAAATCTTCATCTTGAAAGGATTTTGTCTAAAAGTGATGAAATTATTTGTGATATAGGGAAAAAAATCATTTATGATGTAGACACAGAGAGATATTATCCCTGCCATTTGTTTTTTCCGTCTGTATGTGGTGAAAAACATCCACGGAATATGGAATCTATTGATTTTTCTACTCGTTCTTCTTTTGAGTATTATCCTTGTCGATCATGCGTTTTTATCAACATTTGCCATACTTGTTATGCTGCCAACTTTATAGAAAGAGGATCTCTTGGGAAAAGAGATATGTCTATTTGCGAATACCGTAAGATTGATTTCCTAGTCAATGCAAAGTTGGAGTATCATCGCATCATTAATTCCAAAAATAGTTCAAGTAAAGATTACCAGATAATGATTGTGATTAAAAAGCTATTGCAAGAATTCAAACAAATTGAAAGTAACTATACGATATGAACCAAAGGATGAGTATTATATTTATGATTACTGAAAAATGTAATTGCAAATGTTTTTTTTGTAGTCGTAATAATTTATCAAAACTTTATCATGAGCCTACATATCATGATTGTTGTAAGGCATTTGATATTTTAGCCGTTGAGTACCCTCATTCTAAGTTAATAATCTCTGGCGGGGAGCCTACCCTGTCTAAGAATTTTTTTCCTATACTTGATTATGTGTCTGATAAGTTTGAAAAAGTAGAAGTCCAGACAAATGGTACATTTGGTAGAGATGTTGCCGATAAATTAATTATGTATTTGAGCAAAAATGTTTTTATACAATTTTCTATAGACGGTATGGAGGATGTTCATGACGCCATAAGAGGGAAAGGTACTTTTAAGAAGGTGGTAGATAATATTGGATATATGCAGAATTTTAATTCTCGTTTGTCTATTTCGTCAACGGTCACTTCAACTAACATGAGTGACATTCTTGCACTTTCGGAATATTTGAATGGATTGCAATTCCGTCGTCTCACCGTATCATATGTTCAACCTCTAGATCCTTTAACCGAAAAAATAATGTCAGCAGCGACATGGAATAGTTTTGTAGATCAACTTCTTGTAAGATGCTTTTATCGTGTTGATGTGAGTAAATTATATGCTTTTGATTTAATGGAAAAATTCCTTGAAAGCGGCGAAACATGGCATGGCATTGCTAATTGCGGTAGAGGAGTTACGCATTTTTACGTCTCGCCAACTTTTGATGTTTTGCCATGTACTTGTACCAACCAAAGAATTGGAAATTTATTGGTAGATAATATACGTAAAATCAAGAACAGACTCGCTGCAAAAGAAAGAGTTCATATTCACTCTAAATCTATATGTAATAACTGTAAATATCTACCTATTTGTAATGGAGGATGCCCTGGTTTATCATTAAAGGTGTTCAATATGGACAATATGGGTGATGTTCGCTGTCCTCTAGTATATGATTTTGCAACTTCAAACGGTTACATTCCCCAAGATAACATTTTATGATAGACGTTCGTTACTCATATCCTTTTCTCCAAAATCCCACCATAGAGGCTCATGAAGACAATTATTTAGAAGAGGGCCCTCTGTACATTAACCATTATCAGAATTGTTATGGCCTACCTTATATGGCACTTGCAAAAGGGGATATAAATCATGTCGGCGGTGGATTAATGGTTTCTGACGATCTCCATGTTGGGACTCTTTATGACTTTGAATCCGGTGATTGCGAAAAGGTATATGATGATGTGATCTTTATTGGTCACATATCTAGTGTTTGTTGGGGACATACTATAACCGACTCCGTCGGTCGACTTTGGTGGACGGCAACTGAATTAAAGCAGAAATACGATTGTCTTCCTGTGTATTATTTTAGTGAAACTCCCTTGAATGGTAATTATTTGGAATTTATCAAGTTGTTTGGTGTTCCACTGACTCAATTCCGCCGCCTTAGTAAAATCACTCATTTTCGTTCCGTTTATGTGCCTGATACTTGTTTTGACAACTATCATGTTTCTTTAAGATACACTAAAGAATATGTTTCTCTTATTAATCATGTCGTTAATCATGTCATTCATCAAGGTTCTAGCATTTCTTACCCGAGGAATTTTTTTTTGATGAGAGAAAATTCATCACGCCAGATTTGCAGTAATGCTCTGAAGCAAATTATAACAGACTTAGGGTATAAGATTATCTTTCCTGAGAAGCTATCAGTTTCTGATCAAATAAGCCTGTTCCAAAATGCAGAATCAATTGTGTCTGAAGAAAGTAGCCTTTCTCATAATTTTATATTTTGCAAAAAAGGGACAAAAGCAATTATTCTTAGAAAAGCAAATACCATAAATATTTATCAAGCTCTGATTAATAAATTGCGTCAATTAGATGTTGTATATATTGACTGCCATTTAAGTATCTGTATTAATCAACGACACAGAGGCCCCTTCTTCCTTTATGCTAATAATAATTTTTGCTCATATTTTAATCAAACAACGCCAGACTTTCCATATAAAGAATTTGCAACATACATAGAAAATGAATGTAGTGGAAATGTGTGGGACAGTATCTATCATATTGACCCATACTACAAAGACATTATACAACAATTGCTATTTCCATAGTATTAATGATCTTAACAGTTATGAATAGCTTTTCCATTTTGCCTTTTCAGCATCAATCGATTTTGGATGCGTACCAGCAGTGGTTGGTTCGTGATTTGTATCAAAAGCACGAAATTTTTCGGAAATGAATTCCGACATCATCGGGAAAACAGTAACCGTAACCGTTGACAGACCTTTGGGGAGTCATCATCCTGTATACAAGGAACTCTGTTATCCTAATAACTACGGATACATTAAAGGAATTATGGCTCCTGATGGTGAAGAACAGGATGCCTAATATCTTAGGGGTGGACACGCCCGTCGAGGTGTTTACGGGGAAGGTTGTGGCCGTCATCCGCAGGAAAGATGATGTGGAAGACAAGAGGTGAGCCCCCCCCCCATCTCGTACACCAAACCAATCGCCTTATACAATTTACCTTTGCGCGACAAGAGCTCATTTGCAAAAAATGATACTTTTGCCACCGTTTTCAAAAGGGAGTACTGAAAAGCATCACGAGGTGAAAATTGTGCTGCGTTTTTGCATCGTCACGCTCATCCTCGCTGCAGTGACGATTTTGACGCTGAAGATTAGATAACAGGAACGTATGGAAAACGAGGATAAACAATATTTCGAGAAAAGATCCTGTACTCTTTCGTTTCTCTTAAGGCACGATAAGACGTATGCCTTTTTGGAGCATGGGTGTCGGGATGTGAACGATTTGGTGGTCAATCACGGTTTCACAAAGGAAGAACTGTGTGAGATAGTGGCCACGGATGATAAGGGACGCTACGAATTTTTTGATGAAAAACAAATGCTCGTGCGTGCGCGTTATGGCCATAGCGTAAAAGTGGATGTTGAACTGCCAGAAGCTGTTCCGCCTGCTGTCCTGTATCACGGAACAGCAAAACGTTTTGTTGAATCCATTCAACAGCAGGGTATCCTGAAGATGAGCCGATTATATGTCCATCTGTCTGCAACTGTGGAAGAAGCCATTAAAGTGGGCAAACGGCATGGTGAACCCACTGTTTTGGAAATCGACGCCCGTAGGATGAGCGAGGATGGAATCAAATTCTTTCTCAGCCGTAACGGTGTTTGGATGACAGAGTTTGTGGATGCGAAATATATTCGATAGGATCAAAACGCATCCGCGTCACCGGCACCCTCTTCGCCCCCTTGGCCGGCTGGCACTACGTGACACCCGTGGCGATGGTGTTTAGTAGGGTGGAGGTGGTGGAGTAAAGACGCAAAATCTTGCGTCTCTATGCCACGCTGACAAGAACTCGTTGCACTATCGGTATTTTGCGACACCGTGCATGTGGCAAATGTGATAGGCGGTCTTTATATGCTGGCCACTATCTTAAAAAGTCCAAAGGCGGTGGAAACCACCATCGCCTGGCGGTGCGTTATGTTTTCGCCGAATCAATACAACAAACCGAATAAATAGAGAGGTATTTTATTGTCAATGCCGACATCTATGCCATCAACTACAATGTAACTTTTGGAAATGTTGGCAATCTGACGGAACCCTTTGTCGTGGCCTCCAACTTCAAATAGATACTCGTTATCTACTAGTATATCCCCCTTTTCAGGCATACTTAATTTGTGCGAGGCAAGCATATTGGCAACAAATGTTTCACGAAGTGTGCCAATATCAGCGTTGGGGGACAACGCGTGCATCAGATTTGTGTTGTCAAAGAGTATCTTTTCAGGCTTCTGCAACATTTTCATACCACTGGATTTCTGGTATAAACATCTAATCAGCCCAGCTTTTTGCATCAGTTCCAACATTTTATAAACACTATCGCGAGATGTGCACAACTTGCTCGCTATGTCAGACACATTGAGGGTATATGGCGTCAAGCCCGCCAAAATCCCCAACAGTACTTTAATTTTATAAACCAACTCGTATGTGATCTTCGCCACCGAAGGCAGTTCCACCTGAATGATGTTATTTACCACATTCTCCAATCTTTCGGCGAAACCGTCTCCTTCTTCTTTGTAAAACGGATAATAACCATGAGAGAGATAGTCTTCAAAGTACTTCATCACAGGCAATTGATTGCTGAAACGGGCTGCAATAGTTGTGTGATTATGCAAGATTTCCTCTAATTGAACGGGCGTCACTTGTGCAACTCCCTCTAACAACAAATATTCGCGAAAACTTAACCCTTGCATAGTATATGATCTGCAACGACGAGACAGGTCTGCTTCCGTTTCATTAAGCTGTAGCATCGAGGAACCTGTAATAACAACATGCATTCTAGGATAGGAGTCATAGACTTCCTTTATTTGTCTATCCCAGCCATTGTATTTATGTACCTCGTCAAGAAACAAATGTGTAACCCCATGAGAAATAAGGTATTCTGCCAAGTCAACAATAGAATGGGTAGAGAACCATGAGTTGTCCGCTGACGCATAAAAGGCCTCGTTAGGATTTGGAAAAGTACGCTTGATATGCTGCAAAAGCAAAGTCGTTTTCCCTACTCCTTTTGGTCCTTTCAGTAAAATAAGACGATTGTTCCAATTAATATGATCATACAGATATCTTGTAAAACCAAAGGAAGTATTTTCTAATAGATGTAAATATATGGCATTTAATCTTTGCATAATTGTCGAATATAAAAGTTAAATTGGTTGTTGTTTTGTCGATTGGAAAAGTCAAATTTAAAATAATCGCAAAAATACAATTTATTTTATTCGAATGCCACATCAATAAAAAAATCATCGGTTGTGCAACATGTCACACTGTTTGTTGCGTAAATCGAGGGTTTCTTTGTATGCGTTATAGTTGCGCAGAAGCTTAATGTTTTTTCCTCATTATATCACCGTTATTTTCTTATACCTGATCCGTTTCGGGGTGACATTGCCGAGGCGCATCTTCTTGTTCTCCTCATATTCGGTGTAACTGCCCTCAAAGAAATAGACCTGCGAGTCGCCCTCGAAGGCGAGGATGTGCGTGCAGATGCGGTCCAAAAACCAGCGGTCGTGGGAGATGACCACCGCGCAGCCCGCGAAGTTCTCCAAACCCTCCTCCAACGCGCGCAGCGTGTTCACGTCGATGTCGTTGGTCGGTTCGTCCAGAAGTAGCACGTTGGCCTCCGATTTCAAGGTCAATGCCAAGTGCAGACGGTTGCGCTCACCGCCGGACAACACACCGGCCTTCTTGTTCTGCTCCGTGCCGCTGAAGTTGAAACGCGACAGGTACGCACGTGAGTTGATGAGCCGCCCGCCCATCATGATCTGCTCGTTGCCCTCCGAAACCACCTCCCAGACGCTCTTCTCAGGATCAATGACGGTGTGTTGCTGGTCGATATAGCCCACTTTCACCGTCTCGCCGACTTTGAAATCGCCGCTGTCGGGCTTGTCCAGCCCCATGATGAGGCGGAATAGGGTAGTCTTACCCGCACCATTAGGTCCGATGACCCCCACAATGCCGTTGGGCGGCAGGTTGAAGTTGAGGTCGTCAAACAGCAGCTTGTCGCCAAAGGCCTTGCGCACGTTGCGCGCCTCAATGACGTTGTTACCCAAGCGCGGACCGTTGGGAATGAAGATCTGCAAGGTCTCCTCTTTCTCCTTTACATCTTCGTTAAGCAGCTTGTCGTAGGCGTTCAAACGGGCCTTTGACTTGGCGTGGCGCGCTTTCGGGGCCATGCGCACCCATTCCAACTCGCGCTCCAGTGTCTTCATGCGCTTGCTCTCCTGCTTCTGCTCCATGGCCAGACGGTTGGACTTCTGCTCCAGCCAGGAACTGTAGTTGCCCTGCCACGGGATGCCCTCGCCGCGGTCCAGCTCCAGAATCCAGCCGGCCACATGGTCGAGGAAGTAGCGGTCGTGCGTCACGGCGATAACCGTGCCCTTGTATTGTTGTAGGTGGGCTTCCAGCCATTCCACGGATTCAGCGTCCAGATGGTTGGTGGGCTCGTCAAGGAGCAGGATGTCAGGCTCGGTGAGCAGCAGCCGGCAAAGTGCCACACGGCGGCGCTCGCCTCCGGAGAGGTTCTTCACGGGCGTGTCGCCATCGGGACAGCGCAACGCGTCCATGGCACGCTCCAATTTGGAGTCCAGCTCCCAAGCGTCATACTGGTCAATCAGCTCCGTGAGCTCGCCCTGACGCTCAATGAGTTTGTTCATCTCATCGTCGCTCATAGGCTCGGCAAACTTCATGTTCACCTCCTCGTATTCCTTCAACACATCCACAATCTTCTGCACACCTTGCATGACAACTTCTTTGACGGTCAGATTGTCGTCCAATTGCGGCTCCTGGGGAAGATACCCTATGGAGTATCCCGGTGCGAAAACCACTTCGCCCTGATACGACTTGTCAATGCCGGCGATGATCTTCAACAACGTGGATTTGCCCGCGCCGTTCAATCCTAAAACGCCAATCTTGGCACCGTAGAAGAACGAAAGGTAGATGTTTTTCAATACTTGCTTTTGCGGCGGGAACGTCTTGCTGACGTTTACCATGGAAAATATGATCTTTTTGTCGTCTGCCATGATAAGGGGTGAATGGGGTTAAAGGGGTTAAAGGGGTTAAAGAGGGTACAGGGTACAGGGATTAGGGTATAGTTTTGTTTAATACTTGATTTTCAATTCTCAATTCTCAATTCTCAATTATTCCGTAAGGCACGCGTCTAATGCAGCCGTTATGGCTTCGCGGTCCATGTTCTGTCCGATGAAGACGATTTTTTGCATACGGTCGCCGTAGCGTTCGTCCCAGTCGCGGCGCAGCCCGGGCTCCTTCTCCATCATTTCTGCCAGTTCATCAGGCGGCATGGTGGCGAACCAAAGCCCCACATCTTTCAGCTGCAACTGCCGACCGGCCTGCTCGAACAGGTAGCAGGCATCGTACTCGCTCTTGAAATAGCAGATACCCTTGGCGCGGATCACGCTCTTGGGCAGGGTGGAGACAAACTCGTCGAACTTGCCCAGTACAAGAGGCTGGCGGCGGTAATACACAAACGTGCTGATGCCATACTCCTCCGCCTCACCTTCGTCATCATGATGATGATGGTGGTGATGGTGATGATGGTGCTCATCGTGCCCTTCGTGTTCCTCATGCATCTCATGTTCCCCATGTTCCCCATGTTCCCCATGCACCTCATGTTCCTCATGCTCCCCATCATGAATCCCCTCCACTCCCCGTATCCAGGCGGCAGAGGTGGCCACCTTCTCGTAATCGAACGAGTGCGTGTTCAGAATCTTGTCCAGCTCCACATCGCCATAGTCGCAGTCGATGATTTGCGCTTTGGGCTGGATGGCGCGGATGATGCCACGCACGCGCCCCAGCTCGTCGGGTGACACTTCGGAGGCTTTGTTGAGGAGTATGATGTTGCAGAACTCAATCTGCTGGATGACGAGGTTTTCGATATCGTCCTCCTCAATGTGTTTTCTCAACAGTCGGTCGCCGCAGCCGAATTCGCTTTGCATGCGCAGGGCGTCCACCACGGTGACGATGCAGTCGAGTTTGGGAATCCCGTTGCGGATGAACTGTTCACCCATGCGCGGGATGGAGAATATGGTCTGGGCGATGGGCTCCGGCTCGCAGATGCCGCTGGCTTCGATCACGATGTAGTCGAAACGCTGCTGGTCGATGATGTCGCGCAGCTGCTCCACCAGGTTCATCTTCAGCGTGCAGCAAATGCAGCCGTTTTGCAGGGCCACAAGGCTGTCGTCCTGTTGGTTCACTACGCCGCCTTTCTGGATAAGGTCGGCGTCAATGTTGATTTCGCCGAGGTCGTTGACGATAACGGCGAACTTGATACCTCGTTCATTGGATAGAATTCGGTTGACCAAAGTGGTCTTGCCGCTCCCAAGGTAGCCGGTGAGCAGCAATACAGGTGTCTCTTGTCTCATTTTACAAAGTTAAGGTAAATGTTCACGGAGGCGAATTCGTCCGTGATGTTGTTGCAACTCAGGGAGAAAATAAACAGATCCTGGCAGAAACGGGACGACTTGCCCTTGTTGGACAGTCTGGACTGAAGGCATTTCTTCTCCATCGGATTGTAATAGGTGAACTCCATGACGTTGGAGGATGCAATGTTGCCCTTCGCGAATTTGTAGTAACGGTTGTTGGAGATGCCCCCGTTGGAGGCTATGTCCTGACTGTACATCATGATGTCCTCGGAAGTTGGGGCAAACAGGTAGTGGTCGCCCTTGACGGCAAACACCTTGTAGTGGACAGTGTCGAACATGGAGCCTTTGGGCAGTGCCGTACTGTCTGTAACAGGAAATACGCCGTTGGGGTAGTTCGCCATCATCTCTTCCATCTGATGTTCATTCACGAATGGGGAGTAGGCGTGGCTGACAGTGTCTCGTTTGACAGACATGAACGGGATGTTTCGGGCCGTGTCCTGCGGCATGGTGAAATAACACAGGTCGTATTCGGGCAGCTCGAGTTTGTAATACTGGTTGGCATGATAGGGGAGGAACTCTTCCGGAATGGTTTTGACTGCGGTGACACCGGTAAAGCGTTCCAGTATCTTTGCGCTGGACGAGATGTATCCGGAAAGCAGAACCTCATTGTTGGAGAAACGTATCTGAAATGCTGCCCAAGGCGACATGGATTTGAAAGCCTGTATCTTGGTTGCCGTCTCAGGTGTGAAATAGCTGCACAGGCCGTCCAGGTAATTTGCGTTGACAAACAGCCAGTTGTGCTTCTTGTTCTTCTCTGCGAGGTCATAAAGCTTCTTGAAATCATCTGCAGAGAACAGATTCTTGGGATGTCTGTGCTGGATGATGGATTTCTTCAGCAGATCCATGTTGGTGGAGATGGAGAGAATATGGTTGACGAACACAAAATGGAGCTTTTTGAAATCCGTCCCGTAAGTGTAGATTTTCTGTTGTTCAAAAGCTTCGCAGTTGGCAGGATCGATGCTGAGAGCCTTGAGCAAGCGCTTGAACGAAGCCTTGTCGATGTGCGTGTTGAAGAGTAGAACCGTGCTGTTGTCTATCGGATGCCCCGAAATGGTGATGTCGTATTGGTTGGCGGGCAGCGCGTTGTGCACGGATTCAAATGCCGGCAGGGCATCCATCGCGAACAGCTCGTTGAAGTAGGGGAGTAGGGGTGAAATGTCTTGGACGAAGGTTGCATTGTCGTTCACTTCGAACATGAAGACCGCATCGGTGGGCACCGCCTCAATCAGTTCAGACTTGGTTTGTCTGAAGAAATTGTAGTAAAAGAAAATACCCACCCCAATTAACAGTACAGCAATGATGCTCAATACCGTAATCAACCCGCGATGCCTTTCAGTGTTGTATTCTTCCTTCATAAAATTGAAATTTAACGATTAAAATCCCCCTTCACCATCTTCACCTCTTTTACCTCATGTACCTCTTTTACCTCCTGTCCCCCATGTATCTATTCCCCCTTCTCCTCCTCCAAATCCACGAGCTTATGCTCAACGAGTATATTGTACCATGCCAGCACTTTTTTGATGTTGGAGACATACACTCGCTCGCGGTCATAGTTGGGGAGCACTTCGGCGAAGTATGCTTTGAGTGCATTGCCGTCCTTGGGGACTTCAATGGCAGCGCCGTTCTCTTTCTTGAAGATGGATTGGAATACGGATTGGAGTGTCACTTCGTCTTCCTCGGTGAATATGGCGATATTGTCCAAGGTGGCTACTCCGTCCTGGGAAAATGCAGGGAAACGATGTCCGTCTTCGAGTGATTCAACGATAAAGCAGTTCGGCGCTCTGGAGATGAGTTTGAAGAGTCCGCCTTTTCCGGTGATTGATAAAATGTTGCTTAAATCCATGTTAGTTTTGATAATAAGTGATTTGACGTTTTCTGATAGATATGATCTGGTTGTCGCGCACCAGCACTTCGATTTGCCAGTTGCAGTAGCGGTCGTGGTCGAAGAAATAGTGCGTTTCTTTCAGATGATGGATTTTGTCTTCATAGATGGTTTTCAGTTGCTTGCCCTCCTGGCTGTATTGGTTGTACGTATATTCAATCATCTTGTCGCCGGCCTTATAGACACAGCGGTTCACCTCATCGCCGTAATTGTCGTATTCGAGCTTGACAGTCTTGAACACCCGTCCGTTAGGCTCGTACTCCACGATTTTGACCACTTGCCCGTCCTTGTTGTACTTGTTCTCCGTGTGCATGGTGTAGTCGCCCATGGACTGCGTGACGCTGGTGATGTTGCCGATGCCGTCGGTGTTGTACGCGAATGCGATGGCGATACTGTCACCGTTAAAGACCTGCTCTCCACAAAGGAAATGATTGCGGTCGTACAGGTACTTGCCTTTGGAGACCATGATGCCGGTGGAGTCGTACTCTTCCCAGCGTGTGGCCAAGGCCAGGTCATTGTAGTGGTAATCCCTCTTCAGCAGGGTGTCTTTCTGTTGGTTGAACTTGACAAACTGTAAGAGATAACCGTCCGAGGTGTATTGCTGGGTGGTGATGATGTCCGGTTTACGCCCTTTCAGCAGCTTGCTGATATTTGCGGTGTCCTCCACCATGATGGAGTCGGCTGCCAGAAAATAGGTGCTCGTCTTGATGATTTTCACGCCACCGTATATGTGGTTGCGTTGCAGGTGGTTTTTCCGCACGTCAGGGGTGATGACGATGGGGTCGGGTTTCTTTTTGCACCCGGCACAGATCGCCACCAATAGGGTAATCAATATGAACAATCTGACGTGTCGCACAATATTACGGTTAAAATGCCTGTTCAATCAAATCGTCATCCGCGAAATTCGGCAGGGTGACGGTGAGATTCGGGTTGGTCTCCATGGCGCGCTTGATGGCGAACAGGGCGCCTTCGTTGCGGGCCCACGCACGGCGCGAGATGCCGTTGTTCACGTCCCAGAACAACATGTTGCGCAGTCTGCGGTCGCTCTCCTCGGTGCCGTCCAGCACCATGCCGAAGCCGCCGTTGATGACCTCGCCCCAGCCGACGCCGCCGCCATTGTGGATGCTCACCCACGTGGCGCCGCGGAAGCCGTCGCCGATGACGTTGTGCACGGCCATGTCGGCGCAGAAACTGGAACCGTCATAGATGTTGGAGGTCTCGCGGAACGGGGAGTCCGTACCGGACACGTCGTGATGGTCGCGGCCGATGACCACCGGAGCGGTCAGCCTGCCATCCTTGACAGCATCGTTGAACGCGGCGGCAATCTTGGTGCGGCCTTCGGCGTCCGCATACAGGATGCGGGCCTGGGAACCCACCACCAAGTGGTTCTCCTTGGCACCCTTGATCCAGGTGATGTTGTCTTTCATCTGTTGTGAAATCTCTTGCGGGGCAGTCTCGCTGATCTTGCGGAGCACGTCCATGGCCAGGTGGTCGGTGACCTCCAAGTCTTCAGGCTTGCCGGAAGTGCACACCCAGCGGAACGGGCCGAAACCGTAGTCGAAGCACATCGGTCCCATGATATCTTGCACGTAGGAAGGATAGCGGAACGTGCCGTCCTCCTTCATGATGTCGGCTCCGGCGCGTGACGACTGCAAAAGGAACGCGTTGCCGTAGTCGAAGAAATACATGCCCTTGGCGGTCAGCTTGTTGATGGCGGCCACCTGGCGGCGCAAGCTCTCCTCCACGGCAGCTTTGAACTTGTCGGGCTCGTCGGCCATCATCACCTTGGCGTCTTCGAAGGAGATGCCCACAGGGTAATAGCCGCCAGCCCACGGGTTGTGCAGGGAGGTCTGGTCGCTTCCCAAATCCACTTGTATGTCATGCTCTGCGCAATACTCCCACAGATCCACCACGTTGCCCTGGTAGGCGAAGGAACGTGCGATTTTCTTGGCGCGGGCCTCGTTCACCTTTGCAAACAGTTCGTCGAGGTTGTCGTGAACTTCATCCACCCAACCTTGGTCATAGCGCTTCTGCGTGGCGGCAGGGTTGATTTCGGCGGTGATGGAAACCACTCCGGCGATGTTGCCGGCCTTCGGCTGTGCGCCCGACATGCCGCCCAAACCGGCGGTCACGAAGAGCTTGCCGCCGATTTCGCCGCCAATCTTGCGGCTGGCGTTCAGCACGGTGATGGTGGTGCCGTGCACGATACCTTGAGGTCCGATGTACATGTATGAACCGGCGGTCATCTGGCCATACTGGCTCACGCCCAGGGCGTTCATGCGCTCCCAGTCGTCAGGCTTGGAGTAGTTGGGGATCACCATGCCGTTGGTGACCACCACGCGAGGGGCGTCCTTGTGCGACGGGAACAGTCCCAGCGGATGTCCGGAGTACATCACGAGCGTCTGCTCGTCGGTCATCTCTGACAGGTATTTCATCACGAGGCGGTACTGTGCCCAGTTCTGGAACACGGCTCCGTTGCCGCCGTATGTGATGAGCTCGTGGGGGTGCTGTGCCACCGCAGGGTCCAGGTTGTTCTGGATCATCAGCATGATGGCCGCGGCCTGCCGGCTCTTGGCAGGGTAGGCGTCAATGGAGCGGGCGTACATCTCGTAGTCCGGACGATACCGGTACATGTAGATGCGGCCGTAGTCGTGCAGTTCCTTCACGAATTCCGGCGCAAGCTGTGCGTGCAGCGACGGGTCAAAATAGCGGAGCGCGTTGCGCAGGGCAAGCTGTTTCTCCTTTTTTGTCAAAATATCTTTACGCTTGGGAGCGTGGTTTACCGTTGTGTCGTATGGCTTTGCCGGCGGAATGGCGGCGGGAATACCTCGTCTGAGGTCGTCTTGAAATTCTTGAAGTGTCATATCTCTCTTGTTTTTAATCTTTTATATATTAAAAAAATGATAATACATCATTTTATCTGATGAAACGGCAAAGATACACTTTTTCGGCTTATTTTACGCTATTGGTCTTTCGCACAACGAATGGGTAGCTTGTTAGTATGTGGAAACCAGCCATTATAAGCAGAATAGTTGCCTCTAATGAACATGGTATAAGCGCAAGTGGTGACTGGGGGAGTTGAGGGGTGCAAGGTTGCCGTCCAGAATGCGGTGGAGTGGCCGAATCCCAAGTTGGTAAATGTGGTTCCATTGGGGTATAGTGAGAAGAGTGGGTTGCTCAGTGGGCAGTACTGACAGAGCAAGTTCTGCCTCCTCGATATAGCCATTGTCCAATCTGTTACCATCTACAACTTGGATTTGCCATAGCCCGTTGATCGGACAACCGATGAGGCTGTTAAAGGAAACGTCCGGATGATAGACCTTGGTCATGTTGGTCATATCGGTGGAATCCGCGCTCGTGTGGGAACCATTAGGATTGTTTGCATAGTGATGACTGCAGGGCTCATATACATAGCCATGATTGCAGGCATATTGATAACCTTGCGAGACATTGTTGGACCAGCAATAATTCCAGCATGTTCCCATAGGATTGGTGATGGAATCGCATTTGTCAGCGATGTTGTCTTGGTTGTCGTTAGCAAGACCTAAATACGATAGCGAATTACCCGTGGCAAGCCATCCACGCTCACTCTGGGGAATCAAGCTGGAGCAGTCGGAAGAACCGGCACCGCCATATTTCATAATCGAGGCATATTGTCCATTAGGGCATTTAAGGGAAATCCAGAGGTCGCCCAATGCAGAATGCTCCATTTTTAGCCGCACATATAGGATGTCCTGTCCGCTCGTGATAGAGCTGCCGTTTGGGTAACCGGTCACATTGAAGTTCATGGTTGACATACAGTTGCCGTTGCATTCGACACCGTCAGGAATGAACGATTTGGTGGTGTCCAAAAAATGGCCGTTGTTTTGGAATGGTTCTTCCAAATAGAAAACAAGCGTTATATTCTCATTCCCATTTTGAGACTGTTCGATGGTGTCGCTGACAATAAGCGAATTGCCCGATATCGTGTGTCCGACATAACGCATCAGGTCGCCGTTTTCGAAAGGGTGTGTGCTGATAAATCGGGCTTTGAATGGGAAAGGCTTTATACCATCGCCAGAGTAAGTTATGCTGTTTTGCGATCCGTGGCCACTGTTCACCATCTTCACTGAAGCGGTACTCTTGCCAGCATGAGCAGTCAGTATGCAAGTCTGAGGCTCGGCAATCCACACGCGGAAAGTGTGCATGCCGGCTTCAAGTCGCTGTGTCGTGCCGGTGATTTTTCGCCCTGCCAAGTCATGGACCTCAATAACCACGCGCTCAGCGTCAGGCATCATTAACGTAAAGTCAGTGACCCCGGCAAAGGGGTTTGGAATGTTCTGCGATAGGGCAAATTCTGAAACTTCATGTCCTTCTATGCCAACCCCTGAAAGGATGAGAATGGTGTCAGGGAAAAATAAGGTGTCAGTCCAGTCCCGAGTAAGATTCTGCACCACCACATCGTACAATTGCAAATAGTCGCCAGTGTGGTCACGGCCAGTGAATGTTAGGGTGGTTTGTGCATTGGATATCACCGCACAAGAAATAATAAGTATAATCGCAATTTTTTTCATGTGATAATTATGAGTGATTAAGTCTGCAAAAGTAATAATTTTTCAATATAGTTATAGTTTTGATGCTTGCTTGGCATGAGTTTTGTTGAAATGATTTATGTGCCTGTCGGGTTTCGATTTTTTTGTATTTTTGCGCACTTTTCAATAATAGTATCAATAATATCATTATGAGAAAAAATTGGATTATCGCGTTGCTTGCCGCCGCTTTGCTTTTTGTGTCGTCCTGTAAGAAGAAAAACGATGAATTCTCCAGCCCCGAAAAGGTGATGGAGAAATTCTCCGTCGCGTTTGTCACCGCGGATTTTGACAATATGTACAAATATTCGGTGCTGCACGACGCGGCCCTCATTCGCAACTTGCAGAAATACATGCGCAACAACCCCGAGCAACTGAAGAAGATGAATGCATACGAGGTGACAGTCGAGAATACCCAATGCGAATATATCAACGACAGCCTGGCCCTGTGCAAATGCAGTCTCACGTGCGACAATAAGAAGCAAACCCTGAAATTCAGAGCGAAGAAGCAAGAAGGGAAATGGCTGGTGGATGTTTCTGAAGACTGATTGTAATTACTCATTATCAATAAAAACAGATCGATGAATTTTGTAGAAGAACTCAAATGGCGCGGCATGTTGCACGACATCATGCCCGGAACGGAAGAAATGTTGAACAAAGGCGTGTGCAGTGCCTACTTGGGCATAGACCCCACCGCCGACTCTCTTCATATAGGACACTTGGTAGGCATCATGATGCTGTCGCACTTCCAACGCTGCGGCCATCGCCCTATCGCGTTGTTGGGCGGTGCCACCGGCATGATCGGAGACCCCTCCGGCAAGTCGCAGGAACGCAACCTGTTGGATGAGGAGACCCTGAAACACAATCAGGAGTGCATCAAGAAACAACTCAGCAAATTCCTCCAGTTCGACACAGACGAACCCAACGGAGCCATCCTCGTCAATAACTACGACTGGATGAGCAAGTTCAGTTTCCTGGAGTTTATCCGCGACATTGGCAAGCATATCACCGTCAACTATATGATGGCCAAGGATTCTGTGAAAAAACGTTTCAACGGCGAAGGTGACGGCATGTCGTTCACGGAGTTCTCATACCAATTGGTACAGGGCTACGATTTTCTGCATTTGTACGAAACGCAGAACTGCCGTTTGCAGCTGGGCGGCTCCGACCAATGGGGCAACATCACCACCGGAACGGAACTCATCCGCCGCAAACTCAACGGCGAGGCCTACGCACTGACCTGCCCGCTCATCACGAAGGCCGATGGCGGCAAGTTCGGCAAGACGGAGAAGGGCAACATCTGGCTCGATCCCGAAAGAACTTCCCCGTACGCTTTCTACCAGTTCTGGCTCAACTGTTCCGACGAGGACAGCAAACGCTATATCCGCATCTTCACCCATTTCACGAAAGAGGAGATAGAAGCGATGGAGGCCGAGCATGATGCCGCTCCGCACTTGCGTGTGCTGCAAAAGGCACTGGCCAAAGAACTGACCATTAGAGTTCACTCGCAAGAAGATTACGATGCAGCGGTCAACGCCTCCGAAATCCTCTTCGGCAAAGGCACAGCTGAAAGCCTGGCCTCCCTGTCGGAAAAGATGTTCCTCGCCGTGTTCGACGGCGTGCCACAATTCGAAGTTCCTGCCGCCACCATCGAAAACGGCTGCGGCGTGGTCGATTTCCTCGCCGAGCATACCCAGGTGTTTGCCTCCAAGGGCGAAGCACGCCGTATGCTTAAGGACAACGGCGTTTCCATAAATAAAGCCAAAGTAAAGGAAGACTTCAGTATATCAAAGGAAAATCTTCTGAATCAAAGATATATTCTCGTCCAAAAAGGCAAGAAAAACTACTACATTGTAAAAATCAACTAACTCTAATCTCTAAACTCTCAACCCTAAACTCTAAACTCTAAACTGTCATGGGCTGGTTCTCCATCATATTCATCATCCTGATAGGCATTCTGCTGATGATTCTTGACTTTCTGGTCATACCCGGTGGGGTGGTGGCCATTATCGGTGTGTTGTGCATGGTAGCCGGCGTGGTGGCCTCTTTTATGCAGTATGGCCCGCTCGCGGGTTTTCTCACCCTGCTATGCACCGCAGTTTTCACCATAGGCTGTTTTGTGCTGATGATGCGCTCCAAGACCTGGAAACGATTACAGCTTAACACACGTATTGACAGCAAGATGAACGAGGTGGATGCTGACAAGATCAAGGTCGGTATGACCGGCAAGGCTATCTCCCGCTTGGCTCCGATGGGCACCGGCGAGTTTGACGGGGAAATGCTGGAAGTGTCCTCCCCGCAGGATTTCATAGAGGTGGATACAGAGATTGAAATCACACGAATTGAAGGCGGAAAAGTTTATGTTAAACCCAAATAATCGACAGTTATGACACAATCAATCTTAATCATTATCGGCGTTCTTGCGCTGGTCATCCTTTTCTTCTGGATGGTTCCGTTGCGTTTGTGGTTCATCGCCATTTTGAACGGAGTCCATGTATCCTTGGTGCAACTCATCCTTATGCGTTGGCGTCGGGTTCCGCCAGATGTAATCGTGAACGCCATGATTACGGCCACGAAAGCCGGCATTCCGCTCAATAGAGACCAGCTGGAAGCCCATTTCTTGGCAGGTGGCCATATCAAACCTGTGGTCAGCTCCCTGATTTCCGCTGACAAGGCCAACATTCCGTTGGATTTCAAGGCTGCCACCGCCATTGACTTGGCTGGCCGTAATGTGCTGGAGGCTATCCAAACCTCTGTAAACCCGAAGGTGATCAACACACCTCCTGTCGCAGCTGTGGCCAAGGACGGTATCCAGTTGATTGCCAAGGCGCGTGTGACTGTGCGTACCAACATCCGCCAGCTCGTGGGTGGTGCAGGCGAAGAGACCATCATCGCGCGTGTGGGTGAGGGCATAGTCTCTGCTATCGGTTCCGCCGAAACGCACAAGATGGTGCTTGAGAACCCGGATTCCATTTCCAAACTCGTGCTTTCCAAGGGCCTCGACTCCGGCACCGCTTTCGAGATTCTCTCCATCGACATTGCCGATGTGGATGTGGGTAAGAATATAGGCGCCATGTTGCAGATGGACCAGGCCAATGCCGACAAGAACATCGCCCAGGCCAAGGCAGAGGAACGCCGTGCCATGGCTGTGGCGCAAGAGCAGGAAATGAAGGCCAAGGCTCAGGAAGCCCGCGCCAAGGTCATTCTGGCTGAGGCTGAGGTGCCACTTGCACTTGCCGAAGCCTTCAGAAACGGCAACCTGGGTGTTATGGATTACTACAAATTGGAAAACATCAAGGCCGACACCCAAATGCGTGATGGTATCAGCAAGATAGGCAATGGCGGTCAAGTAAAATCACAAAGTAAATAGTTGAATATGAAAAAAATATTATTAGTAGCATTCATTATCACTTTAAACTTCTTCAGCATGGCTCAAGATATCCTATTGCCCAAACCTAATACTGATGGAGGCATGCCTTTGTACGAGGCCTTGTCCAACCGTCGGACCAACCGTGAGTTTTCTGACAAGGAACTTACCGAGCAGCAGTTGTCGGACCTCTTGTGGTGCGCCAACGGTGAAAACCGCAAGGATGGCAAGCGCACGGCTCCCTCGGCACGCAATGCCCAGGAAATTGACATTTACGTCTTTAGCCAGAAAGGTGTTTTCTTGTACGTCCCGGAAAAGAACATGCTTAAAATGGTCATCCCTGAGGATATGCGCGAAGGCATGTCAGGCCACGGTGGCAAGATGATCATGTCGGCTCCCGTCACGTTGCTTTT
>Ga0265298_10001823_pt1 | contig 31035 bp, 25 predicted proteins | sample AusTroGonzalo_MG_3_FD_193486 | JGI IMG/M metagenome (GOLD analysis project Ga0265298, IMG submission 193486) | Bovine rumen microbial communities from tropical cattle in Woodstock, Queensland, Australia - Gonzalo_01 | ecosystem: Host-associated > Mammals > Digestive system > Stomach > Rumen ... | reverse complement strand
CGCGCATTCGATCATTTTGTCAATCATCCGGCTGTAAGACACCCCGGCGTTTTCCCACAGATAAAATGCCAGACTGCCGGGAATTGTGTTGATTTCCGTGATGTAAAGATTTCCGCTTTCCCTGTCGAACATGTAGTCGATCCGGACCACGCCTTTGCAGTCCAGCATCCGGAAAATGGTTTTGCTCATTTCCTGAATCTTATCCCGCAGTTCGTCTTCAATCGGAGCAGGCAGAACGCGATGCAGGCTGGCCATTCCCTTGGAGCCGCCGGATGCGAGATACTTGTCCCTGAAGTCCAGAAACTCATCCTGATTAATCGGCATCTCAATCGGAGAAGCTTCAACGTCGTTATCATAACCCAGAACGCTGCAGTTCAGTTCGATCGGCTGGTTCAGCCCCTGCTCGATCAGCACCCGCCGGTCGTACTCAAACGCCAGTTCCAAGCTATCCTTTAATCCTTCCCGGTCGTCTGCCCGGCTGACACCGATGCTGGATCCGAGGTTGGCCGGTTTCACAAACACAGGATAGCCGATTTCTTTTTCAACTTTTTCGAGCGTTTCCTGTTCATCTGCCAGATACTTTGACCGTGAAATGCCGATTCCGGGAAGCACGGGCAGATCGCCGCCCCGGAAGAACTGCTTCATCATGATCTTGTCCATGCCCAGCGCGCTGCCCGCAACGCCGGTGGATGTATACGGTACATTGGCGAGTTCCATCAGTCCCTGCAGGGTTCCGTCCTCACCGTTCAGTCCGTGCATGACGACGATATATGCATCAATCCGTGCAGCGATCTCAATCTTTTCCTTTGCCAGCAGGCCGGAGCCTTTGGTATGAGTCATCAGCGCGCCGGAACCCGAGGACAGATCGGGAAACACTTTGGTAATTCCTTTTCTGTCGGGGTTGAACGGCTTGTAGCTTTCGATGTTCTTCAGCACTTCTCCGATATACCAGTTCCCCGCTTCATCAATATAAACAGGAATAATGTCGTATTTTTCGGGATCAGCATGCCGCATCAGCTGAACCGCGCTGATGATCGCCACCTCACGCTCACAGCTTCTGCTTCCGAAGATCACTCCGATCTGTTTCTTCATGAATTCCTCCGCATTCCCTGATCGTTTTATTTGCCCAAGGGGTTTTATTCACTGTAGTTATCCGGCAGGTCATTCTCAAACAATACCGTATCCCCCGGCTTCACGGTCTTCCTCAGCAACCCGGTTGCCTCATCCAATGAGGATACCACATGTATACTGTTTTCTGCAAATCCGCCTGCCCGAAGCCCCTCCCGGATCGCCTGGCTGCGTTTTTTCCCGACCAGGATCGCCATATCGCAGCAGTCCGCCATGGCCAGGCCGAATTCACGGTTCATTTCATATTCTTTATCACCGAGTTCCACCATTCCGGGTGTGACAACAATCCGCTTTTCCGGAAACGCCTTCAGCACCTGAAAAGCCTGTTTTGCTCCCCTGATATTGCTGTTGAACGCGTCATCGATCACACTCATCCCGCCCGGATTCGGGATCAGCTGGAGCCGGTGCTCAATAGGCCGGATTTTCTCAATCCCGCGGGAAATCTGTTCCGGCGTCAGTCCCAGCTTCAGGGCCACCGCAGAACAGAGCAGGATATTGCGGATATTCAGCTCTCCAAGCAGCTGACTGCGGCAACGGATCCGCTTTTCTTTCGTGCAAAGGTCGAAAGTGCTGCCTTCCGGAGAATAACAGATGCTCTCCGCCCACACGTCGTCATAAGCCGGATCCAGTCCGGCGATCATCTTTTCCTTGACTGTTTTCTCATACAATTCGCGGCAGATGTCTTCGTCATCCGCAAAGAAAGCCTGCCCGTCCGCGGGAAGCGCGTCAATCAGCTCGTATTTGGTCTGAATCACGCGTTCCAGGGTTTTGAACGTGTCCAGATGCTGCGGACCCACGGAAACCAGGATGCCGATTTCCGGATGGACCAGCCGGCACATTTCTTTGATATCGCCCACGTGCCTTGCGCCCATCTCAGCCACGAAAACCCGGTGACCGGGTTCCAGCTTCGAACGGATAACCTTCGTCACACCCATCGGCGTGTTGAAACTGGCCGGCGTAACCAGCGTATGATATTTCTCCTCAAGAATGGTCCCCAGGATAAATTTGACGCTGGTTTTCCCCCAGCTGCCGGTGATGCCGATCCTGACCAGGTCCTTCCGGGATTTCAGAATCCGCTGGGCGTCCCGGAAATAGAGCTCGCTGATGCCCTTTTCAATCGGCCAGGCCAGCAGGCCGCAGAGCGCGATCCACAGGGGCAGCAAAGCCGGGAAAACCATCACAAACCCGATGGCGATCTTTTCCCCCGTTGTTTCCAGCCCGCCGGCAGGATCGATTCTTCCCGTAACAAGCAGAAGAATCAATGTCAGCACAACCAGCGAAACAGCATAAAGCCGTTTGACCCGGGGGGTAAGCACAAAAGCTTTCTTAGCGTTTTTTTCGGAGAAAGACCTGCCGATCAGCCATCCGCCCGCAATCAGGATCGCAGAGTCAAATACGTAATGGACCCAGCTGATCACGGGACTGGCCGCAATGCTGAGCAGCACGGTCACAATCAGGAGGACCATCATGCAAAAACCCGGCAGCACCGCCTTCAGGAGATTTCGCCTCAGTGTACGGAAATAGCCGGGAAACTGATAGCTTTCCAGCTGAAAATAATGGATCAGGATTTTCCCTGCCAGCAGACAGCCGATCACGATTCCAAGAATCAGGAGGATAGAAAGGTTCATTCATTCGCCTCCTTCAGAAAATGCCGCGCAATCGTGTTGAACCGCTGAATCTGTTCCAGATAGGCGAAATGGCTTCCGCCCTCCAGGATGACAAGTCCTGCGTCGGGAATCAGTTTCTCCATCTCTTTCCCCATCCACAGCGGCGTTTCCGTATCAGCATCGCCCCAGATCAGCAGCGTGCTCTGCCGGAATTTCGGATACAGATCACTCAAGTCCTGATTGATTACTTTCACAAACGTTCTGCGCATTTCTTCATCCAGGGCGTTGTAATCCCGGCTGCCGTATTTTTGTCTCAGTTTTTCTTCCCAGTGCTCCGCGGTTCCCTTCAGGAAAGGGATTTTTTTCACCCGGTTGCAGTAGTTCTTCAGCTTTTTATATTCTGAACTCCTGCGCGCCGACTCCTCGGTCGGTTTCGGCCGGATGCCCGCCGCGCCGGTAAAGATCATCCTGTCAAACAGCTCCGGATCGTTTGCCGCCAGCCAAGTTGCCACCCGGCAGCCGAAGCTGTGCGCGATGACCGAGCATGGAAAAAAACCAAGCCTCTTCAGCAGTTCTTTCAGGCATTCCGCGTATTCCGGAACACCCCAGGGCTCCGGAGGTCTTCCGCTTTTTCCGTGTCCGGGAAAATCAACCAGCAGGACCCGGTGATCGTTTTTGAGCGCATCGGCAACCGGCTGCATCATGCTCATGTCGCAGCCCCAACCATGCAGCAGGATCACCCTGCCCGTTCCTTCTCCCTGAATCTCACAGGAGACCGTGGTTCCGTTTACACTCTCAATCATTGCACTTCCGTAGGTACGATATGCCAGATGTAGCGGCATTTCGTACTGCTGATCTCATATTTCCGGTATATATCATCCGGCACTTCCGTAACCCGTTCAAACAGGCAGCCCAGTTTCAGGCAAGTCCTTCGGCTCGGTTCATTGTCAGGATCACAGGTAATCACGACGCTTGTCTTGCCGGATTGCAGGATCTCCCGTTCGATCAATCTGCAGGCCCTGTAAGCATAATGGTGTCCCCGATAGCCCTTGTCAATGTGATAGCCGATGTGCCCGTAGTAATACACGCACCGGCTTTCACCGTCCCGATAGCTGATCTGTCCGATCTCCTGCCGTTCGTTGTGAAGCGTGATCCTCCATACCTGTTCATGCCCGAATCCGAGTTCCCGCCCCGGCGGCGTAATATGGATCGGAATCAGGTCGATTACACCGTCCGAATACTCGGCTCTGTGATGTCTGAATAGCATCGTATCTATACTTCCTGTATTTTCACCTGATCAAGCAGGTTTTCAAAATCGGACCGGACAATCAGCTGCGTACCTTCTGTCATTACGCTGGCGGCGCCGGCGGCGATCCCATACCGGAACGCTTTCGCCATGTCCTTCTCGATTTCGTACCCCAGCAGCATGCCGCCGATCATTGCATCGCCCGCGCCGACCGTCGACTTCGTCTCAACCCGCAGCGCAGGAGCAAACAGAGTCTTTTCCGTTGAGATATACATCGCGCCCATTGCGCCCATGGAAACCACTGCGTGCTGAACCCCGAGCCTGATGAACAGCAGCGCTGCGTCACGGATCGTCCTCATCGTCCGCAATTCAATCCCGAGGGTGGCTTCCATTTCCCGCAGATTCGGTTTAATCAGGAACGGATGCGCATTCTTGGCACACAGTTCCAGTTCCTTGCCCTCTGTATCCAGGATACACTTATGTCCTTCCAGGGCTTTCATCAGTTCGCAGTAGGTTCCCTCCGGGCATCCCGGAGGCAGGCTTCCGGTCAGCACAACCATTTCGCTGTCTTCCGTAGCGGCTTTGGCAAGCTCTGTAAATTGCGCGATCTTTTCCCTGTCGAGCGGAGTGCCGGGTTCATTCAGCTCCGTAACCCCCTGCCCGTCAAGGCAGTATACCTTCATATTGGTACGCACATGCCCCGGCACCGTAATAAACTGATGCTTCAGGCCTTCCCGGTCCATCATGGCTGTCAGATCGGCCGCCCCGTTCTCACCCATCGTCCCGATGCACTGCACGTCAAGGCCAAGCCGTTTCGCGACCACGGCAACGTTGATCCCTTTGCCGCCGAGATCAACCCGGGCATCCCGGATCCGGTTTACCTGCCCGACCTGAAGGGTATCAACATTCACCGTCTTGTCAAAACAGGGATTCAGGCATATGGTCGTAATCATCTCGTCACCCCGCGTCACAAATTCTCATCTTATTATTATATCATTCCGTTTTGTTCCGCGCAACTTGATCTATAAAGATAAAATTCAATGTTATTTTAATTGTTTTTTGCCTGTTTTTTATGTTATATTGTTATCACAAGGAGGAAACACAATGAACATGACAGCAGATATTATTGTAATCGGTTCAGGCATTACCGGCTGCGCTGTGGCCCGGGAGCTTTCCCGTTTCAACGCCTCCGTCCTGGTCCTCGATCGCGGAAGCGACCTGGCCGAAGGCGCCACCAAAGCCAACAGCGGCATTGTTCACGCCGGTTATGATGCGGTGCCCGGAACAAAGAAAGCGCTCTATAATGTTCGCGGCGCAAATATGTACGAATCCCTCGCCAGGGAGCTCGGCGTCCCCTATCGCCGGTGCGGCGCGCTGGTTCTCGCCTTTGATGAAGAGGATAAGAAGACGATCACCGAACTGAAATCCCGCGGAGAGACCAACGGCGTGACCGGTCTCGAGATTCTGGATCGGGAAACCCTTCTGGCACTCGAGCCGAACCTGAATTCCGAAGCGGTTGCCGCTTTGTCCGTTCCCACAAGCGCCATTGTCAGCCCCTATGAGATGGCTTTCGCCCTGGCAGATGATGCCGCGCTCAACGGCGTTCAGTTCCGCTTTGATGAAGAAGTCGTCTCTGTCAGTAAAGATCCTGACGGATGCTTTACCGTTCATACAGGCAAAGAAACTTTACGCTGCAAAACGCTTGTAAACTGTGCCGGCGCTTCCGGGGCGGAGATCCATAATCAACTTTCCAAAGAGAAACTGGCCATGATCCACCGCAGAGGACAGTATTATCTGCTGGATCGCGCGGCAAAACAGCCCTTTGACCGAACTGTCTTCCAGTGTCCTTCCGTGATGGGCAAGGGTGTGCTGGTTTCTCCTACGGTTCACGGCAATCTGCTTCTCGGTCCCACTGCCGAGGATATTGACGATCCGCTCGATACCGCCACCACTTCGTCCGGTCTTTCCGATATTCTGAAAAAAGCAACCCGTACCTGGTCCGGGCTGTCTGTCAGGACCAACATCACAAACTTCAGCGGCGTCCGGGCTCATCTGCCCACTGATGATTTTATGGTCGGCCCCTGTGAGGGTTGCCCAGGTTATTTCGAAGCCATCGGCATCGAAAGCCCCGGCCTGTCGTCTGCCCCGGCCATCGGACTGGATCTGGCAGGGATGATTGCCGATCATCTTTCGCTCAGCCGCAAGGAGCAAATCGTTCCATATCCGGTTCCGCCCGTGCCGTTCCATGATATGACGCCGGAGCAGAGAGAGCAGGCCATTCAGCAGGATCCGTCATACGGTAATATCATCTGCCGCTGCGAGGTAGTCACCGAGGCGGAAATCCGCAGGGCCATCCGCCGTCCGGTCGGCGCCCGGTCTGTCGACGGCGTCAAGCGCCGTACCCGCGCGGGCATGGGGCGCTGCCAGGGAGGTTTCTGTCTTCCGCGTGTCGCCGCAATCATCTCGGAGGAAACAGGCATCCCCCTGAAAGAAGTGACCAAAAACGGCGGTGAAAGTCTCCTCCTGTCCGATACCATTGAATCTTTCCTGAAGAAAGGAGACCGGGATCATGAATGAGCGCCATGTGGATATCCTGATTATCGGCGCCGGTCCGGCCGGCCTGGCTGCCGCGATCTCTGCCCGGGAGTGCGGAATTGAATCCCTCCTGGTTATAGAACGTGAAAAAAATGCCGGAGGAATCCTGCGCCAGTGCATTCATAACGGTTTTGGCCTTCACCGTTTCAAGGAGGAACTGACCGGTCCGGAATATGCCCAGCGCGATATCGACAAGGCGGCGGAACTGGGAATCGAGATCGAATGTTCCACGACTGTGCTTTCCGTTTCCCCGGATCATATCGTCACCTGTGTCTCCGCTTCCAAAGGTCTTCAGATCATTCGCGCAAAAGCGATTGTGCTTGCCATGGGCTGCCGGGAGCGTCCCCGCGGCGCGCTCTGTACCCCCGGTACGCGCTGTTCCGGCATCTATTCTGCCGGCACGGCGCAGCGCTTTGTCAATCTCGAGGGATTCATGCCCGGAAAGCGGGTTGTGATTCTCGGTTCCGGCGATATCGGGCTCATTATGGCCCGGCGCATGACGCTTCAGGGCGCCAAAGTGCTTGCCTGTGTGGAGATCATGCCTTATTCCTCCGGGCTGAACCGGAATATCGTCCAGTGCCTGCATGATTATGATATTCCCCTCTATCTCAGTCATACCGTGACCGATATCAAAGGCCGGGAGCGCCTGGAAGGCGTGACGGTCGCCGAGGTGGATGATAAACGAAATCCGATCCCCGGTACGGAAATTGAGTTTGACTGCGATACTCTGCTTCTTTCCTGCGGCCTCATTCCGGAAAATGAGCTCAGTCTCGGCGCCGGGGTGGAAATCTCTCCAGCAACCTCGGGCGCCGTGGTGAATGAAACCTTTGAAACCAGCGTCCCGGGAATCTTCGCCTGCGGCAATGTCCTGCATGTGCATGACCTGGTTGACCATGTTTCCAATGAAAGCTTCAAAGCCGGGGCCGCCGCTGCCGCATATGTCCGCAATAAGCAGCACACCGCACCCATGATCACCGTGAAGGACGGCAACGGCGTACGCGGTACGGTTCCTCAGCAGATCCGTTCCGATACGGATCAGCCGGTCGATCTGATGTTCCGTCCTTCCGCGGTCTTCCGGAACAGTGCCGCCGTTGTCGAATGCGGCGGAAAGGAACTGGTTCGTAAGAAATCCATGATTTTAACCCCCGGCGAAATGGCCCTGGTAACCCTCAAACCGGAAATGCTGGAAAATCTGCCCGGGGATTCCATTACTGTACGCATCGAATAAAAAAGAAGGCGCGAAATCTCCTTCCCGGAAAGGATTGTATCATTATGGAACAAACAATTACCTGCATCAACTGCCCGGTAGGCTGCCGGATGACCGTCTCTTTGTCGGAAAGCGGAGAATTTCTCTCCGTAACAGGCAACACCTGTCCCCGGGGTGCAAAATACGCCCAACAGGAATGCACCCTGCCTGAGCGCATGATCACAGCCGTCATCCCCGTTTCCGGCTGTGAAACTCCTCTTTCCGTCAAAACAGCTTCTCCTGTCCCGAAGAAACTGATTCATGACATCATGAAGGAACTTTCATCTGTCCAGGTCTCTGCGCCTGTCAGCATCGGCCAGGTCATCCTGCCCGACGTACTGCATACCGGTGTGGATATTATTGCCACCCGCAGTCTGGCCTGAAGTCATTCCGTTTGCTTTTAGGCTGTTTCTCTCTTGTATCAGTCAGCAATGTCTGATATAATGCTTTCTATCCGAGATTGAAAGGAGTTCTTCTGTTAATGTTCGATTACATCTTTGGGATTACCACCGCGGTTGCCGAATCAGCCGCCGCTCCTGCAGCCGCCGCTGATGCTGCCGCCACCGGAGAAGCTGCTGCTACCACAGGAACCTCCATTGCCGCCTTGGCGACAACTTTCCTCCCCCTGATTCTGATCTTTGTCGTTTTCTGGTTCATGCTCATCCGTCCCCAGCGGAAAAAGGATAAGCAGGTAAAGGAAATGCTGAATAATCTGAAAGCCGGAGACCGGGTCTGCACCATCGGCGGAATCTATGGAACGATCACCGGCATCAAGGATGATACCGTGACCCTTTCCGTCGGCCGTGACAATCTGACCATGGTAGTTGCCCGCTGGGGTATCCGCAGCGTTGAAGAAGTCACCATCGAAAATGATTCCCAGGAACTGAACTGACCCAAGGGTCCGGGGTGATCGGAAAACCTTTTCGCACCCGCAGACCTGAAACAGCATGAAATGTTCACACCCGGTCATCAATGACCGGGTGCTTTTGTTTATTCCTGAATAATCACTTTATCCGCCCCAAACGCATCATACAGCTGGTTCAGATAATCCTTTTCACTGCTTTGTCCGCCGACTGCCGTCTTCCCGGCCTCAACCGCGGTGAACTCACACGTCATGCCGGTTATCTCCGAAAGGCAGTCGCAGATCTTCTGCTTTTTCTCCGGCTTGTTCAGCGGAATCAGAAACATGGATCCGCCGGGCTGGTTCGGCTGCCAGACAAACTTTCCGTTATCGCTGCTTATCAGGCCGCCCTGGGTCAGCATGCTCCATATGGCCGGATCATTTCTCTTGAACCGGTCCATCATTTCTTTCCACGCGCCCGAAACAGCTGTACCGGCCTTCGGCTTTTGAGGGGCTGGTACAGCAGGAATCGTTTCTTTCCTGTCCCGCGTCTTCTCTTCGGCTGCCGAACCCGCCGGCGTTCCTGCCGGAGCGGCAATCTGCCCGTTTTCAATGCGATTCAGCAGATCGTTCATCTGGTTTTCCAGTTCGGAGATCCTGTCCCGCAATGCCTGATCATCCGCCTGCTCCATCCGCAGACAGCACTTCAGGCTTGTATTTTCCAGCGCAAGACGAGGCGTCGAAGCGTAACGCATCTCCGTTTCCAGCGACAGATACAGATCCAGGATCATCATCAGGCGTGAAAGCGTGAACTGCTCGCTTTGGCGGATATAGTCCTTTGCTTCCTCCTCCGTGATATCCATGACCGCGGGAAGATCTTCCGCGCTGGTCTTTGCGATCAGCAAAGCTCTGATATGCCGGCACACATCCTTTGCAAACACTGCCGGATCTTTTCCTTCACGGATCAGCCGGTCGATCATCAGGAAAACCTGTCTCGCGTCCATTGCGGAAAACGCGTCACAGAACTGAAACAGGAATGCGTTGTCACTGGTTCCCAGAATGCTGCGTACCAGTTCTTCGTCTACCTGATCCCGATAGCCCAGGCACATATCCAGGATACTCAGCGCGTCGCGCATTCCGCCTTCTGCGGCCCGGGCGATCAGCATCAGCGCACCGTCGGTCGCTTCTGCCCCGCTTCCTTTCACCGCCTCGCGAAGCCTTCCCGTTATTTCCGGGACGGAGATCCGGCCGAAATCAAAGCGCTGGCATCGGCTCAGGATTGTTTCCGGAAGCTTCTGAGGCTCAGTTGTCGCCAGAATGAATACAATATGGGCCGGCGGCTCCTCAAGCGTTTTCAGCAGCGCGTTGAAAGCCGAGGCAGTCAGCATATGAACTTCATCGATAATATAAACCTTATATTTTCCGAATTGCGGCGGATATTTCACCGTATCGCGAAGGTCCCGGATCTCGTTCACGCCGTTGTTGCTCGCAGCATCGATCTCTATAATGTCCAGGGTCTCTTCATTGTCCATCCGAATGCAGTTATCGCATTTTCCGCAGGGATCGCCGTTTTCCGGATTCAGGCAGTTGATGGCTTTCGCCAGAATTTTGGCCGTCGAGGTTTTTCCTGTCCCGCGGGATCCGCAGAAAAGATAGGCATGGGCGATCCGCTGCGTAATCACCTGATTCCGCAGCGTTTCAATGATCGCCTTCTGTCCGACCATCTGGGTAAAATTCCTAGGTCTCCATTCACGGTAAAGTGCGCGGTATGCCATTTCAGTTTCCGCCTTCGTCTGTTGTCATATCAATCATTGTCCTGAACTTGCTCAAAGTTTGCGGTCCGATTCCATTCACCGCCTCAAGATCTTCCGGATAATGGAACGGGCCGTTTTTTTGCCTCTCTTCAATGATTCTCCCGGCGTAAGCCGGTCCGATGCCGTAAAGGGTTTCCAGTTCTGCCGCATTCGCCTCATTGACCCTCACGTTTCCGTTTTGTTCTGTTCCGATCTCTTTCAGCACCCATGCGTTTTCTCCGGATGCATGGTATCGTTGTTCCTCCGGTGTCCGGGAAAACATCGTCGGCAGAATCGTGAGAAGCATTGCTGCTGAAATCAGAATCAATCCGGTTGTCTTTCTGCTTCGATCAGACATCTTTCCGGACCTTCTGACCCTGTTTTGTATCTTCCAGAATATAACCGGCGCTGATAATCCGGTTGCGAAGCTCGTCACTTCTGGCCCAATCCTTGTTCTTTCTGGCCTCCGCACGCTCCCGCACGAGCGTGGCAATCTCTTCCGGCAGTTCATCTTCCTTCCTGGAAAGCAGGCCGAGCACGTCGCAGATGGCTTCCAGGCTGTTCAAAGCCGCTTTTGCCGCTTCCCTGGAGGCGCCCTGCTGAATGGTAACATTGGCATCCCTGACCAGTTCGAAGATGGCTCCCAGTGCGTCCGCCGTGTTCATGTCGTCGTCCATGGCTTCGTCGAAGCGTTTCTCATACGCCTTCAGCCGCCCGGCAAAAGCTTCTTCCTCCGCATTCATCGGACGGTCCTCGCCGTTTTCGATCTGGAATTTCAGGGAATTCCGCGCCGTATAGAGCCGGTTCAGGCTGGCGTTCGCCGCTTCGATCTGATCCCTGCTGAAGTTGATCGGGCTGCGGTAATGCGCACTGAGCATAAACAGACGTACAGCCTCCAGATCATATTCTTTCGCGATATCCCGTACGGTAAAGAAATTGTTCAGGCTCTTGCTCATCTTCTGGTTGTCGACATTGATAAAGCCGTTATGCATCCAGTAGTTCACGTATTTCTTTCCCGTTGCGCCTTCGCTCTGCGCAATCTCGTTTTCATGATGCGGGAACAGCAGATCTTTTCCGCCGCAATGGATGTCGAACGTTTCACCCAGATACTTCATGCTCATCGCAGAGCATTCGATGTGCCATCCGGGTCTTCCCTTGCCCCACGGGCTGTCCCAGGCAGGTTCGCCGGGCTTCTGCGCTTTCCACAGCGCAAAGTCTTCCGGCGCTTCCTTGTCCGTTTCAACGTTCAGGCGTTCGCTGGCACCCGTCTCGCGGTCTTCCATGTTCTGTCCGGACAGTTTCCCGTATCCCGGAAACGCAGAAACACGGTAATACACATCTCCGGAAGACGTCGCATAAGCATGCCCGTTTTCGATCAGCCGGGTGATCAGCTGAATAATCTCCGCTATATGTTCCGTTGCCTTCGGATGAACCGTCGCAGGACGGATCCCGAGTGCCCCGGCGTCTACATAATATTCGGCAATAAACCGGTCAGCCAGCTCCTTAACCGTGATGCCTTCCTCATTGGCCCGCCGTATCATCTTATCGTCAATATCCGTAAAGTTCTGAACAAAGGTTACCTGATAGCCTTCCCGTTCCAGTTGTCTGCGCAGTACGTCAAAGGTGATAAACGGCCTTGCGTTTCCAATATGGAAATAGTTGTAAACCGTCGGGCCGCAGGCATAGACGCCTACCTTTCCCTCATGGATCGGTTTGAATTCTTCTTTTTTTCTTGTCAGGCTGTTATAAATCTGCATATGTCTTTTTCTCCTGTAATGTCTTTTTGTTCAGCACCCGGTTCCGAACAACCGCCAGGCACCATACGATCGCAGCGGCTGCAAAAATATAGATCGCGACCGTCCTGATTTCAAACGGGATATAGAAGATATTGCCCCGTTTTACCGCGTTGTTTCCTCCGGCTGACAACACAGCCGCGGATATTTTTTTCAGTTCCTTGCCGTCAGGATCGGTTACTGTCAGGTCGATCGTGATCTTCTGATAATGATCCTTTTCCGGCATCTGGAGAGATCCTTCAAACGCGACGGCAGTCTGCCCGTCTCCCGGCGTAAACGTGAAGGAGTTGCTCTGTTTGAGCATCGGCAGGCGTTTGCCGTTAAAATGGGTGAATTTCGGGTTTACTTCGGAAGCCGACTCACTTTCAGGTTCAAAGTAAGCTTTCATCAGAAATATCAGTTCCGTGCCGTTCCATTGTGAAACATCGACAGAACCGCTGAATTCATTGACCGATTCATTGTCCCAGTTCCATTCGCCATAGCCGATGCTGTCCGTTTCGGAACTTTCTCCCAGCGCAATTCCGCACGTCAAGATGAAAACCGTCAGCAGTATCAGGAAGATGATTCTGAATTTCATTCTGTTTCCTCCGATTTTTCCGGTGAGAAAGCCCTGATTTTGTCAGTCAGCTGAGCAAGACTCGCGTTCACTTTTTCAGCCGCTTTATCCACAGAAGCCCCTTCATCAAAGTATCCGTTAATTTCTGACCGGAGAGCCGTGGATGCCATAGTAATCGCTTCGCTGAGCGGTTCCTCTTCCTCCGCCTCTTCCTCAGCTTCTTCTTTCGGCTTTTCTGCCGGTCCTTCCGCTACCGGTTCCTCTCCGGGCGTTTCTCTTGTCCCGTCAGCGTCCTTCCCCGTTTCTTCTCCATCGTCCGTTTCGGACGTCGCTGTTTCCGTCTGTGCACTTTTTTCCGCCCGTATATCGTTCAGCCGGTCATCAAGCTCCTGCAGTTCCTCAAGCATTTGCGTTACTTCCGGAGGAAATTCGGTTCCCTTCAGCCAGAGTGAATATACAACGCGGGAAAGCTCTCCCGACAGTTCACTGCGCCGGTTCTGGAGAGTCATCTCATCAACTTTGTTCCTTGTATTGTTCGCGATGCTGGCAGCTGTATTGCCGATGGATTTCATGCCTTTAATCCACAGCGTTTTCGCTTTATAGCGGATGTTATTCGTGCCTGCCAAAGCGATTCCCCTCCTCCTTTACCGGATCAGCCGCAGCGACGCCGGTTTGACGGTAAACTCAACCTTTTCCATGGACTGGATTTCACCGTCAATATTGATCCTGAGGTTTTCACCGTCAATCAGGATCCTTGAAACGCGACGGTGGCTTGTAATTTTGAACTTCAGGTCCCTGGAAAGCATCAGCCCCGGCAGATAGAACGGAATCTGCCACCTGGCACGATGCTTTATCAGTACAAGATCAAGCTTTCCGTCCGTCGGATCCGCTTCAGGACAGATCGGTATTCCGCCGCCGATATAACATCCGTTCGCAACGGAGCAAACCAGGTAGCGCCCGGCTTCTGTCTTTCCGTCTGCCGTTACTTTCAGCTGAACGCTCTGATAATGACGGATCGCCTTCAGCAACCCGATTAAATACGGCGTCAGCCCTCTGTGCTTATCTTTCAGGCTCTCTGCATAATCCAGCACCGTCACATCAAAACCGGTTCCGCAGACATTCAGAAAAAACCGGTCATTCACGGTACCCGTATCCGTATCAACCGGCTTCCGGGACAAAAGAATCTCAAAAGCTTTCTGCGGATCGTTCGGAATACCGGTTGTCTTGATAAAATCATTGCCGGTTCCGGCCGGTATAATCCCCATCGGTTTTCCGGTCTCACACAGTCCTGCCGCCACTTCAGATGCCGTTCCGTCCCCTCCGACCGCGACCACGGCATAAACCTGATCCTGTCCGGCAAGTTCTGCAGCGATCTGCGTCGCATGCCCGGGCCTTTCCGTCAGGAACGTCTTATATTCAATTCCTTTTTGCCGCAGCTGTTTCTCCAGGTTATTCATTGCCTTCATTGCATAACCTGTCCCGGCAATCGGATTCACAATAAATGCCCAGTACATCTCTATGATCCCTTTTTACGCAAGAAATCCCCTTTCCGAAGATAAAAGCATCATTCGGAAAGGGGTTTTGATCACAGATCCTTCAGGATCGTTTCGGCAATCTGCGGCCCGGTAAGCCCATATTCTTTAAGCAGATCAAGAGGCTTGCCGCTCTGCCCGAATTCGTCATTGATGCCGATTTTCCTGAACTTTTCGACACCTTTCCCGATGATTGCGGAAGCAACCGTGTCTCCCAGTCCTCCGAGAATCGAATGCTCTTCCACCGTGAAGACCTTCCTGCATTTTGCAGCGTAGCTGCAGGCCAGTTCCTCGTCAAAAGGTTTGATCGTATGGAAAGAAACCAGCGCCGTCCTGATCCCTTTGCTTTCCAGGATTTCAGCGGCTTCCATCGTATGTTCCAGCATAATCCCGCAGGTAAAGATCACGCAGTCGTTTCCGTCACGGATCACGGTACCCTTACCGACCGTAAACGGCCTGGGATCGTAAACGGGGGTCGCAAGACGCGCGGTCCTGATAAACACAGGCCCGTTGATCTCAGCCGCCGCTTCCACGCACTGGTGACATTCATTTGCGTCGGAAGGAACAAATACCGTCATGCCCGGAATCTCGCGCATCAGCGCAATATCCTCGATCGCCTGATGGCTTCCGCCGTCTTCACCGACTGTAATACCGGCATGGCTGAACCCGAACTTGACGTTGAACTTCGGATAGCACACGCCGTTGCGGATCTGGTCGTAGTTTCTTCCGACAAAAACCGCGAACGTGGAGCAGAAGGGAATCAGCCCCATCGTGCTCATACCGGCGGCCATATCGACCATGTTTGCTTCCGCGATACCGCAATCATAGAACCGGTCCGGGAATTCCTTCTTGAAGGCGTTCGTCATCGTTGCGGACGCGAGGTCAGCGTCCAGAACCACTACTTTGTCATTGGTCTGGCCCAGTTTTACAAGGGCTTCACCGTATGCAACACGTACAGCTTTCTTTTCCATTTTTTCAGCCCTCCAATTCTTTCAGCGCCTGCTCAGCCTGTTCTGCGTTCGGTGCTTTTCCGTGCCAGCCGACCTGGCCTTCCATGAAGCTCACGCCTTTGCCTTTTGTTGTATTCAGGATAATGTAGCGCGGTTTCCCGGGACAGGGCGGCGTATGAAGCGCATCCAGGACCTGCTTCATATCGTTGCCGTTTTCCACTTCGATCACATCATATCCGAACGCCAGCGCTTTGGCTTTGATATCACCAAGGCTCATCACTTCGTCGTTGCTGCCGTCAATCTGCAGCCCGTTGTGATCCAGGATCACCGTCAGGTTATCCAGCTTGTAATGCGCGGCAGCCATGCTGGCTTCCCATACCAGACCTTCCTGGCTTTCGCCGTCCCCGATCACGGTATAGACCCTGCTCTTACTGCCGGTGTGCTTCGCGCCCAGCGCCATGCCGACCGCGATCGAGATGCCCTGACCCAGGGAACCGGTCGAAGCGTCAACACCCGGGCATTTCTTTGTGTCCGGATGGCCCTGCAGGATCCCGTGAAGCTGACGGAATTTGTCAAACTCTTCCTTTCCGAAGAACCCGCGTTCGCAAAGGGTCCCGTACAGGGCGGGAGCCGCATGCCCCTTGGAAAGAACAAACCGGTCGCGCTCCGGCATCTTGTCGTTCTTCGGATCGACGTTCATCACGTCAAAATACAGCGCTACCAGCGCATCGGTACAGGACAGGGATCCGCCCGGATGTCCGGCCCCGGCCTTGGATGTCATGATAATAATATCTTTTCTGACTTCCCGGGCATAGGATTCAAGTGTCTGAATGTCCATTTCTTTCCCTCCGTTCCAGTATTAACAGGGTTTGCACATAATAAAAATATTATAATTTTCAGGCTCAGTATTGTCAAGATTCCGGAAGCTTCAAAGCTCCCGTTCTGACCATTCTGGTCAGAGCCTCCGCCAGGGCAATCCGTCCGTGCGTATAGGTCAGCCCGCCCTGCATATACGCCGTATAGGGTTCGCGCATGGGCCCGTCTGCGCTGAGTTCGATGCTTGCGCCGGCAACAAACGTCCCTGCAGCCATAACCACCTGGTCGTCATATCCCGGCATATCCCATGGTTCCGGCATGGCCATGCTGTCCACCGGGCTCGCTGTCTGGATTCCCTGGCAAAATGCGACCAGCAGTTCCGGTTTGCCGAACCGGATCGCCTGGATAATGTCCGCCCTTCGCTCATCAGCGGGCGGCGTTGTCGCAAACCCGAGATTCTCAAACACCCGCGCCGTCAGCAGCGCTGTTTTCAGCGCCTGGGTTACAGTGTGCGGCGCCATGAACAGCCCCTGATAAAACGGCCGGTAGGAAGCTGCGTAGGAGCCGAGTTCCCGTCCCAGACCCGGGGCCGTCAGCCGGTACGAGATCCGTTCGATGTCTTCCGTCCTGCCGACAACATATCCGCCCGTCGGAGCAATCCCGCCGCCCGGGTTCTTGATCAGGCTGCCGACGCAGAGGTCCGCTCCGTAATCTGTCGGTTCATCCCCGCAGACAAACTCGCCGTAGCAGTTATCTACCATCAGGCGGATTCCCGGATGCCGGGTATGAATCATCTCCGCCAGATCCTCAAAAGCCTTCGGCATCAGACTCGGCCGCCAGGCATAGCCGCGGCTTCGCTGTGCGATGATCAGTCCGGTCTTTTCCGTGATGGCGGCTTCCACCGCCTCCAGGTCAATCTTTCCGTCTTTCAGCCCGACGCAGTCAAAGCCGATGCCCATTTCCTTCAGAGATCCGGGCGGCGTCCTTTCTCCGGTCCCGATTACGCTCTGCAGCGTATCGTACGGCATTCCCGTGGCGCTCAGGATCCGGTCTCCCGGCCTGGTCAGCCCGAACAGCGTCAGACTCAGCGCCGCCGTGCCGCTGGCCACATGCGGACGCATCAGCGCCGATTCCGTATGGAAAAGGTCGGCATAGATCTTTTCCAGCGTATCCCGCCCGATATCGTCATAGCCGTAGCCGGTTGTCGGGGCAAAGTGCCTGTAACTGACACCGAATTTCCGGAAACTGTCCAATACCTGCCGGGTCCTCGTTTCCTCATTGGTTTCAATCTCAGCAAAGTGTTCCTGCAGTTCCCATTCCGCCTGCCTAATGATCGCGTCAATTCTGTTCATCTTTCCTCCAGCATTATATCAGCAGTTTTCTGATTTCCTCATAGGCTCCCGGACTTTCAACGTCCACATACCGCATCTGTTCTTCCCTTCTCAGGAACGTCATCTGTCTTTTCGCATAGTGCCTCGTCCCAAGGCGGATCCTCTCTGCCGCTTCCTCAACGGAATATTCGCCGCGTATGCAGGGGATCATCTCCTTGTATCCCAGACCCTGCATGCTCTGAGCGTCTTCCTGAACCCCTTCGGCAAGCAGCGCGGCAACTTCGTCTTTCAGACCGGCCCGGATCATCTTTGTCACGCGTTCATTAATACGAGCATACAAATGCGGACGCTCCATGGCAGTGGATACAACTTTCCATTTGAAATCCGTCGGCACCTCCCGATCCGGCTGTTCCGAGAACGGTATTCCGGTTGCTTCGCTCACCTCGATCGCCCGGATCGTCCTGCGTACGTCGTTCACGGGAAGCCGTTCCGCGGTGACAGGATCCAGCCGCCGCAGCCGTTCATGAATCTCCCCTTTTCCTTCCGGCGTTTCGGCCAGCCTGTGCAGTTCCTCCCTCAGTTCCGGATTGGCGCTGACCTGCCCCATCCCCATGGGATGCATCATGGCCTGCAGATACAAAGCCGTCCCGCCTACAAACAGTACTTCCCTGCCTTGTCCCGCCAGCTCATGAACAAGCTTCTCCGCAGCTTCCCGGTAATCGGAAACGCTGTAAGGGTCTGTCGGTTCACAGAGATCCAGCAGATGGTGCGGAACCCCCTGCATGTCTTCCGGTGAAGGCTTTGCCGTGCCGATATTCATCCGCCGGTAAATCTGCATGCTGTCCATGCATAGGATTTCCCAACCTCTCTCTTTGGCAAGCCGGATCCCGATCTCCGTTTTCCCGCTCGCCGTCGGCCCTGTCAGCACCCGGCAAATGATGTCTCCGCTCTTCACGCTGCACTCTCCGCTCTCAAAAAACTACTGCTGTATCCTTTTAAACTTCCTGTCCAGTTCCCTGTGCGTAATGGCAACAACCAGCGGACGCCCGTGCGGACAGGTCGGCGTGACCTTTTTCTCTATCATTTCATCCAGCAGGCTCCTGAGCTGTTCTTCCGGCAGCGGTTCCCCTCCTTTGACGGCATGTTTGCAGGCGGTCTGCAACAGAGCCGTCCGTTTCTTTTCAAACGTCGGATCCTTTCCGGTTTCCAGCTCGCTGATGACGTCCGTCACAAAGCTTTTTGCCTGCGCTTCCCCGAGGATCATGGGAATGGTCCGGACCGCGACGTCCTTTTCCCCGAATGCTTCGATCACCAGTCCGATGCTTTCCAGGGTTTCCCTGTTTCTTTCCAGCATCCGCAGTTCCTCGTTCGTGACGCTGACAACAATGGGAACAAGCAGTTCCTGGCCGGGCTGTTGCTCTTTTCCGTGTTCCCGCATCAATTTGTCAAAAAGCAGGCGCTCATGCACCGCATGCTGATCCACCATCAGCAACTGATCCTTATATTCCACAAGAATAAAGGTGTTGAACAGTGCGCCGAAGATTTTCATCGGTTCCCTGATTTCCGGCAGGATGGAATTCACCTGCTCTGCCCGTCCCTCGTTGAACAAGGCCGGAGAATCCTTCCTGATCTCCGTTTCCGGCTGCACTGCTGCCGGATCCTGCATGGGTGCCGGCTGCGAAACTTCCGGGATCCGGGAAACCGACGTCTGCTCTGCTTTTTTCTGGATCTCCCTGAATTCCGGGACAGGCTTCTCAGCATCCGGCCGGACCGCGGCCGCCGCCGGCAGCTTATCGCTGACCGTGACGCTTCCGGGCGTCTTTACCGGCTGCCGGAAGGCCGCGCCGGATTCCTTCATCACCGTTCCGGGTTGTGTTTGCTGCAAAACCGCCGGCGTCTGTTTCTCCTTTACCAGCTGCATTTCCACCGGCCGGCTGAAGGCATCCTGTTCCTTCAGAGCCTGCAGCACCGCGGAAAGAACAGCCTCATAGACGCCGGCTTCATCGCGGAAGCGGACCTCAAGCTTATTGGGATGGACGTTCACGTCCACTGCCTCATAGGCAATCGTGATATGCAGGGCGCATGTCGGGAATTTCCCGATCATCACCCGTTCCCGGCACGCGGTCTCAACCGCTTCGCTCAGAAGCCTGCTGTGCATGACCCGCCCGTTGATAAAGAAATACTCGTGATTCCGGTTGCCGCGCGCGTTATCGCCGATTCCGACATAACCGCTGATCATCAGTCCGTTCGCGTGATCATCGACCTTCCTCATTGCTTTCAGCGCGTTTCCGCCGTAAATCGTATGCAAAGCGGACGCAAGCTGCCCGTCTCCCGGTGAATGATATTCCGTTTTCCCATTTGATATATACCGAAAACTGACATCCGGCCGACTCAGCAGCAGCTGTGTCATCAGTTCCCCGACAGCCGCTGCTTCCTGTCCGGCCTTCTTCATAAACCCCTTGCGCACAGGAACATTGTAGAACAGGTCCTTTACGGTTACGGTTGTTCCCACGGGACAGGCAATTTCTGAAATATCCGTAATGGTCCCGCCTTCGTTCTGTACCCGAAGCCCTGTTTCATGTTCTTTTGTCCGGGTCGTCAGGGTCACATGGGAAACCGCGGAAATACTCGCCAGCGCCTCACCGCGGAAACCCAATGTCCGGATCGAGAACAGATCCTGCTCTTTGCTGATCTTGCTGGTCGCATGCCGTTCGAATGCCATCCGGATATCGCTTTCGTCGATCCCGCTCCCGTTATCTGTCACGCGGATCAAATCCATTCCGCCTTCCCGTATTTCAACGGTTACGGCGCTGGCCCCGGCGTCCAGGCTGTTTTCCACCAGCTCCTTGATCGCCGCAGCCGGTCTCTCCACAACTTCCCCCGCCGCGATCTTCCCGATCATCGCATCACTCAGCAGTTTGATTTTTCCCATTTCTTTTATCTTTCCTTATCATATCTTCCTTGTTTTATTCCTCGTGGCCGAAGGGGTCTAAGGGGGCGATCGGAAAGCCCCCGGTTATATCTTCCTTGCTTTTTCTCTTAACAGGAAAAGCATATTCATCGCATCCATCGGCGTCAGCGCCATCACGTCAACGGATTGCAGTTCCTCAATGATTTCATCTTTCCGGTATTCAAACAGATCCATCTGCTCGTTTTTCCGGACGACTTTATCATCTCCCAGGATATTCTGTCCGATGGTATTCTGGTTAATATCGCTGACCTCCAGCCTTGCCTGGATCTCATGAGCCCGAACGATGACCGGATGCGGTACACCGGCAAGCCTCGCCACATGAACGCCGAAGCTCTTGTCCGCGCCGCCTCTCACAATCCGGCGCAGGAAGATCACATCCTCCCCGTGTTCTTTCACTGAAATACAGAAATTCTTGACGCCATCCAGATGCCCTTCCAGTTCGCTCAGTTCATGATAGTGGGTGGCAAACATAGTCTTCGCGCCGATTATTTCTTTATCCGCAATGTATTCAACCACAGCCCAGGCGATCGCCAGACCGTCAAACGTGCTTGTCCCGCGGCCGATTTCATCCAGGATGATCAGACTGTTCCGCGTTGCATTTCCGAGAATATAGGCTGTCTCGCTCATTTCAACCATAAAGGTGCTCTGACCGCTGGCCAGGTCATCGCTGGCGCCGACCCGGGTAAAGATCCGGTCGCATACCGGCAGACGCGCTTCCTTCGCGGGTACAAAGCATCCGATCTGCGCCATCAGGCAGATCAGCGCCACCTGCCGCATATAGGTACTCTTGCCGGCCATGTTCGGTCCGGTGATAATCATCATCCGGTTCTCATCGCAGTCAAGTGTCGTATCGTTCGGAACAAATTCTCCGTCCTTCAGCGTCTGCTCCACCACGGGATGCCGGCCTTCCGTAATCATGAGGCTTCCGTCATCCGTGATCTCAGGTCTGACATACCGGTTCTCGGAAGCTGTCCTGCTCAGGCTCTGGAATACATCCAGTTTCTTCAGCGCCTCTGCCGTCCGCTGAATGCTCCCGATATCCGCCGCAATCCGGTCCCGGATTTCGTTGAACATCTGCAGTTCCAGCCTTATACTTTGTTCCTGTGCCCCGATGATTTTTTGTTCGATTTCCTTCAGTTCGGGCGTCATGAAACGTTCGGCGTTTGTCAGCGTCTGTTTCCGGATATACCTTTCCGGCACCTGACTGAGGAAGCTTTTGGTGACCTCAATATAGTATCCGAATACTTTATTGTACTGAACCCGCAGGTTTCGGATCCCCGTCGCTTCCCGTTCCCTGCTTTCCAGATCCAGGATCCATTGTTTTCCGCTGGATTGTGCTTCCCGGTATTCATCCAGGGTCTGAGAGTATCCTTCCCGGATAATACCGCCTTCGGTAATGACGACCGGAGCGTCCGGATGGATCGCGCGTTCCAGCAGATCCGTCAGCTCCTCCAGCGGATCCAGTTCGTCTCTTGCCGCTCTCAGCGCTCTGCTCTGCACATCGCCCAGCAGCGAACGGATTCCCGGAATCTTTTTCAGGCTCGCGCACAACGCCAGACAGTCGCGGGCATTCAGGTTCCGGTAGGCGACTTTGTTCATCAGACGTTCCATGTCGTATACGCCGTCCAGTTCTTCTGCCAGCGACATGCCGAGGATCCGGTTGCCGGCCAGCTCTTCCACCGCATCAAGCCGTTCGTTGATTTCCGCCTTTTCCAGCAGCGGCTGCTCCACCCAGCTGCGTAAAAGCCTTCCGCCCATCGCGGTCGCTGTTTTGTCAATCAGGTTCAGCAGCGTTCCTTTCTTCCCGCCGCGCAGGCCCTCTGTCAGTTCCAGATTCCTTCTTGTATTCTGGTCCAGCAGCATCGTCCTTCCGTTTTCCGCAAAACGCAGATTCCGGATATGCTCCAGCCCGTTTTTCTGGGTTTCATACAGATACTTGATCAGTGCGCCGCCGGCGCATGTCGCTTCTTTTTTGTCGTCCAGTCCCAGGGAAGTCAGCTGGGTCAGACGGAAATGCCTGCACAGCGCCTCTTCCGCATTGTGAAGCTGGAACCAGGTTCCGGGCTGTTTGCTGATGTTCCTGCTGTCAGATCCCAGCAGGCTGTTCAGCCCGTCCGTGTCATTGCTGATGATTTCCATGGGATGAACCCGGCTGATCTGCGCCCGCAGCAGACTGAGTTCCGGTTCCATCACATAAAATTCGCCCGTCGATACGTCTGTATAGGCCAGTCCGGCCTTTTTGCCGTCCAGATATACGCTCATCAGGAAATTGTTGGCTTTATCTTCCAGCATGGTCGGATCCGTAACGGTCCCGGCGGTAATGACACGGACGACGTCCCGGTCCACCAGCCCTTTAGCCGTAGCTGGATCTTCCATCTGTTCACAGATGGCAACCTTGTATCCGCGTGAAATCAGTTTTTCGATATAGGTATTCACGGAGTGATACGGTACCCCGCACATCGGCGCCCGTTCTTCCAGTCCGCAGTCTTTGCCCGTCAGAGTCAGTTCGAGCTCGCGCGACGCTGTTTTGGCGTCCTCAAAAAACAGCTCGTAAAAGTCTCCCAGCCGGAACAGCAGCAGGCAGTCACTGTACTGCTCATGGATCCGCAGATACTGCTGCATCATCGGTGATAGTGCCATCTTTTCCCCCTTAGTGGCATCCACCGCATGCGGAACAATCCCCTCCGCATGCGACAGTCCCCCTGCTTTCGTCCTCAACCTCTCCCGTGATCACCAGCCGAAGGATCCTGTTCACATTGTCCATCATCGTCTGGAAATCCCTGCGTTTCTCCTTCAGTTCGATAATCTTCGGGTTCTCGTTCATGCGCTTTTCGGCTTCTTCCATCTCCCGGCTCGCCTCGGCCAGCTCATTCGGATCCATGTCGGCGGAAGCCAGGATATTTTCCACCCTGTTCCGCTTTTCAATCATCTCCCCCAACGCGGCGGCCGCTTCCGGATCCCGGCGCATCTCGGCCTCGGTTCTTTTCATTTCTTTGTAGATTTCGCTGTCCAGGATCGCCTCCGCCAGTTCCTGCGCCTTGTTCATCACATCTCTCATGTTTCTCTTTCTCCCATCAGTGTGTTGTTTTTCAGTCCGGTCACGCGGCATCGGAGGATTGTCCCGATATCTTCAACAATTCCGCTCACCGTAACGGAGATCCCATGCTTTCCTTTTCCGGAAACCGCCAGTTCACTCCTCCGGCTCAGTCCTTCCACCAGGATTTCCTCTTCGGTCCCGATAAAGCGTTTCATGGTTTCCTGCTGCAGTCCTTCCTGCAGGTCAATCAGCCGCTTGATCCGGTCCGTCGCTTCTTCATCCGGAATCATCCCGGGCATCCCGGCGGCTTTTGTCCCGGTCCGCGGGCTGTAGATAAACGTAAACGCACTGTCGTAACGCACTTCGTCCACCAGGCTCATCGTATCCGCAAACTGCTCTTCCGTTTCCCCCGGGAAACCGACGATGATATCCGTGCTCAGCCCGATCCCCGGAATCGCTTCCCGCAGCCGCCTCACACGGTCCAGATACTGCTGCCGGGTGTAATGCCGGTTCATCTTTTTCAGGATTTCGTCATTCCCGCTCTGGACCGGCAGATGAAACTGCGGCAGAATATGCTTTCCGCCCGCCATCACGTCGATCAGCTCATCGCTCAGATCCTTCGGGTGGCTGGTCATGAACCGGATCCTCGGAATACCGCTCTCATCCAGCCGCTTCAGCAGCTTCGCGAAGGAGATATCCCCGGGCAGGCCTTTGCCGTAGCTGTTGACGTTCTGCCCCAGCAGCATAATCTCCTTTACACCGGATTCCAGCAACCCTTCCGCTTCCCGCAGAATCTGTTCCGGATCCCGGCTGCGCTCCCGCCCGCGCACATAGGGTACAATACAGTAGCTGCAGAAGTTGTCGCACCCGTACATGATGGTGACATACGCGGCGTCGTGCCGGAGCCGCCGGATCGGCATCCCTTCCGGAATCACATCTTTGTCTTCCACCTGAACCAGCCGCTCCCCGCCGTTCAGCAGGTTATACATCATCTCCGGCAGTTTATGCAGGTTCGCCGTCCCGAAGGCCAGGTCGATAAATTTGTACTGCTTCAGGATCTTCTCCGCCATGCCCGGTTCCTGGATCATACATCCGCATACGCCGATCAGCAGTTCCGGTTTTTCCTTGCGGACCTCTTTCAGCCAGGTTACATTGCCCAGAGCCCGCCGTTCCGCATTCTCACGGACGCAGCAGGTGTTGAAGATCACAAAGTCTGCCTCTTCCCGCGCCGGCGCGGAAACCATTCCCATCGCTTCCAGCATGCCCGCGATCTTCTCGGAATCATGCGCGTTCATCTGGCACCCGTAGGTAACCACATGATAGCTCTTCGGCCGATGCGGCAGCATTTTGACCTGTTCCGCAAAAACCCGCTGCCGTTCCATCTCCTCAGCACTGACCAGTATTTCCGCTCTTTCCATTCAATTATCTCCGTTTTCTTGTCATCTCCATGAGCCCGAGCCTTGTCCACCCGTGGAGAACCGTCTTAATCCGATCTTTCCCAAAGCATTCTTTCAGCTTTTCCAGCACAAGACTTTGGTCTGTTTCTGAATCCATGTCAATAAAATCAATGATAATGATTCCTGCCAGATCCCTCAGTCTCGTCTGGATCATAATCTCTTCGCAGGCTTCCAGATTGGTCGTAAGAAACAATTGTTCCTTGCTGCCTGCCTGCGCGGCCGACGCCGTATTCACGTCAATCACCGTCATCGCCTCGCATCGGTCGATCACGATATTTCCCCCGTGCGGCAGTTGAACCTTTCGGGCCTCCGCCGTAGCAAGCTGCCGCTTCAGGTCTGCGTTCAGCTCGCTGATCTCCGTGATCCCGTCAATTCCCCGGCCGCGGTAGTCTTCCCGCAGCGCTTCCATCGTTTCACAATGCCGCAGGACTGTTCCGGGTTTTCTTTCGGATTCCGCAGACTGTTCGATCTCTTTCCATCTGTCAAAAAGCGCTTCCGCTTCTGTCCGGATCTCATCCGGTTTCGCTTCCGGCGCGCAATGCCGCATCACCAGTCCGAACCGGTCTCCGGCAATCTCCCGTCCCAGTTTCTTCAGCCGTTCCCTCGTCTCGTCCTCTTCAATCCTGCTGCTGACACCGATATACCGGTTTTTCGGCATCAGAATGACCCTGGTCCCCGCCAGCGTGATATCCCGGGTCAGGAAAGCGCCTTTTTCGCCGGTTTCCTCTTTCCGGATCTGCAGGATCAGCATCTCTCCGGATTTCGGTTTTCCATCCTGAAACGTCTTCCCGTTCTCTTCCAACGGAAGAAAACCGTTTTTTTTTCGTCCGATCTCCACAAATGCGCACTTTATATCCGGCATCATCCGGTCAATTTTCCCCAGCAGGATATCTCCGCTCTGTTCTTTCGGATCCTGCCGGATATATTCCGCCAGCCGCCCATTCTCAACAACCGCACAAAAGTCCGGTCCCTTCAGTATCCTTCGCTGCATCATAATGTCTCCAGCGGCACCAGCCGGCCGTTTTCATCCTCTCCAAACAGTCCCGTTCTCGTGATCAGCACCCGAACCTCTTCCTCAATCCCGGCTTCCCGGCACAGCGCTTCCATCAGCATTCCGGGCTTGCAGCTTTCACGTTCCGTCAGCACCAGCATGCCGTATATATGCTGATCCTTTCCGTTCAGGGAGTAAATCAGCGGCTTGATATCGCATTCCTTCAACGCGGTTTTCGTTTTCCGCATCGCCGGAATTGTTTCCCTGGCCATCATCACGGGAATCGCGTCTATCAGTTTCCCCGCAAACCGTTCCTCCCGGATCAGCAGATCATACTGCGCGGCCCGCAGCAGCGGCGGGAGCGAAGGATGTTTCCGATCCACCGCCATCGCTTCGGAAAGCTGCATCTCCGGCGGCATGGCCCTGTTCATCTTCCGGAGAAATTCCTCCCCGCTGACATCCTCCGCCATCGTCACGTCCATGATCTCCCGTTTCCCGCAGGCGCCGGTGCTCAGCGCACTGGCAAACGTCACCAGGATATGAGGATTGAATCCGTTGGAATAAGCCACCGGCAGCCCGCTGCGACGCAGCCCCCGCTGAACGCTGCGCTGGATGTCCAGATGCCCGATGTGCCGGATCCGCTCGCCCTTTTCAAACACTGCCAGTATTCGCACAGGCGCACACTCCCTTCCAGCGCTGCAGTCCGCATCCGTTGCAGCCCTTTCTGCAGTCCTTTGTGGTCTCGGTCCGGTCGCTCTTTTCCTTCTCATGCCACAGGAACTGCTTCGTGATACCGCTGTCAATGTGATCCCAGGGCAGCACCTCGTCCTTCGGTCTTTCCCGGTTCGCGTAGAAAGCCGGATCCAGCCCGCACTCCCGGAAAGCTTCCATCCATGTGTCAAAGCGGAAGGTTTCGTTCCATCCGTCCAGGATGCAGCCCTTTTCATACGCCTTTTTCAGAACCGCGCCCATCCGCCGGTCCCCCCGCGCGAAGCACGCTTCCAGAAAGCTGACGTAAGGCTCATGCCAGTGGAAGGTAACGCCTTTGATATTGAGCACCTGTTTCAGATGCTCCTGCTTTGCCAGCACGGTCTCAATAGTATCCTGCGCGGCCCACTGGAACGGTGTGAAGGGTTTCGGCACAAAGACGCTCGTACTGACGGTCACCCGCAGCCCTCTCGCCCGCTGCGCTTTCGGAACGTTAAAATATTCCGCCACCACCTTGCGCGCCAGGTCCGCGATTCCATCCAGGTCCTCCGTTGTCTCCGTCGGCAATCCGCTCATGAAATACAGCTTTACGCTGCTCCATCCGCCTTCAAAAGCATCCCGCACCTTTTCCAGCAGGTCTTCTTCCGTGACGCCCTTGTTGATCACATCCCGCATCCGCTGCGTACCCGCTTCCGGAGCAAAGGTGAGGCTGGTTTTCCGCACCTGCTGCGTCTCTTCAAGGCTTTCCTTCAGCACGCTGTCTATCCGCAGGCTCGGCAGGGAAATCGATACGCGCTTTTCCTTCATCCGTTTCATCAGTTCCCGGATCAGTTCCGGCAGACAGCTGTAATCGCCGCTGGACAGGCTGCTCAGGCTGATTTCTTCATAGCCGGTCGATGCCTGCAGCTTATCCGCCAGTTCGACCAGCTTTTCCAGGCTTCTCTCCCGGACCGGGCGGTACAGGATTCCCGCCTGGCAGAAACGGCATCCTCGCGTGCATCCGCGCATAATCTCCAGCATGATCCGGTCAAAGACCACTTCCGTATAGGGCACCGGGAATTCCTCCGGATAGTAGGTGCTGTTCAGGTCAGTCACCACCCGCTTCCGGACCGATTCGGGCGCCTCCTGACAGGTCGGTTCAACGCTTGCCACCGTTCCGTCATCGTGATAGGTCACCCGGTACAGGGAAGGAACGTAAACGCCCTCCAGTTTTGCCAGATTTTTCAGGCATTCTTCCCGGCTCAGGCCCTTTTCCTTCCTTTCCAGGATCACCCGGTTCAGCTCGGTCATCACATCCTCGCCGTCGCCGATCATGAACGCGTCAATGAAGTCCGCCAGCGGTTCGGGATTGAACGCGCACGGGCCCCCGGCAACCACAATCGGATCTTTCTCCCCGCGGTCTTTCCCTTCTATCGGCACTCCGCCCATCTCCAGCATGGCCAGAATATTGCTGTAGCTCATCTCATACTGAAGCGTAAAGCCGACTACGTCGAAGGCATTCAGCGGATGCCTGCTCTCCATGGACAGCAGCGGCAGATCCTCTTCCTTCATCAGGGTAATCATGTCTGTCCACGGCATGAAAAAACGTTCGCACAGGCTCCAGCTTTCCCTGTTGATCAGTCCGTACAGGATCTTCAGGCCCAGATGGCTCATGCCGATCTCATAGGTGTCCGGGAAACAGAACCCGAAGTGCAGCGGACAGGCGTCCCAGTCCTTGACGTCAGTATTCATCTCCCCGCCCGTATACCGCGGCGCCTTCTGCACTTTCTCCAGCGCTCTTTCAAATCTCTCATTCAGATCCATCCGATGCCGTTCCTCTCGAGTATCGTTTTTCCCCGCTTTTAACTGTTTTCATTCCATGACCGGAGTCCAGTATTTGTTCTGGTAAATGTCCGTAAAGCAGTACGTGGCTTTGCACTTGCTCTCTTCGCCTTCAATTTTCTTGTTAGCGATCATGACCGTATCCCCCAGCGTGATCTCATGCCCCAGCAGATAGCTATCGGTATATTTCCCGTCGTAGTTGTAATAATCGCAGATAAACTGCACCCTGTCACCCTTCCCGATCGCGATCAGTTCCTTGGACTGCTGTTCCGTTTCGGTCTCCGGGTAGACCTTTTGGGCGCCGGCAATGTATCCGAAAGGCCGCTCGCTGTCGAAGTTCAGCATCAGCTTCACGCGTTCCCCGTTCAGGATCGCCGGTACATAACCGGAGATGACATAGTTATCTCCATCTTCTACGGTATTGAGATAATAGTAGGCAACCGGTTCCCCGTCGATAGAGAGCCATGTTCCGTCATAGGTTTCAAGCAGGTCATTGCCATCCGTTTCGTATACATTGTCCATTCCCAGATCGATGTACCCATTTCCGTCGTCCAGGAGCACATTCAGCGCCAGCGAATCAACCAGGCCCCACTGCTCTTTGCTCAGCGAGATCCGGCCGTTCCGCCAGACAAGCGCGTTCGCGTCGAAATGATTTTCCAGGATATATTGCGCGGCGTTTTCCTTGGTCATGCTCCTGCCCATGAACAGATCCAGGATGCTTCCGGTGCTTCCGCCGCTGTTGCCGCCTCCGTAAAGGCTGCCCAGCAGATCGTTCAGCCCGCCGGAGGAGTAGGATGTTGTATAACCGCCGCCCTGGCCTGTCAGGCTTTCCAGCAGGCCGGCGGGCGCCAGCGTCTGGCTGCTGTAGCCGTAGCTGGAAATCGGTGTCCCGGCGCTGACCTGGCCGCTGACCTCCAGGCTCGCGAATTCCTGGATGCAACGGGTGTATTCCTCATCCATTCCGATGGCCTGATAGGTGGAGACCATCTGTTTCACCTTGTTCGCCCGCTTATAGGGGAAATAGATGCTCAGGCCGTAGGCGTTGCTGATTCCTCCGCCTGTCCGGTTATACTTGATCGCGCCCTCCAGCGCCCCAGCCAGGTCTTTTCCTTCGGCCGTCCCCAGGTTCTTCGCGAAATGGATCAGATCAATCTGGTCAATCCGGCTCTGCTGCGCGAACTCCCGGCTGCTGCTGCGGGCCTTTGAAACCTTCTTGTATTCCTTGTTCTGGATTAGTCCGTTCGTCTCAATGCTGAACTCTTTCAGCTCCTGCGGCACCGTTGCCTGCAGTTCCGCCAGGTCCACCACGCTCAGCGTTGTCGCCTGTCCGCGACACTTCTGGCTGCAGACGTCCACAAAGTCGTCCGCAATCGTCCTGCCGATCCGGACGGTCGGCGTGCTGGTGTTCTTGCCCAGCTGGGTCAGCCAGTTACTATAGTACCAGCCGACGCCCGGTTCCGTCTCCTCGCTGGCGATCATGTAGTCGGCATACTGACTCAGCATGATCCCGTTTTCCACCGTCGCCATCAGGCAGGTATCAAATCCGATAAAGTCAAATTTGATGCCCGCGTTCTTCAGCGCCTGGTTGATCCCGGCCAGCGTCATCGTCTGCCCCTGGCCGTAGCGTTCATCGTATCCGTAACCGCTCACGGATCCGCCGCCGTGATCCCAGAAGATCAGGCACATCCGGTCAGCGGCAAAGTTTTCCTTGCCGAATTTCAGGAAAGTGGTCAGCGTATCCGGATTGGTCATGCTGCCGTTTCCCATATCTTCCTTCAGGCAGTAAAACGCACCATCCTTAATCTGATAGATCTGATTTCTGCTTGCGGAAACGACGTTGTTCCGCCATTTTTTCGCTCCGCCGGTATAGACAAGCAGATTGACATTCTCCCCGAACTTCGCATTGGCCATTTCTTTCAGGTCGGAAGTGGCCATGCCCTGCTGGCTTTCCAGATCCGCGCCGCACATGTAGACCATGATCGTCACGGTGTCTTTGCCGTTTCCGCGGATCCTGGTGAATTTGTCCCTTGCTTTTTTCGAAACGCTCTCATCCAGCGACGTGGAATTGTCCCCGCCGGAAGACGTGAAATACTGCGATATTGATCCGGAGGAACCCGAGGACGCGCTGCTTCCGCTGCTTCCGCCGCCTGTCAGCCCTCCTACCAGGCTGCTGAAGTATCCCGTGTCGTACACGGAGGAACCGCTGGACCCCAGGAAAGAACTCAGCAGGTTACTCAGCCCGCCGGATCCGGTATTGCTCAGCAGATCCTCAAGCCCGCTGCTTTGTGTGCTGCCGGTCTGGGCACTGCCTGACTGGGAACTGCCCGTCTGGGAGGATGTGCCCGTTCCGCCTGAAACCACCTGCTGGAGCGTGCCGGTGACGTCCCCGCCGCCTCCGTCGAACAGACCTGCCAGTTTCCCGCCGCCCAGCAGCACAACCAGCGCAACAACGATCAGCAGGTATTTCCCGCATCCGCCCGGAGCCCGCTGGGTACCCGTACCGTTTACGCGCTGACCGCCGCCGGTTCCGCCGGCTTTCTGCCCGCCGCCTGTCGCGTTTTGCTTCACGGCGCTGTTATACTGCTTCTGCCCGCCTGCGGAAGCGTTTTGTGAGGA
>Ga0265298_10001822_pt1 | contig 31039 bp, 27 predicted proteins | sample AusTroGonzalo_MG_3_FD_193486 | JGI IMG/M metagenome (GOLD analysis project Ga0265298, IMG submission 193486) | Bovine rumen microbial communities from tropical cattle in Woodstock, Queensland, Australia - Gonzalo_01 | ecosystem: Host-associated > Mammals > Digestive system > Stomach > Rumen ... | reverse complement strand
CTACTTCTTTACTCCCAAGATTCTGAAAGACGCTCAGAAGCTGAAGGAGGAGCAAGAACTGACAGTATAATAATAAAGGAATAAGAATATGAAAAAGAGACTGAATATTTTCTGTGTGTTGATGTTGCTGCTGATGGCAACAATGGTAGTGATGACCTTTGTAACGGGTGCCGATGCCTTTCAGGAAGGATGGGACAAAGGTAGAAATGTATTGCCAGCCAACACCTGGCTTGCGTTACTGGAATTCTTTGCAGAAATGTTTGCCATCGTAGCTGCCCTTGTATCGTTTATCAGCTTTATCCGGTTTATCCTGAATGTGAATCGGAATCAGGTATTTGTCTGGGAGAACGTCAACTTGCTCCGTCTTACAGGTGTTGGATTGCTCGTTATGGCACTCATAGTCTCTGCCGATGAATACTTTACTGGTAGTAGTCTGACAGAGGTTTACGATAACTATTTTGACATACTGATATTCTGTGTGTTTAATCTAATTGTTGCTGAGGCCTTTGCCATAGGACTGAAATTGAAAGAAGAGCAGGATTTAACCATATAAATATAATAAGGAGAAAAGACAATGAAAGAGACATTGAAAAAATGGTTTCAGAAGTGGTGGAATAGCGATTACGAGGTTCTGGAAGAACCCGACGGCTATAGCTGCACCTCATGGATTATCGTAAAAACAATCGCGATAACTGCTCTTTTAATATGGCTGTTTGCATTCATAAAAGACTACAACATCGTCTTCGACCGCAAGGACCTAATAGTTTGCATATTTGCAATTCCTTGCGTTGCTGCATTCGTCTATGTTTATGTGCAGATTAACAAGAGTATAGCAGAGCGCAAAGTGTTCACTTATCGTAATGCACGGCTTCTCATCCGTCTGTCGCAGATTATTGGCGGAGGTAGCGTTATGATCGTTCCGTTGGCTGTCATCTCGGATCATCTGTGGGTTGTTCTTCTACTATTGTTCAACTCTATGGGTGCAATGGCACTGAATTCGGCGGGCTGGATGATTCATAAAGGCATCAAAATGCAAGAGGAACAAGACTTGACGATATAAGCTTATGGGACGAATTATAGTAAATCTGGACGTAGAGTTGGCTAAGCGCAAAATGTCGCTCAGCGAGTTAGCAGAGAAAGTGGGCCTGACGCTGGCTAATCTCTCGATACTGAAGACTGGCAAGGCTAAGGCCGTGCGTTTCACTACCCTCGAAGCCATCTGTCGTGAGTTGGGTTGTCAGCCAGGTGATATTCTGGAATATAGAGACGACGAATAATAATTTGTTCCTGAAAACTTGCCGGTATCGGCAAAAAATAGTATCTTTGCAGTATAAATGGAGCTAAAAACTTGCCGATAGAAGGCAATAGTGAGTACTAATTGACCGATGGAGTATTTATCAGTGATACAATTTGCCGATAAATTCGGCATCTCCGAACGCACAGCCCGCAACTACTGTGCGAGTGGAAAGATTGAAGGAGCCTGCGTGAGTGGGGACACGTCAATGGCTTTCTGACAGACACCTGCCTTACTGCCCAAGACCAGTACAAATCTTTACTCGATTATTTTAAAATCGCTTATTTATGAAAACCATCATCACCGCACTGTTTGCCCTCGTCGCAATGACAGGTTGGGCACAAGAGATTAAAATGAACGAACCGTCAGTCAGCGATTATCTGCCGCTACTCAAGGCCGCCGTTTCTGTGGCGATAGCTTCATCAAACCCGACCTCACGTCAGACATTGTGAAGTCCATTCCGCATTTCTACGTCTTGGGCATCAAAATAAAATGATGCAAACTGACAACTCGGTGACCCGTTTTCCATCTCTATGCATCCTCTTATTTGGATGATGGCATCTGCCCTTATTGCGGCCACGTCAGCAGCAAGGTGCACAGCAAGTCCGAAAACAACAGAGACCAGTTGTGCCTATCGCGGAAGTCTGCCCTGGGGTCGACGGAAGGCCTCCTTGGTGAGCAAGACATGGCACTTTCGAGGGAAAGGAATGGCACTTTCGAAGGAAAGGAATGGCACTTTTGGGGGTAAAGTATCATCGGAACGAGTCGAAAGTGCCATCGGAACACCAGCAAAGCATTATCCGGACAACCCATAGAAGGCATCGCTACAAAGCACCTCCCTTTTTGATCTTGAATAAAAAAGGATTGGCAAAGCCAATCCTTGATTAAAATGAATGTTTTCTTGAGCCTCTTGTCGGATTCGAACCAACGACCCCGAGATTACAAATCACGTGCTCTGGCCAACTGAGCTAAAGAGGCGGATGGGCAGCTGACTGTATCGCGCCGCTACAACCAAGTACCCTTGCTGCGTTCCCACCCTGGGGGATTCCGAGGGAGCTGGCCGTACAGGACTGCCCGTGTTTGCTCGAAAAGCGGCTGCAAAGGTAGTAAAAACAGTTCATAGTTCAAGGTTCGTAGTTCAGTTTTTTATCGGTTTTAAAATATTTTAACCAAATTAGCCCTAAACTATGAACTGTGAACGATGAAGTGTGAACTAAAATTCGTACCTTTGCAGCCGATTATGACACCTGAAGAGTACGTACAACTGAAGGCTTTCGCACGACAAGACGGGGCATTGCTCAGCTTGCTGTGGATTGGTGCATTCGTCTGCTACATACAGGGGCTGACTAATGCGTTGTGGGGCGGCATAGCGCTGCTGCTCATCGTGGTGTCGCCGCTGTTTGCCGCCAAGCGGCTGCGCCACTTTCGTGACTTTGCCCGCGAGGGGCTCATCTCGTTCCGACGGGGCTATGCATATACGATCTTAACTTTTTTCTATGCTGGTCTGTTGTTAGCGGTGGTGCTCTACGTCTACTTTGCCTTCCTTGATAAGGGGTTCCTGTTGGGTAAGCTGACGGAGATGATGAATACGGAACAGGGGCGCCAGGCGATAGAGGCTTACGGCATGGCGGAGCAGATGGGAGAGGGGCTGCGTGCGTTGGGCTCGCTACGTCCGATAGACTTCGCCCTGAACATGCTGACGTTCAACATCATGACGGGTCTGCTGTTAGGTATCCCTATTGCGGCAGTCATGCAAAAAGTGAAAAAATAGAATTTTAAACCAAAACGGTCTCGGACGGAGCCGAGTGTAGCGTTGCAATCAACGTTCACCGTTCATCGTTCACCGTTCAACGTGATTAATATGGATATATCAGTAGTAATACCTTTATATAATGAGGACGAGTCGCTGCCCGAGCTCTACGACTGGATAGAGCGGGTGATGGTGGGTAACGGATTCTCGTTCGAGGTCATTTTCGTCAACGACGGCTCGACAGACCACTCATGGGATGTCATCACCGAGTTGGCAGCGCGTTCGGAGCACGTGAAGGGCATCAGGTTCCGTCGCAACTACGGCAAGTCGCCCGCCCTGTATTGTGGCTTCAAGGAGGCGGAGGGTGACGTGGTAATCACCATGGATGCTGACCTGCAGGACTCGCCGGACGAGATTCCCGAGCTGTACCGCATGATCAGGGAACAGGGCTACGACTTGGTGAGCGGTTACAAGCAGAAACGCCATGACCCGCTGTCGAAGACCATCCCCACGAAACTCTTCAACGCTACGGCCCGCAGGGTGAGCGGCATCAAGAACCTGCATGACTTCAACTGCGGTCTGAAGGCTTATCGTCGCGACGTGGTGAAGAACATTGAGGTGTTTGGTGAGATGCACCGCTTTATTCCCTATTTAGCCAAGAACGCGGGGTTCGACAAGATTGGCGAGAAGGTGGTTCACCACCAGAAGCGTCAGTACGGCAAGTCGAAGTTCATGGGGTGGAACCGCTTTGTGAACGGCTATTTGGATCTGCTGACGCTGTGGTTCCTCGGCACCTTCGGCAAGAAGCCCATGCACGTGTTCGGATTCTTGGGCACTATCGTATTCATCATAGGTTTCGTGGCAGCCTTCTTCTTAGGGGCGCAGAAGGCTTGGGCGCTCTGGCAGGGCGTTCCCATGCGATTAGTGACCGACTCGCCCTACTTCTACATTGCACTGACCATGATGATGATCGGCACTCAGCTGTTCTTGGCTGGTTTCTTAGGTGACCTCATCAGCCGCAATAGTGCAGGACGTAACGAATACCAGATATCAGAGACGATAAGGGTAAAAGAGTAAAATAGGTAAACAAAGTAAAAGACATGAAGCCCAGAGAATACCGTCACTCAGCCTTTGTAAAAGGTATGTACCTTTTACCTCTTTACTTTTTAGCATTTTTACTTTTCCTAAGCGCCTGCACCAGCATCGACTGTCCTGTGCAGAACAGGGTATATACACTCTACGACCTGAAGAAGGCTGACGGCACAAACGACACACTGACCAACGACACCCTCTGGGTGTGGAGTCAGCGCGTCGATGGCACTGACACAGTGATAAGCAGAGACCGGCAAAGCACCCTCGAGCTGAACTACTTCCACGGCTCGAAAGCATATTCCTTCGAACTGCCCATCAGCTATACACAGCCGGAAGACGTGCTGTACATGCTGCTGCGGAACGCCCAGGGGAAAAACTATGTCGACACGGTACGCATCAAGAAAGAAAACATACCCCACTTTGAGTCGGTAGACTGTCAGGCAGCCTATTTCCACGAAATCACCTCGGTAACAACCACCCACAACATCATTGACTCCATCGTTATTAAAAACCCCAACGTGAGCTATGGCGCGAAGACTGCACATTTCTACATTTATTTCAAGGCTGACCGTTAGCCTGCTGCTGTTAGTGGTGGCACAGACGTCGATGGCACAGCTGAAGATGTTCCGCATGGAAAAGGACTCCATACCCTTCTTCCGCGGCTTTGCTGTGTCGTTCGACCTTGCAGGACCGGCCATGCTCATGCTCAGCGACCACGGTGAGTATGAGGGTGCCCTGCGTATCAACCTGCACGACCAGTGGTTTCCCATCGTCGAAGCCGGCTTGGGAAGTGCCAGTCACGAGAACGACGAGGTGACACAGATTACCTACAAGACCAGGGCTCCCTACTTCCGTGTTGGCATGGACTGGAACATCCTGAGGAAGAAGCACCAGTCGAACCGTATGTATGCCGGTTTCCGCTATGCCTTCACATCGTATAAGGTTGACATCATCCGCGAAGACCTGCCCGACCCCGTGTGGCAATCGAAGGCGGGCTTCGGTGTCAAGGACATGCCGTGCTCCATGCACTGGGCGGAGCTGGTCTTTGGTATCGATGCGAAGCTGTTCGGTCCCTTGCATTTAGGGTGGAACGTGCGCTACAAGCGTCGGCTCGTGCATGATGATGGTACGGTGGGCAACACGTGGTATGTCCCTGGATTCGGCACCAACGACGGTGACAATCTGGCCGCAAACTTCAATGTTATTATTGATATATAAATGCTCAATGCTTAATGCTCAATGCTTAATGCTCAATGCTTAATGCTCAATGCTTAATGTTTAATTGATAATGGATAATTTAAAAAATAATAAAACGTTCACCGTTCACAAGCGTCTGATGTGGCAGTTGCCTTTCCTTGTGCTGCTCGTGGTGGGAACCATCCTCATTATTCGCCAGCAGCAGAGCATGCCGTACCAGAAGTGTTCTGGCAGCATCTTCGGCACCGTCTACAACATCACCTACCAGCACGACCGGGACTTGCAGAAGGACATTGTGGCTAAGATGAACCAGGTGGACAGGGCACTGTCTATGTTCAACGAGAACAGTGTCATCACCGCCATCAATCAGGGCAAGCATTACATTCCCAAAAATACGGAGGGTGACATGTTCCTTGAGGTTTATAACCTGGCCATGGAGATATCGGCCGATACCGAGGGAGCCTTTGACATCACTGTTGCACCGTTGGTCAACGCCTGGGGATTTGGTTTCAAGGGTGGTGACATGCCCACTTCTGAGCAGGTGGACAGTATTCTCCAGTTTGTTGGCTACGAGAAGGTGTCGTATTTCACGGAGCGTGGCGGACGTGGCATCAGCAAACGTGACCGACGCATCATGCTCGACTGCTCAGCCATTGCCAAGGGCTACGGAGCTGACGTGGTGGCACAGCTGTTGGACGAGCACGACGTCAAGAACTACTGCGTGGAGATTGGAGGTGAAATAGTCACACGGGGTATCAGCGAGAAACGACTGCCTTGGAAGATAGGTGTCACCAAGCCCACCGACGAAGCCTTGGAGGGTAACGGTGAGCTGCAGGCTATCCTGAACGTTACGGACAAGGCGATGGCTACCAGTGGCAACTACCGCAATTTTTATTATAAGGGAGGGCGTCGCTATGCCCACACCATCGACCCCAAGACGGGCCATCCTGTGCAGCACAACATCCTGTCGGCCACCGTGCTCGCCGACCAGTGTGCCCGTGCCGATGCCTACGCCACCTCGTTCATGGTCATGGGACTGGAACGTGCCAAGAAGATTCTGGAGAAACATCCAGACCTCATGGTCTACCTCATCTACGACGACCATGGTCAGAACCGCATCTGGTATTCTCCGTCGCTGAAGGACAAAATACAGGATTAGGGAAATGGAGATCTACGACCGACTGCTGCAATTTACGCTGTTTCAGGGCATGAGTCATGCCGACCTGATGCAGGTTGCCGGACACACCAAGTTCGGATTTTCCAAACTGGCGGCAGGCAAACGGCTCGTCAAGGAAGGCGATGCCTGTACACACCTCATACTTCTGACTACTGGTACGTTGGATGTTGAGACACAGAGCGACGACCACTCCTGTCGCGTGAGTGAACAGGTGACAGCCCCCTACATCGTACAGCCGGAGCGCATCTTCGGATTCTCACAACGCTACACCTCGACGTTCAAGTGTACCACCCCATGTAACCTGATCACCATCGATAAGCAGGAGGTGTTGCTGTTGCTCGAGACACAGCTCGTCTTCCGTCTGAACATGCTCAACCTGACGGCCACTGAGGCTCAGCGACTACGCCACAATGCCTGGCGACAGGCCCCACGGTCGTTGCGTGAGCGCATCACCCGCTTCTTCTTCTCACGCTGCATCTATCCGGCTGGTGCCAAGACATTCTACATCCTGATGAGTCAGCTGGCAGAAGAAATGAACGACAGTCGGCTCGACGTCAGCCGTGCCCTCAACCAGATGCAAGACGACGGCCTGCTCTCGTTGCACCGCGGTCGCATTGTTATTCCCATGCTTGAACGCTTACTGATGTAACTATGAACTCTGAATTCAAGACTTTCACTTTCATCCTGATGCTCCTGTTCCTGTGCGTATCCTGCCAGAAGAGGCAGAAGATCATGTCGTTCAACAACGTCATTACAGCCGACGACAGCCTCAACATCGAACTGAGTCATTCGGACATTGTGACCTATCACAGTCCGACACTCGGATTCGACATCACCTATCCTAACTATCTGCGCCACCAGTATTTAGAGGACGACCAGATGGAGGTGTTCCTCAACGACGACCTGTCGTTGTCGTTCATGGAACAGCGGGTGTTCAAGAACGGTGATATCTTCCGAACTCCCGGCCAGCAGTTCATGGGCATGGGGGCCGAACTCATTGAGTCCGAGGACAACTATAGCATCCATGAAGGACAGGAAGGCGACTTTGAGTATTATGCCAAGGTCATCGACGATTCCACCCGCATCGTCACCGTCATTCTGCGCTATCTGCCTGGCCGTACCAGTGCCGTAGAGCCCCTGAAACAATACGTCCATGACTTCATGCCATAAAAATACACGTTAATTCTTTTTAATCGTGTCGCACTTTCAACTATTTTGCCTATCTTTGCAGGCTGAAAGAGAGAATAGTTAGTATGAGTGAGCATAAAAATCCGTTTTTTGAGACTTACGGAACGCCGCACGATACGGTGCCGTTTGACCGTATCCGACTGGAAGACTACGAAGAAGCCTTCATGGAGGGCATTCGCCGTGACAACGAACAGATAGAGAAAACCATTAACAATCAGGAGAAGCCGACATTCGACAACACCATCATCAATACCGAGGAAGACGAAGGTTACTATGACCTGCTGTCAAGGGTGTCGACCGTGTTCTTCAACCTGCTGTCGGCAGAGACAAACGACGAGATGGATGCACTGGCACAGAAGATGCAGCCCATCCTGACCAAGCATGCCAACGACATAAGACTGAACCCGAAGCTGTTTGAGCGCATACGTTATGTCCATCGCCACCACCGTCGGCTGACACCAGAAGAGAAAATGCTTCTGGACAACTGCTATGAGGGATTCGTGAGAAGCGGAGCCCTGTTGGACGAGGCAGGAAAGGAGAAACTGCGCCAGCTGACGGAAGAGGCATCAATGCTCAGCCTGCAGTTTTCACAGAACCTGTTGAAGGAGAACAAGGCCTATACACTCCACATCACTGACGAGGCACAGTTGGACGGGCTGCCTGAGACAGCACGCGAGGCCGCAGCACTGACTGCCAAGGAAATGGGGAAACAGGGATGGCTCTTTACATTGGACATGCCCTCGTACTCACCATTCATGACCTACTCAACGCAGCGTGAGCTGAGAGAGCAACTATATATGGCCCGCAATACGGAGTGTACACACGACAACAGCGAGAACAACCTCGAGATCTGCAAGCGTCTCGTCAACCTGCGCCGAGAAATTGCCCAGCTCTTAGGCTATAAGACATACGCTGACTACGTGCTGAAGCGCCGCATGGCCTCCAATACACGCAATGTCTACCGACTGTTGGACGACCTCATTGATGCCTATAAGCCTACGGCAGTCAAGGAGCGAAAAGCACTCCTTAAAATGAGAAATGGGTCAGGAGACATGAAGCCATGGGACACCGCCTACTATTCGCACAAGCTGCAGATGCAGAAATACAACATCGATGCGGAAATGCTGCGTCCCTACTTTGAATTGTCGAAAGTCATCGATGGTGTCTTTGGCCTGGCTAACCGCCTGTACGGCATCACGTTCAAGGAGAACAAGGACATTCCCGTCTATCACCCTGATGTGAAGGCTTACGAGGTGTTCGACAAGGACGGGTCGTACCTGGCTGTGTTTTATGCCGACTTCCATCCCCGCAAAGGCAAGCAGGGCGGTGCGTGGATGACGGAATACCAAGGACAGTTCACCGACCGCAAGGGTGAGAATGTCCGTCCACACGTCAGCGTGGTGATGAACTTGACAAAGCCTACGGAGGACAAACCGGCCCTATTGACACTGGGTGAGGTGGAGACTTTTTTGCACGAGTTTGGGCACTCGCTACACGGCATGTTTGCCAACACACGTTTCGAAAGCCTCTCTGGTACCAATGTGTGGTGGGACTTCGTGGAGCTGCCCTCGCAGTTCATGGAGAACTACGCCATCGAGAAGGATTTCCTGCGTACCTTCGCCTTCCACTATCAGACGGGCGAGCCTTTGCCTGACGAGCTGATTCAGCGTATTGTCAAGAGCCGTAACTTCATGGCGGCCACTGCTTGTCTTAGACAGGTCAGTCTCGGACTGCTGGATATGGCTTACTATACGAAGAAGGACCCGTTCACCGCCGACATCATTCCGTTTGAGAAGAACGCCTGGAAGAAAGCCATCATTGGCGAACAGCTGAAGGACACTTGCATGACAGTACAGTTTTCGCACATTATGGCAGGAGGATACGCAGCAGGCTATTACAGCTATAAGTGGGCAGAAGTGCTCGATGCTGATGCCTTCGCAGTGTTCAAGCGCCACGGCATCTTCGACCCCAAGACAGCCCAGAGTTTCCGTGACAATATTCTCTCCAAGGGTGGCACAGAACATCCGATGACACTTTATAAGCGCTTCCGTGGTGGGGAACCGACTATTGAGGCGCTATTGAAAAGAAATGGTATAAAACCCCAGAAACCCCAGAGGCCCCAGAAGTCCCAGTCGCCTCAGCCCCCCCAGTAGCCCTATGAACAGTAACAAGCAAAGAAAGTTTGACCAGCGTTATCTGGAGATGGCCCGCATCTGGGCGCAGAACTCCTACTGCCAGCGTCGACAAGTTGGTGCACTGGTGGTGAAGGGAGGTATGATTATCAGCGATGGTTATAACGGCACACCCAGTGGTTTCGAGAACATCTGCGAGGACGATAACGGTGTCACCAAACCCTATGTGCTGCATGCCGAGGCCAATGCCATCACCAAACTGGCACGGTCGAACAACAACTCGGACGGCGCCACCATCTACATCACGGCTTCGCCTTGTATAGAATGTGCCAAACTGATCATTCAGGCAGGCATCAAGCGCGTGGTCTATGGTGAGAAATACAGACTGATGGACGGCATAGAGCTGTTAGAACGGGCAGGAATAGAAGTCGTGTATCTGGGGGAAAACGAAAACGTCAACGAAAACGGTAAACAGTAAACGAAAACGATAATTGTTATGTCGAATAAGAAAAATAATCGCTACATGCCGCTGATTATGGCCCTCTGTGTCGTAGTGGGTGTCCTAATAGGCACGTTCTATGCCAACCACTTTTCAGGCAACAGGCTGAGCATTATCAACACCAGCAGTAACAAGCTGAACAACCTGTTGCACATCGTGGAAGACCAGTATGTGGACACGGTCAATGTCAACGACCTCGTCGAGAAGGCCATGCCGCAGATCTTGGCAGAGCTTGACCCCCACAGTGTCTACATTCCTGCCAAGGACGTGCAGATAGCCAATGACGACCTGCGTGGGTCGTTCTCTGGCGTAGGTATTGAGTTCACCATCCGTCAGGACACACTGCACGTGCAGCAGGTCATCAGCAATGGACCTGCCGAGCGTGCCGGTTTGATAGCAGGCGACAAGATTGTGACTGTCGATGGTGACAACTTCACTGGTAAGAAACTGACCAACGAGGAAGCCATGCACCGTCTGAAAGGTCCCAAGGATACACAGGTGAAACTGGGCATCATGCGTTTTGGCGAGAAGAAAATACGTGAATTTACCGTTACCCGTGGCGAGATTCCCACGAAGAGCGTCACGGCCACCTATATGCTGGATGACGACACGGGCTATATCCGCATTAAGAACTTCGGCGAGAATACCTATCCTGAACTGCTCATTGCGCTGGCCAAGTTGTCGCAACAGGGTTTCCAGAACCTGACTATCGACCTGCGTGGCAATACGGGTGGCTACTTGCAATCAGCCGTCCAGATTGCCAATGAGTTCTTGCCCAAGAACCGCATCATCGTCTACACCCAAGGGCGTAAGTCGCCACGACAGGATTTCCGTAGTGATGGCCGTGGCTCTTATCAGCGCATTCCGCTGGTTGTCCTCATTGACGAAGGGTCTGCCTCTGCATCAGAGATTCTGGCAGGTGCCATCCAGGACAACGATCGCGGAACCATCATCGGTCGCCGCTCGTTCGGCAAGGGATTGGTGCAACAGCCCATCTCGTTCAACGACCAGTCGATGATACGCCTGACTATTGCCCGCTATTATTCGCCATCAGGACGTTGCATCCAGAAGCCCTATACGTCAGGCGACAACAAGGACTACGAGGAAGATATCCTGACACGCTACGAGCATGGTGAGTTCTTCAATGAGGACAGCATCAAGCACGAGGGTCCTGCTTATAAGACAGGACTGGGACGGTCAGTGTACGGCGGTGGTGGCATTACGCCTGACATCTTCGTTGCAGAAGATACCACCGATGTCACCTCATATTACAAACAGGCATCCATGAGCGGCCTCATCATCCAGTATGCCTATACCTATGTGGACAATAACCGTCAGAAGCTGAACCAGTACAAGACGGTGGAGGAACTGGCCAAATACTTGAGCAAGCAGAATCTTGTCGACAAGTTTGCCACATACGCCGACCAGCTGGGGCTGAAACGCCGTAACCTCATGATTCAGAAGTCACACAAGCTGCTGGAACGTTACATTCACAGCCGCATCGTTTACAATATGATGAGTGAAGAGGCTTGGATGAAATATCTGAACATAGACGATCCTGCAATTATGGAGACCCTCAAGGTGTTCCGTAATAATGCCGCATTCCCGTCAGTTCCCGAAAGACAGGAGAACCTGGGCAAGAATGCCGCATAACCCCCAAATGTCCCCAGTTGCCTCAGAACTCCCAGTCGCCTCAGAAGCCTCAGTCCCCTCAGTCCCCATACTGTCTACCCGAAGCGAATATCAGTAATGACCTGACTCCCTACGGCATCATTCAGTTTCTTGACCAGCTCCTGTCTCATCATCGAGAGGTCGGAACGTAGGGCCGGATTCGATAGCCGTACATAGAGTGTCTGGTTGTAGATATAGGCGTTCTGCGTGTAGCGGGCAATCACAGGACCTGCCACTTTAGTCCACGACTCCACCAGCCGTTTTTGCTGTAGTGGCGTCTCCAACCCTTGTTCACGCAGTGCCTGCAGAACCAGCTCCTTGATTGATTGTACGTTACGTTTAAACACCTGTTTTATTTACAATTTGACGATTTACTATTTCAGCTGATTTCGCCGTCGCTGACGTGAAAGATCTGGTAGTCCAAGGCCGAAGTGCGCAGAATTTGGTCCAAGTGGTCACGGTTGGTGTCCGTAATGAATATTTGGCCAAAGCTGTCACCTGACACTATATGCACAATTTGCTCCACCCTGCTGGCATCTAACTTGTCGAAGATGTCGTCTAATAGTAGCAGTGGAGTGGTCTGTGAAGCCGTCCGTTTCAAGAATCCGAATTGTGCCAGTTTCAGGCTGATGACATACGTCTTGTTCTGACCCTGCGAGCCTTCGCGCTTCATCTGATGACCGTCCAGGGTAAACTCCAAATCGTCACGGTGTACACCATGCAGAGAATAGCCTACGGCAAGGTCTTTCATACGGTCGCGCTGGATGACCTCTAACAGCGGTCCGCGCTGGCAGTGTGATACGTAGTTCAGTCCCACCTGTTCGCGTCCTTGCGATATCATGCTGTAATACTCCTGGAAGACTGGTGTCAGCTCCTCCACGAATGCACTACGGCAACGGTAGAGCTGTTCACCTTCATCAGCCATCTGCTCTTCCCAAAGCTCCATCAGGGCAGGGTCGTAGGGAACGGCAGAGCTGGACTCAACCGCACTGGCTGTCTTCAGCAGGGTGTTGCGCTGCTGGAGGGCATTGTGATAGCGGCTCAGATGGTCCATATACTGATGGTCGTACTGCGAGATAACGATATCCATCAGCCGACGGCGTTCCTCACTACCTCCTTCTATCAGCAAAGTGTCCGAGGGCGACACCACCACTAACGGTATCAGTCCGATGTGCTCCGACAACCGTTTGTACTCTTTCTTGTCCCGTTTGAAATGTTTCTTCACCCCCCGTTTCATGCCGACAGAGATGTGAAAGCCATTGGACTCATCGCCCAACTCCTCCGTGTACTCTCCCTCTATCATGAAGAACGGCTGGTCGTGGCGGATAACTTGCGAATCGATGGGATTGGAGGCCGAGTGGCAGAACGACAGGTAGTACACTGCGTCCAGCACATTGGTCTTCCCAACTCCGTTCGGTCCAATGAAACAGTTCATCTTCGGCGATAGCTCCAGTGTGGCTTCCCGAATGTTCTTATAGTTGAGTATGGACAGCTTTCTTAGTATCATTTTCGACTGCAAAATTACGAATTTTAAGTGAAAACACACTTGCGGAAGTAAATTTTTCTCTTTTCATTTTTCACTTTTCACTTTTTTTCGTACCTTTGCACCCGATTTCGCCCGAACAAACATAAATAATAGTATAATGGCAAACAAAAAACAACAGCAAGCTACCGCTATGGAGCAGCAGGTCAGTAAGACCGAAGCCTTCTTCGAGAAGAACAAGAAGGCCATTATTGGTGTGGTGATTGCAGTGATCGCAATCGTTGTATGTGGAATTCTTTTAAACAACTATTACTTCGAGCCGCGTCAGGACGAAGCCAGTACAGAACTGGCCAAGGCACAGGAAGTGTTCCAGCAGGACGAGTATGAGAAGGCCCTTCCCCTTTTCCAGAAAGTCGCCAATGACTACAGTTCTACCGATGCTGGTAATCTGGCTCAGCTTTACATCGGTCTCTGTCAGGCCAATCTCGGCAAGTGGCAGGAAGCCGTCAATGCCATTGAGAGCTTCAGCGGCAAGGACGATGCCATGATTACTCCCGCTGCTGAGGGTGCCCTGGGTAATGCATACGCCAATCTGAATCAGTTAGACAAGGCCGTTGAGCACCTGAAAAAGGCTGCCAAGATGGCTGACAACAACTCCCTGTCTCCCATCTTCCTCATTCAGGCAGGTGAGATCTTGGAGGCGCAGCAGAAGCCTGAAGAGGCCTTGAAGCTCTATCAGGAGATCAAGGAGAAGTATTTCAACTCCATGCAGTATCAGAACATCGACGCATACATCCAGCGTGTGACAAAGTAAATGGCAACCAGGAATTTATCAGAATACAATCTGGACAAGGTGCCCGATGCCTCTAACATGATTTTCGGCATCGTGGTGGCTGAATGGAATCCTGAAATCACGGGGGCATTGCTTGACGGCTGTGTGTCAACACTCAAGAAGCATGGTGCTCTGCCTGAGAACATCCATGTGAAGACTGTTCCTGGTTCGTTCGAACTTATCTATGGTGCCCGTCAGATGACTCTCAACGACGGCTATGATGCTGTCATCATCCTCGGCTCTGTCATCCGTGGTGAGACTCCCCACTTCGACTATATCTGTCAGGGTGTCACCCAGGGTATTGCCCGTCTCAATGCCACCAACAACATCCCCGTCATCTATGGGTTGCTGACAACAAACGACCTCCAACAGGCTAAGGACCGTGCTGGAGGCCGATTGGGCAACAAGGGCGACGAATGTGCCGTGGTAGCCATCAAGATGGCCAAGTTCTGAGGAACGAAGGCATAAGTGGCCAGATTCTGATTCTCAGTTAAATATTGGGCGTGTCCCAGACTTTTGTCTGGCGACACGCTACTTTTTGTGTCAGGCGATCCACCTTGAGTACGAAATCGCCTTCCTCGAGTGTCCAGCGTCCGTCGGCACCAACAAAGGCAAGGCTCTTGGCAGGCAGTTGGAAGGTGACAGTCTTCAACTCGCCAGGCTCCAACGACACTTTGGTAAAGTCGCGCAGGCGCTTGTTGTCAGGAACTATTGAGGCTATCAGGTCGCTGCTGTACAGCAACACGGGCTCTTTGCCGGCTTTGCTGCCCGTGTTCTTGACGTCGACGCTGATCGTCAGCATGTCGTCAGCCGTAAATTCCGTCTTGTCGACGCGTAGATTTGAGTATTCATACGTGGTGTATGACAGACCGTAGCCGAAGGGCCACTGCAGGCTGACCTTGGCATCGTAGTTGTAGGCGCCAGCCATGGTACCCACTTCCTCGCTGACCTTATAATCGTAGGTATTCAGCGAATTAATCTCACGCGGATAGGTGTATGGCATCTTGGCAGAGAAGTTGGCATCGCCGTTGAGCAGGTTCACCAGCGCGTCGGCTCCATAGTTGCCTGGGATGAAGATGTCGATGACGGCCTTGGCTAACGGCTCGATATCAGCAATCAAGCGTGGGCGACCTTCGTTCAGCACGAGGATGATGGGTTTGCCAGTCTTGGCCAGAGCCTTCACCAGGTTACGCTGGTTCTCTGAGAGCCAGAGGTCAGTCAGGTTGCCCGGAGTTTCCGTATAACTGTTTTCGCCGATGCAGGCAACGATGATATCAGCATCGTCAGCGGCAGCGACGGCCTGGTCAATCTGCGGCTCGTTCTCGTTGTAGTAGGCACCATTCTCGTTGTAGGTCACACCCTGCTCCAGGATGACGTTCTCTTCGCCGAACTTCTTGCAGAACGCCTCGTAGATGGTATTGTACTTTTCAGCCAGGTCTTCTGCCCTCGACCCTTGCCAGGTGTAGCTCCAGCCGCCATGCAGACAGCGCATCTGGTTGGCGTTGGGTCCAGTGAGGAGAATCTTGCCTTTGGTCAATGGTAGTATGCCGTCGTTCTTCAGCAGTACGATGGACTCTTCGGCAGCCTGCAACGACTTCTGGGCGAACTCGTCGCAGCCGAACTTCTCATAGTCCTTGCCACCTGTGTTCGGCTCGTCAAAGAGTCCGAGGCGGTATTTCACACGCAAGATGCGGCGCACAGCATCGTCGATGCGCTCCATTTTGACTTTGCCTTCCTTCACCAGTTCTTTCAGCAGAATGCAGAAGTCGACGCTGTACGGATCCATCGACATGTCGATGCCTGCATTGATGGCCAGACGGATAGCGTCCTTCTTGTCTTTGGCCACCTTCTCGCGCATAAAAAGATTATTGATGTCTGCCCAGTCGGTGACAAGCATACCGTCCCACTGCAGGTCTTCTTTCAACCACTTCGTCAGGTATTCATAGCTAGCATGCACGGGCACGCCGTTGATGGAGGCCGAGTTGACCATCATGGTCAGCGTGCCGGCAAGGGCAGCTGCCTTGAAGGGCTCAAAATACTTCTCACGTAACATCTGTGGTGACAGGTAGGCAGGTGTACGATCCTTGCCCGTCCATGGAGCACCGTAGGCAAAGTAGTGCTTGGTACTCGTTCCCACGTGGTAGCGGTCAATGTGGTTGGGGTCATCACCCTGATAGCCCTTGATTTCAGCCTCCACCATACGACTGTTCACAATGGCATCCTCGCCGAAGCTCTCCCAGATGCGGGGCCAGCGAGCGTCACGTCCTAAGTCGACAACAGGGTTATACACCCACGGACAGTTGGCGGCGCGGCTTTCGTAAGCGGTAATCTCAGCTCCCGTACGGGCCAGTTCGGTATTGAATGAGGCAGCGAGGTTGATGGGTTGCGGGAAGAGCGTCCCTCCCTGCGTGTAAGTGACACCGTGGTTGTGGTCCAGTCCGTAGATGTCAGGGATGCCGATGTATTTCATCGATTTCTCCTGTATGAGTTTAATCCAGTATTGCCATTGTTCGACGGTAGAGGCACGTGTGCCAGGTGCGTTGAGTATGGACCCCACCTTCCATTTCGAAATAATGGTGTCAAGCATGGTCTCATTCAGTTTCCACACGCCTTCCTGGTTGTAGGTTCCCATGATGTCAAGGTTTAGTTCAAGCATCTGTCCGACTTTCTCGTCAAGCGTCATCTTCGACAGCTGCTGCTCGATTCTGGTTTCTAACTTCGCATCACGTGGGATGGCGGGCTTCTGTGCATGGAGACTCGTTGCTGCCAGTAGCAGGACGGTCAGTAGTAGTTTCTGTTTCATGTTATTATTGGTTTGTTATTATTAGCTGTTTGCAAAGGTACGAATAAGCGAGAACAATACAAAACAAAAAAACAATTTTTATGTTTTTATTGTTGAGTGAGAGTGCCTCAAAGGCAGGTGGCACCTTGGAAATGAAAATAAATCGTGATTTATTTTGTATTTCGCTTGGTTTACACTACCTTTGCAAAAGTTATGGAAGTAGTCTACGAGGATAATCATATCATTATCGTATCGAAGCAGAGCGGTGAGATCGTGCAGGGTGACAAGACTGGCGACACGCCACTGTCGGAAACGGTGAAGGCTTATATCAAGGAGAAATATGCCAAGCCGGGTGCCGTGTTCTTAGGTGTTGTACACAGGTTGGACCGCCCTGTCAGCGGGTTGGTGGTATTTGCCAGGACGTCGAAGGCGCTCACACGACTGAACGATATGTTCCGCAACGGCGAGGTCCACAAGACGTATTGGGCAATGGTAACCAATTCACCAGCCACTGAGGGCTTGTTGACCCATTGGTTGGTGAGGAACGAGAAGCAGAACAAGTCGTATGCCTACGACCATGAGGTACCTCACTCGAAGAAGGCTGGGTTGAAATACAGGGTTATCGGTCATACAGACCGTTACACGGTGGTTGAGGTCAACCTGCTGACAGGCCGCCACCACCAGATACGTTGTCAGTTGTCAGCCATCGGCTGTCCTATCAAGGGCGACCTGAAGTATGGTGCCAAGCGCTCGAATCCTGACGGGAGCATCTCGTTGCTGGCCCGTCGCGTTGAGTTCATCCATCCCGTCTCGAAGGAAAAGATTATTGTTGAGGCTCCACTTCCCAGCGATCCGCTGTGGGGGAGCATAAGGTATAAAGAATGAAGAAGACTGTTTGGTGGATATTGGGCATAGTGCTGACACCTGTACTGCTGTTCGTGGTACTGGTGGGCTTGCTTTATCTGCCGCCTGTACAGAACTGGGCAGTTGACAAGGTGGCAGAGATAGCTTCCGAGAAGACTGGCATGCAGATTACTGTTGGGCATGTGCAGCTGGCCTTCCCACTCGATTTGTCCATCGACGACTTCTTGGTATTATCACCAACAGCGACTAACCATGACACCATTGCCGACGTGAAACACCTGGTGGTCGACGTGCAACTGTGGCCGTTATTGCACAAACAGGTCGTTATCAATGAGCTGGACGTGGCAACAGCCAGTCTAAACACCAATGGTTTCATCGACGCGGCGCGTGTGAAGGGTAACTTCAAGCGTCTGTTCGTCAAGAGCCGCGGTATCGATCTCGATCATCAGACTGTGGAGGTGAACGGTGCCCGTATAGAGGACGCATGGTTTGACATTGCGCTGAACGACTCCGTGCCTGAAGACACTACGAAGACTGAGACCATCTGGAAAATCAATGCCGACAGCATCAGCATCATCCACACCGATGTCGTGCTCCATACACCTGGCGACACCATGAGCGTCGGGGCACGCTTCGGTTCGTTCGTGGCACGCGAGGCACTCGTTGACCTGCAGGACCAGACATACACTGTGGGCAGTGTTGACTGGATAGATGGTACTTTGAAATACGACAAGAACTTCGTGACACCCGTCAGCGGACTTGACTTTAATCACCTTGACCTTACTTCCGTTAATATAGGTATAGACAGCGTCTACTATCACGACCCCACACTCCGAATGCAGATGCGAAAGGTTGCCTTGCGCGAGAAGAGCGGTTTACAGGTCTCTGAGTTGGAAGGGGCCTTCAGTATGGAGGACGGCAGCATCAAGTTGCCAAAGTTGCGGCTGAAAACCCCCGACTCTGACGTCCTCGTCACGATGGATATGCCGTTATCGCTCACTGACAGTATTGACGCTGGCAAGATGCGCCTGAAGATGGATGCCCAGTTAGGTCGTCAGGACCTCATGCACTTCATGTCGGCATTTCCGCAGGCCGTGCAAGACCGCTGGCCCCACTACCCCTTGACCGTCAAGGGCACGGTGGACGGTAATCTGAACGACATGACATTCAACGATGTAGACATCTCGCTGCCCACTGTCTTCCATGCCACAGCCAGCGGAACGGCCGCCCACTTGAACAATCTGAAACAGTTGCGTGCCGACGTGCAGTTCAAGGCAGAGGCACAGAATTTAGGCATGGTGACCGCCCTGTTGCCGCGAGACGTGCAGCGGAACTATCGCATACCTGGTGGCTTGCGGGCTGACGGAAGGGTCAAGGCTGACGGCACACAGTATGTTGCCGACGTAACACTCCGTGAAGGTCAGGGAACAGTCAACGTCAACGCTAACGTCAACGTTAACATTAACGACAAGGGGCAGCTGAACACTGACTTGATGCGTTACGATGCGATGGTGAAGGTGCATAACCTGAACGTACACCACTTCATGCCTCACGACTCCATCTATACCGTGACAGCTGACATTCGAGCCAAAGGACAAGGGACGGACTTCTTCTCGCCCAGCACTACGCTGATGGCCGATGCACACGTCAGCCAACTGAACTATGGTCACTGGAACCTGAGCAATATTACGGCACAGGCTGACGTGCGTAAAGGGCGTGGCCGCGTGGACGTGACAAGTCATAACCAGCTGCTTGACGGCACCATCGGTATTGATGCCCTGATGAACAAACGGAAGATAGATGCCACTGTAACGGCAGACTTCAATCGACTGGATCTTTGGAAGCTGGAACTGGCTGACCGTCCGCTGAGCATCGGAATGTGTGGTCACATCGACGTCAGTTCAGATTTGAAACTGACCCACATGGCCAGTGGCCTGCTGAATGACTTGACTATCAGTGACTCCACCCACGTTTTCCGTCCTGGAGACATCGGCATACTGGTGAAAGCACGTCCTGACACCACCTATGCCCGCTTGCAGAGTGGCGACTTCATTGTCAAGCTCGATGCCAGTGGCAACTACGAACGCCTGCTCCGCCAACTCACGGTTCTCAGTGATTCCGTCACTGAGCAATTTGCCCAGAAGATTATCGATCAGCCCGCTATCCGCCGCCTGTTGCCCACCATGAAACTTCATGTGGAAAGCAAGCAGGAGAATCCTATATCCAGCCTGCTGAAGAACAGTCGTGGCATTGACTTTAAAGACCTGTTGCTCGACATCAGTTCATCGCCAGAGTCAGGACTGAACGGTAACGGCTATGTACACTCACTGACCATCAGTGACATGCGCTTAGACACCATCAATTTCCGCCTGACGCAACGCCAGCAGCATCTGTCATTTGGTGGACAGGTTCGTAATAACAAGAAGAATCCGCAATTCGTTTTCAATGCCCTCTTCGACGGTGTCCTACAGGAACGGGGAGCCACCTTCGGCATGCGCCTTTTCGACTCAGACAACAAGTTGGGTGCTCGACTTGGTGCCAAGGCAGAGATGGTCGACAGCGGTATCAACCTCCATCTCGTACCTGAGCGCCCCACATTGGGTTACAAAGAGTTCAACCTGAACAATGATAACTACATTTTCTTGGGCAGCAACAACAGGGTGAAGACGAAGATCGACCTTGTGGCAGACGACGGAACAGGTGTGAAAATTTACTCCGAGGACAATGACCCGACTGCCCTGCAGGACATCACCGTTACTCTGAATAAGTTCAACTTGGACGAGGTGACTGCCGTGCTTCCCTATGTGCCCCACATGACAGGAATTTTGAACGGCGACTTCCATGTGGTGCAGGATGCCAATAGGCAATTCTCTGTGGTGAGCGATATGGCTGTCCGCAACATGACTTACGAGCGCAGTCCCATTGGCAATGTCAGTACTGAACTGGTGTACTTGCAGAAGGAGGGAGACGCCCATGCCCTGGAGGCTCGTCTGATGAAAGACGACGAAGAGATAGGTCTGCTCACAGGTACCTATTATAATAAGAAAGGTAGTGGCGAGGAGGCAGGCTCTATTGACGCCCGATTCATGATGGAACGGCTTCCCCTTTCCATCGTCAACGGCTTCGTGCCCGACCAGTTGCTTGGCTTGCAGGGATACGGTGAGGGTGAGCTGGCCGTCAAGGGAACCCTCGAGAAGCCACAAGTTAATGGCGAAGTCTATCTGGACTCTGCCTATCTGGTCAGCATCCCCTATGGTGTGACCCTCCGTTTCGACAACGACCCTGTACGCATTGTTGACTCGCGGCTGCTGTTTGAGAACTTTGGACTCTACGCCTATAACGACCAGCCGTTGAACATGCAAGGCAACATCGACTTCTCGAACACCAGCAAGGTCACTATGGACATGCGTATGAGGGCGCAGAACTTCCAGATTATCAATGCCAAGCAGGTGCCTGGCTCGATAGCCTTCGGCAAAGCCTTTGTCAATTTCTTTGCCCGCATGAACGGTCCGATAGAGGCGCTCAGCATGCGCGGCCGACTCGACGTGTTAGGTTCTACCGATATGACTTACATGTTGCTCGACTCTCCTTTGTCGACAGATAACCGCCTGGATGAACTGGTGAAGTTTACCGACTTTAACGATACCACCCAGATCGTCATCACACGTCCTGTCCCCTCTGGCCTTAATGTCAGTCTGAACATCAGTGTGTCACAGGGAGCCCACATCGTGTGCGATCTGAATACAGAACAGACCAATTATGTCGACCTCATGGGTGGCGGTGACCTGCGGCTGACCTACAACAACGAAGGCATCGGACTGACAGGCCGCTACACGCTGTCGAACGGCGAGATGAAATATTCGCTGCCCATCATTCCGCTGAAGACCTTTACCATTCAGGATGGTAGCTACGTCGAGTTTACAGGTGACCCGACGAATCCGCGGCTGAACATTACGGCTACGGAACGCGTCAAGGCTACGGTGGGCAGTGAGGGAACACAGAGCCGCAGCGTGGCTTTCGACTGCGGCGTGGTCATCACCAAGACACTGAACGACATGGGACTGGAGTTTATCATCTCTGCCCCTGAGGATATGAGTGTCAACAACGAGTTGCAGTCCATGTCGGCCGAAGAGCGTGGCAAGCTGGCCGTCACCATGCTCACCACGGGCATGTATCTGGCCGATGGCAATACCAGCGGGTTCTCTATGAACTCTGCACTCAGCTCGTTCCTGCAAAGTGAAATCAACAACATTACGGGCTCGGCTCTGAAGACGCTCGACCTCAGTGTAGGTATGGATAATACGACCGATGCCTCAGGCTCCGTACACACCGACTATTCATTCAAGTTCTCGAAACGCTTCTTCGACAACCGTCTGAGGATACAGTTGGGTGGCAAGGTGTCAACAGGCGCGGAGATGCCAGGACAGAAGCAGTCGTTCTTCGATAACGTCACCATGGAGTACCGCCTCGACCAGAACGGACAGAAGAACGTCAAGCTGTTCTACAACCAGAACGTCTACGACTGGCTGGACGGCTATACGGGAGTCTATGGCGTTGGTTTTGTGTGGCGTAAGAAGATGAACTCGTTGCTCGACGTGTTCAAGGTCTTCAGCAAAGACAATCAGCAGCCCCTGATGAGACGACCGCCCACAGAACGGCGGGACTCTGTCAACGTCCCCGCAACGCCAAACTTGGCTCCGTCCAAGAACGATAACGTCAACGTTCAACGTCAACAATAACGGAATGACAACAATGAAGAAGATTAGTCTGTTGTTTATCATACTGTCCCTCACCCTCTGCTCGTGCATCACGACGAAATCGGTGCCTGAGGACGACCAGCTCTTCACGGGCCTGAAGAAAATCGCCTATGACGAGGAGGTCAGCGGACAGCACGCCAACGACATGAAGGCAGAGATAGAGGCGGCCTTGGCTACGGCACCCAATGGAGCACTCTTCGGTAGCAGCTACTATCGTATGCCTTTCTCGTGGCGGCTGTGGGTCTTTAACAACTATAGCGACAAAAACTCCAAGTTCGCCCGCTGGATGACACGTTCCTTCGGCAAGCCTCCTGTGTTGATCAGTCAAGTGAATCCCACTTTGCGAGCCTCTGTTGCCCAGTCAGTGCTTCGTAATAACGGCTATTTCCGAGGCAGCATCACCTACGAGACTGTGCCGCAGAAGGTTAGGGGAGACAATACGGAAGACGGTCAGAAGAAGCGGTCGAAGAAGAGCAAGATAGCCTACCGCGTTCATCTGGACTCGCTCTTCACCATCGACTCCATTGCCTACGTCGGCTTCCCTGACATCCCGCGCCAGCTGATTGACTCCACCATGGACCAGGCCATTCTCCAGAAAGGCCAGCCCTTCTCGCTGACCAATCTCGAAGCTGAGCGCAGCCGCATCACCAACCTGTTCCGCAACAACGGCTACTACTATTATAATAACGGCTATGCCTCCTATCTGGCAGATACTATTGCCGAATCTGGCAAGGTGCAGATGCGCCTGCAGCTGGCCGACGGTCTGCCTGACAATGCACTAAGCAAATGGTACATCGGCAACATCAGCATTCAGTTCCGTAAGTCGTTCATGGAACAGTTGACGGACAGTATCCAGCGGCGGCACCTGAAGTTTCTGTTCAGCGGCAAGAGTTCTCCTGTCCGTCCACGTGTAGTTCTGAAAGGCCTTCGTCTCTTCCCCCGTCAGCTCTACAGCTATGACCGTTATCAGGAAAGCGTCAGCAAGATGAATGCCAACAGCATCTTCAGCAGCATGGACTTCCAGTTCAAGCCGCGTCCTGACTGCGATACCCTCGACCTGAACATTAACTGCGTGTTCGACAAACCCTATGACTTCTATGTGGAGACAAACCTTGAAGGTCGCACCATCGGGCGCTACGGTCCTGAGATAAAGGTCGGTTTTGTCAAACGCAACGCCTTCCGGGGAGGTGAGAAGCTTGACGTCAACCTGCACGGTAGCTACGAATGGCAGAAAAGCGGGTCGAGCGACATGAATACCTACCAGTACGGTGCCGATGCCTCCATCGAGTTCCCACGCATCATAGCTCCCTTCTACAACAGCGAGCGCATCCGCCGTGACAAGAATGGACGTCCGAAGCGGCGCAACTTCAACTTCACGCCGACTACCGTAGCTAAAGTGTCTACCGACATTATCCGCCGTCCTGACTACTACCGGCTACACATTATTTCCGGCGAGTGGGACTATCGGTGGAACTCTTCGGAACAGAGCCGTCATGAGTTCTCGCCACTTACCCTGAAGTATCAGTACATCAGTTCCATTACCGAGCGTTTCGACTCCATTCTCGAAAATAATCCGTATATGAATGTTGCACTTGACGACTACTTCATTCCCAAGATGCGCTATACCTACACCTATACCAGCCCCTCTACTTTGCGCAACCCCATCCGTTGGGAGACCACCTTGGAAGAGGCTGGCAACGTGGTGGCTTTGTGGGATGTCATCAACGGACACAGCTGGACGGAGGTCGATAAGACGCTCTTCAACAGGCCCTATGCTCAGTTCCTGCGCGTCGAGACCGACTTTACGAAAACCTGGCAGGTGAGCACGGCCTCGACACTCGTGGCACACCTGAACGCCGGCATCCTGCATTACTACGGAAATAGCGACGACCTCCCGTTCTGCGAGATGTTCTATGTCGGTGGTGCCAACAGCATCAGGGCGTTCCCCGTGCGTGGCATCGGACCTGGCGCTTTTGACATCTCCCATCTTGGCTACAACCGCCAGTATTCCTATCAGATGCAGAATGGCGACTTGAAACTGGTGGCTAACCTGGAGTACCGTCCACGACTGTTCGGCAACTTGGAAGGTGCTGTGTTCCTCGATGCCGGCAATGTCTGGATGACGAAAATGAAGGAGGCTACTGTTGACTTCTATACCGATCTGGGCTATTCTGAAGAGGACGCAACAGCGATGGCGTATCAGGCAAACCAGCTTATAGGGCTCATGAAACCCAAGGGCGACACCTTCTTCGATCAGATTGCCGTCGGCACGGGTATTGGTCTTCGTTACAACATGGGGTTCTTGGTCATCCGTATCGATTGGGGCCTTGCCCTCCACCTCCCCTATAATACAGGCAAGTCCGGCTACTTCAATGTCAACCGTTTCAAGGACGCCCAGAACATACACTTTGCCATCGGATATCCGTTCTGATGAGGAAGAAAGCCTTTTCAGAGGCAAACTGTTAAATCTTCATAACAGGACATCATAAAGCTCGGAGAATTTTGTACCTTTGCAGGCAGACTATATTTTCTAATACATCATTATACATATATGAAACCGACATTATTTCTTTTAGCAGCAGGTATGGGCAGCCGTTATGGTGGCCTGAAACAGCTGGATGGTCTGGGTCCCAATGGCGAGACCATCATGGACTATAGTATCTACGATGCCATTCAGGCAGGATTCGGAAAGATTGTATGGGTTATTCGCAAGGACTTTGAAGAACAGTTCCGCACACAGATACTCTCCAAATACGAAGACAAGATCAAGTGCGAGCTCTGTTTCCAGGGGCTTGACTCACTGCCTGAAGGTTTTACCGTGCCTGAAGGTCGTGTAAAGCCGTGGGGCACCAACCATGCTGTACTGATGGGCAAGGATGTCATCAAGGAGCCGTTCTGCGTCATCAATTGCGATGACTTCTATAACCGTGATGCCTTCATGGTTATCGGTAAGTATCTGAGCGAGTTGCCCGAGGGAGCCGCTAACCAGTATGCTATGGTAGGCTTCCGTGTAGGCAACACACTGAGTGAGAACGGTACCGTGGCCCGTGGCATCTGCTCGAAGAACGAGGAAGGCAACCTGACGACGGTGGTGGAGCGTACGGAGATTGTGCGCTGTGCGGCTGATGGTTCAAAGGTTGGCGATGCCAGCCAGCCCATCCGCTATAAGGACGAGGACGGCCAGTGGGTAGAAGTGGCCGACACGACACCCGTATCGATGAACATGTGGGGATTCACGCCTGACTATTTCCTTCATTCAGAAGCCTATTTTAAGGAGTTCCTTTCCGACCCGAAAAACATGGAGAACCTGAAAGCTGAGTTCTTCATCCCGCTCATGGTGAACAAACTGATAAATGAGCAGACGGCAACCGTCAAAGTGCTTGACACAACGTCGAAATGGTTTGGCGTGACCTATGCTGCCGACCGTCAGGATACAGTAGACCGTATTCAGAAACTGGTAGACGAAGGCGTCTATCCGAATAAGCTCTTCTAACAATGCTAAAACCGCTGATGACTGATAGGGAGTGCATGAAGTTGCGCTCCCTCATTGACGGCGCAGAAACTATTGTCGTATGCTGCCACACCAATCCTGACGGCGACGCCATCGGCTCGCTGTTAGGGTGGTCCAATGTCCTGCAGACATTGGGCAAGCAGCCGCTGATGGTGGTTCCTGACCAGTATCCCGACTATCTGCAATGGATGCCTAATACGGAGAAGATTGTACGCTACGACAAACGTCAGGAGTATGTGAATACGGTGCTGAAGATAGCCGATGTCGTGTTTTGTCTTGACTTCAATACCCTGTCCAGGACAGAAGGCATGGCTGAAGCCCTTGCTGGTTCTCCAGCCCCGAAGGTGCTGATAGACCACCATCTGGATCCTGACGTCGATGCCGTGCTGAGCCTCTCGCAGCCCAAGATGTCGTCTACGTGCGAACTGGTGTTCCGCATTGTATGGCAGATGGGCCTTTTCGAACAGTTAGGCAAGCATTTCGCCGGTCCCATCTATTGTGGCATGATGACTGACACGGGAGGGTTCACCTTCAATTCCAACAATCCAGAAATCTTCTTTATCATCAGTCAGTTGCTGACCAAGCACATCAATAAGGATAAGATTTACCGCAGTGTTTATAATAACTATAGCGAGCACCGGCTACGTTTGGTGGGACATGTCCTCTGCAACAAGCTGGTGGTCGACTCCAAGCGCCATGCGGCCTACTTTACGCTGACCCGCCAGGACTTGCGCCGCTATCACTTCATGAAGGGCGATGCCGAGGGGCTTGTCAACATGCCGTTGCAAATCAAGGGATTGAAGCTGAGCATTTCGCTGCGTGAAGATACGGAGCGCGATAACCTGATATGGGTGAGCCTGCGCTCTGTCGACGACTTCCCCTGCAACGAAGTGGCAGCACGGTTCTTTAACGGCGGTGGCCACCTGAATGCCTCGGGTGGGCGAATTAACGGTACGATGGATGATGCCATTCAGGCCGTTCGTGCAGCCCTTATTGCCTACGAGGATGCGTTGAAGGGTTAAAAGGTAAAGGGTAAAAAGGTCAAAAAGTAAAAAGGTTGAGTGGTGAAAAGGTTAAAAAGTCAAAAGGCGACAGCAAATTCTTACTTCTTCACTCTTCACTCTTCACTAAAATTTGTACCTTTGCGGCCGAAATAGTTATAACACGACGATATGAAGAGACTGATTTTCCCCATATTGATAGCGCTGATGGTCATGTGCTATGTCAGCTGTGATGACTACGAGACATACGGCGACAAGAAGGAGAAAGAGCACGATGCCATCAACAGCTATATTGCAAGTAAAAATATCAAGGTCATCAGCGAGACCACTTTCAAGGAACAGGGTGAGACCACCGACACAGCTGCTAACGAGTATGTGCGTTTCGAACGTAACGGTGTCTACATGCAGATTGTGCGCAAGGGGTGCGGCAGCCAGTTGGAGGAAAATAAGTCTGTCAATCTGCTCTGTCGCTTTGTGGAGTACAATATCCTGCTCGACTCCATCATTGCCTGCAACAATCAGCCGTTCTTTTATTACAATGCCAATCTTGGACAGACCATCGATGGCTCGCAGTATGTTGACAAGATGATCGTCACCCGTGTGGGAACGACCATTACGGCCTCGTTTGTGTCAGGCCTGATGATGGTTTTCCATTCCAGCTCTTCCTCTGTTCCGTCAGGTTGGCTTGTGCCGTTGAACTATATCAATGTGGGCAGACCTGAGAAGGAAGGTGACGAGATTTCGAAGGTCAAGCTCATCGTGCCGCACTCACAGGGAACATACGATGCCTCTTCGAGTGTCTATCCCTGCTACTATGAAATCACATACGAGAGAGAAAACTGAGATAGTAAATCGTTTAATTGTAAAATCACATGACACTGATAAAATCTATTTCGGGCATCCGCGGTACTGTCGGTGGACGCACGGGCGATACCCTTAATCCGTTGGATATCGTCAAATTTACCACTGCATACGCTACATTCATTCCACGCAAGTCAGGCAAGATTGTTGTCGGACGTGATGGACGAATCTCAGGCTCCATGGTGCGCGACGTCGTCTGCGGCACCCTAACAGGCATGGGCTTCGACGTCATTGACATCGGCTATGCCACCACTCCCACCACCGAGTTAGCCGTACGTTGGCATGAGGCCGACGGCGGCATTATCATCACCGCTTCGCACAATCCTACCCAGTGGAATGCCTTGAAGCTGCTCAATAGCGAGGGAGAGTTCCTGACGGCGGCTGACGGTGAGAAAGTGCTCGCCATTGCCGAGCGCGAAGACTTCGAATATGCAACAGTGGAACAGTTGGGGCACGTCACCACGGACAGTACCATGAACCAGCGGCACATCCAGTCGGTGCTCGACCTGCGGCTGGTCGATGCCGAGGCCATTCAGGCACGTAAGTTCCGTGTCTGTGCCGACACCATCAACAGTGTGGGCGGCCTGATACTGCCCGACCTCTTCAAGGCGTTGGGGGTTGACTACGAGATACTGAACGGTGACTGTACTGGACACTTCGCCCATAACCCGGAGCCGTTGGAGAAGAACCTGCAGGGCATCATGGACAAGATGCGTGAGGGAGGTTTTGACCTCGGCATTGTCGTAGACCCCGACGTGGACCGCCTGGCCTTTATTTGCGAGGATGGCCGCATGTTCGGCGAGGAATATACGCTTGTTAGCGTGGCCGACTACGTCCTGGGTAATCTGAGTACTCAGAGTAATCAGAGTATTCTGACCACCGTCTCCAACCTCAGCAGCACACGTGCCTTGCGCGACGTTACGCAGAAGTATGGCGGACAGTATTTCGCTGCTGCCGTCGGCGAAGTGAACGTCACCACAAAGATGAAGGAAGTGGGGGCAGTCATTGGCGGCGAAGGCAACGGTGGTGTCATCTATCCTGAGAGCCATTACGGCCGCGATGCCTTGGTGGGCATTGCCCTTTTCCTGACATCCTTGGCCAAGAAAGGCTGCACAGTCAGTTCGCTGCGCGAGACCTTCCCTGACTACCAGATTGCCAAGAACCGCATTGACCTGACACCTGAGACCGATGTCGATGCCATCCTGGTGAAGGTGAAGGAACTGTTTGCACAAGATCCCTCTGCAACCGTCAACGACATCGATGGTGTGAAGATTGACTTCCCCGACCGCTGGGTTCACCTTCGCAAGTCGAATACCGAACCCATCATCCGCGTCTACAGTGAGGCAGCAACCATGGAGACTGCCGACAAGTTAGGCAAACAACTGATGCAGGTGGTTTACGAGCAGGCAAAATAGAACGGTGAACGGTGAATGGTGAACGGTGAACGTCAACAAAAACGTTCACCGTTCACTGTTAGAAGTTCAGTCCCATGTTGATGAAGAAGGTTCGCGTGTGGGCGGCATTGAACTCGTCCTGGCTGATGTTGGCCAGACCGAAGTCAAAGCCCATCTCGGCATAGAGCATGTCGAAGGCTACTCCGCAGCCTACCCGCAAGCCACCGTCGAAGCGGTTGAACTCATCATACGCAGACCACGAATAGTGCGTGTCGGCCTCCTTGGCCCTGCCAGTGATGCCCGCCGCCACATAGCCGCCCATGAACGGCTGGATGCGCAGTTCGTCAATGCCGATGTCGAACTTTGTAACAATAGGCATTTGCAGGTAACCGAGGCGGTATTTCACCTTGCCGTAGTCGTCGCGTGCAATGCCGCCCTTCTCCGAGTAGTTGAAGCCTAACTCCATCCATACCGGTGAGCGGTAGCCTGTCTGGAATCCATAGACGAAGCCGCCCGTGAATCCTCCGTATGAGTCCATGTCATAATAGATATCGTCGCTGCTGATGGTTGCCAGATTGCCACCGATACGCAGTCCGAAATACTGTCCGATAGGGCCGTACGACTCACGGCTGTTGTAATGTGAGTAGCGGCTGGGGCTCTTGTAATAGGTGCGCGGCCGCTGCGGATAGTGGTGCCGACGATATGGCTGAGCGTTCATTGGAATGGCCATCAGGGCCACCATCATGAGAATCATCATCTTTTTCATAAGCGTACTATATTAATTGGTTTGACGCTGCAAAGATACGTCGGCAGGCGCAGAAAAAAAAGGGGAAAGTCCTAAATGCCGTTAGGACTTTCCCTATTGTATTCGGGGAAGTTGGACGTCAACTATTCATAGTATGTATCGAGGTAGGTGACGTGGGTGACGAGATACTCCTCGATGCCGTGCTTGCCGTCGGCACCGCCGATGCCGCTCTTCTTCACACCGGCATGGAAGCCCTGCATAGCCTCAAAGTGCTCGCGGTTGATGTAGGTCTCGCCAAACTCCAGTTCACGGGCCACACGGGCAGCGGTGTCCAGGTCCTTGGTGAAGACGCTGCTGGCCAATCCGTACTCACAGTCGTTGGCCCATGCGATGGCCTGGTCGATGCTGTCGAACTCGATGAGCGGGATAACGGGACCAAAGGTCTCCTCATGGATGATGTCCATGTCCTGACGGCAGTCGTCAAGCACGGTGGTTGCATAGAAGTAACCCTTTTCGCCTACTCTATGGCCGCCACACAGCAACTTGGCACCCTGCTTGATGGCACGCTCCACCTTCTCCGTCACGCTCTCCAAGGCACGCTGCTCTACCAGCGGACCCATGTCGACGGTGTGGTCCTGGCAGACGTCGCCCACCTTCACCTTCGACATCTTCTCCACCAGAATCTTGGTAAACTCAGCTTTCACAGCCTTATCGACATAGACGCGCTCGGCGTTGTTGCAGATCTGGCCGTTGTTACCGATACGGCTGTCGACAATCCACTGGGCAGCCTTCTCCAAGTCGGCATCCTT
>Ga0265298_10001821_pt1 | contig 31047 bp, 6 predicted proteins | sample AusTroGonzalo_MG_3_FD_193486 | JGI IMG/M metagenome (GOLD analysis project Ga0265298, IMG submission 193486) | Bovine rumen microbial communities from tropical cattle in Woodstock, Queensland, Australia - Gonzalo_01 | ecosystem: Host-associated > Mammals > Digestive system > Stomach > Rumen ... | reverse complement strand
GCCGAGGAGTGTCCGCCGAACGTGAAAAAGGCGCGCCATGCGGTATCGCGCGACGAGGCGAGGAGGTTCTTTCGGTACGTGCGGCTCGCGGGGGGCAGGGAGCGCGTCACTGAAATGTTGTTCCCCGGCAGCCACAGCGACGTCGGCGGGCTTTACGACGACAATCACCTCGTAGCGGATCTCGCGCTTGCGTGGATCGCGGCCGGGGCGAAGCGCGAAGGGTTGAGGATGCGGCGCGGCGTACGCCTCAGCCAGACGCTCGACACGTCCGCAGTTGTCCTGCACGATTCGCATGACGAGGCGTCCAACCTCTGGGGCGCCTTCGACCGTGTCCGCCGCGACCTGCACCGCATCCGTCTGCACTTCGCCTGCAAGGGCCTCTGACCAGGACATGATATTCTGCCCATTTTGACAAAAATATTTGGTCATATTGCTGCCATTTCATCCGCGTGTTGTGGTAAAATGCCAAGCAAACCACAAATAGGACTTTTTTACGATGAAAAAACTGACGACGGTAGCTGTCGGCATGGTCGCGTGCATGATGTCATGCCGCGTGGACGGCGTGGCCGTCGGTGACACGTGGACGACGAACAACCTTGTCTACAAGGTGTCGCAGAAGGCCGACGAGTCGTTGTACCTCGCGTTGACCGGCTGGGTCAGCACGACGAACGAGGTGGTCGTCCCGGCGACGGTGACGAAAGACGAGCTTACGCTGGGCGTCCTTGCCGTCGCCAACGAATCATTCAGGGGCAAGACGACAATCACGAATCTCGTTCTTTCCGAAGGGATCGAGTACATTGGAACGAACGCCTTCTACGGCTGCAACAAACTTCTCGGCGTCAACCTCCCCGATTCCGTCACTGTGGTGGCCAGGGAAGCATTCTACAACTGTACCGCCATGACGGGCGTTTCGTTCGGCTCCGGACTTTTGTCGATCGAGGATTCGGCATTCTATTACTGCAATTCTCTTGGCGAGGTGGTTCTGCCCGATTCCCTCACAAGCCTCGGGAACAGTGCGTTCTACGGGTGCGACGCGGTCACCAACTTTGTTGTCGGGAGCGGTTTGGCCCGAGTTGAACTTGGCAGCGGTTCGGGACGCTTCCCGCAGAACGCCCCTATGCATTTCACCGTGAACGGCAGCGGCGAAACCGTGATCGGCGGCTCTTGTATCTACAGTGCTAAAATCAGGAGTCTGACGCTTCGCGGCGTAAGGAGCATCGAAGACGGTGCGAGCGGCTCTTTTAACGACTGCAGTCAGCTCGCCTCCGTCGATCTCGGAGACGACCTTGTCCATCTTGGGAAAAGAGCGTTCTACGGGTGTAAGGCGCTTTCCGACGTGTCGTTACCGAATTCCCTGCGCGAAATTGGGGAACGGGCATTCTACTTGTGCACGAATCTCCATGAAGTCGCGTTCGGGTCGGGTGTCGGCAGCATCGGCGATAGCGCATTCAACAATTGCCCTGCCCTGCGAGACGTCGAAATACCGGCGAGTGTGACGAACGTCGCGGAATTTGCCTTCAACGGCTGCTCCGGCCTGACGAACTTTGTCCGCAATGTCGGCGGCCAGCGCGTCACCGCATGGTTCCCGTCCAATCTGGATAATCTCGAAACGATACGCATCGTTGGCAACGGAGAGGCAACCATCGCGCCTGGCGCGTTCAGGGCGTCTTCCACTTTGTACAAAGTCAAGGCGCGGACTGTCGAACTCGTTGGCGTGAAGGCAATCGAAGGGACCTCTGGTTCCGACAGCGCTTTCGCCAGCGCCGAGATCGGCATCGTGAAGATGGACGATTCGATGCTCGACATTGGCGACCGTAGTTTCTACAGCTGCACAAAACTTGGCGAGATTGAGATTTCCGGTTCTGTCACGAACATCGGACGGAATGCATTCAGCAGCTGCTATGCGCTGTCGAATCTTGTCATCGGCGCGGGCGTCAGGACAATCGGGCAGATGGCCTTCCATACCTGCCGGGCGCTCACGGAGATTAACCTGCCGAATAGCGTCACGAACGTTGGGCAGAGTGTGTTCTCGGGATGCTCTGCCGTCACGAACATCGTCATCGGCAGCGGACTTGAGCGCATCGCTTCGAACATGTTCCCGAGGGATGCACTTGAGTCGCTCACGGTCAACGGTGGCGGCGCGACGATCATAGAGGACGGTGCGTTTTCCAGCGCGAAGAATCTTCGCCGCATCAGCCTTCACGGGGTGAAGTACATTGGCGACCCGGAGGACCATTGGGCCGCCCGGTCGTTCAACCAGTGCACGGCGCTCGAGAGCGTCGATTTCGGCGACGATCTCGTCCAGATAGCATCGATGTCGTTCTCCGAATGTACGTCCCTGCGTTCCCTGACGCTTCCCGCCACCATGCGCCATATCGGTAGGAACGCATTTGCCTCCTGCACGAACATAACCGAGATCGTGCTGAACGACGGGCTCGTTTCGATCGCGGGCAGCGCTTTCGCGAACACGGGGATATCGACGATCACGATTCCCGGTGCGGTCACGAACGTCGAGCAGTACGCATTCTCGAATTGCGCGAATCTCCGCGACGTCGTTCTGGGCGAGGGGCTCAAGTCGGTCAACAGGTACGCCTTCTCGGGGCTGGGCATCGAGTCCGTGACAATCCCGGGATCCGTCACGAACGTCGCAGACTATGCGTTCAAGAACTCGAATAAACTTCGCCGCGTGTATCTTTCTGACGGCCTCGAGAGCATCGACAGGGAGGCGTTCAGCGGTTGCAGGCTGCTGCAGTACATCGAGATACCGGGCACGGTGAGCAAGATCGGGAGCTATGCTTTCCAGACCGTCTCGCATTCGGCAATCCTCTACTTCCAGGGACCGCCGCCCGAGAACATCAGGAACATCGGCCTCCCCCGCGGCGCGACGATTGTCCGTCCGGCGGCATACGCCGCGGCGTGGGAGGGCGTCTACGTCCCATACGTGAAGATCGTCCCGGAGCCGAGCGAAGTCGCGCCCGATCCGCGCGACTGGAGCCTTGTCGAAGGCGGCGAGGCGCATAGCGGAGTGATCACGGCCGACGAGACGTGGACGGCCGACAAGATACACGTCGTCTCCGGATGGGTGACGGTGACGAACGGCGTCACCGTGACGGTCGAGAGGGGTGCGCTCGTCAAGTTCTGCCCCGGGCAGGGACTCTTCGTGAAGTCCGGCGGACGGTTCGTGGCCGGCGGCGTGACGCTCACGCACATCAGCGACGACGTTGTCGGCGGCGACACGGACGGCGATTCCGGGCAGATCAAGCCGGGGGCTGGCGACTATACGATCATGGGCTGGCCCGAGGAAGACGACGAGACCGTCTGGCGCTGCCGCCTTTTCTATGTCGACGGCGAGCTCCCCTCCGACGAGGTCTGGACCGGCGGCGGGAACGTGTACTACGTCACGGACAACCTGACCGTGCCGAAGAAGGTCACGCTGACCGTGAAGCAGGGGGCGATCGTCAAGATCGTCAAGGATGACTCGTTCACTACGGAGATAGACGTAAACGGGCGGCTGGTAGTCGTCGGCACTCGCCATGAGCCCGTGTACTTCACCTCGGAATGCGACGATTCGGTCGGTGGCGACAACAACGGCGATGGCGACACGACGACCCCTGGATGGGGCGACTGGGACTACATCAAGATATCGGGCGAGGCGTCGATGGAGCATGCCGTCCTGCGCTATGGCGGCGGACATCGCAATGCCGGTTCGCGCGCGGTGATACACTGCACCAGTTCCGGATCGGCGCGCCTTTCGTGCTGCGAAATCTCCGAGGTGTATTGGCGCGCCGTGTACGTCGACAACAAGTCCGCCCAGTTCACGGCGGAGAACAGCGTGTTCAGGTCCGTGCGGCAGAGCGCCCTCCAGTCCGGCAACGGCTCGAGCCTTTTCGTCAACTGCCTCTTCACCGACTGCTCCAACATCGTGAGCGTCGCCTCGTTCAAGGACAAGCCGACGTTCCGCAACTGCATCTTCACTGGGCTCGACGCGTGGATTGCTGGCAACTCCTCGAGCGAGAACGTCGTGTTCAGCCACTGCTGCTTCTGGAACCGGCGCGACGGCTCCGACGCGTGCGAGATGGCGGGGACGGACGGGAACTTCTACGCCGATCCGCGCATTCCCTATCTTGAGGACGGGGACTACCGCATCGCGGACGCCTCGCCCTGCGTCGACGCGGGCGACGCCTCGGCTCCGCTGCGCGACTTCTACGGCTATCCGCGCCAGAACGTGAAGACGGCCCCGACGGGTGAGCGGAACGCCGACGGACGCTACGCCGACATCGGCATCCACGAGGTCATTCCGATCTCTGGTGTCACAGACGCCCCCGACCTCGAGGTGTTCGACTTCTCCGTGCCCGAGTCGCTGACGGCCGGCGAGTCTGTCACGGTGGGGTACAGCGTCTGTAACGTGTCGGATGAGGACATCCTTGGAACCGAGCGCTTTGACCGCGTCGAGGTCGTCGACGCGAACGGATCCGCCGTCGAGGTGTTCCGCCGGGCGCGTCCGGCGACGCCGATCAAGCGCCGTCGCGGTACCGTGCTGAAGGAGAGCGCCACGTTCACCGTGCCGTCGTTCGCCCCCGGGAAGGTTACGGTGCGCGTGACGGTGAACTGCGAGCGCGACATCTTCGAGGGACTCCTTTACGAGAACAACACGGCGACGAGCGCTCCGCTTGAGCTGAACGTGCCGGAGGTCACGGTGAGTGATTTCCTGGCGCACGGTTCGTACACGCTGCCGGCGCACGGCTCCTACGCCTGCCATCTGGGGGGTGTCCAGTCCGACGAACGGCTCATCCTCATCCGTGGAGCTGACGACAGTTCGCTCTCCGCCCGCACGGCGACGGACGGTCTTCCGACGGCGGCCGCGTTCGCTACGAAGTCGATTGCGCTCGGCGGCGGCGAGCACCTGCTCGTGCTGCCCGAGGGCGAGGTGTCGCTCGTCATCGACAACGAAGGCGGGACGGCCGCGACGCTGTACGTCCAGGACGTCGGGCAGGGCTTCGCCCTATACGATTCCGGCGAACATGTCCAGGCGGTCAACACGAATTTCCTGTACCGCGAGACGACCCGCTACGAAAGGGGCGTCAAGAAGAAATACCGCGAGATCGCGGTGAACGTGAGCGACTCGCCATACAACACGCCCAAGGGCCTTTATCTCTACGCTGCCCAGAACAGGTATGTGGGAGTCGACACGAACGGCACACGTCTCGTGCAGATGCGCATCTGGGGCAACCAGTTCGCCGCGGGGATGACGGCCGGGCTTGTCTGCGGCGGAAACCGGATCGCGGCGTCCGACGTGCGGGTGAACTCCGCCAACTCCGCCTCCCTCGAGTTCGACGTCTCCGGATGCGAGCCGGGGCTATACGATCTCGTCGTGACATGCGACGCCGCGGACAGGACGGTGTCGGGCAAGTTCACGCTCTGGGAGCCGATCGACTACTACCTCAACGGCGACGACGAATTACGTCTCCTGCCGGGCGACAAGGAGATGGTCGACGCGTCCATCTCGAAGTTCCCGCAGAACCTGCGCGGCGGGCGCGTATACAACGGCGGCGTCTCTTGGCGCAACACCGCGACCGTCGATCTCGCCGCGCCATACCTGCGCCTTGCGGCTGACAGCTGCCACATCCGCCTGAACGAATCTTCGGCATGGGGCACCCAGATAGACTTCATCGGGCTGTCTGCGTCCGAAGACTACGACATGATCAAGGTGAAGGAGACGCGGACGCTCAACTTCCAGATGGTGACCCCCGGCGAGGACGGCTATGCCGAGGTTCCGATCTCGTCCAATGCGCGGCAGACCGGCCTGCAGGCGAACGCCGAGCCGTCCGAATGGCAGTCGAGCCGCGGCGTCCAGCGCTCGGGCGACCGGCACGGCGTGCGCGTGCAGACCTTGCCCGGGCAGCCGAGGGGCGCAGCCGCGGCGGACGGCACCGAGCCGTACCCGTGGGACACGAACGAGGAGCACTCGCGCCCGCCGGATGCGAGCGACGAGCTCTGGGCGATTCTCTATCCGCAGCTGAGGAGCCTCTACGGCGAGACGTGGGGGACGTACGTCGCGCGGCTTCGCCAGCGTGCCGCGGCGATCGCCGCGTGCCTCGAGAAGCCGCCGGTCGCGATGCCGGTTGAAGACATCGTCCAGGCCGATATCTCGCGCATCCTCTCCGACGACCCGGTCAAGTCGAAGCTCTGCGCGAAAGTTGACCTCAACCGCGGCGGACGCGGCGCGTCGCTCCTGCTGGCGCGCACGTATTCGACTGGCCTCAAGGCGCGTTTCGCCGACGGACTCTTCGGACGCGGCTGGCATTCCAGCCTCGAGCAGCGGCTCGAGCGCGTCGGGGACAGCAAGGTGCTCATCGGCATTCCCGGCGGGGACAAGACGATGTTCACCAAGGCCAAGGGCGGCTTCTGGGAGAACGCGACATCGCCGGGGACGAGCTGGCTCGTCGGCAACCGCCAGGTGTTCCGCGACGGTTCCTACATCGAGTTCGACGCAGATGGACGTCTCGCCGCCCGCTGCGACAGCTATGGCAACGGAATCACGCTCGCGCATGACGCGAACGGCCGCATCAGCCGGGTGTCGCACACCGAGGGCACGTACATGACGTTCGCCTACGACGGCGACTCGCCGTTCGTCGGCGCGGTCACGGACAACGCGGGCAACCGGGTCGAGTACGCATACGAGGTGCGCGGCGGCGTGTACCTGCTCGCCTCCGCGACGACCATGAACGGCAGCGTCGTCGAGGCGTACCAGTACCGCCAGGCGGACGCGACTGCCGCGAGCCTCGCGCTTTCACGGCGGCAGAACACCGGCAAGGCGTCCGTAGAATATGCATGGAACGCGAACGGGCGCATCACGCAGGTCGTCGTGGGCGGGCAGTTCGTCACCGAATATGTGCGCGACGGCGACGACACCGTGACGATCATCTCGCCCAACGGCGACACCAAGACCATTGTCCTGACGCCGCGCGGAGAGGTGGCGTCCGTCACCGCCGCGAACGGGCAGACGAAGCGCTACGTCTACGCCGACGGCGCGTCCGGCCCCGTCGCGATCATCACGGCGAGCGGCAAACGCATCGGTATCACCTATAATTCCCAGGGCGACATCATCGAGGTCGATTCCCCGAGCGGCAAGACGACGAAGTACACGTACGACGACAACGGAAAGGTCACGCAGATCGCCGGGCCGACAGGCGTGCGCAAGCTGGTCTATGACGAGCACGGCAGGGTCACGGACGAGCGCACGCCCTCCGGCATACAGTTCTCCACCAGCTACAACGAGAACGGGTCTGTCGCGGAGAAGCGACTCGGCGGCGGCGGCAAGGGCTGGTCGTGCGGATACGGCGCGTCCGGCCAGCTGGGCGCCCTCACCTCCCTTGACGAGACGATGAGCTACGCCTACGAGCGCAGCTCGAACGGAAGCGTGACGCGGGCGACGGTCATGAAGGACGGCGTGGCGGGACCGGCCACGGACATCTCCTACGACGCGGCGGGGCAGGTTTCGCAGGTCGTGTCGGGGACGCATTCGGTTTCGTACGCCTACGCCGGCGGGGCGGTTGGCTACAGCCAGGTAGTGAACGCCGAGGGCGTCGGCGAGAAATACGTTTACGATGCGTTCGGGCGTCTCTCGCAGGTGGTCGATGCGCAGGACGAGTCGAACGTGTACGTGACAAAGGAATACAACGACGAGCCTGGCGGCGACGGCAGCCTGCTCAGGGAGACGTTCGGCGACGGGATGGTCAAGACCTACTCCTACGCCGACGGGCATCTCGTTTCCGTCGAAACCACGCGGCCCACGGCCGTGGGGCTCAGGGCCACGCGCGGCGGCGGCCCGGCCGTGGCGATCTCGCACATACACATCGACTACGACGTGGACGGCAAGGCCGTACGTGCGTCCGACAGCGTGCGCGGCGAGCAGAAGGATTACACGTACGACGCAGACGGGAACGTCGTCGCCATCACCACGACGAACGGCGAAGGCACTACGGAGCGCACTGGAGAGCGTCCGGAGGGCGACATCGTCACCACCGACCCGGCCAGCGGCAACATCACGAAGATCGAGACGGTGGAGAACGGCACGTGGGTGTGCGAGTACGATGCGTTCAACAACCTTGTGAGCCTCGTAAACGAGGAGAAGGGCATCGTGTGGCGCGCCGAGTACGACGCATTCGGCAACTGCGTCAAGACGGTGAAAAACGGCAAGAACGTCGAGCGAGTCGTCCAGCCGCACAGCGGCAAGGTCATCGACGTGTACGTGGGAGGCGGCGAGAGCATCCACTACATCTGGGCGGGTGGACAGAAGATCGGGCGCAGGCGTTCCAACGGAGAGGTCGAGTTCTTTGTCGACGGCGAAGACTTGGAGGACGAATCGGAAATCCTGCCGGAGGAGTTCCCCGAGGAGTACAAGGACGAGTGCGGCATCAACCGGCCGACCACCCCAGGCAAGCAGGAGGAAGAGGAAACGGAAGACGAACTCGGACTTCCGATGGGAGTCGGCTCCTCGACGACAGAGGCCAATAGCGAGAGCGATGACGGCAAGCCGGCGCAGACGCAGGTCACGGAGCAGGAGGACAATAACGACGGTCCCAACACGGCGGATCTCCAAGACGAAAGCAATGATGAAAAGTTCAAGACGTCTGATCCGTTGAACGGTCCCTTAGAGAACGATGAGGCCAAGGAAAAGAAGCAGAAGGAGGATGCCGAGGCTGAAGCGAAGGAAAAGGAGTACAAGGAACGGATGGAGGCCGCCCGGAACCGTCCGCCGAAGAACTATCCCCACTATCCGCCGCCGAAGCCGAAGGAGTACAAAGGCCCGTGCCAGTGACGATTTGAAAGGAAAGGATTTGAAAATGAGCATCAAGAGCGCAGAAAAGGTGTTTCTCGCACTGTGTTTGGCGATGGCCGCATCTGCGGCGTCCGCCGGACTTTGCGACGACGGAGGTGGCTCCGACAACGACTACAACAGCGGGAAGGAGGTGAAGTCGTTCGACCCGAACGACATCGTGGGTCCCGAGGGCAAGGGTGCGCAGCGCTACGTGAGCCGCGGCGAACGGCTTGAGTACACCATCGACTTCGAGAACGTTACGAACGCGTCGGCGTCCGCGCAGAAGATCTGCGTGACGCTGCCGCAGGATCCGAACCTCGACTGGACGACGCTCGAACTTGGTGAGATCGCGATGGGCAGCCGCAGCGACCTCGGCTTCGTCGGAAAGAAGGCGGGATCGGTCTCGACCGGACTCACCACGACCGAAGGGTATTCCGTCCGGTCGTCGGTCGAGGAGAAGGCCGGCAACCTCGTCTGGACGATGCGCATCTGGGACGACACGACGTACGACAACTACCCTGAAGACGCCCTCGCCGGCATACTGCCGCCGAACAACAAGGAGACGCACTGCGGCGAAGGATACGTAAAGTACAGCGTGTGCGTGAAGACGAACGCCGCGCAGAACGCCAAGATCGAGGCGTGCGCCACGATCGTGTTCGACACCAACGAGCCGATCGTGACGGATCCTTCGTGGACGAATACGGTAGGGCTTGCGATCGACGTCGGAGCGGCTGACTGGGAAGGGGACTGGGACGGCGATCCGCACGGCATCAACGTCGTGGTGAACGCGCCATCCGGCACGACGGTCACGTACTGCGAGTCGGAGGACGGCACGTATTCCGCGACGCCCGTCACGTACACGGACGTCGGCACGAACACGGTCTGGTTCACGGTCGAGAAGGATGGCTACACGCCCTACGTCGGCTCGGCGCTCGTCGTCATCCGCCCGACGGCGGAATCGCCGCTTCCGATAGAGGCGGGCGAGACGTCCGAGGTTTTCGAGGACTATACGACGGCCACCAACTCCGCCGCGCGCATGTTCGTGCGGTTCCCGTCCGACCTCGCCCCGTACGTGTCGCAGGAGGAAAAGGAAAGCTACGTGAATCTCTTCCGCGTCGTCACGAAGGAGACGGCGGGTGGTTGGCGCAACGAGGTGGAGTTCACCACCGAGGCCGCCAGGGACCTGAAGGAGTCGCTCACCGACGCGCTTTCGTCATTCGACCTCTCGCGCATCACCCTGGAGAACACGGAATGGGTGGTGCCGGATCCGGTGAAGGGGCTCTACTACGCGCTGGAGCGCACGGAAGACCTGACGAGGGGCTTTGACATCCACCAGTACAGCGACGCGACGTCGGTGTCGGTGACGTTCACCGTGAACGAGGTTGGCAAGACGCGCGCGTTCTTCCGCCTCCTCATCTCCGCCTGCCCCCCGGAATGATTGTTCAGCCGCAAAGAACGCAAAGAGCGCAAAGTTATTGCAATTCTCTTTGTGAACTTTGTGATCTTTGTGGATAAATCCAAGTAGCCATGAAGTTCTATCTTATAGTAGCTTTTCTTTTTTGCGGCTTGACTTCCCTGTTCGCCGAGTCGATGGTCGTGCGGGTCGGCCGCAAGACCGAGATCGTCTCTGCGCCGAAGTACGGCGTCGATCTCGGAACCATCGACCAGCACAAGGTCGTAGACTGCTCCTTCGCGATCACGAACAACAACTGGCGCGAACGCGCCGTCATCTCCGCCTACGGCAACTGCGCGTGCCTTTCGGTCGATGTCGAGCAGAAGGTCCTGAAGCGCGGCGAAGCGTGTCCGGTGAAGGTGTTGTTCAACCCCGCCGGATTCGAGGGGCCGGTCGACAAGCTCGTGACGGTGCAGCTGGACGGCAAGAAGATCGAGTACCCGATCAAGGCCAACGTGCGCCTTAGGCTCGGGTTCCGTCCGCTGGATGCGAACTTCGGGGTGGTCGCGGCGGGGCAGACGCCTGTTGCGCCGCGCATCTGCACGGTTGCGGGAATGGTCGCGGATGTGACTGCGCTCGAGCTCGTGCCGCCGGAGAAGCCGCATTTCGACGTGAAGCTGGAGAAGGGGAGGCTGGTCGCGGCGTTCCGCGAGGGGATGCGCTACCCGGGGTTGTATGCGGAAGTCTGGAAGGTGAAGACGTCCGATCCGGAGATTCCCGAGCTTCGCGTGGCCGTCAGCGCGCGCGTTGCCGGAGGGCTTTCCGTCTCGCCGCAGACGCTCGAGCTCGCGCCGTCGGATGGCGTTTCGCGGCGGCAGGTCCTGATCCGCCCCGAGAACATCAAGCATCCGCTGAAGGTGCTTTCGGCCGAGACGAAACCGCGGAAGTGGGGCGACGTGACTCTCACGCCGCGTCCGCTCAACGGCTGGCAGATATCGATAGAGGGAATCGACCCTGACGTGGTCCGCCAGTTCTCGAAGCGCCCGTTCCTTGAAGTCGTCACCGACTTCCCTGGAATGGAAAAGTTTGCGGTTCCGCTCATCCTTCGCCAGCGGTAATGCGTTTCAACTGCGGCGAACAGCCATTTTGCCGATTTTGCCAAAAATAGGTGCAAATCGGTGCTATCCCCCGCGCCGTTGGGATGGTATAATTCACGACACAGCAACAAAAAGGAACATAAACAATGACACGAAAAATCCTCGGCCGCATCATGTCGGCACGTTTGTTCGTATTTGCGATGGCTTCGTTCGCCGCGCTGGCGGTACAGGCCGTATCGACGAGCTATATCAACTCAAGCGGTGCGCCGGATACGGCGGACTGCACGGAGATTACGTCGAGCTCGACCACCCTCAATACGGGCTGGTATGTGGTCAACGGCAATGTGTCGATCGGCTCGACTGTGACTGTCAATGGCAATGTGAACCTCATTCTCGCCAATGGCGCAAAGTTGACGGTGACAGGGTCATACGGCTATGCTGGCATTTGCGTTGCAGTTGATGGTGAGACAGTAAACTCGCTTACGATATATTGCCAAGATGCCGGCACGGGTGAGCTCTCGGCAACAGGAGGTAGTGCTGGCGCTGGTATTGGTGGTAACAATCGGGGAAGTTCTACTGGCTCCGGTCTTGCTGATTGTGGTGCGGTAACAATTTACGGCGGTGTTGTTAATGCTAAAGGCACTGGTGATGCCGCTGGCATTGGTGGTGGTGACTGGTACGGCAAGGGCGGAACAGTTGCGATTTATGGTGGAAAGGTTACGGCGGAAGCAGGAAGCAGTAGCGCTGCTGGTATCGGAAGGGGATATGGCTCTAGCACGGCAAACGGTACGCTGACTGTCGCTTCCGGTATGGATGTCCTAGCAGGGGCCAGCGAGGCAACATCTGTGCCGTTAACGCCGGATTCTTCGGGCGCTGTAACATTGAGCGGGCAGAAGTGGTTTTATGTCGGTGCGCCTTCCCTCAGGCAGAAAGAAACTGAACTTTTCGAGGGATATCATTCCGGCGTAGCAATAAACGTGTCGCTTGCCGATACGATTGTCGGCGGCAGTGGAACATATACATTCACTGAGAAGGCTAATCTTCCTTCGTGGCTGAGCATTTCGGGCATGTCGCTTGTCGGCACGCCTCCCAATACTGGAATTTGGAATTTCACTTTGACGGCAACAGATGCATCCGATTCGTCGCTTACACTTGACGCCGAATATACCCTTTATGTGCAAGTGACTGGCGATGTTTCAGTTACATTCGTTGGTGCGAACAGCGCGCCGCGCACGGAAACTTGCACCGTGGTTGAGAAGTCTATGACCACGCTATCTGACACTGGATCGTCCGGCGGTTGGTATGTTGTCTATAACAATGTTGCGTTTACTTCCTCTGTAACTGTTTCCGGCGATGTGAAGCTGGTCCTTATGGACGGCAAGACAATGACTGCGGCGGAAACTGGTGAATCGGTGTCGAAGGCCGGTCTAGCCGTGTCTTCTGGCAATTCGCTGACGATTTATGGGCAATCCGGCAACACGGGAACATTGAACGCTACAGGAAAGAGCATAAGCGCGGGACTTGGCGGTAACTACGGGCAGGCTGGCGGAACGATTACGATTAACGGGGGCATTGTTAATGCGACAGCCACAAGCGGCGGTGCTGGCATTGGTGGCGGATATGGACAGCCTGGCGGTACAGTGACGATCAATGGTGGTGTCGTTACTGCCATAGGTCAGGGTGCTGGCATTGGTGGTGGCGGTGGTAGCAACCCTGGTGCAGGCGGAACAGTTGTGATCAATGGCGGAACTGTAACCGCAACTGGCGGTTATTCGGGCACGGGTATTGGCGGTGGCTCATCTGCCGTAAACCAAGGCACTTTAACGGTCGGTGCGAACGTGGTTGTAAAGGCTGGTTCGAGCTCTTATCTGACTGATAGCGACATATTGCCGCATGGCGATGGTGGCGCGATAACCTTGAGCGGTCAACGTTACTTTAAGATTGAGACCGTCGGACCGGTGCCGCTGTCGCAGGTGACGAGCGCGCTTGTTGCGTATGCTGGCGAGTTGTTTAATATCTCGCTTGCTTCAACTATTTCCGGCGGTTCGGGTTCATATACGTTCTCTGGAACTGTGCCGGACGGTGTTACGCTGAACGACGGAGTTCTTACCGGAACATTGTCTGCGGGAGTCTACAATTTCACTTTGGAGGTGACCGACTCCGAAAGTGCAGTGCTGACGCCTTCGGCAAGTTACACGCTTACGGTGTCGGCGAGGCCGAAGTCCATCACCTACAAGGATGGCGCTAACACGATCTACGGTCTTTCGCCGACGCAGTACACGCCCGGCACGGCGACTCCACTTGCGGCAACCGCTTCAAAGACCGGCTATAGTTTCATCGGTTGGTATGACAACGATGAACTTACGGGAGATATCGTGACAGCGGTTTCCGCATCCGAGACCGACGATGTTACGGTCTGGGGCAGGTGGGAACTGTTGAATTACACGATAACCTACCACAATGTCACAGGAGAACTTACGCCAACAAACTATACCGTGTTGACGCCGACCGTTGCTTTGCCCACTCCCGAGGTTGGCGAAAACGAGACGTTTGTCGGCTGGTACACGACATCGACCTTTACTGCGGGATCGCTTGTGACCCAAATCGTGCAGGGCTCGACAGGCGACAAGGATTTCTACGCGAAGATAACGTCGAATACGCCGGATCCTGACCCGGATCCTTCAGGCGATGGCTTCATAGCCGACGATCCGGAAGAGTCGAAATGGTCTTGGGCGGAGACAGTTGAATGCCAGACAGCAAGCGGGGTGTATCAGAGAAAATGCGAGCCACTCGATCAATATTCGTCCACTCTCAACAATAGCTGGTACTATGTTGGAGAAGATTTGACCCTTGAAAGTCTCACGATTGTTGGCAAGGTCAGCCTGATTCTCGGCGACGGTGCGACGCTGACAGTAGGAAGTTTGTACTCTCCCGGAATACAGCTGACACAAGGCAACACCCTGACGATCTACGGCCAGAGCGGTGGAACAGGTGCACTTGTTGCCACGGGCGGCGATAATTGCGCTGGCATCGGCGGCGGAAGCATGACGGATGCATATATGTGCGGAAAACTCAATATCTATGGCGGCAACATAAGTGCCACAGGCGGTGATTGGGCTGCAGGCATTGGCAGTACCGACTTTGTTGATAGTACTGGTCAGATTTATGTTTACGGCGGTACTGTTACGGCTGTGACAGTATCTGATTATCATGGCGGAATAGGCGGGTATTATGGAAGCAACCAGGGTTCTCTTGTTGTAGGCGCAAATATGGCTGTGACGGCAGGCGCGGATGTCGGATCGGCTGTTGAGCTTACGCCTGATCCAAATGGCGCAGTGACTCTCGGTGCACAGAAGTATTTCCACATCGAAAGCGCTGGAGGCTTGCCGTTGGCGCAGAAGTCCGGCACGACGACATATACCGCGTACACAGACGAAGTATTCAATCTCTCGCTTGCAAGTACGATCAGCGGAGGCACGCAACCGTATGCATTTGCCCATGCGTCTGGTACACTTCCTGCGGGCTTGCAGTTCGCCAACGGTTATACGACCATAACCGGCACTCCGACGACCAGCGACATCGAAGAGCAGACGATTACGATGACTGTGACAGATGATGCCGACGGTAACATTACTGCCACATATACCATCAAGGCAACAACGCGGACCAAGACCATAACCTATATGGATGGAGAGACCGTGTTGAATTACACTCCGACAAACTACACGCCAGGAAGCTCTTTGAATATATACCTTCCGTCTTCGCCCACTGTTTCAAAGGAAGGTTATACTTTTATCGGTTGGTATAGAAATCCTGAGTTCTCAGGTGGAAAGGTGGCTTGGTTCTCTTCTAGCGCCGAGACAACCAATCTGACATTCTACGCGAAGTTCTCGAGGAACGCACCGGTCAGCTATTCGCTTTACTATTACGACTACGAGGAATCTACGGGCCAGACTCAGCTCTATCTCAATCCAAGTTCGTATACGTCCGATGACCTTCCTCTTGCTTTGCCTACACCTGTGAAGGATGGCTATACATTCGTCGGCTGGGGCGAAAGTTACGCATCAGATGCTACGATAACCACGCTTCCGATAGGCACGACCGGATACAAGGCCTTTTACGCGAAATGGACGGAGAATACGCCCGAGCCGCCGGAGCCAGGGGAAGGTGACATCGAGGTGTCGTTCGTTGATGGGAACGGCAGTCCGATGGTGCGGCTCTGCACGATTGTGACGGCTGATACGACGACCTTTACGAACGGCGGCTGGTATGTTGTTAATGCCGATGTTGCACCTTCAGGAACAATTGCGGTCGAAGTCGCTGCCAACCTTGTTCTTGTCGATGGCAAGACGCTGACGGTTACGGGCAGCAGTTCGTCGGCAGGTATCAGCGTGACCAATGGTTGTTCGCTCACGATCTATGGGCAATCCAACGGAACAGGTGCAATTGATGCAACTGGCGGCAGTTTCGGTGCAGGTATCGGCGGAAACTGCGGCAGCAACAGCGACCACACTGTAGGCGCTTGCGGAACTATTGTGATTAACGGTGGCACTGTTAATGCTACAGGCACAAATGCTGCGGGTATTGGTGGCGGAACGTACGGTAATGGCGGTACGGTTACAATCAACCGCGGAACTGTAAATGCCGATGGCGGCAACAATTCCGCTGGTATCGGCGGTGGACAACATGGCAGCACCGGCGGCACGGTGACAATCAACGGTGGCGCGGTTCATGCCGAAGGCGGAGCAAGCGGCGCGGGCATTGGCGGAGGTGCCAGGTGCAGTGGAGCGACTGTTACCATAAACGGAGGATCCGTTGAGGCAGAAAGTGGCATTAGCGGATGGGCAGGCATCGGCAGCGGCCGCACATGGGGCGACGTTGAAGTCACGGACGGGTCGCTTTGGGTTGCTTCGACGATGATCGTTAAAGCGAGCACCAATCTTTTCGAAACGGCATACACGGATGGAGATATCCGCGAGGTGAACGAGACGACCCACCTTCTTGTGGTCGATCACGAATGGCATTCGTTCCTCATCGAGGAGCCGGTCCGCACGTTCTCGAGTATTCTCTACTACGATGAAAACTATGACCCGCTTTCCAATATCGAGCCCAGCCAATACGTGGAAGGCGTTGGCGTCGAGTTGACTGCTGTGCGCGAAAAGACCGGCCATACCTTCGATGGTTGGTATTCGTATGATACTAACGAGAAAGTAACGGCAGTTCCGGCGGACGCAACCGGTACGTATGCCGTGTACGCTCATTTCACGCCGCGGACTTACAATGTCCGGTATTTTGTGAACGGCGTTGAGGACACCTCTCTCTCGCCCAAAACCTACACGTATGGCGTGCCGTTTCCGGCTCCCTCGGTGACCAAGGCCGGGTACATATATAATGGCTGGTGCGACAATCCGGAGTTGACAGGTGAGCCCCAGGTGGTAATTCGCGACCACATTGACGATTTGGATTTGTATGCGAAGCTGACGCTTCAGTCGTTCACGATCACGTATTACGACGATGACTACGACACGCTGTCGCTTTCGCCTTCGTCCTACACGGTCGAGACCGAGACGTTCAATCTGCCCATTCCGTCGAAAGCGGGTTACGTGTTCGAGAATTGGTACACCAACATGTACTATTACGGCGACACCGTGGCAACACTCCCGAAGGGTTCGAGCGGAAACAAGAGATTCTACTCGAAGTGGCACGAGCAAGGTCCTGAGACCGCTGAGGATGTTCCCTACAAGGCGGCGGATGGCTCTGGCGCAGTCCACGACTGCAAGGTGCTGACATCGCAGATGACAGAACTTGCCGACGACTGGTATGTCCTGACCAACGACGTCAACTATGGAACAAGCGGCATCGTCGTTTCCGGCGACGTCAAACTCATCCTTGCTGATGGCGCAACACTGACGGTCACGGGCGGCTCCTACAAGGCGGGTATCAATGTGCCGTCCAATAGTGTGCTCACTATCTATGCCCAGACCGAGGGCACGGGCGCGATTGTTGCAGAAGGCGGGTCCTATAGCGCCGGTATTGGCGGCAACAGCGGCATGTCTGATCCTGCGGAAGGAACTTGCGGCACGGTGATCATCAACGGAGGGTCAATTACGGCAACTGGTAATAGTGGTGCTGGTATCGGCGGCGGCTACGAAAACGTTGGCGGAACGGTGACAATCAATGGCGGTACGATTGTCGCGATTGGCTCTGGCGGCGGAGCAGGTATCGGAGGATCCGCGTATCAGGATGGTGGCGATGTTACAATTAACGGTGGCACGGTGACGGCTGTTGGTGGCGCTTATAGCACAGCCTTTGCAGCCGGTATTGGTGGAGGCTTGTTCCATGCTTCCTCTGGCTCTCTGACGATAGGGTCGGGTCTCACTGTCAGGTCCGGCGATGCCGAAGAGTCCATGACCGTGCTCGCCACAGCACCTGGTTCTGTGACGCTTGACGGCAAGCAGTACTACTCCATTGTTCTGGCGCAGCACCATACGATTACCTACATGGATGGCGCGACTCCCATCCTCGGCCTGGAGCCAACAGACTATATCGAAGGAACGAGCGTGCCCCTGCCTGATGATGTTGATGCGGCAGCGGGATACAGGTTCGAGGGCTGGTATCTGACGCCCGCCTGCGACGGGGACAAGGTCGCTGCGGTGTCGTCCGAGGATTCCGTCGACAAGGTGTTCTATGCAAATTGGGAACCGATCGAATACACGATTACATACAAGGACGGCGATACCGATGAGGAACTTCCGGCCGAAGCGCTTCCGGAGCTTGCCCCGACGGCTTATACCATCGCCGCGGCGACTCCTCTCGCTGAAACGGCGACGAAAGTCGGCAGGAGCTTTGACGGCTGGTTCGACAATGCAGATTGCCTTGGCTCGGCCATCGAGACGATTCCTGCAGGAACGACGGGCGACAAGACTTTCTGGGCGGGATTCACGCCGATTGTCTATTCGATAAGCTACTACGACGGCGAGACCGAACTGGAAGACCTTGAACCTTCTTCGTTTACGATCGAGGACGCAGCCAAGCCGCTGCCGTCGCTTGAGAACGAAGAAGGTCGCTCGTTCGTCGGATGGTGCAGGCATAGCGATTTCTCCGACGAATCCGTGTTGACGCTCCCCGCCGGGTCTTACGGAGACGCGACATTCTACGCGAAATGGGTGGAGGGACAGTATTCGATCGTCTACATGGACGGCTCGATACCTTATTCGGACGTCTATCCCAAGACCTACACGTCTGGCACTCCGGTCAAGCTGCCTGTGCCTCCGGCGAAGGACGACGCGATATTCTGCGGCTGGTTCGGCAATGCCGGCTTTGAAGGGGATGTCGTGACAGAGATTCCCGCCGACGCAACCGGGAAGAAGACCTTCTATGCGAAATGGGAGGCCATGACGGGAGAGGCGTCTTCGACGGCCTTTGTCGGTCCCGACGGGACGGACATGGAGGAGGAATGCGCACAGGTCATTCCTACCGTCAAGGAATGGACTGACGGCTGGTATGTTGTCAGGGGAATCTTCGAGATCAATTCGTCCATAAAGGTTTCAGGAAACGTCAACCTCGTCCTTGCCGACGATTCGCAGTTGACGATTTCCGACAGCACCTACGGCACGGCCGGCATCATGGTGCCGTGGGGAAGCTCCCTTACGATCTACGCCCAGGAGAAGGGCAACGGCGAACTTACCGCGACGGGCAAGGGGACTGGTGCTGGCATCGGCGGCATCAACAGCGTCGATTGCGGCCGTGTGACCATCAACGGCGGCGTGGTGAAAGTGGTTGGCGGCGGTTTGGGCGCGGGCATCGGCGGAGCCAACGGCAGCGACGGCGGTGACGTTATCGTGAACGGTGGCTCACTGACGGCGTTTGGACATCCTGCCATCGGCGCGGGCGAAAAGCTCGGAGGTGGAACCGGCGACAACCATGGCACTTTGCTTCTCGGCGAAGACGTGACGGCCCATGCCGCGCCCAGATACGACGCCGAAACAATGGTTCCTGCCAGACGGACCACGCTCGGCACTGGCGGCGAGATCGCTCTCGACGGCTCCATCAACTACTTCGAGATCGTGAAGGGGACTCGCGCCTCTCCCGACACCTACCTCGCCTTCACGAGCCCCTTGCCGTTTACGATCGAGGTGCAGGAGCCCCGGTGGCTCGACGTGCTGGAGAAGGGCGACATCTACTATTCGACCGATGCCGTGAACTGGACGATCTGGGACGGTTCTCATCTGGAGTCCTCAATAGACGGCTACCTTTACGCGCTCTATTTCCGCGGAACCGACAATGAGGTCATTTCCTATCCGGATGAAGGCGTCTGGAACATCGATGGCTACGAAGTGTCCTGCACGGGCGATGTCGAGACGCTGCGCGACTGGCGCGGCAATCCGCCGCCGATGGGGGACAATTGCTATATGTATATGTTCGCGTACTGCGAGGCGCTCGTCACTCCGCCGACCCTTTCGGCCACAAATCTCTCCATGGGATGCTACGATGGCATGTTCCTGTATTGCACTGCCCTGACGACCCTCCCGGAGCTTCCCGCGCGGGAACTGACTGAGGGATGCTACAACGGCATGTTCATGGGTACCGGCATCTGCCTCTACGATACAGCTCCTGGCACACCATGGTCGATTCCCGCCGACGTGACGCTGCCTCCTTCCGGCAAATGCGGATTTCTGATGTTCGGCGATACGGGCATCGGCGATTATACCGACGACTACCCCGTCATCGGCAAGACATACTACGTCAAGAATCCTGAAGATCCGGATCGGCTTCACGTGAATCCGTATCTTACGCAGGGTTCTAATATGCCGCGCATCTATCCCGTCGGCACCAGCATGAATTACGACCTGCGTCTGCTGTTGAGCGGCGGCGTCGCCCCGTTCTCATTCGAGACGGTTGCCGGGACAGGCGAGCAATACGGCCTGCCGGAGGGGCTCTCGCTCGACAATGGCGTAATTACCGGAACTGTCAGCGGTTTCCTTGACGCCCACGAACTGAGACTGCTGGTTTCGGATGCGACCGACCGGGAGGTGGAAATGACCGTCTACCTCTATTCCTATTCCGGTTCGGTAACGCCGCTGGTGCAGACTACGTCGGTTCTCGGACCGGTTCCGGCCTACGTTCCGATCCACGACTATGCGGGCGGCTACGAGATCTACCTGACATCGCCATCGTATATCTCCGGCTGCATCGGCGGCTGCAACGTGTTCGAGAAAGAAGACACATTGTATCCGCTTCCGGAAGGTCTTCTCATGGACATCACCGGAGACGGCCGCCTTGTCGCCGTGGACGGAATGCCCGAGCCGGGTGAATATCCGTTCGAAGTGACCGCCAGGGATTTTGCCGGCCGGTCGCAGGACTTCATGTTCACGCTCAACATCACAACCAACCGCGAGCCAATTCTGACAGGCGCGACGCCGGAGGCGAATCTCGTCAATCTCTACACCGATGAGAAGAAGGACTTCGCCGTTTCCGTGAACGATCCGGAAGGCCGTCCGTTGAGCTACTTCTGGATGCTGGACGGCGATTCCTATGACAGCAACACCAACTGCATCTCCATCACGCCCACCGCAGAGCAGGTGGCGGAGAAGTCGATAGTCGTGCTCAAGTGCTCCGCCTGGGACGGACACTACTTCACTAGGGTGAAATCCTGGACGCTCAACATGTGCGGATGGCGGCACGAGATCACGACCGACTCCCTGCCGTCGGCGACGGTGGACGAGGATTACGAGGTGCATCTTGAAGGTGTCGGACCCGGCGGCGCGGCCGAATGGTACATTGCAGACGGCGACCGTCTGCCGTCCGGCCTTTTCTTGTCCGTGGACGGCACGATCTCCGGCGCTCCGCGTCTTTCCGGAAGCTACACCTTCCGGGTGGTGCGCATGGAAGGCGACTTGATCACGAGCAAGGAATTCACGTTGGTCGTGGGAGGTGTTGATGGCCTGCCGAGGACTTTCGATTCGTTGCTTGACGACTACAACCTGCAGTTGCTTGTCGGCGAGACGATTCCCGGCGATGTTATAGAATTTGCGGACGGTGCCGAGATCGCCACGCTTGACGCGGGCGACTTCCCCGGCGTCACGTTCAGAGTCCCGTCCGGAAGAACCGTGAGGTTCGTCGTGGACGTGGAAGCTCCGCTTGACGCGCAGAACCTCGTCGTCGCGGAGGGTGCGTCCGTCGTGTTCGAGGCCGTGGCCGCAAGGCCGTATTTTGGCCGCTATGCCCTTGTCCGCATGCCGGAAACGATGGCGGGGGCCTGGTCGCTGGAAACGCCGTTCTACCTGGCTGGCGATGCATCGGTCGACGATGGATGGCTTGTGTTCGACGCGCTGGGCGGCAAGGACGACCTTGACGAAACGATAACCGTCTTGTTCCCCGACGGACCCGACGCGCGCACCCACGAGCTGACCGACTTTGCGACAACGGGCGGCCTTGTCTACCGCGACGAAAGCAGCATCGACGGAACAAGCGTGCTCGGCTCTACGCTGACGCTTAAGGGCGAGAATTCGTTTGGCGGCGCAATTGAGCAGATCGAGGGCAATACGTCCATCGTGCTCGCGCCCGGAGCATCCCTTCGCATCGGCTCCTCTTACGCGCTCGGCGGTACGTTGGAGTTTTCCGCAGGCTCGTCGCTCATCTTCGGTGCACCGGCGGAAGGGGCTGTCGTTTCGAATGCCGTCTGCGGCGGCGTGATTGTTCCGCCGGCGTCCGGCACGGCAAACCTTGTGCTGGAGTCTGCGCTCGAGGACGGCGATTCCTTGACGGTGTTCGATTTCTACACCGGTTCCGTTTCACCGTTCGTGCTGGTGCCGCCGGACAGCGAGGATGCAACACACTATTCGCTCGTCTGCGAGGAGGGCAAGCTTGTGGTCAAATGCGCTGCGCCCGTCCCGGACATCGGCCCCGGCGACATGGCGATGTCGAGCGGCGACACGTATGAAATCGACAAGACGCTGTATTTCTCGGATTATAATATGTTCGAGGTCGGCAGCGGCACTGGGCCCTACACATGGAGTTGCCCGTTCGCCACGTACGCAATCACGCGTTCGGCCAATTCGTTCGACGGAACGTCGGGGGCGGCGGAACTCGTCCTGCGCCAGCGCCTCACGTGGGACATCAACACCATCAGACTTGGATTCGAATTCCCGTTCGGCGGCAGGCTTTACAACCAGGTGCGCGTCGGAATGGACGGCTGCGTCATCCCCATAGAGCTCGCGACGGAATACGGCTGGATCCGCGTGTTCGGACCCGATTGTCCCGTTTTTGCGACGGCGGACGACATATTCGTCTCCAGGGGAGAAGGTTCGTCCACCATCCGCTTCGGCAATTACGCCTCCGTCACGCTCTTTGCGGACGGAACGATCCGTACGGCCTACGGACCGCTCGCCGGAGGTGTCGCGCCCCGTTACGCGCCCGTCGATATCGAGGTCGCGGACTATGGCGTCAGCCACACGGAGCGTGTGGCGCGGTTCGAGCCGGAGGGCGAAGTCTCCGGCACCCTGGACGACGTGGTGTTCACGCCTACGGGAAGCATTCCGTACGGATTGTCCTTCGTCACCAACAAGACCAATTCGGCGAAGGCGGGATTCAGCGGCTCGACGAGGATTGCGGGTTCCTATCCTCTTGAGTTGCAGTGCACCGACTCCCTTGGACATGTCATGAGGACGCAGGTCGTGGTCACCGTCACGGGCGACACGCCGTATCCCAAGGCGACCGCCGTTTCGCCGTTGCTTTCGACGGACGGCACCGTGCACGTCCTGTACGGCGACAGCGAAACGTTCTCCATCGAGGGCGTTGCCCCGGAGAACTGCCAATGGTATTGGGGATTGCAGCAGGTTACTAATGGCGTAGCTTCCTACACGCTCGACACGTCGACGCTTCCCTATCCCGTCTTGGGAGAGCGCAGCAAGGACGATCTGCATACGAAGGTCCTTTCTTGCCGCGTCCAGGACAGCTCTTCCCACGGATTTGTCGTCGTTGCCAGCTGGCAGGTAATCGTCAACAATCGCTACTATGTCGATGCGTCCGTCGTGGATGCTTCGCCCGACGGAACGGAAGCGCATCCTTTCCATACGTTTACCGAATACACCGTCAATGCCTTTGCCGGCGACGAGTTCATCGTCAAGCCCGGCAAATACAAGGTGCCGTTCGTCGCTCCGGCCGACTGGTCGGTGAAGCTCCGTTCGACGGGCGGAGCCGAAGTGACGATGATCTCCGTCAATGCGTCCGACAAGGCCTGCTTCATGCAGGGCGGCGCGAACGGACCCGGCACGACGGCGACCGTCGAGGGCTTCACGCTCGTGAACGCCGGCGGACGCGCCGCATACGGCGGTACGCTCGTCAACTGCGTGCTGCGCGACAGCGCGCTTTCCGCAGACGGCGGAATCGCGTCCGACGACTTCGGCTACGGCGGCGGCGCGTACGGCTCGCGGCTCGTCGGTTGCGTCGTCTCCGGCTGTTCCGCGGTCTGGGGCGGCGGCGTCGCGTCCTCCGAACTCTGGAACTGCACCGTGGTCGGCAATTCCGCGTCGCAGCTCGGCGGCGGCATGGACGGCGCGTCCGTCGCGTACAATACGGCGCTGTGGGGCAATCGCGCCGGAACGGACGGCCATGAGTCCAACGCTTCGGAGAAAACGCCCAAGCCCGGATACATCTTGCCGCTCCTGCCCGAGACGCAAAACTGCATCTTCGAGGAAGATCCGCTGCTTTACGCAGACGGCAGGCCTTCCGCGGCTTCTCCGTGTCTCAAGGCCGGCAATCCGGAGCTCGTGCCCGCGGATGTCCCCGGATACGCCGTCGACATGGCTGGCGATGCCCGCAGTGCGCAGCCCACGATCGGTGCATACGAGAACGCTGCGGAAAGCGGATTGTGCCGTATCGTTGTCGAGAGCGTCGGTGCCGGCACCGTGGACAGGGCGCCTTACTTCGACGCCGAACCGGGACAGAGCGTCTTGTTCACCTTCAATGGCCGTCCGGCCGCGAAGGTCTACACGAACGGAGTCCTCGTCGCCGAGAACGTAACGATATTCAGCTGGGACAACGTCACCAGCCCCGGAAATCTCTTCGTGGAGTTTGCACCCACCGATCTCTATGTCGATGCGGCTGATGGCGCTTTCGGAAACAACGGACTTTCCTGGGATTCGCCGTTCTACGAAATCGGCTACGCAATCGCCGCCGCTGGCGACGGCGACACGATCCACGTAAAGCCCGGTGTCTATAGCACAATACTTGTTACTTCGCTGAATCCGATCAAGAACCTTCATATCGTTTCTACCGACGGACCCGAAGTGACCGTCATCGACGGTAACCACATAAGCCACTGCTTCGACGTGGGAACCGACAGGCCCGGCATCGTCCTGGAGGGCTTCACGCTCCAGAACGGACGCGCGACAGGGCGGAGGGGCGGCGGCGGCGCGTACGGCGGCACGCTGGTCGACTGCATCGTCCAGAACTGCGAATCGCTTGGCGGCTATTCCACGACGGTTGCCAGGGGCGGCGGCACGTACGAGTCGACGCTGATAAACTGCGTCGTGCGCAACTGCCGCGCCGGTAAGTCCGTCTCCGAAGGCTCGTGGTACTGCGACGAGGCCGAGGGCGGCGGCGTCTGGGGCGGATCTGCCGAGAAGTGCGAGATCTACGGCAACTCCTGCTGGGGCACGACGCGCTCCGAAGGTCCCGGCACCTACGAGACCATTCTGCGCGACTGCTATGTGTACAACAACAAGATCGGCACCCTGCAGGAGCGCGAGGCGACCATTCCTGCGGCGGACGCAGCGCTGAACATAGCCGGCGACGCCATCGAAATCCGCGTCAAGACGCGCGAGCCGACCCAGTCCGAACGCGATGACGACACCGAGCGTATCGTCGTTGGCGATACAAGGACGTATGCAACGGAAGAAGAGGCGCTCGCGGCGAAGGCTGGCCAGAAGCAGCTGCCTGACATCACCACCGACGTCGCGACGAGAATTGCATCGGACAAGATAGACGCGTACACGTCCATGTTCGAGATCAAGACCGTTCAGAACACCGAAACCGGTGCGTGGGAGAACCGTCCAGAACTCAAGGATTCCGTCGTAGAGGAACTCCGCGAGGACCTTACAGATGCGCTCAGCTCCCTGGCGACCAACGAGTCACTTAACGAACTTGGCACCGGGGTGACGGAGTTCACGCTGGCCGATCCGAAGCCTGGGCTCTACTATGCGATGGAGTTCTCGGAGACGCTTGGCGGCGGCGCGTCCTTCAGCGGGCCCCGCTACCTCTCCAACGGCCATAGCGTGAAACTCACCGTCGAGCACCACGACTCGCCGTCCGGATTCTGGCGCATGTCCGTATACAAGACACCTACCGGAGATTAGTGCCAGCAGGCACCCTGGACGGTGCCTGCTTGCCAGATTGGGGTGCGAAATGGTAGAATGTCGCCATGAAAAAGCATGCACCTTGTCTCGTGGCGGTTCTTGCCGTCTGCCTGTCGTGTTCCCTGCTGGCCGCGACCACGTATTACGCCGACAACGTGAACGGCAGCGAGTCGTACGACGGCTTGGCCGCCGCGTATGACGGCGCGCACGGTCCGAAGGCGAAGATCCAGAGCGCCGTCGCGCTGTGCGCGGCGGGCGACACCGTGGTCGTGGCGCCAGGCACGTACGGCGACGACCAGGGGAAGGTGGCCGCCGCGAGCAGCTACCACGCCTGCCGCGTCTACATCGACAAGGCGATCACGCTCAAGTCGTCGGACGGACGCGAGGCAACGCACATCGTGGGCAACTACGTGGAGGGGGCGTCCGCTTCCCCCGACGCCGTGGGCGGCATCGTGATCGCGGAGGAGGCGGCGGTGGGTACCGTCGTGCAGGGTTTCACCATCCGTGGCTGCGGCACGTCGAAGCGCGGCAGCAGCAATCCCATCGGCGGCGCGGCGGTGTACTGCAAGCTGGACGCGGCGACGGCGATGTCGGGCATGCCGTGGGTGGCGGACTGCACGATCGACGACTGCTATTCCTACTGCGCCGCCGTCAAGTACGTGAACGTGGCGCGGACGTCCATCATGCATTGCCGAGCGACCGGCCATCCGACAGTCTCGGACTACTGCAATCTCGCGTATTGCATCATCGCGCACAACGGCGACATCGACGTCAACAACATACACCTGCTGCGCGGAACGAGAGGCGCAGGCGCGACGGCGAACTACGTGATCAACTGCACGATCCAGGACAACGCGCGCAACGGCACGTCCACGACGTCGCCGCGCTACATCTACAACTCCATCTTCTGGCAGGGGGGCATCTACTCGCCGGTTCTTGAGTATTCCGTTTTCTCCAGTGGACGCGGCGGCATGGGTAATGCGTCCACTCCGGTGGACGTGTCCAGCACCAACGCGACGGCGACGAGCGTGTTCTCAAAGGGCAACGGCGTGACGGCCGGCGTCGCGGCGAACGATTTCCGACTCGTGCGTGCCGCGACGCTTGCGAACGCGACGGTGGTTGACTCGCCCGCGCTGAACCTCGGTTCCGCCGCCTTGCTTGACGTGCTGCCGGAGGCGTACCGCTGGAAGGACTGCTACGGCAACGCGGTGACGCCCGTGGACGGCAAGATCCACGCGGGCGCGGTGCAGGAGACGATGACGCCCGTCGCCGGAGTCACGCTGGCTGAGAAGACGAGCCGGATTTCCGTGAACGGTTCGCATTGCGCGCAAAACTTCACGCAGACGCTCTACACGGACACATGGCCCGTGTGCTACGATCTGAGGGGGGACGACGCCGCGACACTGGCGGCCCTCAACCAAAAACCGTTCTTTGGATATCTGGCGCAGAACAGCACCGTGCCGAACCGCTACTTGTTCCCTGACTCGAACGAGCGGATACCGTTTGTGCCCGAGAACGGACGCGTGATGACGCTTTCCGTCTATCAGGCGACGCATGTCCTCTACGTGGACGCGGCGGCGGAGGACGGCAACGCGGACACGGGGTCGGGCACGTCGGCAGATCCCTACGCGCGCATCCAGAAGGCGCTCGACGTGGTGCCGAACAGCGTCAACAACATGGCCGTCATCTACGTGGCGCCGGGCACGTATTCGGCTGGCGTGACCGTACATGGCGGCCTTCAGGCCAACAGCCGCGTGTATACGTCCCACGGCGATGCGCGCTACCGCGTGATCGGTACGGGCGGTGCGGAGCAGACGATTATCACAGGAGAGGCGGATCCGCTGGCGCCGGACGGGTGGCAGGGCTGCTCGACCAATGCCGTCCGCTGCATCAATGCCGCTAACTACTGCTCGATCTCCTTCCAGGGCTTTACGCTCACGGGCGGCCACACGGCGGGCGGCGAGACGGGCATCGCGTCCGGCAACTCCTACGGTCGCGGCGGCGGCATGCTGGCCTCGAACTCCGAACGTGCGTGGCTCGTGGAGTGCATCGTCACGAACAACGTGGCGTACTGGGCGGGCGCGGCGTTCGCGAACGGCGTGGCGGTGAAGAGCCGGTTCGCCGACAACCGGACGGTGAAGAGCGACGGCATCTTCTCCCCGCAGAACAATGCGGACAAGGGCCGGGTCATCGTCTCGTCGTGCCTGGTCGATGGCACGGCGACGCACAACGGCGCACTCTTCACGGGGGTCAACGGAACGGTAGTGGTCAACTCGACCGTGATCGGCAATCCGAACCGTCTCTCGCTCAACGTCGATGGATGCGCCGCGTTCAACTCCATCTTCGACACGGCCACCGCCACCACCGCAGGCGAGGGATCCCAGCGGATCATGGGCAACGTGCTGTGGAACTACGACTACAACGGCACGGCGGCGGGCAACAAGCCGGGCGTCAACTACGTGAAGGCCGATCCGCTCTTCGTGGACGCGGCGAACGGCGACTTCCACGTCTGCTCCGGCTCCCCCGCCGTGGGCGGCGGCACGGCGTGGGATGGGCTAAGCGCGAACGTCTGGAGCGAGACGGTGGCGTACTCCAACTACTACCGCCACCTCGCGTGCGACATGGACGGCAACATGCCGTACTTCGTGAACGGCAAGCCGACGGCCGGCGCATACCAGGTGCCGAGCAAGGCGAGCGTGACGCTGGTGGCGAACGGGGCGTCGATCGCGTCGACGGCGTCGGGGAATGCGGTGGACTGGGGCACGGAGGTGACGGTGACGGCGGCGGACGGCGTCCGCCAGGCGCTGGGCCTCTCGGTGAACGGCGAGGTGCTGGAGGGCGTCTCCTCCTACACGTTCACGCCGTCGCTGGACGACCATGCGAACGGCTATGCGATTGCCGTGGTGGCGAACACGAACTGGTACGTGGACGCGGAGAACGGCACGGCGGGCGCGACGGGCTGGAGCGCGGCGGCGGCGCTTGACACGCTCGAGCACGTGATGGCGAAGGCGGAGGCGGGCGACACGGTCTACGCGCTGCCGGGCAACTACAACGCCGGGTCGATGATCCACACGAATCTCGTCTATTCGCTCTGGTATTCGAAGACGAACTCGACCGTCCAGCTGCCGTCGCGCGTGGTGGTGCCGTCGGGCGTGCGGCTCGTCTCGACGGCAGGCGCGAAGCAGACGTTCATCACGGGCGAGAAGGCGGCCACTTCGACGGGCTGCGGCGAGGGGGCGATGCGGTGCGTCATGATGCAGAAGGGCGCGTACCTGAACGGCTTCACCGTGACGGGCGGCGGCACGCTGGACGGAGACCTTGCCTACCAGTACGAGATATTCGACAACGTGTCCGGCGGCGGTATCCTGTGCGCGGAAAAGCCATCTGCGCCGGGGGCCGGACTCGCGGCCACCCCCGTTACGGTCGTCGAGGGCTGCATCGTCTCGAACAACTGTGGTCGGGGAACTTCTGCCGCCGTGTTCGGCAGCTACGTCCACTGCCTTTTCATGGGAAACAACAACCCCAACGGGTACTATGCCATCCGCGAGCCGCAGTGGCTGTACGGGTGCGTGGTGGACGACAACGTCGTCGCCTCCGTCGCCGTCTACCAGCCGTACTACACGGACTTCTGCACATTCGGCGCAAACAATCGCAACTCGGAAGGCACGTTAAAGTCTGCTCTCCACAACTATCCGGGTTCCGCGTTCTGGCCCGTGCGCAACTGCCTCTTCCTCGGCGGGGCGAACTGTCAGGTGAAGTGGGCGTACGGCTGCGTGGTGCCGAGTTCGAGCTTCTTCTCGCAAAATTCGAGCAACGGCGAGCCGACGCGCGAGGGAATCGTGACGGGCGCAGTGACGGTGGATGCGGGCTGGCGTCCGACGGCGTTTGACGCGGCGGCGGTGGACGCGGCGACCGATCCGACGTCCGCCGAGAACGCGTGTTTCCGCTATGCGATTTCCGATGTCCTTCTGCGTGATACGGACTTCGCGGGCGGGCAGCGCGTCTACAACAGCGCGCAGGACGTGGGCGCGGGCGAGTTCGACTGGCGGGCGCGCTACCAGCTGGATCTGGGCGGCGGTTCGCGCCTCGCCGTGTCGGCGGCAACCCCCGGCGCGACCGAGGCGGCGCACGGCGTGACGCTTGCGGACGGTGCGGCGCTAACCGCTGCATGGACGTTGCGCGGTTCGGCCAACCGGTGCGAGTACGCGGTCGCGTGGACGGGCGAGGGCACGCTCTACCTCTCCGTGAACGGCGGCGAGGAGATGTCCGTGGCCGCGCCTGGCACGCAGACGCTGGTCCTGCCGGCGGGCGCGAACACGCTCGCGTTCCGCTACGCGGGCACGGGCTCGGCGACGCTGAGCGACTTTGCTGATTTCTCCGGCACGATGCTGATCTTCAGGTAAAATGGATAGCGTCAAGTTTCCATTCGCGGATGTTGAAGGTGATGATGCCGGTAGGGCGGGGCGTCTCGACCCGCCGCGTGTGGATGGGATCATTGGTAGGGCGGGGCGTCTCGACCCGCCGTTGTCAGCGGCGCGTCCGGAGGCCGCGCCCTACCATGCGGCGCGTCCGGAGGCCGCGCCCTACCAAGCGGCGCGTCCGGAGGCCGCGCCCTACCATGCGGCGCGTCCGGAGGCCGCGCCCTACCATTTATCGCCGATCTCCGATCCGCCGCGTGTGGATGACGGCGCGTCCGGAGGCCGCGCCCTACCTGTGCGAAAATCGCTTTCGCACGTTCCGCCGTTTCGCGTTGACGCGAGCAATGCCGCATATTTCATTACGATATGCGCGGCAGTCCGAACGAACGCGAATTGGGTAGGGCGGGGCGTCCTCGACCCGCCGCCTCCGGCATCCGTCATCATTGAGGCGGCGAAACATTACCATGCGTTGCGGAAATGGTTCATGCATTTGATTTTGGTCATGCCAGATCATTTGCACGCGATTGTGACGTTTTACGAGCGGCGGGTCGAGACGCCCCGCCCTACCATGATGGCCACGCTTGCGCAATGGAAATCGTTTGTGGCGAAAAATGCGGGCATTCGCTTTCAGCGCGACTTTTGGGACACGAGGATCCGCAATGCAGTACATTTCGCTGAACAGATAGACTACATCAAGAACAATCCCGTTCGCAAGAATCTGGTTACGTTGCCAGATGAGTGGCTTTGGCAATGGCAAGGAGAATGAAACATGAAGACTAAAAAGTTGACTCTCAATCGAATGGCGGTTGTGGGGACGGTGGCGATGCTTGCCGCCGGGTTGATGGCCGAGGACGTGACGCAGGAGTGTACCGGCATGTTGCGCTGCTCGTTCGGCGGCGGCATCAGCATGGGCGGATTGGTCAACTTCGACAACTGGAGCGCGTCGGCGCAGCCGGTGTGC
>Ga0265298_10001820_pt1 | contig 31058 bp, 27 predicted proteins | sample AusTroGonzalo_MG_3_FD_193486 | JGI IMG/M metagenome (GOLD analysis project Ga0265298, IMG submission 193486) | Bovine rumen microbial communities from tropical cattle in Woodstock, Queensland, Australia - Gonzalo_01 | ecosystem: Host-associated > Mammals > Digestive system > Stomach > Rumen ... | reverse complement strand
CCCCCGAAATAGCTATGGCAGTATAGGAAAAATTATGAAGGACGTGATTCCGATGTACATAAGTGATTTCAATTGTTAAACGCCCGTGACGTTGTCGGTACAATGCACGGGCGTTTAATTATTGTATTTTTCGTTTTTTCTATTTTGCCTAAACGGCTTCAGACTCTTGGTTCTTTACTGTTTCATTTTCTCAAACAACACCGCTGCAATATCCTTGCTGTACTGATAAGCTTCCGCAGACGCAGCCGGATGAACAGCCAGCAATGGCACTTCCTGTTCGTACAGCGAGCCGTGGGTACGACTTGCGTCCGTCACCAGCGTCGAGGCCCCGCCCAATTCACCGAAGGCACAGTCCGGCGCGGTAAAAATCATATAGTCCCCAATCCCCTGCAGCGGCAGATGCATCTTCTCTGCCGCTTCTTTGTTTGTCATCACCGCTTCAATCTCCGGCCTGGATTGGATCAGAGCCAGCAGCGCGTCCTTCTCTTCCGGTTTTTTCAGGAACAGATACAAAATGCCGCCTTCCTGATACACATGGTTTTCCTTATACCGGTCCTTTAAGGGAGCCAGACAGAAAATATGCAGTCCTGCCTCATCCGCCAGCCGCTGGAAATCCAGCAGGTGATGCTTTTGGTTCATACCGTGATCGGCGGTAACATAAATCTGGCGTTCCGGATCCGCTTCATGGATAGCGGCAACCGCTTCATCGATCTGCCGGACCTGCAACTGCGCCTCCGAAGCCTCCGGCCCAAAATGATGAAAACCGAAATCATTGGTGGTGCAATACACCAGCGCCGGGTCTTCCTGTTGAATAACAGCCAGCGCCGCATTTACGATCCACTGAGAACTTTCCAGGCTGCTCACCGCCGGCGGCGAAGGCAGCCCTAACCTCTTCAGTAATTCCACATCCGGGGTCTGGACGCTGATGCCTATATCCGCCGCATGCCCGTACACCCCCAGCAGTTTTCCTTTGACCGTCAGAAATGCTGTCTTCAATCCACGTTTCCGGTATGCCTGCAACAGCGTCTCCGCTTTCATGAAACCTTTTTCCTCAATAAACCCTTCCTCACCCGTGGCCGGATCGTAAAAATAATTGCCAACCATACCGGTTACAGAAGGAAACTGCCCGGACAGAATGCACGCATGGTTCACATTGGTAACGGTGGGAACCGCAGCCTTCACCGTTTTAGTGAAACCGAACTGCTTCGCCAGCCTGTGAATATTCGGCGCAAACTCCGGCGTAATATATTCCGGCGCACAGCCGTCGATAACAAGAATCAGGACTTTGTTGTTCATGAGACGAATCCTTTCATTTTAAAACCGTTTTCCGTCGCATCTGCTGCAAATATTTCTTCGCCTTGCTCCGGAGCAGATCGCCGCCGGGCACAACTTCACCCGGTCGCAGCAGATCCGGCAGAAACCACAGATCCCAGCTCATGGCAGGATCATCTTCGTCCGGACCGTATCCGTCCTTAAACGCAATCTCGCAATGGGTTATGACCGTATCTTTGCCAATCGCAAGCCCCAGTTCGTCCGCCAGCACCGCCACCACATTCGCCATCATCTCAACCTGCATCGGCGTCGGCGGTTCCGCACCGAAGTCAACCAACGCGCACTTCGGATGCGCACTGCGGCTTTCGGCACAAGCACCCTGTACCTGTCTGGCGTTACAGCCTCCGGGAATCCAGCAGGCAGCGCCGTAACAACAACACAGCGCAATGCCGATGGTACTCCCGCCCCGCAGCCATGTATGTCGCTTCGGCTCGGTTAACGATTTGCAATTCACAAAGACCTGCCCATCCTGATCCACACACAAGTGATATAAATTATCCACCTGTCCGTAGTGTCCGGATGTCCAATGGAGGTAAATTTTTTTGATCCGGCCTTTCGCCTCCTTTCCCATTCTTCGCAACTCATCTTCCGTAATCGGATTAGGGTTCTCTACAATCATCCGTTCACGCTCCTCGAATTAAGGAAACGCCGAACCACAAATCTGCGCGTTTCCTTATGAATTTCCCCATCCCGACCACCTATTATAGCAGAGAAAACAAAAAAAGCAACCGTATAAACCCGATATCCGGCAATACGAAATAATGTCCAGTTCCATCATTCAGGTTTTTATTAGATATTACGTTATCCAGCACATATGTTGCAGAATCTGGGAATTGTTACACCCCATTTGCAATAATGTCCTCTAACGTATTTTGGTTTCCCAAAACGTATTTTGATATGCGTTCAATAATAAACGGCGCACACGGGGATTTATAGATGCCCACTATTTCCCGTGTATGCCGTTTTGGTAGTTTTACCTGTAAAAAAGCCCGAAAGGCCCATAGAGGGGATTTTCGTTGTTGTAGTGTAAAACAAGGCTTGTTTCAGGAATTAATTATGCAAATAATGTACTGTTTTGATATTATGGAGTTTTCAAACGTATCTAACTGTCTTCCGATAAAACACCGTCAACCAAAGTCGAAAACGAATAAAATAATCTTAGTATCTTTAGCTCTATATATTGTGTTTTTAAAACATTTGATTTCTACATATAGGATTCTGTATACCTTCAGGTCACGATGTTAGCTATGAAGAAATGGTGAAAAGAAACGGCGGGGTCAACTAATCATTTTCCATCTTTAGCAGCTTTACCACGCTCTTGCGAGTACCGGGCAACTTTGCCTCAGCCACACCGGACATTTTTTCTTCCGCATCAGCTTCACTCTCTTTAGAATCCCTGCAATTCTCTTTCATCTGTTCCTGCAACGCATCCACAATTTTACGGTAGTCGCCTTTTTCCACATCTTCATAAAACGCAACTTTCAGATATGTATTGGCCCTGCTCCCGCCGATGTAAATCATTCGCTGCATCACCGGATCCGTCAGTTTGGAAACTTCCACATCAATTAACAGCACCGCTTTGGCTTCCAGTCCTTTGAACTTTCGGGTCGTGGTGACCCACACCTTTCCTTCTTCCAATGTATTGGAAACCGGCAGTCCTGCCAACTCCGACAAGCCATATAATGAGCTGTGTTCCAACGAATGAACGGACAGAATCACCAAGTCTTCCAACGCAACCCGGTTCTCCAACATGTTTTTCACAAACCGTTCCGCAATGCCCCGCACCGCAGCTTTATCATTATAAAAAACCGCTTTCGGTTTTTCTCCGTGCACATCGTTCACATATGGCTCCTGCCGCATATCCACGAGAGAACCAACCGTCGCCGCAATCTCCGCCGTGTTCCGGCAATTGCGATACAACACTAAACGGCATTCTGCCTTGCTGTCCAAATACTGCGGTCGCTGCGGTGAATTCCGTTCCAATATGAACTGGTTGCGGTCATAGAACACATAGAAGCTACCATCGTTCAGCTCTGCCAAAAAAGACAAATGTTCCAGCATGGCATCACTGATGTCCTGACCCTCATCCACCACGATATTAGGATATTGCCAGTCCGTGTCGTCATACTCTGCCGCAAAATACTCTTCAAAAAACTTGTTGATTTGCTCAATAGGCAGCGAATTATCCTGCAAGATTTCTTCCGCCAGGGAACGCACATTATGCACCGTAATCAGCGGATTCATTTCCTGAGTACGCAGATGTTGCAACAAAAATTCATTAAAACACAATAACAAAACCTTTTGCCCGGTTTGCGCCAGCATCCGGGCTTTCTCCACGGCCAACAGACTTTTCCCCGTGCCTGCCGGCCCGTGAATGGCAGCTATCTTCTGCTCACGCAGAAAATCCAATACCGCAAACTGCTGGCGTGTCAGCTGCACATAGCTTGTCTGGTTCTCCCGCGCGCTGCTGGAAATAGTTTCCGCAATCTGGAATGACGGCAACAGTACACGCATCAATTCTTTGAACTGCCCGCCAGTCAACGACGTCGGAACAAACCGCAGATTTCTCTGCCAGTAGGCAAAAGCAGCCTCCAAAGCCTTTTCCGGTTCCGTCAGGCTGTCCTGATCCAGAATAATATCCCGCACGGCTTCCAGCGGCAGCTTCAGATTTTTATCCACGCAAACAGAAGTAAACCACACCGCCCGACCAATGAGCGGCATGGTTCCCCGATAATTGTTACGCAACAGCAGGCGAACCCGGTACTGGCTCTCCGCCGCCTGACCGAAAGGATCCATCACCTTTTCCGCGCCGGTGCTGCGATTCACCTGAATCCAGTTGCCATTGCGGAAGGCCACACCACCTGCCTTAACTTCAACAGACAGAATCCCCTTCGCCGGGTGGATAATCAGGAAATCCGCCTCGCCCTCACTACGACGCTGCGCTTCATCTCCCAGCCAACGATAAGAATGGATAACGCTGTAATCATTTTTCAGTTTTTGCAAAGCTTTATACACCAGTTTCTCGCCTTCACTGGCGTGGAAGCCGGTGGTGATAGATGGATAAAAGGTTGGCATGAAATAATTCCCTTATCGTTAAAACTTATTAAAAGAGCTTCCACTCAAATTCTGTTTTTCTTTCTGTCGGCATTTCTGATGCGAAGCAACCGTTCAATTTCTTCCCTTTTATTTTTATAATGAGGATATTTCTTTATAAACGCAGCAAAAGTTTTAAACCTTTCGCCATCATCTTTCCATTTTTTCCAACATATTTTGATTTTATCTAAGTTTCGTTTTTCATCAGAAATATCCTTCTGGAAACGTGGGAAGTAATAATAATATAATTTATCACCATCAATCACGCCAACAAAAGTTGTATATGTACTTAACCATTTCTTAAAATAATCACGTTCATTAAGCACACCTATCTCAAGTGGTTCCGTTAAACGTATCTGCAGTTCTTCTGTTTTTCTACTTTGCCGGTCAAGCCTTTCAGCTATATTGTTCGCCCGTATTGAAGCAATCTTTTTGCTAATTATTTCATCTGTAACCGTTAAAAGTTTTGCTTCGCTGATTTCATAAAAATATATTACCTGATGTCTCCAAAGTCTTCCGTTTTCCCATTTATCCACATGATGATATTCTTTAGCATAATCCAAAAATAATTGCAATAAAGCTTCTTTCTGAACTTTCTTCAGGTTTTTAACATCAAACGAAACAGCTTTTGCACCACCAATTTTAATAATTTTAGCATTGATGAACTCCAAAATCTCCTGCTTATGCATCTTATGCCATTCTTTCTCTGGGTATTTCCCTTCCTTTGCGGCATTTACTGCATTTACACTACGTTTTGCAGCGTAATCCCAGCCGTTTCCTTTGTGAACGAATTCGTTGTTTTCTTCAAATTCTTCTACTAAAGACTCTTTTTCAATCATTTTATTACCTAAAGAAAAAAACATTAATGTTTTAATAATTAACCTAAATAATGCTTACTAAATTTCTGCAGAATGTATGTCGTGAATCAGTTGTTGACATTCTTTTTGTAACTCTTCTAAATTGCAGCATAAGCTACTACGATTATTGCGTGTATCTCTAATTCCTTGTATATTATCATCCATTATTTTTATTGAATTATCTAATGGCCTGTTAATATGGTCTTTTATGAACTGTTTTGCAAAATCTTCAAGATCATTTGCAACTACATTGAATTGGCTTCGGATATTTTGCCTGTTACTCTTTAAATCTTCACGTAATTGCTCATCTTCTTGGTCAGCTTTAATCTGCATAAATACCGATACGCCCACACCCAAAACGCTAAGTACTTGGCCACCAACAGCTAATTTTCTAGTGATTTTAATTGCCTCCCATGGTTTGAACTTATAACCAATCGTACTACCTGTTTTCAATACCATCTGATGCAATGCACTACCCGAAAAGTTAGTAAGTTCTAAGCCCCCTTTAATTCCCTCTTTATATGCATTGCCTACCACCGTATTACCTACTTTTTGAAAACCGTTACTTGCTTTAGCAACTTTATCTTGAATCTCTTTAGGTAGTTTATCAAATTTGCCACTAAGACGTAATTTTAGATTTCTTGTAAACTCAGATTCCTCAATATCTTCCAAATCTTTTCCCATCTCATTGAGTCGACTATTAATAACTTTTATCGCATCAACTTGACAAACTTCAATAATTTTATTTACTTGTCCAATACTTTTTTCTAATTCGCTTTCAACTTCATCTTTCTTACATCCATCAACAAGAAGATTAGCTGCATCAAGTCCTATATTACGTATTTTTGAAGAAGCCTCGGTAAAAATATCCTTAACTTCTTGCTGCATTTGTCCGCGACCTTCAATAAAGCGATAACGTTGCTGTCTAAAAGATTCTTCTAATGCATCTATATCAGAATCTGAGGAACTAGGTTGCAAATCTTTGATTGCATTTTCAAGTTGTTCATCAATAAGATAAAGATTAGTTGTTAATTTTGATGGAATATGTTTTTTATTAACAAAAAGATTTAATGTCTTAATAAACTCTCTATAACCGCTTCTTTCAATTAAGGCATCTGCTATTTCTGTATTCGTCTCAGTAATGCTATCAAGATAACTCTCTGCATCAAGAAAAGTTAAATGTAATTGCTCAGGCGTATAAGGTTCCAAAACCTTTTTTAAATCTTCACGTTTAATCTCTCTTGTTGCAATAGTATTACCAGCATCTTCCCGTTCCATTTTATTGACTACGAGAATCATTTCCCCCGCTTTATCCTTATCAATAGCAAGTTTTCTGAAATGAGCAGCGATAAACGAGTCAAATAACTCATTGGTAATTACAAAAATCAACATGTCAGCTGATGCTATAGCCTCATAAGATATTTCATCATGATCAGGTCTTAATTCCGTATGTATGCCTGGTGTATCAATAACTTCAATGCCGTTCCAGTCATATGTATGACTCTGTTGTGTTGTTATCCCCTCGCCAATTACTATATCTTTTCTTCCCGTAAGCATCTTTAAGATAGACGACTTTCCAGCACTATACTGTCCCGCAAATACTAATTTAACGGTATCTGTTTCATTTCTTTTATGTGAAAAAACCATGCCAGCTTTAGAAAACTCTTTTTTTACTTTGTCTAATAATGCATTACTTCTTTGTGTAAATTCTACAATTTTTAACATTTGTATCACCTCACCCTATTGATTAACTATTTGTACTTTTGCTACCTGTTGCGCCAAGCGTGCTCGCTGTATTAAGTCAGGCACTGCATCCACAAGAGGAACGTGAGCAACATTTATTTTTTCTTCAATGTAGATTTGATTATAACTGATTTTTTTCCCAAGAATTTTAAATATAAGCCCCCTTTTATTTTCCGTTTCTAACACAAAAAATATTCTTTCTGACATTAGTTTATTTAACTTCATCCATTGTTCGTTTGGAAACACTGTGCCAGATCGAAGCACACACAAGCACCTGTTCCCTGGTATTCTGGCAACAGAGTTAATATGCCACTCTAATCCCTCTGCACCTATTAACTTAATAGCTTCAAATAATATTTTTCTATTTAATTCAATCAAATGTGTATTTAATTCCCATGCAAGTTCCCTTTGTGTATCAGCCAAACGGAAAACTACAGAATTGATTTTATCCATCTCCTTCATAATCCCCTCAATTTTAACATGTATCAAATTGTCAAGATTATTTTCCATTTGAACCTTCAAAGAATCGCATAACTCATCAACATTTTCTTGTAATTTATTTTCGAGTTTTGTTCTTGCCTCAAATTCTTTTTCCTCACGACTATTTGAGAAGAATGAGCCAATTATACCAATCCCTGAAACTGCTAAAGCCGCCCATCCCAATGGCCCTGCAGCAGCCGACCCACAAAATAATGCAATAGCTGCTGCGATACTTAGTCCACCTCCCCCTATTACAGACGTCCATTCCCATACTTTTTTCCAATCAGTAATTCTTTCCATTTTCAGAGCGCTATCACTAGAAAACGAAACTGCATATTTAAGTTCATTAGCAATTTCTCTGGAAATTTCATTCAACTTATTATTGGTATTCATTTCCAATTGTTCTAAAACCTCTTGACAACGCAATTGAATGCGTCTTTTTTTTAGTAGTTTTTTCCAGGCTTTATCTGCTTTTTCGTCCGAAAAATGTTCTTCTGCAAATTCTGCTATTTCGGAATTCAAATCGCTTCTGATCCTTGTAATTACTGAAGATATTTGCTTTTTGGCATCACGATAAAACACTTTTTTCCAATTTTCAAGCTGCCTTTTTTTCGCAAGTATTGTCCTGCCTTGTGCGCTATTGACTTGACTTTGATTAAGTAAATTTTCCATAGACTCTAATATGGGGTTAGAAATTATGTCAACAAACGTTTTTATTCTTATAAATTTACCTCTCGTTTTAACTTGATAAACTATTCTCTCTTTTAAACTACCTAACTCGCTAATTTGGTAATATGTTTTGCCTAATTCAGAATTAGTTTGTTGTTGTGCTAAAAATGCTGCTTTTAAGTGTACATAAACAAACGGAACAGTTTTCCAATTTTGTCCAAATTGGTCTGCATATTTGAGAAATTGATCTTGTATTTTATGCAATCTGTTCAATTCAAACTTTTTTTGTATATCCCTTTTAACAAGGTTTATATTTTTGCTTTCGTAAATGGAGGTTTTTACATTTATAACACAAATCACAGGTTTTCCCAAATTGATTATTCGACTGAAGCATTCTGCTTCAATAGCCTGTGGAGCATCGTCCGTAATTAGAAACAATATTAAGTCTGCAGTTTTTGCAGCTTCAAAAGCAATCTGTTCATCAGCTTCACCTTCAAAAGCTCCGATACCTGGTACATCAGTAATTTCTAATTCATTCCATGTATATGTACGAATGTCGCGCGTTGTACGTTGCGCACCCTTGCCAATTGAACTACCATTTCCTTCGGTAAGTGTTTCCATAAGCGTAGACTTCCCGGCCATAGTACGCCCAAAAAGCGTTATGGAGAACTTTGTCATATTCTTTCGTAGTTGGTTCAAATCTCTATTTAATCCTAAAGAAAGATTTGAAAAATCGTCATTTATTTCCGTTAATTGTTTATTTAATAAACTGATTGTTTCCGGTGCATAGTATGTCGAACTATTGAAATCATTCAAAGTGCTTTTTACTTTCTCCTTTGCTACACCTAAAGCGTGATTAAGATTTTTCTCCTGTTCATACGTAATCTGATAACCATTCTCTGCTGCATTTTTGCATTCCTCAAGAGCGGCTGTCAATATATATTCATTCATACCCGTTAACCCCATAATTAAGCACTGAGATATTCATTTGGTAACAACAATAAAACGCAACAAAACTTTTCAATAAGGCAGTTTTTACTATTCATTCATACATTTAATTAGAATGCCTAAATTTGTATGCCGATCAACAGAGTTTGTGCCTTTTTTAATGAACTCCCAAGATTTTTTATAAGTTGTATTGCATATACTATCTGGATCTTCAACAACAATTCTATAAAATTCATCCTTTTTATCGTTACACCGCCTACTAAAATTACGTGCCAAAGGCAACTTTAATCTGTTTTCCAAATTAGCATCGCGTTGTATATAATGAGCCAAATTACTTGAAAAAAATAAATTGAATAAGGTACCTGTTTTTTAAATGTCCTGACCGCTAATTTTCCGCTTTTAATACTTTGTATTTTATATTCAACAGAAATAATTTAATAAACGGCTTCCCATATAAATAACTGACAAAGAAGCGGGAGTTTTACTCCCGCCTTATTGAAACACGTTAGTTTTCTTTTACAACTTTTTCTAAAATTATTTTTGATAATTTATAGCAATCTTCAACATAGGAAGCTCCCATTTCTTTTATCATTGCAAACCCAGCTAATGCGGCTAAACCCTGCCCAACAAAAGGTATATATTTTGAGAATTTTTGTCTTGCATAACGCACACCCAATTGTTTAATTAACTGTATAATTCCTTCTTTTGTAGCATATTCAAGAATCCTATTAATCAATTGTTTTGCTACTGGTCCTAAAACTTCATATTTTCTCAATTCTTCTTCACTACCAAAGCCAAACGCTGCTCTAATATTTTTCATCATTTTATAAAAAATACCAACGTCGACACTAACATCAACACCCGGCACCGGATTCAAAGCGTTCATTGCACCCGCCCATGCATAAGCATTGATGTCATTTAAGCATACTGTGCGTTTCATCTCAATATCGCTCATTGTTTCTGCTTTAAACGCAGCTGTCAATTTCGATTTTTTAACCGCATTAATATTAGAATTAAATATATCATTCTTTAATTCTGATAAACCTGTTTTGTCTTTACAACTTGTAAAATAGACCTTAGCAGAAGATTCGCCAACTTTACTTATTACGTCTTGTTTGATCTCATCTTTCAATGTCTCTAAACTTTTCTCTTCATCCCAGATTTGGTCTGTTTTGTTCCGCACAATAAAAAATGGATGTTTTCTTTCGTCTCGCCATTGTTTCAAATATCTAAACAATTCACCATCTGAATCGTGTAGTTTGCCATCAAACACAAACAAATATAAATCATAGTTTTGCGGTACAAATTCTTGTACCCATGCATCAACAGGAAATTTTGCAGTTCCATAACCAGGAAGATCAGTTATGATAAGAGATTCAAACTTGGCTTCACTTGCCACCACAGTCGTATCAGTATGTACACCAACCTCAAATACCTTTTTACCTAACAATGCATTAATAAGGCTTGATTTTCCTGCTCCCGGCTGGCCCAGCAATGCAATTCTTACTTGAATATTTTCAATTTCGTTCCACTTTCTTCTTAATTCTTCTCTTAAATCTTGCTCTTTGCCCATTTTTAGCACCTCCATTAGTTATTATATACTATTCAAAAGATTTTGTCCGTTTTTCAATCTCTTGATCCATAACAGCTTTGGCTAAATCGTAACATTTACTATTATAATCATCACCGGCATATTTAGCCAATTTCCAACTAATTGTTGCTGATGCTGCCTGTCCTACAAAAGGAATATATTTAAGAACAGTTTTAGCTGTAACCCGTGTACCAAAGTTTTTAATTAATACTAACACACCATTTTTAGTTAATAACTCAGCCAATTTTTTGGCGACCGGCAGTGCATAATACAAGTTAAAATCAGAATCTTCTATACCATACCTCGCTCGGATATCTTTAAACATTTTTAAATAAATGCCAACATCGACTGCAATGTCAGCACCAAAAAAAGGATTAATGCCATTTAAAGAAGCCATTTTTTTATATGTATCAATATCATCACATGCCCAATAATTACTGTTGCTAAGATAAGCGTTCTTTGCCTCTTCAAATTTTGAAATTATACGATTTTTCCATAAAAAAATAAAAGCCGGGTTTTCCACATCTTTTCTTAGCTCATTAATTCCTGTTTTATTTCTGCCACAATCAATAAAGTACACATCTAAAGGTTTATCATAATCCAGTTTCTCTAAAACATCACGTTTCACGCGATTCTTATCCTCTTCTGTTTCAATATCTGTACAATGATTTCTAACAAGAAACAACGGCCTTTTAATATTTTCATTCCATCGTTTTATTGATGTGAACAGATCATTATCTTCACTTAAAAGCTTTCCACTAAATACATAAATCAAAACATCGTATTTTTGTGGTTCAAATTGATTTTTCCATGTTTCGAATGAAAACATTTCTGTACCATAACCTGGCAAATCAACAAGGGTCAAAAAGTTATATTTATACTCAGTTGCTTTTCTTGTAACATCTGTCATTTGGCCTGTTTCTGCAACTTTATGACCAATCAAATTATTAATTAAGCTTGACTTCCCAGCACCTGGTTGTCCTACAACTGCAATACGTGTATAAGCGGCTTCGTTTTTTTGAATTTCATCAATAATTTTATTGAATTCATTTTTCAATGACATTATAGTGCCCCTTCCAATTAATTTGTTGTATCATTGTACATTGTTTCGTATATTTAAGACAGTATTTCAAAAGATAAGAATCCATTTATAATGATTATACAAGAAAACTATCAAAAACTATACCAATCTTAAAACTAATAAAGCAGCAATAATCGAAACTATAGTGTGATTTTTAAAAAATACTTCAATTCACTTAATTATTTTAACGAAAAGAAAAACCACACAACATAATAATGATGCACCAAGTATCGCTTACATTATTGACCCCTATTGTTCCCGGTACCAATATTTAATGGTAGTTCTGTTCATAGTATTTATTAATTATAGCATATTGGTGCTGGTTTTGCATCTGCACAAGTGATTGTAATAGGATTATTTCTTATTACCTTACTTCAACAACTCCTGATACTCCACTCCCAGCGCTTCCGCTATAGCAAACAATGCTTCCATACCGAAATTTGTTTTCCCTCTCTCTATACTGGAAATCTGATTACGCGAGACACCGGCCGCTTCCGCCAATTCACTCTGCGTCATATTAAGTTCTCGCCTGCGAATCAAGATATTTAACCCAATCCGCAGGCGTTCTTTTCTGATTCTTTCTTTTTCTATCATTGTAACTGCCTTTTGAACAAAATAGCATACTGATTAAATTCTTTTTCCTTTCTTTTTATTATCTCATAAAATCATTTCCCTCGTTGCACAACATATGCTACATTTGTTCTGTATACTGTGCATTATTACTTTTTCAGCCACTTTTCAGCTTCTTTTATGTTTTGCGGCACACCGTCTCCGCGATATAATGCCGTTCCCAAGTTATGGCTTGCCTTAACATGCCCCTGCTCTGCTGCTTTTCGCCACCAGATAACAGCCGCAGCCAAATCTTTTTCTACACCCCGGCCCAAGTGATACGAATTGCCAACCCTGTATTGTGATTCGGCATCACCCAGTTCTGCCGCCTTATAATACCACCGGAAGGCTTCCTTCACGTCTGGTACAACGCCTTTACCAAATTGGTACATCATACCAATCATGTACAGCGCATTAACATTTCCCTGTTTGCCGGCTTCTTTGAACCAGTACAATGCCTTGCTCCAGTCTTTTATAATTCCTACTCCCGTATAATAGGAAATCGCCAGGTTATACTGCGCCACTGCATGACCCTGCTCGGCTTTAATTAACCAGCGCTGCACCGTTTCTTCTGTTGGTAAAGCTGTTTTCATTTGTTCTTTTTTGCTATTATCAGTACACGACATGCTTTTCCACCCATTCCTTCATTTCATAATATTTTTTAACTTCTTCATAGCAACCGTATTGCTTTGCCCATTCCAAAGTCTTCTTCTTTCTTAACTCTTTTGCTTTTCGGTATAATGGATCCCATTTTTCCCGCGGCATGATAATGTTATTCACGTTGCTTACCCCTTGCATTTACTCTGCTTAATTCTTTTCTGTGCCTAACATATCCAACAATCTGGCAATTTGTTTTTCTGATTCATCAAGTTCTTTTAGCAGTGTCGCCAATTCAGGATCGTGTTTGGCCTGTTCACGCGCCAGCGCCAATATCGCGTTATCAGTTTCGCTACCGATAAAATCTGTTTTTTCATCTCGTATCTGCTTACTTCCTAATACCGTTCCTGCAATCTCTGCCATTTGGCTTTCATAATCCTCTAATTTCTTTAAGGAGATTTTCATCCCCTGATCATTTCCCGCAGCATTTGTAATTATATCTCTTGCCTGTTTAGCTTTATTTTCATTCATTTTCCATTCCCCTTCTTTTTAATGAGTAAGACATTCATACAAGTCCTTGTTAAAAATAGCAAAGATTTCATCTTTATAGACTTTTACCTGTTCCTGCAAAGAACCAATAGTACCTGGGACGCCTTTTAATAAATATCCGTCATCGGTAACGCCTGTACATAACATATTGCTCAGATATATTACGTCACCGCAACCGGCGACATGGATGCCAACCAGTAAATTATAAGTCTTACCTGATTCCAACGTAATATCATTATCTTTGCCTTTCATAACTTTCATGTCACATCCTCCTTGTAAGCGTTAGCCATTTGCATCTTCCATCGTGCCACTTATATGTCTCATGAACCCCTGTGCAAAACCAACATTGAAATCAGCACATTATATGATTAGTTTTAAGTGTTATTCTTTGGTTTAACCGGTTCCAAAGGAACAGGTTCTTCAGCCAATTGCGGTTTTGCATGCTCAGGATTTGCTCGATTAAATATCTTCCAATATTCCTTTTCGCTTTCTTTAGTAGCATCAAACAATTTTTTATCTTTAAGACGGTCTGTCTGGTCCGTTCTATATTTTTCTTTTGTTTCACCTTCATCGTAATCAACAAAAGGTTCCCTTCCTTCTGTTGATTCTTCATCTCTATTATTTAATAATGTCATGCTACTCATGCCAATCGTTACCTTCACTATGCGGCGCAGTATTTTTCCAACTGCGCCAATACCACCTTTGGCTTTATCACTGCGCGGTAAGCTACCTTTTTGTAGCCTTGCACATCCCTTTCCCACCGAATGGTAAACGTCACCCCTTTCAGCCCTTCATCCTTCACACAGTCACGGTATTTCTCAAAACCGCCATACATGTTCATCCGGATTTCTTCTTCATCCTTTAGGCTGGCAACCATATAGAACAGGTTGCGCAGTAAGTTCGCATGGGCTTCCGGGAAGTGGATCTGGTTCTTGTGCAGCTTTTCAAGATAGTTGCTCATAGGGTATCTCCTCCTTCATTTTTGGTAATTATATGGTACCACTACAGTATTTTTCCGGGTTTCCCGACAGGCAACATTTTACAAAATACAAAAAGAGCCTCTGTTATAGAAGCTCTTTTTGATTTTATCATTTACACGCCTCTCCTTCTTTTTCTTTTAATGACTTCTCAATGTTTTCCATCAATCGTCTATGTATTTTCTCATTGATTTCACAAGTAGAACACCAATGGCTCGCCATTAACGGATTCTCCTGTTTCAATTCTCTCCTTTCCCCGTACTCATCCTGCTTAACCTGACACCGTTCTATCAAGATACGAAGCCCTCTAGTTAATCCCATATAGTTTCCTCCCCTTGGTTTAATATCAGCTTAATTAATTGATTTCAATTTTCTTTTTACAATGCCGGCCCCCATTCATCTTCCGTCATTTCCGCATCAATCCGTTCCATCATTTCTTTCCGTTCACGTTCTTCCTGCTCCAGTGTTTCTTTGGTCGCATATTTGGCCTTGGCTTCTTCATAGCCTTCAAAGTATGCGTCAAAATCCGCTTCATCACCCAACCCGTCCGCAATGGCTGCACCCACTATTCCGGCAGTCAATGCCGCGATACTTGTACCGATTCCGCTCAAAGATCCTGCCAACGTAGCCGCTCCCAACACGGATCCACCACCGGTAAACGGCGCCGCCGCTATCGCACCAACACCTAACGCCGCGCCTAATAACATCCGTTCCATACTTAAATCGCCTCTTGCCATTTTGTTATTCCTCCTTAAATTTCATGATTTTTAATAATTGATTCAACTTGTCTGAAATACTCAATATTTTAATTAATACAGGTGTTACATTTATTTTCACTGTTTCCCCCTTCCACAATTGTGTTATAATAGCTTTATAAACATACAGGAGCTGGTTTTATGATTACCGATGAACTGTTCACCAGAGAATTTGAAACTTTCCATTTTAAGGAAATTCATCGTAACCCGCCCAAGTCGCTGCTAAAACCACCTGCCGGACTTTTCGGAAGGTTAGAAAGCATCCTTGCGGGTGGCCATAGTATTTATCACGACCTGCCTTCCGGCGAGCAGGATATGTATGCCGAACTGGAAAAGGAACTGGCTAAGCGCGAACCCAACTTTTACGATTATCTGATTTATTACATGGATAAAAAACATTTCGATAAAGAATCCGACCTTTATCGTAAAGCTGAAATCAGCCGACCTGTGTTTTCCAAAATTCGTTCCATGCGGGAAACCAATCACCGGCCTAGCAAACCAACGGTCATCAAGCTCTGCCTGGCATTAGAGTTAAATTCCAAAGAAACTCAAGAAATGTTGCACACGGTAGGGTACGGTATGTCCAATTCTTCACTAATTGACAAAATCATTATGTTTTTTATTGATCACAACGAATTTGACATTTTCAAGATTGATGACAAAATTTACGATAAAACCAACCAGCGTTACTTAATTGAAAAGATGTAAGGCAAGGGGCTGCAAGAGCAGCCCTTTTTGTTTGCCTCAACGAAACATGAAAAAAATCGGAATCAGCGAAATTTTGTTAAAGATTGCTGAAACCAGCCAGCCTGCCAATACCACGGTTGTAATCAACGTAAGCCATATGCCGATTTTGAATTCAGCATAAATCTTTCCCGCTAACGCCTTTAGTATCGCAAGGGCCAGTACTGTCAGTACGGCTACGCCCATGACTGCCCCTTTGCGGCGTTCCGCAACGCCTCTTCGCTGAGGTTGTACTTTTTGCTGGCCATGGCAAAAGCAGTGCCTGCCGCTACGCCTCTGGTGAGAATCAGAAACATCAGGTACAGGATTGCCGCAATCAGAATTTCCTTCGTTGTCCAGTCGTGTTTGGGAAACGGCCAGGGATCCGGGTTAGGGCCAATAATCGTGTTAAGATGATCAAACATTGTGAATTCCTCCTTTTACTTATGTAATAATTATTTACAACGCCTGCATACAGTTTGCCCGCCGGCCCTGCTGTTTTGTATCAGTATCGCCTGCCGGCATTGTTATAATAACACCCTTTGTTAAAGTCATGGTTTCCCGCCGGGCAACATTTTGTAGTATAATTTTTTATTAAGATACGCTATCACCATTGCTCTAATGGATGTTAAGACTTACGCCATGTAGCACATATAAAAATATCCCGAAGATTTCTCTTCGGGATTTCAAGCTTCGCTCTTAAATTTTGCAAGTAAAATCCGGGCAGCAATAAAACGCCTTTCGTTCACCTGAACGAACCGTGCATGACTTAGTAACAGACGGGTCAAACTCCCAAATCCCAACCGCCGGCGACTTGGGACGGATGGCGCTATTTGTCGGATCATACCAGTTTCTGCAGAATGCGCATTTCTTTACGCTTTCGGATTTTTTATTTACCATCATCCAGAATGACATTGGGAAATACCACCTATACTATATTCATTACCTTTGGTTTCATGTTTTAGTCTCAATGTTACTAAAAACTGAAAGTTACTTAAAAACCTCGCCCATTATAATTATCTACGTTGGCATAATCTTATTCTTCCCGGTGACCGCTAATTATTCCTAAAGTAGTAATAATAGTTACGATTCTTTCTAGTTTATCCGGATGCATCTCCCATGCAACCGGATTCTTGTTAAATCTATCAATTACCCTTTCAATAACAGGGTACATCGAATTAATGTGATTCTGCTTAAGCTCTTCCAATACCAAAGAAATCTCCCCCGACGCTGTTGCCTGTCTTTTTATCAGAGATTGTAGAATCCCCACTTCCTTTTCGCAAAGCATCCAAAACGCATCCTGCATATATTGCTTATCAACGGTACTATTTTGTTGCAGATTAGTTATATCCATCAATCTCAAACCTAATAACAAATCTTCTGCTAACTCATATAGTGAAATAGAATAGTCAGCCCTAACGTGCATTTGGTCTGAAATATAACTTTTCAAAAGTAGTTTTTGGATGTCAGTTTGCGATTTTCCTAGTATTTTTTCAATTGATTCAATCACATAATGTTCTTTTGTTTCCAGTTTTTCATTTTTTAATAAAATTGCAATACTTTCATTACATTCTTCAAAACTAGTAAATCTCGAATCACAAACGCCCTGTAAAAGCCGATATGTGATATTTCTATTTTCTGCTATCATTTCTGCAAGCTGATTAAATGTATAGGTAGTATTCGGTTCAAGTCCAACCTCACATAACGCTTGTTTCATCTTTTCCAGTTCTTTCTCGTTCCACACGCCTTGCATTAGACGATAAAAATCATTTACAACACAAACAAGTTTTAATAAAGTTGGTAAAAATATGTATTCTATTCCATCAAATCTTCTAATCTTAATCCCTTGACACCAATCTATCAATTCAACTCTCAATTCAAGAGCATCTAAACGTATTTTAATATCATCTTGTTGAACACAACATTTACTAAGTTCAGACTGTAATTTAAAAAGAAACTCGTTTTCTGATCTTTCCAACCTGTTAATTTTACGTTCTATTGCACAAATAATATCTATATTTAGCTTGTTTGATTTAGAAAGATTAATAATTGCCTCACTAATCACGTTTGAAAATGCACGCTCATCATTCTGAATTGCTTCTCGAAGCTTCTCATTTTTACCTGCTATTTCTTTCCAAAGACGAACATAATGTTCCTGTTCCTTTAATTCCCCTTTTCTTGCATTTTTTGAGGCCAAATAATGAACAGCCGAAAACAGAAATTTAGTTGTTTCATGTTGATTGTCTTTTATATGATTGATGTAGTTGTTAACGCAGTTTTTTAAATCCAAGTTTTGGGATGCTGTTTTTGACATGTTACTATCCTGTACCAATTGATTATGCCTGTAAGTTTCAACATTTCCATTTTCAAAAGTATTATCAGTTTTTTCTCTTTTTTCGATTAACTGATTGATCTCATGTATATCACTTAATAAGGGAGCTAATTTATCAAGATTACACTTAGTTTCTTCATAACCTTGTTGAATCCGTCTTTTAATTCCTTCCTGAGAAAAGTCTATCATCCCAGCGTAGCCATGTTGGTTTCTTTGAGGAATAATTTCATATATAGTTGCACCGGGATAACTATATTTTTCTATAACGCTGTCACGATTACAATGAATCAAAATTATCTGCCTGCACCCTTGCTTATATAATGGTTCAAACGGAAGATTATCCTTTAATCCTGCATCTATATAATAATTACCCTTAATACAAACATTGGGAAAAAGAATCGGTATTGCTGAAGAAGCCAGTAAGATAGATTTTTGTTCTTCTTCTGGATAATCTTTCAGCCTAAAATATTTCACCTGACCAGAATCAGATATAGCCAACAAGCTGTTACCAATAGGATTGTCGGAATTCTTTAACACAAATCTGTCCATTCCATCGTTTATATACTTTAAAAAAACATTATATTGCATATCTTCTGATAATCTTTTTTTCTCTTTTTTCGAAATCTCCTCTAAATTCAAATTTTTATCAACTTGAAGCGCTGCTGCAAAACAAGAAATTGGTTTTGCACTCAATATATTAAAATCAATTCTTTTTAAAATTATATCCAAGCCTTCCCGGGTATAAACACTATTATAGCTTTCATTTTGAGATGAAAGCTGGCGCTTAGGATAATTAGAAAATACTATATCATCAGTTAAACTCATCCATATATCCTCTGCTAAAGCGTAATCACCATACGCAAACAAACATGCATTTAGTGCACCAACTGATGTGCCTGATACTGCATGGATTTTCTTATCTAAACCTGCCTCGTGAAGTGCTTTCCAAACCCCTATCTGATAGGCGCCTTTTCCGCCTCCACCTTCAAAAGCCAATCCTATTAATTCTTTCATCATTCCACCTTTTTCAGCAGTTAATCATCGCCAATTCAACCGAGGAAGTCGTCCTGTTCTTTTGGTTTCTTCCAAATCTTTTTCAATAGCTCGTTTAAGAGCAAAGTTATCATTATTTCTCTGTTTCATGTCATCAAGTCTTTTGATTATTTCCGTTTCTGTCTTCTTTCCGTAATATTTTTTCATGGTAGAAATCAATGCTTTCGTAATTTTGCGATTTTCGTCTTTTTTCAAGTTATTTTTAAAATAATTATCTATATCCACTCTTGTGTATCCTTCAGAACGAAACGCTTCTATTATTGCGTCAACTTCTTCCGGTTGCATATTGGCACGGCCCCAGGTAAATAAGAAATCTGCCGATATTTCAATTTCTGCCACTTCTTCAATTACTTCACTTAACTCTAACATACCGATAAAACGAAAATCATCCTCCTGTTCGTTTACCATTGTTTCATCAACAGCAATCTTGCTGTTTAAATAATTAAGAAATGCAGCACGTGTGCCAAAATCAGCTTTATTCTTGAGGCTTTTATCTTCACGTGCCATAAAAAAACGATATCCTATAAATGCAATTTCATCATTCTGGGAAATTATAGTGCGGCTTTTACAATATTCTTCCACTCCATTCATTACAGTGTTGCACACAATATAGGCAACATTTTTTCCTAAATCAATATCATCAAGCTCCAGTTCTTCTAGTTTATTAACCAGTTCCAATCCTTTATTCATACTGGCAATATCGGAATCATCTGGCCGGGGTTTGAAATATTCTTTCATTTTTAAAATGAAAGCAGACATCATACCTTTAGGAGCCTTTGTTAATACTTTTAAAGTTCCTTTTTTAATAATATCTTTTTTCATACTTGTCACCTTTAACAAAATGTATGCATTAAACCGAATATACGCAAAAGCGATTCTCCTTCGCTATCATTTTTGCGAAATGCACGTAGCAAGTCAATCAACGAAACTTTTCCATCATTGTCAGATTTCAAATTTAACCAATGTAAAGCAAAGTTAACTATTAAATCATCATCTTCTGTAACCTGCAAAGCTTGTTTCAATCCGTTAAGCATTTCCTGATACTTTTCCTGGGAATTATGTCCCATAATGCCCTGATTACAATATTCCTTTAATAAAAATACCCATTCTTTTCCTTGTTGCATTAGCCTGACATATTGCTTAACATCATTTTCAGTTACAGAATTTTTTTGTTCTAACCCGGGCAATACTCCATGTTTGTAGACTTTCGGTCTGGCATAATATTGCCAAGCTATCTTCCTGATTTCTTCATCAGACGGTGGTTTTTCATCTGTAAAACTTTTTTTGTTAACCTGAACTTGCAATGGTTTTTCCCATCCTTGTGAAAGCACTATACATCTGCCAGTGGGAAGATTGGATAAGTAAGCTTTTTGCTCCTCAGATAGCGCCATAGCATCCCCAATCACATCTTTATCGTCTTGCGCAAAAATTTTATGTACTATTTTTGTATTTGTATTTTTCAGTATTTCAGGAGTCATTTTATTGGGAATCTGATCTACGATGATAAAAGATTCTCCATATTTTCGCACTTCCGCTAACATATCCGTGAAAACTTCAATCCCCTGCTTTTTATTCCTGCTGTCTCCTTCTGTAAATCTTCCTAAAAGCCTGTGAGCTTCTTCAATCAATGTAATATGTCTATAGCTGTTAGCCTCGTCTGCCAAATACATTCTTTTTACAGACTGTACAACATTTATCAGAATCAATCCCATAATCAGTGATTTTTCAGCACTGTCCCGAATTTCCTCCATTTCTATAACTACTTTACTTCCCGGCTTAACCAAATCATCGAAATCAATTGATTTTGGTGTGTCCAGCATTTGGCCTTTTGCTCCAAGAAGAAGACTCTGAAATCTAGCATTAAGGGAACCTATATATTCATTTTTCAACCGGTCGTCAAATCCCTGCTCTTCAGTAATTTCCTTAAGCGCCTCTAAGTAATCAGTAATGGTTGGAAAAGCAAAAACTCCATCACTAAAAGGCCCCCCCTCATCATTCTCGCCCAATCCGTTCCATAGACTGTTATTGATGTTCCAGCCCTTATTCTTATACACACGATAGATAGCAGCTTCCATTATCTGTGGTATAGCTGCATCCATATCAAAAGAAGCTTCAAATGCAGCTTTTAACATGGAAGCCCGGGACGTAATACTTTCCCCTTTTGATAACTCAAACGGATTTAAATAAAACGGGGAAACATCCTGTTTACCTAAGGTAAAAACGGTTATATTCGGATATTTTTTAACTAATATTCGATATTCTGTTTTCGCCGGTTCAATTACTAAAAACGGATAATTGCTTTCTATCAAAATATTTTGACATGTGGTTGTTTTACCGCTACCTGTAACGCCAGTAACAAATGTATGGGTGTTAAGAGATTTCTTATTTACAAATACCTGATTTGAAACAATGTTTCTTTTCGTATTTCCTGTAACTAAATTCCCTAAAAAGATCATTTCTTCATAATTTGAATGATTAGCAAAATTTAAACCAAAATCTACATAACTGTTTTTAGACAAACCTTGTGCTTCTTTATCCGGAAAACGAATAAAACACGCAACCTCCTTGCATGACATCCAACTTGCACAACGTGTTTTTGTCTCTCCAAAATCTCCCGTTACTATGACGCGTGCCAGAGAATCCCTATTAAAACTATTATTCAAGCAGTAAGGTATTTGTAGATTTTTTAAATATTTTGCACAAATTCCATCGTTCAACCCTAAACTATGATATCGTAAATCTCCACAGCTTGAATTAGATTGTACAATACTATCTTTTACGGCTGTACTTAATCGACGAAGAGCAAAGGTATTATTTGAACACAAAAAACAATTGCCCCAAAAAAGTCCTCTATTTTTTCCTAATTGAACGCGAGGAATTAACTTGTTTTTTATAAATAAATGCCAATTTTCAATTTCATATGCATTATTATATGTCGTTAATCTTCTACTCGCTTCATTGCTCATTTCTGTTTCTAAAAGACCTGCTGCCAACACCAAACTTCTCTCTATGTCAGCCAATTCACTTTGTAGGCAAGGTTGCGCAATAAAAACAATTGCATACTCTTCTTCTCCCATAACATCAATAACTTGGTTCAAGCTTCGTAGTTCATTACTTTCCAAAAAATCTGCAACACCTGTTAAGTACCCGCAATATGGCATTTTTTCTATTCTTTTTATAATCTTCTTTTTTTCATTATTACTTAAACTCATATTTGAGCCAGAAGCAAATAACAAGCTTTCTAATTCCGGTTGTAACTCACCCTTACCAATTTCTTCCGCATTAGCATATCGCAAGTTCGCTTCCCAATGATTTTTAACTATTCCAAAATATAAATTAATTTTAGCTTTATCACCAAACAAAATATAAATAATATTATATCCAATAGAATGTCTCAAAGAACTTATAATTGTTTCTACACGTTTTATCGTCTCAATTCTAGATAGATCAAGCATCTCTGAAATTTTAAAAACACAAAAAGAATCTAAATCACCCAAAACACTCCAATTATCCATTTTATCAATACAATTCTGAGGAGATTTTTCATCAAACTCTAACAGTATTTGGGATATTTTTTTTAATAAGTCCTTTCCGTCAGTTGCCATCATTTACCCCTTAAACATATGAACTACTGAATCAGCTGTTATCAGCATTATTCACTTTTTTTAAAGCAGCTGCAAATTCTTTCATTGAAGAATATCTTTCACTAATATTCTCAGAAGATGCTTTTTTAAGAATATTAATTAATTCATAATTTTCCTGCACATTCTTACATAATTTTAGAAGCGTTTTTCCTAATGAATAAATATCAGACTGTGGCGAATACTTTTCATCCGGCGCCATATAAGCCAGTGTACCCATAGTATTACTCTTTATCTCACCAACAGTCGCAGCAATCCCAAAGTCACTTAAGTAATACTCTTTTTTATCATGTACTGTCTTGCGATATAAAATATTGGCAGGTTTAATATCTCTATGAACTATATTCAAATCATGACACCTCTGTAAAGCATTACACATCTGTATGCCTAGCGTTATAGTATCTCTCACACTTAAATTTCCAATTTCTTGTTTTAAACTCCCCTCCATCAAATCCATTGTAATTATTATTTGGACACTCGCTTGGACCTCTTCATCGTCATTCCATAAAAATCTTTTATCAACATCGTGAAGGTGAACTATATTAGAAAAATTAGAATTTTCCTCCTGATACCTTGCCTCGTAATAAGCTCGTTCCCCAAGAAAATAACATATCATAGCTGTCGCAAAATCTTTTCCCGAATTTATATCATCAGCATATTTTTTTATATCTTTTACAGTGTTTTTAATGATTCCCGCTAATACTTTATCTGATAAAGAACTATGCAATTTATCTTTAAAACAATCAAAAATTGCTCTATGTAACTTTTCATTATCACTTTTTGATAATATATCAAAATCAGCTTCTTTTAGCGCTTTTTCTATAATATCAGTAACGTCATCTTCTTTTAATGCTTTGTATAAAATATCAGCTTGAGTTTTAATTCCATCTGAGTCAGGGGGGATTTCGTTAATATTCTCTGAATTTGGGTAACCATTTACATCATCTGGTATTATTAATATTTTAACAGCTCTCTGCATGGATTCATCGGCAATTTTCTGATAAACATAAATATTATTTTCTATATTTCTTACACGTTTAAACCCCTTATTTTTCATAAAGCTATCAATATCTTTATCGATTCCATTTCCACCATCTTTATATTGTTTAACGAGTCTTTGTACTAACTCACGACATGCTCTTTTTCCTTTCCATTTATAATTTTTCTCCAAAATCTCTCCCATAATATAATTCGCAGTATTAGATTTTTCAGTAACAGTAAGCCCATCTCCAACTTTATCAATGATTTCAACAGCATATCTGCAAAAATCAATTGAAGACATAAATTTTTTCTTATAATCGCCAATTATGTATTTATCTTCATCTTCTAATTCAGATACGGAAGTATCTAAATGTTCCTTTTTATCTATAATAAATAATACATCAGAATTGGTTTCCAGTTTTAACTCTTTAAGGTATTCATTTGCATGTGAACTATCAGTTAGAATTCTATCCCCTTCTTTAAATACGTAAAATATAATATGGATAGTCTTACCATTTTCCTGTTCCAAATTACACCCAATGAGCTTATCAGAAGCATCATTCCACTCTTCGACAGGATGACAAATTCTTCTAAGAATAGACGTCAAACTCTTCTTCCATACCTCCTCATTATCTGGATAAGCCAACTGTTCTAAATATTCACGATATTTTTCTTGCTCGACAGGTAGTCGACCTGACTCGTAAAGCCGTTCGATATCTTTTTTCAAAGTTCGATTAAACGTATTAAGACGCTTTTTTAATTCTCGAATTTGTTCAGCCGAAAGGTAGTCTTTTAGTTTTTTGTCTCCACTGTTAATCATCAAACTAAGGCTTTCGTATTTTTCCAATTTTGCTAAATTTCCAAGATTGATAATTGTTTTTCTGCTTATACCCGGAATATTGGTTTTAGCTATCAATAACAAATCAGGATCCTTCATTCCGTATTTAATTTGGGAAGAAAGCATTCTAAATGCATGAGTTAGCGGTCCGATTTTTCCACCATTTGCATCCATTCTTGCTGCATTCGTATATAAACTATTTGCAATCGCCTCAATAACATAACTACTAACTTCTCCTAATCGTGATAAATCACCTGAAGAAATACTAAATCTAATCTCTGGCGCAAGACCTATTTTTTTTCTAATATCCTCCATCAAGTTTCCCTGAAGCCATAAAAACAATAATATCGCCCGTAACGCATAGTTCATTATATCTTCGTTATTAGCAGTATAAACATTATTACATATGTTTTCTAAATATGAATTTTTCCAAAAAGCGCTTTCTTCTCCATGCTTTGATCTATAATCCACTAAAAAATCACGTATTATTTTAATAAGAGCCATAAATGTTTCCTGACTTCTATGCTCTCGCAATGCGTTAGGCAAAGAAGGATATTTCAATTTTCTAACTTCCTTTATTTCACAAATAGTATAAAGGATGTCTAATAAATATTTTCCTTGAACAAGGTCCACCCCCTCGTAATCAAGGGGCATCCCTGGTATTTTTTTATTGTTCTCATAGTAACCATCTTGCACGAAACAATAATAAACCTTAAGGCATGACTCTAAACTAAGAGCATATGGTGCCATAGCTCTTCCAAATTGCGTTGGAATATATTTTTCAAGATTATAAGTCCTATTTTCATTAAAAAAATCCATAAAATTTGTTACGTTTAATTCTTTTTGAATAAGCTTTGCTTTCTCTAAATTATTGAGTATTTTTTCACATCCATCAGTTCTTTTAGTTTCCGCAAATTTTAAAGTTTTATGATATGATTCTTCAACATTATTCACAGAAAATGTGTCACCACTCTTATTACATAATAAATTAAGAAAGTATGGCCCCATTTTTATTTCATCAGCATTAATTAACGCAGAACTGACAGATTCAATTTTCGCATTCACATAACGGTTCCATTTAACTCCAATTTGTTTGTTATCCATAACAAGAAAATAGCTTTCCCCGTGTCTATTTGAAATACCTAATCTACCAGCTCTACCAATATAGTTTTTATATTCTTGTGGACTCAAGGGAAAAGATTTTGGTTCAGCATTATCATCTTCAGAAAGCCTAAAAACTTCGTCATCAAATAAAATCATGACATCAGCTGGTAAGTTCATTCCTATCATTAATGTTTCTGTAGCAACAATCAGACGTATCATACCATCATTTTTCCTAAATTCACCTTCAATTAATTCTCGCATACTCATAGCAAGTTCAGCGCTATGGTAAGCAATACCAGAAGGCAATAGATGCTCTTCCCAATCATTTGAATCTTTTTTGTCATAAAAGTCCATTTTTTTCAATTCTTGTATAGCTATAGAGAACTTATAGTTTTGTCTTGGCAAAACATCTCCATTGCAAATCTCTTTAGCCAACCAAGAACACTTTTTTCTTCTTGAGACAAAAACTATTACCTTAGTATTTGAGTTTTGTTTATATAAATATTTTAACAGAGCACGCAATAGCTCCACTTTCTTCTGATCACTTCTCAATTTGTTACTAACAGTGGGAACATAAATGTTCCCCTCGATATGTTCTGTGTCACAAACAGGACTCTCTTTACCTATTTCAGAATCATTTAAAACTAACCGTTCCCAATACTTCCCTGTCAAATCTATGACCCTTTCCCTTAATGGAACCGGACGAGAGGTTTCCTTTATAATATCAGCTTCCAACCATTTTTTAACATTGGTAACATCACAGTCAACTGTCGTGAGACCCAATATGCGAATCTGTTTTCCAAAATTACGTATGACCTTAGTTAATCCATACTCAAGTTTAGCCCCTCTTTCTTGAGACGATAACAGTTGAATTTCATCTACAACAATTAATCCGCAGTCTCTTAAAAATTTGTTTGTATCTAAATCTGCTAACATTGCAAAGAACTTCTCATAAACAACCACTGCAACATCATAATTCCCTTCCATGAGTTCGGTATCATGATCTTGATAATCAGATGACGAACCATATACACGTTGTCCTCCCCCCATATCATTTTCAAATTGTTTTCTTTTTTCTGAAACAAGTGCTTTTAGCGGAACTAAATATACTATATGTTTATTCTTTTTCCATAATAAATGCAACGCTAATAACTCCGCCAATAATGTTTTACCAGCAGATGTTGCTCCCTGAATAATCAAATTATTACTTTGAAAGTTTTCCTTACACCAAAAGTGCTCATCTCCTAAAACAGTTTTCTGCAACCGTGTCAGATTCGCTTCACCGTCATTCTTGCTTATTCCTTTCTCTATATTTTCCAAAAGGCCATATCCTGATGGAATATACCCTTGTGTATAAATCTCTTCGAATTCCTTAATCATCTTATTGCTCCCCCTATCATTTGAATATATTCACGAGGCCATTTTTTTATAATCTTTATAAGTTCAAGATAGTCAGAACCATTTGTATAGCCATTTTTTTCCAAACAAATAGCACGTCCTATCAATCGTAATCTGCGCCCCTCTTTCGGCTCTATTATTTCAGAGTTCATTCCAATTTTAACCATCCTCTTTAAAACCTCTGGTTCAATCCCATAGAATAAACTAATCCCTATATTCCTTAACGATTCTTGAAAAGCAGTGTATTCTGCTATAGTATTAAAAGCTGAAATCCATTTATCTTCACAAGAGGTTAATAATATTATTTCCATAATGTAATTGGCTTTTTCTCCAAGAAACTTAATCTTTGCAAACGATTGTTCACTAATTTTGTAAATTTCTGAAATACTATAAGAATGCATCCACATATAAAGAACCTGTGCTATAACGAGATGCTTAAAAAATAATATATCATTCATAAATTCTTCTCGGCTTATATTGATATCAGGTTTAAACTTAAGTTTTTTACAATTTTCTCTTTTATCATAGTACTCTTCAAAAAAATTACTTAGATAACGATTAAAACGGTAATTATTTAAAATATCTTCTGCTAATTCCTTGCTTATCTGATTATTTATTAGAGTCTTTTTTAGAAAAGACTGCATTTGTTTACGATATTTTATTAAAAATTTATAAGTAAAATAGTTCGGCACAGAATTCTTTAATTCCTCACAATCAGATAATACGTAAAGCAAGTCAAAGATCTTTATATCCTTATCTTGCAAAATTTTAACAATAATTGTTTCCAATTTATCAAAACTTTCGATATTAATCGCATATCCAAGTATATTTCTTCCTCTACGTGTTAAGCTATATAAATTAGAGCCTAAAAGCAAATCATATGATTTATATATTAAGTCTCTATCTTGCAAAACTTCTAAACACGTATCTAATTCGTTTTCCAATCCAAGTTTATTTAAACTATATTCATCTTTTGGGAATAATAAAATCTTTTCTAAAATTTGATTTTTAGAAATAGCTTTCTGTTCATTTATGAAATTCATGTAAAAGAACATCTTGTCATTGTGTTTTGTATCTCTTATTTTTATATATGGGCTTATAAGCTTTTCGGGATCATTTCTTTTCTCTTTTAATTCATTCCAAGACTCTATTTGCGTTTCCGCATTTATAAACGTATAACAAAAACCCATTTTTGATTTTCCTAACCTGCCTGATCTTCCGACATAGTTCTCATATTCATTTACAGTTAATATTCTCACAGTACCCTGAGCCCTTTTGGCTAGATCTGCAACAATTACAACGTCTACATTACTATTTAGACCATACGCAAGTGTTTCTGTTGAAACAACTATATTCAAAATCCCGTTTTCATTTAAGAATTCGTTTTCTATAAATTCCCGCATTTCTTCGGGCAAGCCTGCATTGTGATAGTAAATACCATTGAAAAAAGCAAGAACATCCTCTTTGTATTCAAACAATCCTTTAGAATCATCTTTAGTAAAACCAATTTTATCCAATAACCTTTGTTTTAATATATGTGATTGCTCTTTATCCTCTTTGATAAATTTCTTTATAATAAATTTATTATAAATTTCAAGTGCAAGTTCTCTGCTAGTATCACGATTATTGACGAATATTAAAATCTTTCTATTAGCTTTCCTATGTTTTTTGCACAAATCAACAACTTTCTCAATTATATCTCCGACATTACTTTGAAATTCTTTTTGATTCCTTCCAGCATCTGAATTGCAATATAAAATCTCTTTCGATTCTATTCTTATCGGACGACTCAGTTCTTCTTTCCTGTTAAACTTATAAGTTTCCAAATAATTATCCCAATTATAGTACGGAGTTCCTAAAACAAAAATATTAGTATTAACACTCTCACAACTTTTCATTAAGATATAATCAGCTTTTAATCCTCGTTCTTCATCATTGATTACACCAATTTCATCAAATACCACATATGAATATTTGTTAAGAAATTGTTTTCCGTATTTGGATAGAAAAACGTAAACCTTTTCATAAATAACTATGGCTATATCACATTCAGCAAATATAATGGCTCTGTCAGAAGAACAATATTCACTTGTTGAAATCAAAATATCTTTGTTATCCTTATATATTTTTTTGAAATCTTGATATTTCTGCGTTGCCAACGCTCTGTAAGGAACAATATATAACATTTTTTTTTCATATGAATCATCTGCTTCGAAAGCAACCAATGGAATTAACGTTTTTCCTGATGAAGTTTTTCCGATTATGAATTCTCTAGCTCCCTGTTTATACGCGCAATTACTAAAAGTCATTTCCTGAAGGGACGTTAAACTTTCATATCCAAATTTTGTCATAATATCTATAGCTTGTTCTAATGACATCATTTCAGGTTTCATCAGACATTTTCTCCAATCTTTTACAAACCTCATTAATTCCAATATTTTGGTTAACTACCATATCCGAAACTAAATCTAACAGGTTTTCTAAAAACTCTTCTTCAAAATTAAGGGTTGATTTATTAGTAGAACTCATTATTTCATTTCGATCAGCAGCATGTTCAAAATTATTTCCCTCTTCCAAGTGACCTGGACATAAAATATTAGCAAATATACACCCTAACCTTCTCACTACTTCTTTTTTATATTCTTCTTCAGGTGTGTTACTTAGCCATTCACTTCCATTATATTGCTTTAAAGACCCACTGAGTTTCTTAAATTCAATAATTACCTGATTTGCTTGAACACAAACCGTACCTAAATCTTCTTCACTAAAGATTTTACAAAGTTCTAAATCAATAATTTTAGCTTGGAATCTATTATTTCCCCTAAAACAGATTCGTATGCTTTCATGGGTTAAGCATCTATGGTATACATGAGCAAACTCCATGTTTTGTAAGACGGTTGCAAGTTGCAAAAAAAGATCTGTTAAAATATCTTTATTCTCATAAACCCCCATACGTAATAAAACATCTTTGTTCAATTTTTCAGGTTTATCTTCAAACTCATAGGACGCAACATAATAAGGCGCATCTGTACCAAACTGTTTTTGAGATATTGGTATGCGACGTTTTACTGCTGATCTTAAATCGGCTAGGACATTAAATGGAGCTAGCCCTTCAGAAAATCCGTTTTGTTGAATAATGAGATACGCTTTTTGTCCATGCAATAAATAAGTTGTTATATCTTCATCTGGTTCAATAGTAAAACGTCGGACAAGATAATATCTGTTTCGATAAACTTCTAACAAATTTCTATATTTGCTGGGCTGAAACACGCCTGAAACGCATAACAGTTCACTATATTCAGGTATATTTCCATTCTTTGGATGGATGATTGGTAAATCTTCATGTAAATTATACAAGATTTGACGAGTTGCATAGGCTTGTTTATTTTCATTAAAATGGCTTTCATTTTCATCACAAGGTCTATGATTCAAATTTTGAAAATAAATGTACATTCGATTACAAATTTCTTTTAAAGCTAATTTAACATATTTATCCTGTAACCATTGACTATTATTACTCTTTAATTCTGAATGTGCTGCAGCGTTACCAATATGCCGAATCAAATTCCATACATATATGGTGTTCTTATCAATTAAACATTGGCGTTGCATGTCGTAATCATCACCTGCACCTGGAGGGCAAGGCAAACGTCCTGACTTTCCGTTTATATCAGGGAAAATGTTCTTCAAATACTTTCTTGACCATG
>Ga0265298_10001818_pt1 | contig 31075 bp, 20 predicted proteins | sample AusTroGonzalo_MG_3_FD_193486 | JGI IMG/M metagenome (GOLD analysis project Ga0265298, IMG submission 193486) | Bovine rumen microbial communities from tropical cattle in Woodstock, Queensland, Australia - Gonzalo_01 | ecosystem: Host-associated > Mammals > Digestive system > Stomach > Rumen ... | reverse complement strand
GTCTTCCAGCGAGAATTTCACTTCCGGCACCAGGCAGTAGTTGACGTGCGGATTGGCGAGGGAGGAATAAGCGGCGATGAATCCGCTGTCCCGTCCCATCACATGGATGAGTCCGATCCCGTTGGGTGCACCTTTGGCTTCGTTGTGCGCCACGGTGATCATCGGGTTGGTGGCATGGACTGCGGTTTCGAAACCGAAGGTTTTGTCGATCATGCAGATGTCGTTGTCGATGGTTTTCGGAATGCCGATCACGCTGATGTTGAGTTCGCGTTTCAGGATCTCCTGCGCCAGCTCGTGAGCCGCGCGCAGCGTGCCGTCGCCGCCGATGCAGAACAGCATGTTGATATCCATCCGCATCAAGGTTTCCAGCATGGCTTCCGTGCTCTGGCTGCCCCGGGAAGACCCCAGAATGGTGCCGCCCTGTTCATGGATACCGTCCACGGTGTTTTCATCCAGCATGATCGGACCGTATCCGAGCTCAGGATTGAGACCGGCATATCCATAGGGGATCCCGTAAACCACCGGAACACCGTAGATTTTCTTCAGCGTTTCGGTAATGCCTTTGATCACGTTGTTCAGTCCGGGGCAGAGGCCGCCGGCGGTCAGAATGCCAGCCTTGCACCAGTTGGGATCGAAGAAGATTTTTTCCCGCGGTCCGGCTTTTTCGAAAGCGTGGATCTTGCCGGTTTCCTGAAATTCCTTCTTCGCTCCGTCGGCTTCCCGGTCATAGAAGACCTGTGCCTGATCGGAAACGAACGGGGTTCTCAAGTCCAGCGGCGTTTTGATTTTGGCCGGGCCGACGGTATGGATCGGAAATGTCTCTATATTCATGGCTCGCATCCTTTCTTTTATAGAATTCAAAACTGTCAATAATCTAGCATTTTTATTGAAAAACGCAAGCGGAAATAGCGAATTAGGGACATTTTTTCTGCGTTATTGCAGAGTCAGGTGCTTCATGGCATCGGCAATGCCTTTGCCGTATTCCCGGAGTTTGGCCACGGTCAGCAGATTCTTGTTGGCGAAATCATAGGAGATCTCATTGGTTGCCGAAAGCTTTGCCCATGGCTGGGCGGCGAAATAGCGGGCGCAGGAAATCCCGTCCCGATACGGCCGGTTGTGGCCGTAGCCGAATTTGATCAGATCGTCCCGGTTGAAGTTCAGCCAGGCCGGTCCATATAATCCGAGCAGGTCGCAGAGTTCCTCGATATTGCGTTCGATCCGGGGATGTTCGCTGCCGAAGAAGAAGATTTTTTCCCGGAACAGACGGGGACAATGGAAATCCAGAACGATCTGAAAATGTTTTTCCTGATCCAGCGCTTTCAGCGCGCGTACTTCCGGATAAATCGAAGGGTCTCCGTAATCCCGGTTGTGGTCGTGCGGGATCCGTGCTTTTCCCTGCAGCCCTTCCTCGACTCCGTCCTTGTCCACAAACGGAACGGCATAGACGTTATATTTTTTTTGGAAATCCGGATCGGCTGCGGCTGCGGCGAGCAGACCCATCATCACCTGGGTCCCATGCATCTCACAGGCATGGTGCCGGGCGGTCAGCAGAACCGGTATCCGGTCGGGGGCATCGGAACCGATGCGGAGCAGTTCCACCTCCCGTTTGCCGATGCTTCTGCACAGCACTTCCCGGCGGATGGCCGGGGTCTCCGCCAGAAAACGTTCCAGATCGGCCTGGAGGAACTGCTGTCCCAGACAGAACCGCACCGGCTGGTTTTTCCGCATGAAATAACGAAATCCGGTCCGGCAGCTGCCGGCTCCGAAAGGCAGATGTTCCCACGTCACGCCCTGGTCGAGCGAGTAGGCCACCCCGCCGGACGAGATCGAATTCCCCGAAACGAAATCAAAATCATACCAGTCCGAATCATCGCTTTCCGCTTCGAAATAGAAATAGAGGAATTTTATGGACGACCCCCAGGTATCCTGCCGCAGCAGCACCTGTTTATCCCGGTAAGCCCGCACGACCACACTTCCGCCAGGGAAATCCACATTGATGCGAATAGACATTTTTCAGCTCCTTATTTTATAGTCAGCGGACAGCCGGGGATCTCGTTTTCGATCTGCCGGGTCAACGCCCGGTAAGGCATCAGAACGGATGCCAGGGTGCCCCGGGCTTCCAGGCCGCGGTTCTGAAACAGATTCTTGTAATAGGTCAGGTAAGGGAATTTGTAAAAGCCCTCACGGAAGAACTGGAAACAGCAGCAGGCTTTTTCCCAGGCTGCGACATCCTCTTCGTCGACCATGACCCAGAGTTCCGGCAGGAACCCCTTTTTGTCTTCCCAGTTTTCAGCGAAATAAAGCGGGACTTCGGCATGGCCGCTCTGTTTCATGGTGCGGATGGTATTCCAGTGGGCTGCTTCGTGGTCGCGGTGAACACTGCCCTGCCAATGGGTGATGACCAGATCCGGTTTCGCCGCGTCAAAGAGTGCCGCCAGCTGTCCGGTGGCTTCATCGCCGACCTGCAGCGCTCCGCTGGAGCAGGGGAACAGCACACATTCCGCTCCGAGGATTCTGGCGGCTTCGGCGGCTTCCCGGTCTTTCTGGATGCGGTATTCGCTCCGGGACAGTTCCGGATGCCCGCCGTCCCCGTTGGTCAGACTGACCATGAAAACCCGATGTCCGTGTTTCGCATATTTATGGATCAGCGCGCCCGCCATGACCGCTTCGTCGCCGGAATGTCCGCCGATGACATACAGGTTCATTTCACTTCTCCCCGCAGATCTTTCATATAGATCCTTTTCGTCCGGAAAATCTCGAATCCGTTCTTCCTGTAAAAATGGGCATTGGTCTCCGTGCAGGACGCGAACCAGGCAAACGGGAGGCCGCGCTGTGCCATGACTGTCAGCAGCTTGGCGGTCATGACCTGGCCGATCCCCTGTCCGCGCATTTTATCGGTCACGCCGAACGGACCGACCCGTTCCAGTTCGTCATAATATTTATACTGACAATATCCCAGCACCTCCTTCACATTCCGGATAATGACGATCTGATCGAGCTCGTTCTGCCGGATTTTCGAGGCCAGATTCTGGATGCGTCCGATCAGACTGGATTCCATCATGAAACGTTTGACCGCAGGAACATCTTCCCATTCGCAGACTTTCGCTTCGATCCCCTGCCGTTTCAGCTCCGCGGCTTTGGCGGCGACCTGTTCCGACGGCGTATAGCCGGTGAGGCCGCGTTTCATGGAATGATAGCGCGCCGCGACCGTATAACCGCTTTCATCGAGTGCCCGGCAGATTTCCGGATAGGCTTTTTCATCCGTCGAATCCGGAAAAAGCGTTGGTCCCAGAGAAGAGACCCGGACTGTGGTCCGGCCGTTTGCCAGGAAAAATTTTTCTGCTTCGGCGATCAGTATTTTGCCCGTTTCCGCATTGTCGATCAGCGGCGGCATCAGATATCCGGTGGACTTGGCAGAGCTCACCTGATCCGTCCAGGGCGAAACATTCTTTGTGACAATCTGCGCCACTGCCGCGCCGGACAGCTTGCCGTTTTCCTCGGTCAGGATGATCCCTTCCGGATCGAAGTTCGGCGAGAGGATCAGGTGTTCCAGAAAGAAACCTTCCGTCACCCGGTCCGCATGGAGCATCCGGTTGTAAAGCCGATGCAGTTCTTTCCAGTCTTTTTCCTGAAATTTACGGCAGATCATGGTTCAATCCTTTCGTTTCATATTTGATTTGATATCTTTGATCCTTGCCCCGCGGCAGCGGGTGATGCACATCCGCAGCTGGGACCGGCTCAAGCCGTCCCTGATCTGAACGCCCGGACCGGGATTTTCATAAGTCACCGGAACCAGCCATTCGTTCAGTTGAGCCGCCGTTTTCTCCACGGCGAGCCATTCGCGGCTTCCGCTGCGTCCGAGACGGAGCGCATTGTGATAATTCAGCAGGACATACTCGAGCCGCAGCATTTCCGCCCCGTAAAGGGCCCCGCGCAGATCCTCGCTGATCCGGTATTCCAGCTTGTCATAATAGCGGAGTTTTTCCAGCTCGAGCGGAGTCACCACCGGCGGAATGTCCCGGATCGCGGGGAGATCTTTCCAGTTGCGGCGCTGTTCCGCGGTCAGTATCTGACGCAGACCGGACACTGCCGCATCCGCATTCCGGACGGCCGCTTTCATCGTCTGCAGAAGCTCCGCTTCCGAGGCATAGTGAGCAGCGGTGATCTCTTCCGCCGGACGGTTCCCTTCCATCTGCAGCAGACTGGTCAGGAGCGAATTGCCCCAGTTGCGCCGCAGGGCGATATCCTTGCCTGCCGTTTCCATTTGACCGTAGATCTTCCGCATGCGGGCGGCATACCGGCCGTATTTGCGGTCAAAATATTCGGACAGGAATGCATCTTCATCCGTATCGACATTCCAGGCGAACTGGGTATGCAGCAGCTGGGTCAGGGCGCGGACTCCCCAGTTCGGGGAGAGATTGTGCATAAAGGTCGCGCCCGTGCAGCCGTGTGCATGATAATACCGCATTTCAGTCGGGATCAGCCGTCCGAAGACCAGCGGCAGGTCCTCGTATTTGGAAACATTGTAATATTCCCCCGACCACAGGGCCAGTTCAGGCGTCATGCGGTGCCAGCCGGTCATCGAATCATCATAAACCTGATTCAACGTGCATGAACGGTCCTTCAGCTGGTGCCGGTAACACCGTTTGATCGGATAAAAGATCACCATGCAGCCGGTTTCGATCAGATTGCGCGGAGCCGGTTTGGTCGGCGGGGACATCGTGGCCGTTCCTTCGTAGGAGACCGTATTGAGCATGACCGGCCGGTCAAGATGCCGCTGCATGTAAGCCTGGATCTCGGAAAGCAGCCTCAGGTTCTGGTCGGACCCGTTGCCCAGGTCCTTGCAGTGAGGACAGCTGCAGGTCTTGCCCCAGGTGTCGAATCCCCACAGATCAAGGATGTCGATATCTTTCATTTCGGATTGGAGGATCGTGCAGATCCGGGCTGAAAGCCAGCGGATCATTTCCGCATTCGAAAGACACAGTTGCGTCTTCATGGCCAAAGCCTTGTCGCGCTTCCCATTCTCTGGCAGTCCATACCATTCCGGATGTGCTTCCCAGATGGTGCGTCCGTCTTCCATGGGAGTGTCCGGAGCCATGATCTTCTGCAGCAGATGTCCGCCTTTCCGCGAGAGCATGCCCAGCTTGTCGGCCAATTTGCCCGTGGCGGCTTTCCGAAACACGATGTTGACCCGGTTGCGCGAGAACCAGCGGAGCAGATCGGCCGAATCGTCCGATTCCCGATACTGGTCGATCATGCGATGCCGGAACGATGGCGCGAATTTTCCCTTCGTCTTCAGAAAATCCAGCGTGGGATTTTCCGGTGCGGATTCACCGTAAATACCGGGTTCGAGCCAGCGCCAGCCCTGAATCCGCAGCAGTTCATAGATGCCGTTGAGCAGGCCATTGCGGCCGTATCCGGTCACCCGGATGCCGTTTTTCTGCGGCTTCAGTTCGAAACTGCCGGTGAAGTCATTGCCTTGGATCTCCAGTTCGATAAAGCAAACATCTTCCGGCGGTGTTTCGCAGACGGCGATTTCCAGACCGGGCATTGCTTTGCCCAGAAAAAGTTTCAGTTCCGAGGCGGCATACGCGGCGGTGCAGCGGGCTCCGGCCGCCGGATCATGGCGGAAATCGATCTCGTTTTCACTGTCCGCCCAGACCCGCCATAAACGGGCGGAATCCGGATATTTCAGAACGATATGCAGTTTTTTCATCACGAATTTCCCCTTGTCGGTCCGGATCTGGCGGACGGTCCGCTTTTCAGGTCGGCGATCCGTATATCTCCGATTTTCAGTTCTTCTTCCAGCTCCGCCGCCAGTTCTTTCATCCGGGTCAGGATCTCGGATTCGTTTTTCCGACAGGTGAACACCGGATAGGCGGTCGCCAGGCTCATCACCGATTCCCCGCCCGCGTCCCGGACCGGCACTCCCAGCGCACGGATCAGCTCGTCCACCTCCATGGCGGCATAACCCTGTTTCCGAATGGCGGCCAGTTCCCGTTCGAGCCTGGGCAGAGTCGCGGCTTCGCGCCAGACCTGACGCGCGGGCAGACCGCAGCGGCGCACGATCCGGCGGACCGTTGCCGGCGGGGCAAAGGCCAGCAGGACCCGGCCGTTGGCCGTGCTGTACCAGTCCGCCGGATAGAATTTCCCGTTTTCCTGTTCCACCTGCAGTGCCTTGACCGGCTTGCGCTTGACCAGGGTCAGCCGTTTTTCCTGATCCCGCATCCCGACGACTGCGAGCTCATTCAGCCACAGCATCAGATTGTCCGCGCAGCGGCCCGCTTTGTCGATCAGTTCTTTCCAGGGATTGACGCTCAGTCCCAGTCGGGTGAGCCGGTTTCCGCGGCGGTACTTTCCATATTGCACTTTTTCCAGCATCTGTTCTTCGCACAGCGCCTGCAGCAGATGCGACACATTCGAGCGGGTCAGACCGGTTTTTCCGGCGATCTCCGAAAAAGAATATTCTCCGCCCGAGGCAAAGAGTTCCAGCAGTGTGATGATTTTCGGCATGATCTTGATCATGAAGAAATTCTCCCAATGGGAAATGATTCCAGTTTCCCTTTTCCGGTCAGAGGAGAATATAAAGCATTTTCAGGATAATGCAACCTTTTTTTCATCATTTCTCCGGATTTTGTCCAAGATATCCCATGCGGAGAACTGTCCGGATAGCAATTCGGAAACGAAGATGTTTTTTCAATAATTCTTCACACATTCGGCGAGCTTTTCCGCCAGACGGTCCATTTCTTCCGCGGTATTGTGCTGCCACAGCGAGATCCGCAGTCCGCAGAAGGCTTCCTGCCGGGAATAACCCATTGCCGTCAGGGCCCGCGAACCGGACGGAGTTTCCGATTCGCATGCGCTGCCCGGAGCCGCACTGATCTCGTATTGATGCAGGGCCCGTGTCAGGATTGCCCCCTGATAAGGCATGGTCAGCAGATGGATGATGAAGGGCGAGACCGCATCTTCCGGCAAGGTGCATGGGAAATCCAGTCCGTTTCTGCGCAGCGCTTCCAGCAGACGGCGGCGGAGTTCCAGCGCATGATCATAACGTTCTTTCTGCATCTGCGCCGCTTTGATTCCGGCGCGGAGCAGGGTCAGCAGGACCGGAACGGAACAGCGGCCGCCGAAATGTTCGGCACTGCGGATCGACTGGATCGTACGCAGTAATTTTTCGTTACAGAAGAGGACCGCTCCGCCCGGAGCGCCGATCTTCTGTCCGGAAAGCGTGAAAAAGTCCGGCCGGATCTCCCGCGTATCCAGAGGGAGCTTGCCGATGGACTGCATGGTGTCACACAGCAGCAGCGCTTTCGGCGCGTGACGGTCCAGCAGCTGACGGATCTTGCGGAGGTCCAGGATGCCGCCGGTTTCGCTCTGCACGTGATGGACCGCTACGGCCGCGGTCCGGCCGGAAAGATGCGATTCCAGGTCGGACATGGAGACCCCGCTGCGGTCCGCCTTGCAGCGGATCAGTTTCAGTCCGTATCTGGAGCATGACCGTTCGAAGGCTTTTTCCAGCGCGGGATGTTCGAGCGCGGTGGTGATGATCTCCCCGCCGTGAAGCATACGGCAGATGTCTTCGGCGGCGACGGCGAGCGCTTCGGTCCCCGTGTTGCAGAATACCGTGCCGAATCCGGAAAGGCCGAATGCTTTGCAGAGTTCCGCGCTGTCCTTCCGGATGCGTTCGGCCGCGGCCCGGCCGTGCCAGCCGGCCGATTCCTGATTGCCGGGAAATTCCGCTGCGAACTCCTGAAAGCAGCGCAGCAGTTCCGGATCGCACGGAACTGCCGCGGCATTGTCAAGATAAATGGACATAGGGGAGACGGTCCGGAAGGGTCAGCTGTTGCGGACGGCGTTCTTTTCCCGTTCGCACTGTTCGCGCAGGGAGGCGATCTCCGCCACGAGTCCCTGCCGGAGCTCTTCCGCCTGGGTCTCGTCGAGTCCCTTGGCGAGTTTCTGCTGGGCGCTGAGTTCCGCCGCGGCGATGCGGGATTTGTAGAGCCGGTCGATCTCGGCGATCTTTTCCTTCTTCTCCTGCGGGAGTTCGTTCAGTTTTCCGCCGGTCCGTTCGAGAGCGAGTTCATAGGCGCTTTTCATGGTTTTTTCGCTTCCTTTTTATCCTTGGCAGACTCGGTTTTCTTTGTCGGTTTCACAACTATGTCCCGGTGTGAGAACGGCACCGGCGGCAGGAAATCCGAGGCGGGAAAATCCACATTGATCTTGAAATCGGTCATCTTCGAGATCCGGGTCGTTTCCATCTGTTTCACGGTCGAGGTCGCAGGAAGCCGGATGCTGTTGTCTTCATACCAGGTGTAATCCGCCGGCACATTCACATACAGGAATTCCTCGCCATTGGCATACATGATGGTTTCCATCCGTTCGGTCAGATAGGTTTTGCCGTTGATATACAGCACGTAAGGGGCAATGCCCTTGACTCCGGCATCGCAGATCAGCCGGTAGGTCTTGTAGCCGTTCTCGATCTTCATGTCGATCTCAACGGTCTTGAAGATCTTGGTCGCGTCGAGCGAGGGAGTGCCCATCTGGGTGAAGATCCGCATCAGTTCGGTCGGGATCCCTTTCGGAACAGCTGTTGTTTTCCGGGTGGCGCAGTCATAGCTCCAGGCTTTTCCCGCATTGTAGACCTGGATCACGGTGGGTTTCTGGTTGCGGTAGGTGGTCAGACGCATTTTGTCAGGAGCCTGGAAACGGGTCTCGATGGACAGCGTTTCCTTGGAGCCGGACTGCATCACGGAAAAGGTCTGTTTCATCAGATAGGATTTGCAGTTGCGGTAACGCAGTTCCGGATCGGTCGCTTTGCTCATTCTGGCGATCAGTTCCGGCACTTTGATGTCAGCCGGTTCCATCGGTTCCAGGTGCAGCAGATCCTGGCAGGCAGTCAGCAGCACCAGCCCGGCCAGCTGAAGAACGGCAAAAACTCCGGACAAAAATCTCTTCTTCATAATGTATCCTTTCATCGTCAATATTATTTCATGACGGGACAATATATCCGTGAAACTGAAAACTTTCAAGCCGGAAAGACGATATGGGCCGTTTTTTTTTGCCGGGATGATGGCTTTTTTTAGTTTATGGACTTTTAAAATCCGCAATCCGGCATTATATTATTGAAAAATCATAATTCCACTGCTGGAAAAAACCGACAGAATGAAAGAACGGAAAATCAATGTGGTCGGCTGGGACGATGGTTTCAGCGGTCAGGCGGAACAGCTGCTGAGCCAGGCTCAGCTGGTGATCGGTGCCCCGCGTCTGCTGGAATTGCCTCAGATCCCCGCGGCTGCGGAAAAAGCCGCTGTGGACGGCAAAATCGTCCAGCGCCTGCCCGAACTGCTGGCCCGGGACCTCCGGACCGTGGTTCTGGCCACCGGCGATCCGCTTTATTACGGCATCGGCTCGACCCTGCTGCGCTTTGTTCCCGCGGAACGGCTGGTTTTCCATCCGGCGCCGACCGCGTTTCAGAAACTGTTTGCCCGGTTGGGGCAGCCATGGGAACAGGTCCGGCTGTTTTCCCTGCACGGACGGAAAGAGCCCGTGCCGTACCGGGCGATCCTGAGCGCTTCCCTGGCGGCGGTTTACGGCGACGGCCAGCGTCCGGCACAGAAGATCGCCGCCGAACTGATTGCCGCTTTTCCCGCGGCTGCGGATCGGGCGGCGGCCTGCGGCTGCAGTCTCGGTTTGCCGGATGAACATGTATTGCGCGGCTCCTTGGCGGAGATCGCTGCCGATCCTGCGGCGGGCGCTTCGCTTTCCGTGCTGGCGCTGCTGCCGGATGAACGGACGGAAAAACCGTGTCTGCCGCTCGGTCTGCCGGACGATTCATACGAACATCACCGGAATATGATTACCCATCCTGAGATCCGAGCCATCGTGCTTTCCAAACTGCGGCTGGCTCCCGGGGTGCTGTGGGATCTGGGGGCCGGCAGCGGTTCGGTCGGGATCGAAGCCGCCGGATCGTGTCCCGGACTGCAGGTCATCGCCGTCGAAAAAGATCCTGAACGGACCCGGCATATCACCGCCAATATTGCGAAAGAAGGCCTGACCAATATCCGGGTCTGTCAGGGCAAAGCTGACGATCTTCTCGAAGAATTACCGTGTCCGACCCGGATCTTCATCGGGGGAGGCGGCAAAGAGATTTTTGAAAAAGCTTTCGATAAACTTGCGCCCGGCGGCATTCTGGTGATGACGGCCGTCATGCTGGACACCATCGGAATGATGAGTTCCGGTCTGCGCGAACACCGGCAGGAGTTCCTGACGGTGCAGATCAGCCGGGCCGAGGAGATCCTGCCTGGCAGTTCGATGATCCGGGCGGAAAATCCGATCGCCGTCGGCGTCTGGCGGAAGGGAGCCGCAAAATGAGCGGAAAGATCACCTTTGTCGGCGCCGGCCCCGGCGATCCGGAACTGATCACTTTGAAGGGCGCCGCGGCTTTGCACGAGGCGGATACCGTGGTCTATGCCGGTTCGCTCGTGAATGAGAAGATCCTGGAGCTGGCCGGCCATGCCGAATTCCATAACAGTGCGAAAATGTCGCTCGAAGAGGTGCTGGCTATTTTGATCAACGACTATAACGCGGGGAAAAAGGTGGTGCGCCTGCATACCGGCGATCCTTCGGTTTACGGCGCGGTCGGTGAGCAGTTCCACCTGCTGGATCAGACTGCTGTTCCTTATACCGTGATCCCTGGCGTGAGCAGTGTTTTCGCCGCCGCGGCGGCCTTGCAGACCGAACTGACCATGCCGGAGATCTCCCAGACGGTGATCCTGACCCGGGATGCGGGCCGGACTCCCGTGCCGGAAAAGGAATCGCTCGAACTGCTGGCGGCGCACGGCAGCACACTGTGCATTTTCCTGAGTGTGTCGGATATGGAGAAACTGTGCCGGAAACTGCTGGCCGCGGGCCGGTCGCCCGACACCGCCGCCGCGGTGGTCTACCGTGCCAGCTGGGAGAACGAACTCATTGTCCGCGGCACCATTGCCGATATCGCTTCGAAAGTCGCCGAAGCCGGCATCAAGCGGCAAGCCATGATCGTGATCGGGGATGTGCTGCGCAAAGACGGCGCACTCTCCAAACTTTACGATCCGGAATTTGCCACCGGCTACCGGCATCATAAATTCCGCGGCCGCACGGCGGTTTTCGCCCTGACGCATCAGGCCTGCCTGAAAGCGGCCGAGATCGCCTCGGGACTGTCGGATGCCGTGCTGTTCGTGCCGGAGAAATTTGCCGATGCGGTGCCGAGTCTGCATACCTGCGCTTTCGGCGCCGGAAAATTCGGGGCGACTTTGGATTCGAACTGGCGGAATTACGATGCGTTTGTGCTCATCATGGCCGCGGGCATCGCGGTGCGGCATATCGGGAAACTCTGCGAGGACAAAAAACGCGATCCGGCCGTGGTCGTCTGCGACGAAAAAGGAAATTACGCGGTCAGCCTGCTTTCCGGCCATATCGGCGGCGGCAACGCGCTGGCGCACGATATCGCCCGGATCACCGGCGGACAGGCGGTCATCACCACCGCCAGCGATGTGCAGGATCTGCCCGCGTTCGATGTGTTTGCCGAAGAGCATCACTGTGTGATCGAAACGCCGGAGACCCTGACCGGGATCGCGGCGGCAGTGGTCAACGGTGAACCGGTCGAAGCCGAAATGTCGGCCCGCCTCTTCAAAGCGGATTTTTCCGGATATCCCGGAGTGACTCTGGCCAAAGAACGGACGGACGGTCTGATCCTGGTCCGGTCCGGCGGTCTGGAACTGCGTCTGCGTCAGCCCCGTTTTGTGCTCGGGATCGGCTGCCGGAAAGGGATCACTGCCGACCGCATCGGCGAGGTGGTCGCTGACGTTCTGGAAGAAGCCGGATTTTTCCCGGAGGATTTGGCCGCGATCGCCTCGGCGGAGGTGAAACGGGAGGAAGCCGGACTGTTGGAATTTGCCAGGAAAATGAATTTGCCGCTGCGGTTTTTCCCCGCGGAAAAGCTGAACGCGGTCGAGGTGCCGAATCCGTCCGAAGCTGCGGAGCGGAATCTGGGGATCCGGTCGGTTTCCGAGGCGTCCGCTCTGCTGGCCGCAGGGAAAGACGCCAGTCTGTATGTGGAAAAACAGCGCTGCGGCGATGTGACAGCTGCCATCGCGGGAGGGAATTATGACAGCTAAGGTATATGCGGTCGGGATCGGGCCGGGTTCGCTGGAATTGCTGACTCCGCAGGCGGAGAAGGTCTTGCGGATGTGCACTGCCGTGGCCGGATACCAGCTGTATCTTGATCAGATCGCACCGCTGATCGAGGGGAAAAAGATCATTCCGGGCGGGATGCGTCAGGAGGTCGAACGCTGCACGCGTGCGTTGGAAGCCGCGCTGGCCGGCGAGACTGTGGCGGTGGTGTCGTCCGGCGATGCCGGCGTTTACGGCATGGCCGGACTGCTGATGGAGCTGACGCAGGAAGAACGGTTTTCCGGAATCGAGATCGAAGTGGTGCCGGGCATTACTGCGGCGTTGTCCTGCGCCGCCCTGGCCGGGGCTCCGCTGATGAATGATTTTGCTGTGCTGAGCCTTTCCGAACTGATGACGCCGGAAGCGGTGATCCGCAAGCGTCTGGAAGCGGTTGCGCAGCTCGATCTGCCCGCGGCGCTTTACAATCCGAAAAGCCGCCGGCGGCATGTCCTGCTGGAATATGCGGTGGAAGTGTTCCGGAAATACGGCGGCCCTCAGCTGCCCGGCGCGCTGGTGCGCGATGCCTGGCGCGAAGGACAGAAAATACAGTTTTTTACATTGGATCAGTTCCCGTTCGACGAGGTTCAGATGACCACGCTGGTGCTGATCGGAAACAGTCAAACCAGAATCGCCAACGGCAGAATGTTCTGTCTGCGCGGCTATCGGGAGAAGTATGGTGTCGGAGAATAAATCAATTCCTCGTTTCATGATCGCCGGAACCAATTCCGGCAGCGGCAAGACCACGGTGACGCTCGGGATCCTGCGGGCGCTGAAACAGCGCGGCCTGAATGTGGTGCCGTTCAAATGCGGACCGGATTACATCGATCCGCTGTTCCATCGTCAGGCCGCGGGCACGGCGTCCTGGAACCTGGATGCCTTCCTGGGTTCGGAGCAGGAATTCCACCGCCGGACGCAGGGGTGCGATGCGGCTGTGGTCGAAGGTGTGATGGGCTTGTTCGACGGCATTCATCCGGACCGGCTGGATGCCTCCTGTGCGGAACTGGCGGCGAAACTTTCCCTGCCGGTGATCCTGACCGTGAATGCGCAGGGGATCGGGGGATCAATTGCGCCGCTGGTGAAAGGATTTTCCCAGTGGCATCCCGAGGTCAACATTATCGGCGTGCTGGCCAATAAGGTCGGTTCGGCCCGGCATGCGGAAATTCTTCAGAAGGCACTGGAAAGTGCTTCGCTGCCGCCGCTGCTGGGTTATCTGCTGCGGGATGATCACCTGATCCTGCCGGAACGGCACCTTGGACTGGCTGTGGGCAGACTGGACGAATACTGGCTGAACGAACTTGCCGATGAAATCGAAAGGACGGTCGACCTGGAAAAACTGCTGGATATGACGCGCGGTGAGATTCCCTGTCTGCCGGTCGAAAAGGACCCGTCGCCTTCTCTGCGTCTGGGCGTGGCGCATGACGAAGCGTTCTGTTTCTATTACGAAGCCAATTTGGCCGCCCTGCGTCAGCACGGCGTGGAGCTGGTGCCGTTTTCGCCGCGTCATGATCCGGTCCTGCCGAAAAATCTGGACGGCATCTATCTGGGCGGCGGCTATCCGGAATTGTATATGAAGGATCTCAATGCGAATGAAACCATGATGGAATCCATCCGGAATTTTTCGGAAAAGCATTTTGTCTACGGCGAATGCGGCGGTTATCTGTACCTGCTGGACAGTCTGGAGGATTTCGCCGGCGAAACGCTGCCGGGTCTGGGCTTACTGCCGGGCCGGGCGGTCATGAACCGCAAGCTGGCTTCGCTGGGCTACCGGGAAGTGGAAGGCCCGTGGGGCAGGGGCCGCGGCCATGAGTTCCATTATTCCTCGCTGATCGAGCCGCCGCCGGGTCCGCATCTGTGGCATTGTTCCGATGCCCACGGACACCAGTCCGACTGCGGCGGCATCCTCGGCAAGGTGTTCGGCAGTTACATCCATCTCTATTTCGCCGACAATCCGGACCTGATCCGGAATATGCTGGCCCAGATGAGAAATTGATTTGCGCTTGCGTTTTATACGAAAGAACAATATGACGATGATCCAATTGAAACAAGGAGTGTTTTCATGAAACTGAATTTCCGCATCGACTGGGGGTATCAGTATCTGTATTCCCGCCGGCATTACCATCCGTATTATCATTGGGACGGACATCTGGAATGTTCGGCCGGCAAAATCAAAAAAGTTTTTCAGCTCGATTATCCTGTGATCTGGTACGGACCGGGCCATTGTGCGAAGGAAACCCTGCTGGATTCCCCCAGCTGGAAAAGCACCACGCACCGCGGCCTCGCCGGGATCCGGATCGAAGCCGACGTGCCGGAAAATGCCGTTTTCAAGCTGGTCACGCTTTCCGGCGTTTTCGAATTCAAGGCGCAGGAGATCCTTTCGGAAGGACGCATCGAATTCCCGGTCGGACCGAAATATCTGGGCTGTCATGTGATCGTGACCCGCACGGGTTATTACTGGTTCCTGCCGGCCGCCCGTCCGGGACAATTCATCATCGAGGCCGATCAGCTGGCGTCGTCCAAGGTCCCGGTGCGGGACTGGGCGCGGATGCGCACCGCCTGGATCGCTCCCGGCAAGCAGGCCGAATTCACGGCTGAACTGCCCAAGACGCACGGGGACAAGGATGAAACGCTGCTGCATGTGGTCGCCATGGCCGCTCCGGAATACACGCCCGAACACGAAAAACAGATCCATGACGATTTCCCGCTGACCTTGTTCTGCGACGGCAAACCCGTTGCGCAGGGCATCCACTATTTCCGCAAGCATGACACCTACATGCAGATGCTCGAAGACGTCTGGCTCCGTTTCCCCGCGGTTTCCGGAAAGCACCGTTTCGCCCTGAAGAACAACAACGGCAGATTCTTCCTGCTGGTTACGCGTCTGGTGATGCAGCAGTCGGAACACCGGCATCTGGAATTTTCGCTGCCGCCCTGGGCTTTGGCAGGGGAACCGCTCATCGGACGCATCTTCGCGGCGAAGGCCGCCCGCACCACGGTCAAGTGGGAAAAACAAAAGCTCGAACTCAACCTCAAGCCCGGCTGGAACGAATTCCGTTTCTCCATCGCCAACCCGGGGATCGATGTTCCGGTTTCCACCCCGTCCACGCAGGGTGTCATTCCGGCGGTCTACGCGCTCAAGGATGAAACGCCGGAAGTCACGGTCGGTTACGATATGACCGTAGTTCCGCATGACGGCAACGGATTCATGGACTGGCTGCTGGATTACACCTGGCGGACGCGTCTGGGCAATCTGGTGGTTTTCCGTTCCTTCCGCAAAGTCAGTCCCGATTCCTATGCCACGGCGGAAGTCCCGGACGATCTGCTGTCCCGCTGGGGCAAATTCTGCTGCGACCACCGCATCTATGTCGAAGCCGCCAACTGTTTCGACAGCGGCGCGCTCACCAGAAGTGCCGGCAAAATGCTGCACAGCGTCGGCAAGCACGAATGGCCCGGCGCCGTCTATGCGTTCGATCCCGGTTTCGAATGGCGTTCCGAAGACATGAAGACCGCCATGGAACATTATCTCAAGCGGTTGAAAATCGAAATCGACCGTGCCCATAAAGTCAGCAGACGCGCCGCGTTCGGCGACGCTTCCGGCGGACACCGTTACTGCTACATGGCCGGCGCGGATTTCATCCGCACGGAGACCATGGTGCCGCATACCCAGCATCTCTGTTCGCAGGCCCGGCCCGCCGCCGAGGCATTGTCCGACGGCGAATGGGGCGTGCATATCGCTATCCAGCATGCGTTCCAGCCGTATTTCGAAACGCATCTCGGGCAGTATTTCCTTTCGCTGTTCCAGCCCTGGATGATGGGCGCTTCCATGATTTATGAGGAAGACAGCCTGTTCCTGCTGTTCAAGGAGGAACGGCAGGCGTGGGACGATCTGCTCACCAAGGGAAAACGGGACATGACGCGCGAATTCTTCCGGTTCGTGAAGACGCATCCGCGCAAAGGTGCGCCGACCCGGAAAATCGCGTTTGTGGAGGGCCGTTACGCCGCGCCGTTCAACGGATTCATCTGCGACACCGACCAGACGCCCGATTATGCCGTCTGGGGCCTCTTCGGCAAAAACGATCCGCTGTGGGGCCACCGCCAGCCGGAAAAATGCCGCCAGCTGCTCGATGTGCTGATGCCCGGTGCCAGCACGCAGCCTCTGCGGCAGGATTACACCAAACGCCGGTTCTTCTTCTCCGGCACGCCCTACGGCGATTTCGATGAAGTCCCGACCGAGGCGAAAGCGGACTATTTCGACCGTTATTCCCTGCTGCTGCATCTTGGCTGGAACACCATGATCCAGGAGGATTACGACAAGCTCGGCCGGTTCGTGAAAAAAGGCGGAACGATCCTGATCGGTCTGCCCCAGTTCAGCAAACATGTCCGCCGCGAATTCCTGGAAGACATGATGGAACTCGACCTGTGGAACGGCGGCGATCTCAGCGATTTCTGCGGTCTGAAAGTCAAGGGTCCGGGCAAATGCTATTCCGGTCAGTGGAACGCCGCCGCCCGCGAAGAATTCGCCGTTCCGGAGCTTTCCGGCGTGCCGAGCAAATCGCCGGAAGAGGACGGACCCTGCCGTCTGGCCAAGCTCGAACTGGCCGGCGCCGAACCGGTGATCTGGGATGCCATGACCGGCGAACCGCTGGTCTGCCGTTTCCGCAAAGGCAAAGGCACGGTCTACACGGTCACCGCGTATGCGTATCCCGGCCACGAAGCGCTGCGTCAGGTGATGGGCGCCCTGGTCGCGTATCTCGCGGCGCAGAACCTGCCGCAGACCCGCGTGGACGATCCGTCCAAAGAAGTGTTCTGGAACGAATGGGTCGAGGATCACAATGTGCGGCGTCTGATGCTGCTGAACACCGACTGGACCACGGCAGGCAACCGCAAGACTGTCATGGTCGACAGCGGCGATGTCCGCTTCGAAACCGAGGTGGTCGAGCGGGAAGCGAAGATCCTGACGGTCCTGCCGGGCATGGTCCTGGAGCCGGACGATTCCGAACTGCATCTGGAAGTGCTCAAGTCCGGCAAGGTCCGCTGCCACGGCACGGGCAAACACCGGATCACGGTCCGCAAAGCGGATGGCTGTTCCAAAATCAAGACTGTGGATCTGACGAAGAACACGGCTGCGGAAATCCAGCTTGCCTGAATCCGGCGAAAGTCAAACGCCGCACTTGAATAAGAGTATCATTCAAGTGCGGCGTAAAAGATGGATCCCGGAAAGGGATCGGAAACATCAGGTTTATTTCATGACGGCGAGCATGACCTTGCGGAGGGCTTCCGCCCAGCGGGTCAGCACGGCCGGTTCCGCCAGAAGAATATTGTGCAGAGTCGCCAACAGACGGTTGTACATGACATCTTCGCAGACGGCAGTATCCTTTTTGATGAACCTGTCCCCGGGGATATTCCAGGCGGGGCTCTTGTAAAGCGGAGAACCCCAGCCGGAGCCCAGCGGAGTGCCTTCTGCCCTGAGAGCATTGAAGATCCACGACCGGTCAAGTCCTTCCTTCAGATATTCTTTCTGAAGCAGGAAGGTAAAGAAATAATAATCGCGGAGATCGTCCTCGTAAGAGGATTTCTGAAGCTGTATCAGCGGAATGTCTTTCAGGATGTCACAGATGATCTTGACCGCGGCCTGATGCCGGGCGCGGACCTCGGCCTGATGATGCAGCTGGTCGTAAATGATCGCCGCCTGAAATTCCGTGAAACGGTACTGATGGCATTCGAGTCCGGTCTGAAGCGGATCTTTGGGATGGAGGCGCGAATTGCCGATATGGCTGAGGCGGAAAGCGAGGTCGGCCAGATGCTCGTCATTGGTGATCAGACAGCCGCCTTCGCCGCCGGTCATCAGCTTGGAAAGCTGGAAGGAGAAACTGCCGTATTCGCTGAGCGAACCCGCGCCTTTGCCGTGCTGTTTTGCACCGTGGGCGTGGGCGCAGTCTTCGACCACGTGGATCCCGTGTTTTTTCGCGATGGCGTTGATCTTGTCCATGTCGGCCAGAGCGGAATAAAGATGCACGGGGATGACGGCTTTGGTCCGGGGCGTGATCGCTTCCTCGAACTTTGCCGGATCCAGGCACAGCGTTTCCGGATCGATATCCACGATCACGGGGGTGGCGCCTACGTAAATGGCGGCTTCGGCGGTGGCGATCCAGGTGACGCCGGGGACGATGACTTCGTCGCCGGGTCCGACGCCAAGAGCGAGCAGGGCGCATTCGAGCGTGGTGGTGCCGTTGCACATCCAAACGGAGTATTTCGCATCCTGGAATGCGGCGAATTCCTCCATCAGCAGTTGTTCATATTTGCCGCAGAGACCCCATTTTCCGGAATGATAGACTTCCAGCAGTTTCTGATCGGTTTCCGGGTAGACCAGAGGCCAGGCCGGTACGAGTTTTGCCAGTTCATCCGGCTGAAAAGCCGGGGTTCCGCCGTCAATTGCCAGTTTGTTCATAATGACTTCTCCATATTTAAAAGTTGAGATGCAACAAATTCCGCGATATTGTCCTGATATTTGAACCGATGCCGGCCCGGATAGCCGTAGATTTCATAAAAACCGAACCGGCAGTTGTTGGGACAGCCCAATGCACTTTTAATATCCGGATAACGTTTCATATCGGATTCCGAGGGGAAATACTGGCCGTTTCCATTGGCCACCGTCACGGCGAAACTGAATTTTGCCTGCGACCGTGCCATCAGCGCGGTGCCGTCCTCCACGAAATATTCACCGGGGATGAACAGGAAAGAGATCTCTTTCCCGAAGCGGATCACCTGCAGGTCGTTCATGACCTTCAGGTTGGCCCCGTGCTCCAGCGCAACTGCCATCTCGATGAGGCGGAAGGAATGCTGCTTGCTGATCGGTTCGAAGATTTCGGCATCTTTGCGCAGGCTTTCGGCCGATTGTTCGACCACTGGGAACTCGCAGGTTTTCATCGTCCCGTAAATAGTCAGGTCGGTGATTTTTTCCCCGCCGGACTGAAGGCTTTTTTCCAGGTCGGCCATGTATTGATCAGCGATCAGGTCGGCGGCAGTGTCATTCTGCAGGACATGGCAGCTCGTATAGGTGTTGATATCGCCGCAGGGACCGAGGAAAAACAGCGGCATGGAAGCGAGCTTGCGTTCCTTGATCTTCCGGTTGGCCGCGCCCATCCAGTCGGCGGACACCACCTTGTTGAACGGCAGATTCATCGCGATGCCGTGGATCCCGTGACTGTGCAGCAGCAGTTTGCATGAACCGTCGTTCCGCAGGAACCGGATCCAGCGGATGCTTTCGTCGGTAACGTTTTTCTCCGGTTCCACGCGGTTCTGACCGAGTTTGCGGGCCAGCGGCGCACGGCCGGCTTCGGCTCCGGCAATCTCTTCCGCATCGCGAACCGCCTGGCCGGCCAGTTCGATCACCAGCTTTTTCCAGTTTTTCTGAACGCGCTGATCCGGTTCGCCAAAACCGATCCCGCAGGAGACGCCCAGCGCGGGGCCGCTGTGCGTATGGGTCGCCGTGAAGGCAATACATTCGGGCGCGATATGATGTTTCTGTGAGATCACCGCCCGCATTTCGGCGCAATACAGCTGATCCATCGCGCACAGGTCCGAGGATATGATCATGGCGCGTTTTTTGCCGTCGTCGAAAAATACGGCCCGGCAGTAAAGCGGGTCGTGCACCCCCAGATTGCGCCGTCCTTGAAACGGCCCGTAACCATAAAGTTCCACAAACAGCGGAACATCCAGGATCCCTTCCGAACATCCGATTTTAAACATCTAACCTTTCTCCTTTTCAGACACGGCAGTGCGTCTGTTCCTTATTATAATCTGTCCGGCTGATTTTGTAAATAGCAAAAATGGACAAAAACTTATCAAAAAAGAATATTTATCGCTTTTTATGCAGTTTTTTATTTGATTTTTCATCATGGCAGGATATTGTTACCGAAAACAGCGGGAGGCCGTCTTGAATTATTTTGATGATGTGATCATTCGGGTGGCAATGCGTCGGTTTTTCTATCCCGGACTTGCCGCGGGGGAACATTCGTTTGCCACCCCGGCCACCCATTCCATCGAATTTATCCGAAGCGGACAGGTTTTTCTGAATCGTCCGGGCAAAACCATTCTGCTGACGGCTCCGGCGCTGTTCTGGATGCGCCGGGGCGAAGCGTTCCAGTTTGCCCCGGCGGAAAAACAGCTCAAACCCTGTGAACATCTCTACTGCGATTTTCTGGGAGCAAAAGCGGAACGGATGCTGGCCTGGCTGGATGAAGTCTGTCCGGAAGGTTTTCTGCGTCCCGCCGATCCGGAGAAGGTCACCGAGATCTTTGTCGAGGCTGTCGATCATTACCGCATGGACCGGGAATTCTACCAGGCGGAGATCGCGGAATGCATCGACCGGATCATGCTGGAGATCAACCGGACGCTTCGGCAGGGATCGCGAGTTCAGGAAGACCCGTATCAGATCCGGAAAATCGGCGACGAGATCCGCAAAGACCCGTTCCGGGATTTCGATTTCCATCGGCTGGCCGCTGAAAACGGGATCACGCTGTATCATTTCCGCCGTCTTTTCCGGCAGGTGCACGGTTTCCCGCCAGCGGGATTTGTCCGGAACCAGCAGATGGTCCGCGCCGCCGAACTGCTGGTCATGACCAATATGCGGATCAAGGAGATCGTTTACAACTGCAAATTCGCCAATATGATGGATTTCTCCCGTTCGTTCAAGCGGTATTCGGGGATGTCGCCGCGCGAATACCGGAAGAAACACGGTCCGGGAAACGCATGATCCCGGTCCGCGAGGCAGTTTCTGCTGCTTTAAATTGAAAAAATCCAGTTGAAACAGGCACACTTACTTTACCGCTTTGGCGGCGTAGTAAGAACGGATCATCATCTTGCCGGAGCCCATCACGACGAAATCCATCATAACCTTCGTGGTCGGGAGTTTGCCGTCTTTTACGACCAGATCGGCTTCGTATTTTGTCCATTCCGGTTTCAGTTGGAATTTCTCGCTCGCGTTCCCCATGCAGATCCATTTCGATCCGTTGAAGCATTCGTAAGTCAGATATGCCTTGCCCTGTCCGCAAACTTCGAAGGAAACATGGATCACGTCCCCTTTTTTGACGTCCAGAAACTGTCCCCGGCGTATGAAACACGCCACTTTTTTGGTTTCCTTGTTGTCTACGACAAAAGCTTTCTTTTCCGCGTCATAACCGAATTTCAGGGCGGGCATCTTCTTCGACGAACTGTCAAGGACCCAGCCTTTTGCGGATTTCGGATTGGTAAAATCCGTAGAGATGGAATCCAGTCCCATTGCGGCGAAGGTGCAGACGATTGCGGATAAAACAGCAGCAGTTTTCATTTTTTTCTCCTTTTTTGGATGTTGACTTTTTTCTGCGTATTATGTTTTTTGAAACTGATTGAGCCGATTTCAAAACGTTTTGGTTCTTCTTGGGCGGAAACGCTGCAGCCGGCTCACTCCGTCAGGATCGCCACCGGCCAGGCATGCGGACGCCGGGCGCAGCCCATCCCGTCAAGTGCCAGGGACAGCGCGGAATCCACCTTTTGGGGCTGATTGGAATCGGGTGCGAACAGACTGAAACCGAAGATCCAGCCCTTCTGCATCTTCATTGGCAGCAGATACTTCGCCGGGAAGAACACCCGGTAGGTCAGCACACCGTCTTTGTTGGTGAAGCGACAGGGCATGTCTGGCGCGAAAGTCTTGTCCGGCGGGGCCTGGTTGGCCAGCCCCAGCTGGGACTCGACCGTCTGATAGCGGAACACCTGGGCCGAAGTTCCCTTGCTGTTCGGGAAGACCGCATAATCGTAGTCGTCTTCGTCGTAGCCGGTGAACTTTCGCTGACGGGCGTTGCCGAAGGTATCGATATAAATCTGCAGACAGTCGTTCTTCCAGCGGTCGATCGGGTTCTGATATTCCACATGCACGAACGTCGGATCCCTGACGACGGTTTCCAGGAACAGTCCGAACTGGTTCCAGCCCATGCGGAAGGTCGCGGAGGTCCTGCCCTGCGGTTTGATCTTGCGGACCAGCGGCAGAGCGGGCAGCGAATTCCAGTCGAGGGTATCGACCGTGGCGTCATCGGGGACCCGTTTGACGGCAAATGTCTCGAAGGCGAAATCATAATCGTATTTCGCTCCCCTGTCGGAACAGATCTGCACGTGCTGATCAACTTTGGCAATGGCCGCGGCCGTCACCGGCGTTTTCAGCGGCAGTTTGCACGTGACCGTTCCGACCGGCGGGATCTTGACCGGCCGACCGTTGAGGGTGCCGCGGAACTCGCGCGAGACCGTGTTCCGGGCCGTGACGCCGAGCTGATCGGGGAAAACCGGGGCGGCATGAAGGACCAGCGGGGAAATCGCCGAACCGACCACCACATCTGCACGTTCGAACGCGTCGATCATCTTCTGGAGCGTGCCGGGCTTGCCGCGGAAGAACAGCGGGAACGGCGTTACCGGGAACCGCATCTTTCCCGAAGTAAAGGCGCGCGGCGAATTCATCAGGTCGATCACCGCTTCCAGCGAATCGCCGAAATCGGCCTCGAGCACCGGAGCGTCCACCCGGCCGGCGTCCACGTCCTCCTTGTGACACCAGATCGCGACCAGCGGCCGCTTCTGCGCGTCCTCGAAAACATACGCCCGTAGATACGGCGCGGGAAGGATGTCCTTCTTGTATTTCACCTCGTTGAACAGACTGCACATGGTGTTCGGGATCAGCTGCGCCGCATACGGAGTCAGCATCATGTCCATGTAGCAGTTATTGCGGGTCTGTCCGGAAGTCGCGCCGAACAAACGGTCGGAATACTTGAGGGCGACCAGCCACGCGCGGGCATACCATGCGGCGGACTTTCTCTCGGTCCAGCCGAGGTCGTAAGACAGCGTGCCGTCCCAGGTCACCGGGTTCCTGTCCCAGGACGACGAATGGGTGCGCCACTGCCGGATGTTGAACGGGCCCCAGTGCATCCCTTCCGGCCAGAAGACCGGTGTCTTGCCGTAGCCGTGTTTTTCCAGGACCTTGAATAATTCCGCGGCATCGGCATCCATGTCCGGACTTTCCGGGCTGTACCGGTAGGGATGGATGGCGATGATATCGAATCTCACCCCGAGCTTGTTACATTCTTCAAGCAGGCGGTCGGTATCGGCGATTCCCAAGCGCGGGTTCATGTTGGCAGGACACTCCTGAAAAACTTTCGCCTTCGGGTTCCCTTCGCGGACACCCTCGACAAACGCTTTCAGCAGCTGTGCGGTCATGCGCGAGGCGTCCTGGACGGTGCAGTTTTTGCCCCACCAGTCGTTCGGAATCTTGCATTTTATTTCGCCGGCCAGCGCCCACAGTTTGATATGCGGATAATGTTGGGCCATGGTCTTCGCCGCCTGCTTCAGTTTCGCCAGATACTCCGGCGTGAGCTTCCCGCCGGCGTCGAGGTGGTGATCGCGGATCAGGACCCGCGGGTCGTTGAGGTCCGTCAGCGAAAGGTACTTTTCATCCGAATCGACGATGAAGAAATTTTTGATCCGATCGCCGGACGTCCCCTGCTTCTTAAAGGTCAGCATGAAGCCGGTATAAGCATCGATTCCGTATTTTTGATAGGTGTCCCAGACCTCTTTTTTCCGGGTACAGACATGGTGCTTGGCGCCGATGCCGAGCTTCCGCCAGCGGTCGAGGATATCGTGGAACTTCCAGTTGAACGAGGGGTCGCCGAAGTCGACGCCGAAAAACTTTCTGATCTTCCGCGCGGGATCGGTCTGGTATTCGATCTTCGCATACCGGCGGAAATCATACGCCCGGGTGCCGTCGTTCAGCAGGTAATCCGCCTGCACGATAAAGAGCCCCAGTCCGGGGAGGTCGTCCAGCGGCAGTTCCAGTTCATACAGGCGGTTCGGCCCGGTCCGGAACTGCTTGCGGAGATCCAGCAGCGTCTCGCCGAAGAAGTTTTTGACCCGGACCCGGACCGTCCCCGACATTTCGGGCTTGGCGGTCATGATGCGGAGCCGGCCGTTGATCTTGTCTTTCGAGGAGAAGAAGTTGTCCGGTGCGGCGGTGATCAGTCCGCCTTCCGCGGGCGGAGCCTGATACGCGGTGGCCTTTTTGCCCTTTTCCAGCTGGACGGCATCCAGCCAGACTGTCCCGTTGGTCTTTCCCCTGGGAAAGCGGGCATGGAAACCGAGATAAGTCAGCGGAGCGCGGGGTTTTACCTCAAAATTGAATTCATACCGTTTCCAGCTTTCGGAATCGACTTTGAAACGCCATATCCGTAAGCCTTTTTTCTCCACTTTATGGAAATCCGGGATCCAAACGACGATCTCCTGTTTTTTTCCGGCCTGGCCGCGGGCGTAGAAACTCAGGGTGTAGAAGCCCGGGTCCAGCACGACTTGCAGCGGGCCGGTATTCGGGTTCGAATACGGCCAGCCGTCACCGACCCTCGTATTCATCCGGAGCGAGCGGCGGCCTTCGTAAGAGATCTGATCGTCGAGTTCAAACGGCTTCAGTCCGTCCTTGAACTGGTTCCACTCCACAGCGTCGAAGGCAATGTAAGGATCATGCCAGCCTTCCCAGCCTCGTTCGAAAGAAGGATTCCCGATCAGGTTTTTACAGCTTATATCGGGCAGAAGCATATCCTCCTGCACCTTGAAATCGACCCCGCCGCGGACATCGTCCGACGCCGTAGTCACACCGCGCCGGAGGTCCAGGAAAAACCGCCGCGGCGCATCGGGTTTTCCGGACGCGAAGAATCGCATCAGGTAATCCCGGAGGGCCGGACGATGGCAGAAGGACGCTGTGGTGTCTTCTTTCCGGAAACTTACCGTGAAGGATTTGGACGGAACGGATTCATTGAAAATCCATTTGGTTTCCGCATCCCCTTGCGAACTGTTGACCTGTTTGAAATCCTTATCCAGTTTTCTGGTCTGGCCGGAGGCGGTAAAGGTCGCGTCCTTCCAGACCGATTCGCCCATTGCCAGCGAGAAGAACCACGGCCGGAAATCCAGTCCATTGGCTTTTTTCGGCAGATCGCACCTGTAGTAAACGCAGATCCGGCCGTCTTCCAGCACTTCGAGCTCCTGCACAGCGCCCTTGAACGGCTTGATCCTGTCGTTTCCGAACCAGAGTTCCCAGATATATTTCCGGCCTTCCCGGCGGAACTTCGACAGTTCCGGCCTCCAGTTTTTGTCGCGCCAGCTCCAGTCCGCCTTGCCGTTTTCGACCAGATGGAAAAAGAGCCGGCCGGAAAAGAACACGCGGCCTTTGGAAGAAAATTCGATTTTCCCGTCCGGGCTCAGGGAAAGCACTTTGTTTCCGTATTGAATGGAGTTATCCTTCAGCACCGGTTTGAGATACGTTTCCCGCTCTTTGATCTTGCCGCGCCAAGCCTTCCCCGGCGGAATTTCCGGCAGTTTGGACGGCTGGGCGGCCGCCGTGCTCAGCACAAGGCAGGAAACCAGGCCCGCCGCCAACAATTGCTTTCTCATCATGGTCTATCCTTATTCTTCAGTTTTTTGTGTAAACAACTTTTTCCTGCCGATTGTGTTTTTCCGCCAAGCCTTCACGGGTTGAGTTTCAGATCAAGTTGCGTTTTCCGCCCGTCCCGATACGGCAGCAGCTTTATCTTCTACTATTCAGTGAGGTGCGTGGAGAAATACTTGCGCCAGACCGATTTACCCTCGCTGGTGCTGTTTACGTAGAGAGTCCGCATCTGCATCATGGCTGCATGCCCGTCGGCAAAGGAGAAACACGCGGTGCTGCTCATAGACTGCTTGACTCTCCCATGCGGGAATCCCATGAACAGATTCGGCTTGATCTCGCTGTCCGGTTTTCCCGGGAGATTGCCCATAGAGACATTGTAACGTTGCCGGTGAGTATTAAGAGCCTGTTTTTCCGAAAGCGCGATTTTGGAAGAGGGGGTCATGATCTTTTCCGGCCGGACTGCACGCGAGAGTTCTTTGGTGGCATGCTCCGGCCCGGAAATGGCGGTTATGTCGGCCCCCCAGGAAGTGGAGCCCGATGAGATCTGATAACTCGGGAACACCTGCAGTCCCGGATAGGCTTCCGGCACGCTCCGGGTGTTGGGGCAAAGCATGAGATTGACGCGCCCTTTCATCTCCTGGAGCGTGAAGTAGCGGTTAAACACGTCTTCCTTCTTCATGCTGGGAATGTAGCCGTGAGAGACCAGCCGGCCGAACCAGTATTTGCCGACTTCCGATTTGTCACCGAGTTCAACGATATTTGCGTCCGGCCAGATCCAGAAACCGGCATCCATCGTGTAAGTGAGCATGCACTGGACCATCTGCTTCTGGTTGGAAAGACAGCTCATGGTGCGTGCCTGTTCCCGCGCTGCGTTCAGCGCCGGCAGGAGCATACCGGCCAAAATCGCAATGATCGCAATCACGACCAGGAGCTCTATCAAGGTGAAATTCTTCTTTAAACTGACTGAGAACCGGTTGTTTGTTGTTTTTTTGTTCATGTGCTTTCCTTTCTTTGATTTGGTATTTGTTTTTTCACCGAAAACTGTCTGATTTATTTTTCAGAGACCGGAACGTCGGTCATTCCACCAGGAGCAGCAGATAATCATCTGCAGGGATTTTAACTTGGAAACTGCCGCTTGCGGCCTGTTTTTTCCCGGAGATGAGATCCGTCACTTTTCCTTTGAGCGGCAGGGTCGTTTCGGCTTCGGAATATGCTTCATAGTTGCCGATGAGGATCAGGCTTTTGCCTTTCCAGTCACGCCTGGTGTAAAGAAGATTTTTATTGGTCCCGGAAAAATCAAAATCCAGTGAACCTTCCATCAGCAGGTCTTCAAAGGGAGCGATCTGTTTGACCGCCAGGGCCAGGTAATAATAATCCAGCGGCGACTCGAAACTCCTGTAGCTGAAAAACTGCACACCGCCAGACCCGTTGAGAATGGCCTCCAGGAAGTGATGCGAAGTCCGCCTGGAAAGAGGCTCAGAATAATAGGCTCCGGTCCCTCCGGAAATCCAGGGAATGCAGATGGACGGATTTTTCAGCTTTTCATAGACCGTCCGGGCCCGGTGATGAACGCCGGCGGCATCGCGTCCGTAGTAACTGAACTGCGCTTCATCGGTATAAGCGGGAAACATCCTGTCGAATCCGCCGAGGTAATCGACCGGGCCTTCACTGCAGGAATAACGGAAAGACGCCGATCCTGGAGCCAGCGCATAGAACCCGATCCGGGGCGGTTTGCGTCCGGCAGCTGCGGCTCCTTTGTTTACCGCCGCTCTGAACGGCATCAGGTATTGAGACTGCGCCCAGTTGAAATACTGGACCCAGTTCATCTTCATTTTTTCCCGCAGCGCGTTGCAGCGCGGACATTTCATCGCATTGTTCATGGTATGCGGTTCCCAGGATTCCACATCAATCGACAGATAATCGCAGGGAAATTTCCGGACATATTCGGTAATTCGCGCCAGCAACGCCTGATATGCCGGTCCCCGGTAAGCCAGACAGACGGTTTTAGTACTGCCCTTGGTCTGACAGTAAAAATCCGGATCCTTTTCCCGGCTGACCACTAATGGATTCAAAACCATCCGGAACCGGTTTTTCCCGTTGGAATTCTGTTTGACGAACTGTTCGAGCTGCGGTGCATAGTCCAGACTTTCCGGGAAGATCTGAAAAACATTCAGTCCGGCGGAATGGAAAGCAGTGAGAAAATCCGGCCAGGTGGCGAGATAGCGCGTAGTGAACCACAGGGAAACTTCCAGCTGCTTCAGTTGAGGAACATCAGGCATTTTCAGAACTTCCAACGGCATTTTGACGGCTTTTTCCAGTTTGCCGTCACAATAGGAGCTGAAAACCACATAACGTTCCTTTTCCGGCAGCAGACTGGCGTCCTTGACCATGAAATACATGGGGCCGAAGGGATAAGAGTTCGCCAGTCTGGTCAGATCGGGGCCGACCGGAAGTTCGGATTTGAAATGAAACACGGTCCGGTTCCCGTTCTTTTCGCTCTTCACGAACTTGCGGATATGGGCCGGATAAAGGTTCGCAAACCGGTATTCCACTGGCAAAGGCAGATCGATGGTAAAAGTCAGGATGCCGCCCGTTTCCTTTTTCCGGTTGTCCAGGATCAGCAGATTGGGCAGCCATTTCCCTTCGGCGATATACATTTTGTCCATCTTCGGGCGGACAATGATGTTTTCATGGAAAATACTCTTCGGGGCCTGCTTGCAGATTCGATTGAAATCCGGGCTTTTCACCGTCTCCGGATCGGCCTGGATCACTGCCGCTTCATCGCAGAAAAGGTTATAGGCGCCCGGCTGCATCTGGAATACCACATACCGGACATCGGCATCCAATCTCAATTCAAACGGGTAAACATAGGTGAGACCCCGATTTTCTTCGTCTTCCGGCAGATAATAGGCATCCCGGAAATTGGAAAGATAATCTTCCAGTTTCCCCAGTTTGATCATGCTCTGCCCACGATAAAAATTCTGTCCGTCCTTGCTTCCCCAGATGGTCAGTTCCTTCGGGAAAGAAAAAGATTTCAATCTGCCGCCGTTGAGCCTGATCACGCCTTTTGCGACCGGTTTGACTGCCCCGAGATCGATCAGAATTGAAATCTGTCCGGAAAATGGATGCCAGCCCACAGCCCGACTCTGGAAATGGAGCATGCCGGAGCCTCTGTAGATCTGTCCGTCGGTCAGATCCGCCGCATCGGTTCCCCCTTTGGCCGTCAGCTTAAAATTCGGAGCAGGATGAAACTGCACTTTTTTCCCGCCCGCCAGATTCGTTCCCCGAGTGCGTTCATTCCACAATTTCAGATTTTCAGCCGATGTCTGAACGGCGATCTCTTCGGGTCTCAATTTCCGGCAGGAGAGATAGGAAAAATCTGCTGTCGCGTTTTTCGGCCCCTGGACAAAGCAGCGGATGCTTTTGGTGGTCGGCTTACTGATCACGAACAATGCATACCGCGAATCCCATCCTTTCCCGCTGGGGTGGCACAACATCGCCTGATATTCACCGTATATGCCGAATTTGACCGGAGTCTTTCCATCCGGAGACCGGAACCCGGCTTCCACTTTCAATACGTCGCCGGCTTTGACCGGAATGGCGGACGTATAGATATCAGTGTCGGCTGCCGTGCTGGTGATCCGCAACGCTTTTTTGAAATATCTGGCTTGCGACGGTATGAGCTCCGCCCTGCCGAACGGTTTGAAACTTGAATGGGTGTTCTGTACCCATGGCTCCGGCAGGGGCCGTTTTCCCGCTGCTCCATCGAAACAGAAAATCTTTTCGGCAAATTCCGATTTGTCCGTCTGGTCTGCGGCAACCGCGGAAAATACGGAAACGGACACCGCCGCAAATGCAGCCAGCCTTTTGAACAGTTTTACTGTCATTCCACAGATATCAGGAGTTGTCATTTTTTGTGGCCCTTCGGTTTGACTTGGTATTTTTATTATTGCTCTGTTCCAATTTTTCAAATGCTGCTTTATCCGACAGCGAAACATTGCCTTCGACCATACCATTGTCCAGATCGTTGAACTGCGTCCTGGCAGACAAGTCACGGAACATCTGCCTCATGTCGATAATACCGCCGATCATGAACCAGATCATGGAGATCATTGATTCGACGCAAGCCACGATGACCGACAGAATAAACAGCCGCCATCCCCACCAGCTGGTCGGCCAGCGGTTAAAGGAATTCCATACAATAGTCCCTACATAGAACAGGCCGAACGAAATGCCGAAACTCCAGATGAACGTGCCCCAGGCAATGCATTTGTCCCCGAAGGTATATTCCGGTGTGATGCCGATAATCTTCTTGAATATGTTGCGGAACGTCAGTTTTTCAAAACGCTTCTCTTCTCCTTTATCGGCATATTCCCCGCGGTGCAGCATCCGTTCCAAATTGAACGGATTCCGGCAGGTCAGGAATGATACCAGACAATACATCATGATGCTCAGGATCATGGCAATGAACATGATCTCGGTCGAATTGACCGGGAATTTGACCGGGTTCATCCGCCATAATATCCACGGTTCGAAGGGACCGCTCAAGGTTTCCAGCAGTCTGGACAATCCGGGAATCAGTCCCATCCGGTCGAGGAACGGATATACATGGTCCGGCCAGTTCCGCTGCACCAGCATTCCACCTCCGGATATGAGTCCCCCTGTCAGGATGGAAGCATAAGCCCCTGCTGTGGTCCCGAACCGGGAATAGAGGCCGCCCAGCACCACTGCGCCGGCGCCGCCGCCCCAGATTGCCCCCACTACCGTGAAATACAGGTTGATGTAATCCAGCTGCGTCATGTAGAGCGAACCGAAGAAAAAGAACACGCAGACCAGCACGCATAGCAGTTTGACAACCCGGATATGCGTCTGCGGCGTCATCGGCGTTTTCCGCAGCGGCACGATGATGTCCTGCACGATCGTCATGGCCGAACTGAAAATCCGGCTGTCGTCGGTTGATATCATGAGGATGAGCATCAGCAGTGTGAAGATCCCGATCAGTGATCCGGGCAGGATATGACGGATGGCCACCGGCAGACGGAGCTGATTGTAGAGAGTGCGGAATTCCTGAAATTTCGCATTGCCTTCCGGTGTTTTACCAAGCTTTTCATGCACGGCTTGCAGGTAAACCGTGTCCAGATTCTGTTTTTCCGATAAAGGCTTATCCTTGCCGATATGATGATGCTGTTCAGGAATGTCCGCCGTAACTTTGATCAGATTCTGCCGGATCTGCTGGTCCGGCAGTATCTCATTGGCGATCCGGGTGCACATCTCGGTCCGGATCGTTTTGGCTTTCGGAGCATAATTCACGTGGTTCATCACCGTCAGGATCATACCCGCCAGCAGCAGATAAAACACCGGATTGAAACCGTTCCGCCAGGCACCGAGGATCCCTGCCATTTTCTGCTCATGAGCAGTACGCGC
>Ga0265298_10001817_pt1 | contig 31090 bp, 22 predicted proteins | sample AusTroGonzalo_MG_3_FD_193486 | JGI IMG/M metagenome (GOLD analysis project Ga0265298, IMG submission 193486) | Bovine rumen microbial communities from tropical cattle in Woodstock, Queensland, Australia - Gonzalo_01 | ecosystem: Host-associated > Mammals > Digestive system > Stomach > Rumen ... | reverse complement strand
ATCTGGTGGATTTCTTTTTTTCGTTTTCTGCTCATCTAATCGTTTTAAGGACGATTAGATAAAATCTAAAATTTTGCGCGATTTTCTAATCGCTCGGAGAGGCCAAAATCTAATTCCATCTAATTTTGGCGGGAAACGCTGTGTTTCTTGGCGTTCCGCGACGTCAATAAAGGCGGGAAACCGACGCCCGCCATTGAAAAAGACTGCACAAAATGATAATATTCCCTTGTGCCATCGGAAGGGAGATGATATTCATGGCCAAGTTTATCCCCAAGGGGAAACTGAGCAAGAAAGCTCAGAAGGAACTCAATCGCCAGCGGCGCGTCACCTGGGAATTCAGCCCGGTCACGAAGACCGTTGACAGCAGGAAGATTTATTCCCGCAAGAAAAAAGCTCAGAACCGCGATGATTACGGACTGAGCTTTTTTTATACCTGATTCAGGGGCTTACCAGATATCTACCGACCCGGTTTCTTCGCCCTTGATCCACCAGAGTTTATTCTGGTCAACGCGGACGAACACGGTTTCAGTACCCTTGGGCAGCTTTGCCGCGATCTCCGCATCGGAGATATTGCCACCCATCGGAGACTGGACGATGATTTCCAGTTTACTTGTGGATTTCTTCGCTGCAGCGTCAGCCTTCTTGACGGTTTTCTTGGTCTTGCGGGCAGCCTTGGCCTTTTCTACCTTGGCTTCAGCAGCCTTTACTTTTTCCTTAACGGGCTTCCTTGCAGCTTTGGGTTCGATATCCAGATCCACGCCAAATTCTTCCTTTGCTTTAGCAGCGATTTTGGGACTGACCTTCATCCGGCCATTCTCCATGTGACCGATAGCGGATGTGGCAATCCCCAGTTTCTTTGCCATCTCGGACTGAGACAGTCCTTCCTGGGTACGCAGTTCTTTGATAGTCATTTATGCCTCCGGATTACTTTGCAACCTTATCCTTCAGGGCTTTGCCGGCTTTGAAAGTAGGAACCTTGGAGGCCTTGATCTTCACAACTTCGCCTGTCCGCGGATTACGGCCTTCACGAGCAGCACGTTCTTTCACACCAAAGGTGCCAAAGCCAATCAGCTGAACGGCATCGCCCTTCGCCAGAGCATCTCCGATAGCACCAAACACGGCATTGATAGCAGTTTCAGCATCCTTCTTGGTCAGACCATTCGCGGCTACAGCATTGATCAGTTCTCCCTTATTCATAGACAACTTCCTTTCTGCCCTCTAGGGCTTGATTTATAAGGAATTATAGCATGCATATGCTGTGGAAACAAGCAATTCGGTCTTCTTGTCAGATCTTCCAGTTCACCGTTACTGCATCGGCGATCTCAATATCGTCAGACTCCATAGATTGCGCTGTCTTTCTCACTGCCGATGACCGGATAGGGATTCGCTGTATTCACAATCACATTCGCTTTGACTTTAACGCACAATTTGAAATGGCATTAGTTTTGCCGCCCATGACGCAGGATACAATTTTTATCGAACACGCTCATGCAAGGTCATTACTTCATCATAATTCATGGATTTGCTGCTTTTATCATATAGAATGATTGTAGGATCTATGTTTTTCATAATGCCTTTTCCAATCTCGAAATTGATGGGATTTGGTGTGGCTGGAAAAAGGTGAATTACAACCTCCTCACCATGATCGTTTCGAATCCGATCAAGCATTTTTCTATAGTGTTTTCTAAAACTTGTTACTTGATCCCATGACTGAAGAAAATCAAAACCAGGCTCTTCAGCATGAATAGTGTATACTGGAAAATCGTTGGAAACATAACGAGTATCAATTTTCCCGCTAACGTTTATCAAGAGATTAACATTCTTGCTTTTCCCGGTAGAATTCGGAGCTATTACGCTGTAGTCCTTTTCGCTCTCGCGCCAACGCCAATCCTCTGTATCTCGAAAACGCTGAAATGTTTGCACTGGGGTTTTATTCCCAATAGCATAACCCAGATAGCAACCATAAGGTATCAATGCCATGATAAAAGCTGCATATTGCGCATCACTTTCACGATCCGTAAAATACTTCTTTATCTTTTGATTAATCGTTGCTTTGGCAAGATTGATGTTATCGATATCACATAAATCAATGACGATTTTTTCGGAATTTGGGTAATAAGGAAATAATGCATCTGCTTCTTCCTTGAGTGTTACGGATGGCCTTTGTCCATGAATAAGACTTTTTAATTCGATTATGGTTTTCGGCAGTTGTCGATTTAGATCTGTCGCTCGTTTTATACCTTCCTCATGTTCACGCTTCATTTCCTCAAGCACGGAAACAGTATATTTTTCAACTTGCCCACGATCATCAATCAAATGATTGTGATCTGGGCAAACAAGCATCAAATTGTCAATATCTGTTGCTTTTTGACCAGACAAGAGGACATCACCTCTTGGCCCGGTTGGGGTCCAACTAATAATATGTGCTATATTTGATTCATTTATTGGATCCTGTGTAACATCGTCTATGTAAAGGAGTCGATTACATCCCCTAAATTCACAACGTCCTCCGGATCGTAACCATAAATGTTTCTTTACCTTGTCGGGTATAGGTGGCCTTTTATTCTTTTCCATAATCAATTCCTTTCTGCTCTACAATCTCACCGTTTGCTATGTTCCAAAGTCGAAACTCTTTATGACCAACGATAATAAAGCAACTTTGATCAAAATTATTATTGCGTTTTGAAATCCTTAACCAACTTCGTTTGTCAACAAATGAGGGTAACGGATTATCTTGATCATGTGTATGCCATTCACCGAGGTAGGCTTTGATATGGTTCGATTGTTCCCATATTTCATCCATCAGCTTCTGATGTCCCTCATTATTTCGGAAAAAGCGAAAACGGGACCCTATATCATGGCTAAAGGGGAATGATATATCCGTAATACAGAGACACATTCTGCGAGCATCAAACTTGCCTATTATGATTCCACCTATTTCTCTTCTAAAATCATAATTTCTTTGAATGTTTGAAAACTGTTCTCTCACTTCTTTCTCTAGGATTACTTCCCGCATAGCCTACACCTCTGCACGTTTTGGATTTCTTTAGAGATAATTGAAAATCCATGGGTTTGGAGCTCTTCAAAGTATTCGGATGTGTGGAATCCGTTTTGCTTTAGTTTTGTTGAATCTCCCAGCCAAGAAACCATTCTTGAGTTCAAGCATTTTCCTTTGAGTACCTCTATTATAAGCCTTGTAGCCAAAATCGCAGTTTGCTGACTGTCTAATACTGAATATTCAACAAAAGTTCCTGCACAACCAGATAATGATTTTGCGAAAGTTTGCCCATCCTGAACAAAGCTTCCTTGAAAATGGGTTAATTCGCCTGAGATGGTGTCCGAGTACAGACACCGAAGGCATGCGCCTTTTGATGTTATTACTATTGTATGTCCTCCTATTCCATACGGCTCGTTGAAACAAACAACAAACGGTATGTCAATTCCGTTTTCTTTTATCTTTTCATTAATCATCAGGTTAGTTGTCGGATTTCCTGTTGCAGAGACTATCAGGTCATAGCATAATAGTCGTTCAATATCAGTAAAAAAAGACTCTGCGGTTCGATCTTGAAAGTTTAAGCTATCGATTTCAGCATATGGGTATTTGCCTTCAAGATGCTTTTTCATTAAGTCTGCTTTATAACCACCACAGATCGCTGCATCAAATCCAAGTATGTGCCGATGTATATTGTCATATGCGAGAATATCATCATCAAGAATATCAAGGGTTCCGACACCGCATTGACAGAGATTTTCAGCAATAAAACCGCCAACCGAGCCACATCCGATCAGTAAAACGCTTTTGTCTGTTAGATCCGTCTCAGCCCCACTGCGCTGAAGAAGATAATGCTGGTCTATTCTATAAGTAATAACGGGATCGACTTTGCAGCATTGAGAATTGTTAAGACTTGTATGATTCGTGTTATTGCATGTAAGCAATGCTGCAGCATATTGATCGCCATAAAGCGAAGGAATCTGAACGAGAATTAATCTCTTAAGATGCTTTGGCTTTATAGATAAAAACTCTTTAAAGCGTCTGCGTTGTCCTCCAGTGATGTGTTTTAAGATAAAGTCTTTATAGCTTTTCCATGTTAGTTCTGTGTTCAAAGAAGGAAGCGCAGACTCGCGTAATCTAATTCGTGTACAGGGTATATGAAACTCTTGATCTTTTGATGCATCATGCGATACATTTCGAAAAAGAATATTTTCTGATTCTTCAACGGTAGAAGAAACAATAACCATTCGCCGATAATCAGAACAAACAGCAGTGTACTCTTTTAATTCATGTTCATCAGAAACCGGCAAATTAAGATGTATTGCATACTTGCTTTTAGATTTGCTAGCCCAATACACTTGAAATTCTCTGTACGTTTCAAAAGACTGTGTTTTTAGGTCCATTCTTAATATTTCGAGTGCGCGATCAAATGAGTCGATGACAAGCTGGTCAGGCATATCTGCGCGAACCATAATGCTGTCCTCGTCAAACAAACAAACTTTTCCATCAGATGAAACATGCGGCCTAAACCCCGAATGATCTGGCAAAATAACTGATGGGAATCGATTTGGAAAGCCAGTACTAAAATCAAACCACATACGGATTGCAGTATCGTTTTCTATTGAAACGATTCCTTCATACACATCTTCGGAGATCTGCACGAAGTTAACATTCCGTGATTCATTCAGTTTTTTAATTGCATTATTCAACATTAGGCAGACTCCGAATGACCCACATAGCTTCGATCCGTCTTGACAGGGAAATCCTCTCCAAAAATTTCCACAAGAACACTACAGGCTTCAGATCTTTTCGTCTTTTTTTCCACTTGTGCTAATTTGTCCTGCATTTTGCATATTTTGCTATAAAACTCTTCCTGTTGATTAACTGTCATTTTCTCAAATAAATCATTTCCTGGTTCAACGAATAGAGATTGTGATATACGATGATACCATTGTTCTGTTTGACTGTCATAAGAGAATACGAAAGCGGTTTTGATTTTTTCGACAAAAGAGCAGAATGCTTGGAAATCATCATAAGTCCGTTTATTTGTGATAGTGTTAATCTGATAACAAGGCGAGAACAATTCATACGCTAATGCTGTCAGAGAAATCCCAGTTGGTGCACTATTCCCAGCTTCTTCGAAATGCTTGTTTTTCCATTTCTTAATATAGCGGATAATTCTGCGAAACTGAGCCTGATCTTCTTTGTTTTCGAAATGTTTATTTACTAGCTCTATAAGCTTATGAGGATCACTGGCTTCCCAATAGCGATGCTCATCATCAGAGTTTTCTTTTCCTTTGGCAATAAATAAGTGTTTGTCTTCGTCAGCATAGCACGCAAAATCCACATGAAATGCCTGCTCACCGTTTTTTTGGTAAGTCACGGTAACACAAGATCTTCTGATTTCAACTTTTTTGGTATGACCGTCAAGTGCGTCATATACCCATTTTTTTACGTCGACAGGATCTGGATAATCAGAACGAGATAATGAAAAATCCAATCCAACATCAATGTCATAATCTCCATTTTCCGGCTTGATTCCTGTATGCATCGCGTAGCTTCCTTGATTAAAATAGGTAAAAGAAGGTGCATCATCAGTAATGTTGTCATTCAACCGCTCTAACAGAATATCTCTTTTGCTACGCAGATCCTCATTTTCAAACGAAAGCTTAATTGCGTCGTGAAACTCCAAGAACTCGTTTTGAAGATTGATCATCTTTTTTCTCCTCCGTTCATATCTTTAGTTTAATGTATCTCAAACAACATCCGAGAAACTTACAAGCAGCTTTTCTTTTTAGGTTTTCAGTTCTTTCGCTATGGCGAGTAATGCTAAGAAACTGTCTTTCAGTACTGTCTTATCGACATTTGCGTTCCAACTGAGTCGTATAGAGTTTGAAATGTCATATGATGGAATTCCCATTGCGGTCAGGACATAACTTGGATCATAATTCTTTGACGTACATGCGGAACCGTTTGATACACTACAATGAACCTTACTTGCAAGCATAAGCGCTTCAGATGATACACCATGCAAACAGATGTTCAGAGTACTACTAATACAATGCGTTAAATCACCATTAATGGACCATTCTAATTCGGAATCATTAAGTAATTTCAACAAGAGATCTTGTATCTCTTTACACTTCATCTGATTAGATTGATATTCTTTTTCGGCAATCTCACATGCTTTACCGCAGCCAGCAACCAGCGCAACAGGCACTGTACCAGGTCGGATCCCATTTTCCTGTTGACCACCATACATTATATTTCTAACCGGAGGAAGCTTATATCTCTTTTTTCGCAGCACCAGAACACCTACACCTTGAGGCCCACCCATTTTATGTGCACTGAATGATAGCATGGTATACTTCATGCTTTTCAGCTCAGTTACTAGTTTCCCGCAACTTTGCGTAGCATCTATATGAAATAAGACTTCTTGTGATGATAAAGCCTCACCAATCTGATCTACAGGTTGAATGATCCCTGTTTCATTGTTAACATGCATAACACTAACAAGTGCTGTTTGAGGTGTGACTTTTTCCAGGACATCACTTGTAGCAATTACTCCATTCTTATGTGGAACAATGAAATCAGCTGAAAAACCTCTTTTTTCCATAGCCTTAACTGATTCCAACACTGCTTTGTGTTCAATTGCTGTAGTTACAAAGTGGGTTTTTCCAGATTCACGGGCATAGTGTTCCAATCCTTGGATAGCAATGTTGTTGCTTTCAGTTGACCCACTAGTGAAGAAAACTTCGCCAGACATCACGCCAAGAAGTGAAGCAACTTGTTTGCGGGCGTTCTCTACAATTGAACGAGTGTCATCACCATAGCTATGGGTTCTGCTATCAGAATTACCATAATGATTCTTATAGACATCGATCATGACATCAAGTACTCGAGAATCAACTGGTGCTGACGCGTTATAGTCAAGGTATATACTCATTTTACTTCACCGCCAATTCAAGCAGGTCGTCAATGCTTTTTATAAAACCGGTTCCGCACAGATGGGCTATTCCTCGTTCGAGATTAAGGCGAAAATACTTTGAAAGAGTGTCTTCATCAACCGGCAGACCAACACGTAGACACCAAGCTTTCATCAATGCATCGTATATCTCGTAGTAATCTCCACCAAATGTCAACCATGACATCTCTAAGTTACTGTCATTTGCAATAGTAATATCTGTTGGAACTGTTTTTTCCGCCAGTGAATATGCAAGCGCCCAGCGACATAGAATATTCCAGTTTTTTATTCCAGTTTTAGCTTTCAGTCTTGCCAATTGATCTTTTGCCTGCTGTGAAACGCGAATTTGTTTAACTATCATGATTCAAAATATCCTTTCACAATTGTCGTGCTACGGGAATCTTCATCATACCTAAGTGTAAATTCATCACCAACAGAATCCTTGATTAGTTCATAGTATCTTCTGTCAATTTCAGAATCCGTTGAAAGAATCATTGTCTGATCGCTTGCATTAGGGAAATAGTTTTTCACAACAGAAGCTCTGTGCGCTGAATCCAACCTGGATAATGGTGTGTCAATAATCACAGGAAGCTTTTTCTTGGAACAAATAGCTAATGCCCACAGGACTGATATAACCATCAGTTGCTTTTCTCCAGCAGAAAGCATGTTGGAATAAAGCTGTTTTCCTGTATGATCAAGATATGCAATTTCCAGTGTCTCTGGATTCACAGTTATACGATCAATTAAGCGTTGCTTGTTAGCTAATTTGTGATAGCAATCCGTAATGGTTGCCGCTAAAACATCACTTTTTCTGCTTTGAACTTCTATCGAATAAGCATCTAAAATACGTAAAGCCATGTGAGTATACTTGTCCATTCGAGCATTTTCATCAGTAACTGATGCCTCGCTCAAATACGAATCAACGGCACCATTAACCTCCACTGTCTTCTTATTCAGAGTGTTCCGCAAAGAGCTCAGTTCCTGATTTGCATTACTCAGGTTGACTTGGGCAGCAACTAATTCCTCTTGCTTCTTTTTTATCAACACAGTAATCCGGGAAAGTTCATCTTCGTTGATATCTAAGGAAAGATGACTCTCAATTTCCCCGAGCTTCTTTTGTAATTCTTTTTTCCGTTGAATTCTGTCAAGGGTGATCTGCTTTGCTCGTTCGAGTGTTCCATCAAGCAGACTGTTCAACTGGTATAATGCAAATTCAGAGACTTGATAAATAGGTATGGATGTTGAGGCGTCATTCTGCTGCTTTATATAGTCAACAAACCCTTTACAGGCAGCCTCACCACTCTGTTCCTTCGCCAGATAATCATGAAGCAAGTCGTCAATACGTTCAATCAATTGTTGCATCACAAGCTCGTTATGTTCATCCTCAGCTTGTAGCTTTATTTCCTGAATGAGGTCTTTTACCATCCGTAATGGAAGCTCGCCGGCAGCAAGACTAAGTAGTTCAGCTTGTATCTGCTCTAAAGAAGTGGACAATTCTGCTTTATCTCGAATAAGTGCAGCACGTTGCTCAACTACTTTTCCACCTTTGGATTCATAATTGCTTTGCAGATGATCAATTTTATCTTGAATATTGGCTGTTTTTAACAGGAGCGTTTTAATTTCCGACTCTTTATCGCTAACTGCCTTAGCCAATTCCTCTTGTTGTTGCTTTAATACTTCAATTGAATCTTTCGATATGGAAACAGCCTGTTGTCTTGATCGCTTCCTTAGAGTTTTATTAAGGTCGTTTTTTAGCACATCAAGGATATTCAGGCCAAGCATGGATCGAACTGATTCCCGAAGTTGCATATTACTTTCATCTAATGCAAGCTCTGCAATCTTCTCGCCATCAAAGAAGTAAAAACTGGATAAAGCACTGGGAACAATATTCTCAACAAACATGCTCCAGTTGTTTGTCAAAAACTCGTTATAAACCCCGTTTTCCAAGACATCAATCTTCTCTGAAACACGCTGCTTTTTAGAATCCCATTCCCGATGAACAGTATATTCAATCGGCGTTCCATCGTTCACTATAAATGTGAGTTCAATAAAAGTCTGTTGATTCCAACTGTCTCGGTTAACGAGTGAACGCAAATACTGGCCATAAGTTTTATAGCCACTTTCCTTATAAGTTGCAGAGTTACTTCCGTAAAGGCTTAACACGATAGCCTCAAGGAAAGTGGTTTTACCCCGTCCATTCATCCCACCGATAAGGACAACTGGTTTGTTTAGGGAAAAATCAAAAGAGTTATCTCCTGCATAAATACCAAAGTTATATAGTTGCAACCTCTTTATTATCATGGCGCACTCTCCTCTACAGCTTCCAGAGCTGTTTCCTCATCTGCCGGGAGAACATCAAAGAACTTTTCTCTGTACTGACCTCCCAGTTCTTTCGAGCGCGTAAGAGTATCACGATAGAAAGTAAAAGCGTCCTCTTCATTACGGTAATATGTCTTTCGAATAGCACTTTCCAAACTATCCAAAATACCTTTTCTATCATTGATGCCAGCCGCTTGATTTTCAATATCAATCAGACTATACATCATTTCAAAAGCCAGCTCTTCATCTCCAAATGTTTTTTGACAAACAGCAGCCAATGTATCCCATTCATCTTTTCCGAAGCTTTCACTATGAATCCAGTCTGGGTCATCAAAAGCCTTATTCATAACTCGTTCATAGATTTTAGGCAATTCATCATCGAATTCGTGTTTATCATAAACCCATATACGACGAATTGCCCTGAGTTCTTCAAGTTGAATTAGCTGTAGATTGCAATATTCTTCAGGACCATTTTCGTTAATATCTTTTTGAATCTCTAATAACCTTTCAAGCCATTCCTCACGTACTTTTTTCTTGTAAGGGCCATGAAATAGTTTGCCATGATTTCCGGATATACTTCCGTTCATTCGACGGAAACTCCTACGTTCTCTATCTCCAGATTCTTCACCGAACTGATTACGAAACTCCAAAAGCGGGGTCATCCATACTTTTTCCTCGTCGTTGGCAATCATAGCCTCCATAGATTTATCTCGTTCAACCATAGTGCAGACCCAGCATCCAAAGCGGCTTTTTCCACATGTCGGCAAATCTTTATCGACCATTAATGGGCACTCGTTATCTGCAGTAGCTCCTCGGTAAAGAGTTAGCAAATCCGTGTTAGAATAGCCCCATGGATTTGCATACTGCATTAAAAAAACCCATACATCATCATCTGACCATGATTCAAGCGGAGAAAAAACCAACTCATTGGCCAATGTTGGATTTGGGCTTAGGAGTTCTCTAACTCGTTTTTTTTCAAGATTGGTCATTGTCCTGGCGCGGCGAGAGCTCTCTTGTTTTCTGGTGCCAAGGACAAGTATTATTTCACCATGTTCGGCTATTTTACTCTTTATGAATGTGTTGACAGGTTTGATTTTCATCCGATCCGTGCACCAACGGTATTTTTGCCTAGGGAATGGATAGCCTCTACCAATCAAATTTACCCAGAAAGAATCATTGTAATCCGGAATAAGTCTAACTGGATTAAACGGTAGTTTTTGCTCTGCCGCAGCCTTTGTCATTGCTTCCAGGGATTTGGAAACCCACTTAGAAACAACAGGCGATTCCACGAGCGTATCTGTATTCATCACATGAATTGGTTTTTTGCGTTGCCCTTCATCGAGCTTTGCAATTGCCATCCAGACCAGTTGAACTGCTGCGGTACTATCTTTGCCACCCGAATAGCCGATCATCCATGGAATCTCATCAGCGAGATAGAGGTTTTGCACAGTTGTAATTAAATCATTGATGTATTCTTTATTGATTAAGCTCATGATCTCACCTCCTTTAGGTACTCATTTTCCACTCGTTTCTCATCATTTGTTAGTGGTATTTTCATTGCTTGCTTAAGTGCGTTTGCGATCAGCATGATTGCTTTCTTGTTGGTAATAATTCTTCCATTAGGCATGATTGCTCGATGAAGCCAAACTTTCGCGCTGCGTTGCCATTTGACTTCTTCAAGTTTTGAGAGATATGTTTTCATATCATATTCAGGATTCTTCCAGAAATAAGAACCAACCCTGCCTAATGCCTGTATTACGACATTTTGCGTTGCAATATAATTCTCACGGAGATCGACTTTGGTAATTTCTCTCCGCTCAAGATCCTGCCAGGGCATCATATGCAAGGTAACTGTCGACCAGAACGCGTATAAAAAATCTGTTGCCTTGTCATCAGGATGGCTGGGACCCAAGACCAACTTATTTGCTGAGTAAAAAGTATTAAGAGTGAAAAGATTTGAAGAAAATTTACCAAGGATATCTTTCTCTTTGTCGGTATATGTATTTAGAAAGTCAATCCGGCTAATAACATCACGAGTAATCACAGCTATTTTGTCACGTGAGTCATAGAGTTCCGATATTGAGTTGGATGTTTTAATTGCGTTCTTGTTGAGATCAGTAAAGATTTGCTGACTATGAGCAAGTCCTTTATCAGCAAAGAAAACGATAGGTATGGTTTCATCACCTAAAGAAGGGTCTTCTTGAAGTGCGTCATTTATTGCAGCTTTTCGGTGTTGACCGTCATTAATGAGAAACCGAGCATCCATCGAAACTTCTAATATGCCAACATTAGGGTTTAGTTCCGATGCTGTGTATTGAAATGATCCATCAATTGATGCAGCCAGCGCCGAAAAAGCATATGTATCCCGATTATCTAATATATATTTGCTAATGACTGGGATGCGTGTTTCGTTAAGACGCCTCTGAGCACGGTATTCTGGTGGAACGTACTCCGAATCAGACGCAAATAACCTCCCTAACATCCTGAGAGGAACCATTGCGATATAATACTCGCGAGTTGCCTGAATACCTCTTGCTACTGGAAACTTATAAACAAATTCCATGCCTCACGTCCTTCCGCTCCTTAAGACCCGGCATTTCGAATATACTTAAGTAGCTGCTTAAGTATATATCAGACGTGTGGCAACGTCAAGATAATCTTTCTTCAGAATTGGCTTGAAACTCTTATTTTATAAGGCAATCAGACGATAATCATTTAAAGGATACCATTATCTTGTCGCTTAGGTTTTCTCTGCGGATCCAAGACAAAATGCCATCAGAAAGGTCATCCAGTGTAGCTGTACGTGATGATACTTTTGTGAGAAATGTAGTGATTTCCTGGTCAAGTCCTAATCGTTCGATGATAGCGTTCGAATTGTGAAGCGCATTGGATAGAGTTTTCAGATGTGGAAGATCGCTTTCATCATTCTGCCACATTGCGGCGCTTTGGATCTCCATGAGGCATTTATTTACTTGAACGGGATCAATTCTCTGGATAATACGTAGTGTACTCGTAACAGACCCAACTATCGAAGGATAGCATTTTGCCCATTCTTTTTTTATCTGTTCTTGTATGGGTTTTACTTTTCTCGTTCCTTGGGATATGGAGTCATCATCAACGGTTCCTTTTACCGCCACTATTTGGAGATCAGACAATATTTCAAGTAGTGTGGCTTGAGGCTGGTATTGGAACGAAAAAGTCTCTTGAGCATAATGAACCGCATGACAAAGCTGTGTAATTTGATGAACTAACTCATTATACTTGCTGTCATTTTTTGTTTGTTGCTCTTGGTTTTTCTTTTTGTTTTCTAATGTATGTAAGCGTTTAAGCTGCGTGATGGATTGATTCAATCGTTCATTTATAGTCAGTATCTCAGCGTTCATCATCGCTGCCCCCTTCCCAAAGAGCTTTGGCTTCATCAATAGCATTCAGGGAATCCAAATAGGGATTATTAGCATCTGCTTCAAGTGGTGAATCACCAAACTGCGAAAGGCGGAAAGCAATCTGAGAATCTGCTTTTTCGATGCCTTCATCCAGTTTTGCCAGAAGTGTAGTCAAAATCATTAACGAAGCAATGGGATCCCCAGAAAAAGCCATAAGGATTGACAATGTATCGTCAGAATCCAAAGCACTCTGGATATCTTTATAGGCTTTAACTATTTGTTTTGCTGCCTTTTTAACGGGGTCGATTGAGATGATCTGGATGTTGATGTGATTATTATTTACTTCGCTATAGAATCGGCTTACATCCGTTACCAGTTCATCTATCATATCTTCTTCTAACAATTCATCTTCTTCAAGTTGGAACGCATTTGCAATCATTTGCATAAGTGGTTTGGATTTTTCAACTTCAGCCTTTGCGACATTATCGATCCGATCAAGAATATCTTTAAGGAAGCGGTATGGAGCCTGACGTTGACTGGATGGATCAGTAGAAATCAAATCCTCTGCAGGAACAATAAGTTTGTTTACTTTGACTCTATGGAACACCTTTGATAAGCGTGGTTCGTCGAAAACTATCTTATTACCTCTATCACCCTGTGGAAGGTTAAAGTACCTCCGGACAGTCTCTCGAATGTTTTCATCTGCACCACGCTGAGATAGCAAATCGCACAACCGAATCCATTCAGGAGCGTGATTGGAGCTTTTTACGGATTTTCCTTTGAACCTGAATAAATAATCAGAAGTAAGGTTCTTTAATGTCTTCTCGCCATATTCTCCAAGAAGAATCAGGTGGTATATTTCACCAACAATTGCAGCCTCAATATAACTGGTATTTTTACTCTTATCTTCCTCTACAGCATGGACAATCTCATTCTTGATTTTTGATGTCCAAGAAGAAAGTAGATATAAGTCAAAATCCGCATCCGGATAGTTCCAGCTTAACTTTCCAAATTCTCGCCAGCGTATCATTACTTCCAGCAGATTCATGGATTCCCAAGTTGAGGGAAGGGTGAAATAACCGGTACCTTTACTCTGGCGTTCTAGAACCAGGATATTCCGGGTTCCACTCAGGGCCTTTGTAACGTCATCAGGAGAAACGCCTTCCGCCAGCCAGTTAATTGCGTCTCGCAGATAATTGTTAAGATCTCCCAATGCTTTATTAAGCACACCAATCGTGCCGCCAGTAGCGGATACATCAATACCTTTACCGTTAATCCATTCTGTCAATACATTGTTTGCAGCAGCAAGCTTATTTTGAGCTTCTGATGTGACAGAACTAACAGCAGGCTGAGGAGTTCCCTCCGATTTAGATGGTTGGATGGGATCTTTTTGTGGCTGAGAAGGTTTGGCCACAACAGCCCCAGATAAAACTGGAAATCCTAATTCTGCAATGATAGATTCTTTAATACCGGCATAATAGGTTGTCGTACCATCTGTTTCTCGATCTGGTTTTCCGTTTCCCCAAATAGTGAAGAAGCGAAGCATTCGGTCAGCTAACTCAGTATCTCTGACCTGATTGTGAATTTGAAAACTCAGCGCGGTATTAACACCAATAAGCGGGCAGAAATCGCTTGGGAAATTGGATGGATTGTTCAGAATATCATTCATAACGGGTTCAATGATATCACGGATCATATATCGAGGGGTTTGATGCCCTTTGGTGAGATTGTTTTTATACAGATACGTTATTGCAGCTTTAGAAAAAGGATAGAGGTTCAGTTGAACATGCGAGTCTATATCAATGCTATCCCATTCTTTCCCTTCTTTTACTATGTGAATGGGATATTCTGAAGGTAGCGCGCGATTTGCTAGCCATTGGTTTATTTTGGCATCAGGCAATGACATTGCGTTAAGATAACGGCCAACAAACTCATATGTTCCAACTTCATCAAACACATCACTGGGAATATAAATCAAGTTAGTTATACGGTCTTTATGATTATCACGGAAATTATTCTGAAGGTAGTTGCTAGTAGTGCCGACAATCGAAGAAAGACGGCACATCGCTGCTCCAGCATTCATACCTGTATGTTCGACAATAAGCGCATCCAGAAGCGCATCATCTACTCCGGTAAAGGAGGTGACATCTTCTATAAAAAGGGTTAGATTCTTTCCAAGCCTTTGAAGTTCACAGCGTATATCTTGGAAGATCTGCCGAAAATCACCCGGTTCAATACCTGCACACCGTTGAATAACATCGTTAACAAATTGGTTAAGGTAGCTTGCGATTTTTTTCGATTCTTCAAGGCCATCCTCATCAGCCATCAGTTTTCGAGCCATCCGTTCGGCTCGATCTGCTGCTCCATCAGCTTTGATAGCATCGTACAGGTCGGGTGTAACAAGAAAATCATCTGGTGTAAACTCAGCAATAGTATCACGATCAACAAGAGTATTCTCAGCAACTTTTGAATACATGCGTTCAATCGGTCCAGAAGGCCCCATAAGGTAAGAATGAACAACATCATTGCTTAAGAAAGCTTCAAGTCGTTTTCTAGTGACACTATTGAGTTGTATCTCATGGTTCTCGCTATTATCGTTGGCTATTTCAATGATAAAATTATGATAAATGAGATCTTTTAGCTTACCTGGTTCAACAGAAACCGCAGCTCGAACAAGACGATCATAAATCTCTTTATTTGCAATTCCCTGAACTTCTGGTTTATCCAAAAGTTGACGAATAGTTCCCTTCAGAGTATTATCGCTACGCCGAATAAACAGTACAACTTCATTTTCAGGCTTATCATTAGAAAAGCGTGCTTCAAACCAGCGAATCAGATGTGATTTCCCAGTGCCACTTTGTCCATAGACAGTGATAAACTGATGACGATTCTCGGGATTAAGTATACACTGGGTATATATTTCTTCCTCTGTATAAAACTTGGCATGTGATGGCTGCAACTCAAACTTGTTGAGCAAATTAAGCCGCTTCACAGGCACATGTGTGGCTAAAAAATCGCCTTGTGAAGCCGTTATAGAGTCTGGTTTAATTACTGATGCGATACGGCTCCTAGCAATACTTAAATCCATTCAATCTTGCCCTCCTTTGGGATTAAAGGATAGTAACATTTGTGACGGTGCCATTGATGGTATGCGCTTTCAATGGGTGTAAGTTCCAAATATCACTGGAATCTAGAATATGCTCAAGTTTAATGATTCTGCTATCATGTAGTGTCCTCAGTGCATTGGATAGACCATAGTTGATTTGATGATTTGAAGTATCATTCCCAATAATAATTTGAGCATACGGAGTGATCAATTCAATGAATTTGCTGAAGCTAAACATTGTCCCCTTGGAAGGCTTTAGAAAATGTAGAATGTCGCTAATGAAAACGTTAGCATTGGGGATAAAGAACATGTCTTGTAGATAGCCAAATCCAAGGAAAGTGACCCAAAATCGCCAGGCACGCATCGCCATGGCATCAACTGGTAAGCCTGTTAATTCTGTCATCTGCGGACCAAGGTTTGCAAGACTCTGATCTCCTGACAAAACAGCTGCACCAAGGTTAAAGTATGCTTGTGTCACTTTATAGAATTGACCATTTGGGAACTCTTGTAGTTTAGTATTGATATACTGGCGCATTGCATCGATGTTGGCAATGTGCTCTCGATCAACTGCTAAAGAGAGCATTTGGTCTGAATTAACGATTAGCCCCAATTCTTCTGCGGCGGCACGATAATCCGGAAAATAGACTTGGCTTTCACCTGAAAGAGCTGCAGGTTCCATTCTTTCTCGAACTTCAGAAACTGCCCGAGCTTCTTTTTCTACGATTTTACACAGGGTATAGACGCGTTCGGGCGTAGCAGGTGTGACCATCTTATCCTTAAACATTTTTTCCTCCTTAGATGGATTTGAGCGCTTCTGCTTGGATGTAACGTCCATCCAAGAGATCAGAAAAGGATTTATTGATCCAATCGAAATAAGTGTTTTCGTAGATGATGTGTATCATTCGAATCCAAGGATAGGATTGCAGTTCATTGGTCATCGCAACTAATTGTTTATATATTTCACGATCAGAGCCTTGATAGAGAACCGCTACGAGGCCAGAAATATAGAACCAGCTTTTTTGCTTAATCAGCTCATAAAGTACAGTTGGATCAAGTACAAGTAAACTACAGTCAGAGTCATTCGCGAAGAGACGTGCATCTTCCCACGATTGCGGAACCACCAAATTACTAATTCGACGCCGTGTAAGCTCCCTAATAGTATCTGCCAACTGCTCGGGCTTTATGCGCACAATCAAGTGAATAGCGTCCCCGAACATGGCTAGTTGATCAGGACTTAGCTCCTTCTTTGGAGTTTCGACTGGAGATTTAAGAATGAATTTGGCAGAATCACCGATGTTTGGAGTTCTATGAGTAGCACAACCAGCGCAGTACTCGAAAACCTTATCATAGGTCTCGAAAAACATTTCTGACCAGCATTCTTTTCCACATTTACGAATAGATTTTTTCATCAACTCATATGCGGCGATATAATAATCCCATTCTTTTAAGCGAATAGCCTCAATCGCAGATTGCAAATTACTATCACAATTTCTCAGTGCATCATCCAATACTTCAACAACAAAGGTATACCCGGTAGCCTGTGTGACTACTTCAGCAATGCGGATTTTTTTGTATCGACGAAGCAGGAGAAGAACGTAAACATTCCATCTAATATCAGCTTCTGACGCTGGACTATCATCAAATAAATCTTCTACCGAATAACTGGGTTTGATCGTCGTATCGATCATTACGAGATTCCCAATTCGCGTCGAGAGATCATTATTATATAAACTATCCCATCGTTTGATAATCTTATCAACGGTCATGACTTTTTTACTTATGCGTTGGAACGATACTTGAATATCATCGTCAATCATACACATGATACTAAGGCAAGGCAATTGATCTCGTCCCCCGCGTCCCAACTCTTGATAGTACGCATTAGGATTCTGGGGGATATATGCATGAAGTACCGTGCGGATATCTCCTTTATCAACACCAACTCCAAAGGCAGATGTAGCAACCATTACATCAAACTCATCATTAACCCAGGAACGAATTAGTTCCTGCCTTTTATCATTTGGAGTTAGGCCAGTGAAGGTGTTCACATTATTAATGCCATTGTTTTGAAGTAGATTTTTTATATATTCTGCATCGTCAGGTCGAGCTACATATACAACCATAGGATGTGGACACTTACGTACCAACTCAATGATCCGTTTGCTTTTTTCATGTTTTGACTTACACTTAACTAACATATACCTTGGCTCATGTCGCAAGGCATCACATCGAATTTCAATCCAGTTATCCCCTTCAGAAAAGAAGTCTTTGAGAATGTCACGACATCGACGTTCAAATGTTGCGGAGAGCAAAATAGTCCTGATCTGGGGATTTCGAAGCATCAGCTTCTTTCGCCATGATTCCAAGCACTGATAATCGATACGAAAATCGGCACCCCAATCAACAACGATATGTGCTTCATCAATGATTATATTTTTAAGGAATCGAGATGCATTCGCATTTTCAACAGCTGCAGCGAAGTTGTTATTTAATATCAGAGCTTCTGGTGAGATGAAAAGCATACGCGCTTTTTTCTTCTTAATTGCATCAAGAATAGGTGCAGCTTCAACGCCACTACTATAATAGAATATTTCTTCTTCTGGATTGCCGGTTTTAATTATCTTTTTTGCCACTCGAACCTGATCAATCGCTAAAGAAACAGTGGGGACAATAATTATAGTCAATCCTTCTTTTTGATATGAGACTGCTTGTGTAATTAAGCTTTTACCACCACCGGTTGGCATAGAAATGAGTGTGGTATAACCATCCGGCGTGTTCAATGCCCCGTAGAGAGCTATTTTTTGAGCAATCGACCTAAACTGAGAAAAACCAGTCGTTTGAAAAATCATCGGATCTGTTTGTAGGTTGACGAGCGGGCTGCTATTATGTGCAACATTACTATCATTCTCGGATAAGAAAGCGGTCTGTGTAAAATAAGAATCAAGATACTCTGGAAATTGATAAGCGGCTTTAGTAACCCTCGTTTCTGGATCAATCCATAAGCCATAAAGATCGTATGATTCCGAGATGGTATCAGTTGGTAAAAGGATTTCAGTCTGGAAAGTCAATAAATAATTTCTCAGAGCCACCAAAAAGTCGCCTTTATATTTCTTGTCTTGCTGATAAAGTGTAAATGCTGTTATCAAGCGCTTTGCACAATTCAACAAAAACTGCTCGTGCGCAGAGTCGGCAGACAAGTCGGGTTTCTCGACGTTGGCACCTTGAAGCACCGACGTAATCCATTGTTCAATCTGTTGTTTCTTCATAGCGCGGTTTCTCCATCCAAACGAAGGCGGCAGATTCAAGTACAACTTTTGAGGTCTTGATAGCATCAAGAATTAGCTGTTGCTCACGTTGTAATTTGTTAAGATCAATTGGTTCTGTTTTGTAATACTGACCTTTGGCAGTATTAGCGGATAAAATACGTTGCATTTCTTCACGTGCACCACGTAAATTCGAACGACGGCTAAACTGCTCATTTGCTTTCTTTTGTGCTTCTTTCCGAGCATCAATAACAAGTTCTCTCCATTTTTCACCTGAGTACTCTTGCTTAAACCAAGCTTGATTAGACTGTGCAGATATATGACCCTTAAGAATTGCTGATCTTGAGCCTCGTTTGCCAAGATGTGTATAATTCTTTCCTTTAATTCCACGAGTTGTAATCTGGAGGTATTCACGAATGATTTCTGCATCATTAACATCATCCGGATTATCGAAGCTTATTACAGTAACTACTTGTTCTGTCATCATATAGTTGCGATAAGGGCTCATTGCATAAATCGAAACACCATGTTCAAATAGATAAGCTTCGTTTGGTACAAGTGCCCAGGTGAAAACCAACCCTTTCCACGTAATCCCTGCAGGTGCATAAACAGCACAAGCTCGTCCTTTACATGATTGGATAGCATTCGCTGTGATACATTCAAAAATAGCATCGCCAGGTGCAAAGAAATGGAGATAGTCATTTTCTATTGCTTGTTTCCGGATAAAAGTACCACTAAGGGATTGCTCTCGCCCACGAATTCCACTTTTTTCTCGACGTGATGCTGCCACTTGAGACATAAACTGGTTTTGAGCTGAACCAATATAGTCAACCCATTTGGGTGGAATTAAGAGAGAGTTAATTGCAGATTTCGAAGAGAAAGATGTCGCATCATAGGTAATAATACCATTATCAGCTCGGTAACCATGGAATCCAGCAAGAGAAGCCCATTCCGTCATAGCATTCGCAAAAAGATCATTTTCATTCTTTGCATAATACTCTATAAGCCTACGCAACTCAGCATACATTGGTTTAAAAACGAATCCAGCAGCGTCATAGTTTTGTTCTTTCCTTATTTCGTCACGCATTTTTTCTGCACGTTCAATAATTGTTGGGATCCGTTCAGACAGCCCATAACGGAAGTCATCACGTACCGCTGAAAAGATTTCATGATTAATATCTTTCATGATGATTTCCATACCACTGAGAGACTGCTCGAAAATACGTAATCCTTTTCTGAAAAAGTCGAACAAAGCATCTTCAAAAGTATTTTCTGCATAGACAACAACAGAAGTGACGGTAGATCTTTCGGGATCTCTTTCCAAGCGGTCCAAACGGCCAATCCGCTGTTCAATCAAACTTGCATCCCAAGGCAAGTCAATATGTACTATATAATCGGCGCACTGGAAATTTCGGCCCTCACCACCAGTATAGTCGCATAACATAATACGACAACCAGCCTCGTTTTGAAACCGATATGCATTGGCTTCCAGATCTATCAGATCCATATCGCTGCCAAAAAAGCTGATTTCATTTTCTTTAAAGGTGTTGCTTAGGGCAGTCCGATAGGCTTTAAATGTTTCCAAATTGTTTGTAAACAGTACAACTTTTTGATCGTATAGCTCATCATATAGAAGATTCAAAACAGAGCAGATACGAGAACAGTGTTCATGTTCATATCTATCCGGATCATCAAGTATTTCAACGATATGTTGAACAATATACTCTTCTGATTTGATCCAGTTTCGCGTGTTATATACTAAATCGTCATTTTGGATAATCCCTTGTTTTATGAATTCCTTTACTTTGGCGCTAAAAGCCCAAGGTGAACTGAAAAAAGCATTCAGCAAAGGTTGTACAGTTTTCTCAACATCAAGACTGGATTCGCCATGGGTGATCCAATCAACCAAACAATCATAACAAAGTGCCTCGTAAGTGTTGAAATCTTTGTTGAGTTGATAAGGCAAAGGTTTAAGCTGACGAACTGGAAGAAGTCGCGTTCCGTTATCGTCATTTTCTAAAATCCGGCGACGATTACGGATAATATTGTTTTCTATTTGATAATTTCCGCAAATGTAGGAAATGATGACCTTAATCTGATATATGCTGCAATCCTTGGTATCAAAGTCTAATTGATTCAGCATTTCAGTTAATTTTATATCGTTCAAGTCTTTATTAATACTATCCAGCTCATCTGTTATTTCTTCAAACAGATCATTTATGTCTTCAGAGTCATGTGGTTCACTGCCATCATCGAGTATATGCTCATATTCTTCGACCATGTCATTGAGGTCGTCCAACACTAAGGCTGTTTTTTGAATAATACGACTCTGTTTTTCAATCAGTGTTCCAAATTGTTCAGGCGTATACTGGTCGTATTTTTGTGGCTGTAAAAGGCGCAGAAGTGCTAGGTACTCTTCTTTTCTCTGTTGAACGGGAGTTGCGCTCAATAAAAGGATATTTGAAGCGTAGCTACTTATTTTTCGAAGTTTTTCGTAAATTGCAGAATCCTGTAAATACCTATGAACTTCATCGATAATTACAAAATGCCATGGAATGAGGTAATCTTCCATGGTTATTTCTGAGATGGATTTTACTGTAATAGAGTTGCGATTAGCATCGGGTTTCTCATCTATTCCGAATTTTATAAGGAGTTCCTTTTTCCATTGCTCCTTAAGCTGATCTGGTACAAGAATCAAGGATTTAATATTTGATCGTTGAAGCATAAAGAGCTTCAAGATGGATATGGCCTCCACAGTTTTTCCCATGCCGACTTCGTCCGCAAGCATATATCGGCAAGGAGAATCCTGTAAACAACGCATAATGGAATTCACCTGATGCGGCAAAAGATAAATCTTGGCTCCAGCGAGTTCCTTGAAGCCATAGATTGAATTCTCAAGTATGTTGATATTCTTAGAAACAACCGAATGTCCAAAATACCAGCAAGGATTTTGAAATTCATAACGAAGCAACTGATAAGCCGGATCAATTCGTCCATTTGTCAGCGATGCGATAATATCAATCTCAGAAGCTTTTTGCGTGTTTTTTGTGCGATCATCCTGGATAAAGTATTCATAAAATCCTGATTCATTCTGTTGAGATGTGAGCACTTTGCAAGTTTGTCCCTGGTAAACAACTGAAGAACCAACGAAGAGCGAACAGTGAATTAAATTGCTTGTTAGATACTCTTCAACTCCATGTGGTAAGTTCTCAAACATCATCACAAGGTTAAATGGATCATGTATCATAACCTTAGCTTTACGAGTATCTTCATTAATGCTTACAATCTGTCCGCATACAAATACCCGGGGTTCGCGTTCATTTTCTGAATCTGCTGGGCAGCGAACATACATTCCGGTTTGAAGGGGGTGTTTTGCCACGTTGTTTAAGCCTCCTTAAATGACTCGAGAGAATAACTGGCAGCGCAAAGCTCCCTGTTAGTGCAATACTGACACCAAATGTCAGGTTCTTTTAAGTAAGTTGAGCCGGTTAATTGCTCATCGGAAAGCTTTTCCGACACTGTATCAGCTGATACTGGAGAAAACTTATCTGCGAGGACGTTATTTCTATGAGTCTTTGGATCAGATAGTGATTGATGAATAAACAACTCTCGAATTTGCATATATCGGCATTGATCCGGTGTGAGTTTGGGTAAAGTCTTGTTTTTGCCGTTGGTCAAGCGGTTGCGAACAGTATTAATCATATCCATACGATTCACATTTTGGACGAATGGGAAATACCGTTTTATTTCATCAAAAGCATCATTAAGTTTGCTTAGTAAAATCACTTCACTTATTGGCATGCCTTCAAGTTCGACTTTTATTCTGTTTTCTAACCAAACTTCCAGATATTTCCCTAACAAAAACGGATCTTTATAAACAGTATCACCTTCAAGAAGTGACTCATTAAGAAAACGATAGCGACAAATACGATAACGATAGTAATCAAACTCTGTAAAAGAACCATCAAATGTATTTCCTACTCGGATATGTGAAGCGTCAGGAACATCTTCTCCTTTTCGGTGGGCTTTGTATGGGATGATTTTAAAGCCAAGAATTTTTAGTAAAGAATAAAGGGTTTGCTCTTTATCGCCATCACGCCTTACGTAGCTAAGTTTATAGCCAGAACGATTAAATTCCAAACCATAAAGCAAAGCGTACCTCTTGAAATTCTTATATTCTTTCCGGCTTTTTACATAAACTTGATATTTCCAATCGACAGGTTCCTGTGCCACTTCAAAGAAATCTGCATCAAGTGGCCATGTGAACTCACTACGCTTAACGGCGTTGATGTCTTCGTCTGTAAGACATGCAAAATGATATGTAGCTGCATCTGGATGGCTCTGACTCCGTAAAATATCACCATCAATCTGTTCAAAGTCTCGAACGATCCAGTTTGCTCCTCTTCCAGGCTTTGTTTCTTGTACTAGGTATATATTCATCGTAGCTTTGAGACACTCAAATGACGCAGAGGCATCTATTGATTCAACCTCCTCTAGTCGTTCAAGCACACGACGAAGTATATCTGCATATTCTTCACCAAGTTTGTCTGCATCGACAGATTGATCTTGAATGTAAGCACGAAGCTTTTTGTAAAACTCACGGAAATTATGTGCAGTTTCTTCGAAATCTTCATAGAAATAAGTTGCCAACTCATCAAGATCAGTTAATGCTTGCTTAATTTGGTCAAGCTCTTTTATATCAGCTGCATAATAAGAAATGTGATTGACATGTTGTGCATCCTCAGTATCTGTCAAAGTCTTTCTAGAGCGTTGGACCTTTTTTATTCGAGAAAGCATTTCTTTTATATCAGTGCAGCCCTCGAACAAAGCCGATACTTTATCATAAATTGAAGTTAACTCCCCCAGCGACGATTCCGGAAGAATTCCGGAGCCAAAGCATTCACGGATGTCATTTAGATCGCGAATGAAAACTTTATTCAATTGAGAATCCCACATGTTGGCAATGGCAATGAAGAAATGTCCTAGAGGATAATTCAGGAATTGTCGTTCCCCAAATTGTTCTGGGAAATACATTTTTAAGATGTCATTAACAGAACTATCAGCTGAATAAATCTGTTCCCGCATTGCATAGAGCGGATTCTGTGTGTCAGACTTCGCTGCTTGCGCATAGAGTGTAGCAACATAACTTGCAAATTCGGTAACATTATCAAACTCGAGGATCTCTGTATCGTCTTGTCGCTGTACTGTCTGCATTTGACCATTAATCATTTTTCCAAGTGAATCTGCCAGCAGATTGCTTCGATAGCTCTTTTTATATTCGAGATTTGGTATAAACTCTGGTGTGCCAAATGAATGTATTGGTGAATCAAAGGCTGTATATATATCAATCCAGGTTTGATAAATGGCTGAGTATTGAGCCTGATAATTAAATAGCAGAATTACTTTCTTGTGTTGACTAAGCTGCTCAATACCACGCAGCATGATGGGAGTAAACTGATGGATACCGTGAATCACCAAATGATCTTTTTTGATTGCGTCAACATTACAGTTCTCATTGGCGTGAAGCATTGCTGAATCTAAAGCGGCATCTACATCATTTTCAGATAGATCATCTCCAATAGAAAAATCGCGTAGACTACTGGAAGAAAGAATCAATTGATAAACCTTGACGATTAGTTTTTGCTCAGGAGTGAGTTTGTCTATAAGGATTTCCTTCGGGTTTACATTTAGTTCGAACAAAACTCGAATGCTTCTAAATACTTCTTCGCGATTAAAAACAAATGCGCCAAGCAGGTTTTGTTGCATTTGAGGCTCAAGTGTTTGATCAATACCATGTGTCATAATCTGGTCGAGAATAGCATGCTGACGGACCATAGCATTGGTACTTTCCCACTTGGGGTATATGGCTTCAAGCAAGTTTTGAACTGTTGTTACTCTTCCTTGCAGAAAATCACCATTATATATTGCTTTTAAGCCATTAACTAGAGTTTGAGAAGCACAGAAATATGGGCAGGATTTTATTTCTTCCCAGTATGGTTCACTTGGAAGATTATACGGATCACTGTACGTATAAATAGTAATTGACATTGCTTAAGCCTCCAGTAATGTGCTCCAGCTTACCCTTGGCTGGCTATCAAGGTTTTTAATCCATACGCAACTATGAATAGCACGGGTTAACGCAACGTAAAGAATCCGGGATTCTTCAGCAATTTGCTCGTCGATCTCCTCTGTAAAGTCATAGTTTGAGTTTGTCTCTCGTATTTTATTCTCAAACAAAACGGTATAGGAAAGATTAGAATTCATATAATTGGCATCAATCTTTATCTTTCTCGGGTTATCAATTTCTTCGTCTGTGTAAGGCAAAATAACTGTACCATATTCCAATCCCTTAGACTTATGCACAGTAGTACAGATCATACGAATGCCACTATCATCAACATCGTCATTTCTCGACAACTGTTCTTGTCCAGTGATTATATTAATGCGTAAATATTCAAGGACTTGACTGAGTGTTAAGGAATCTACTCTTGCATAAGTGATTATTCGTTCTAACAAATAATCGTAATTGACCATATAGTGATGCTGTTCTCGGTATGACTTACTATGGTTCCTCCAAGGCTGTAATGCATCATAGATTTGCTTCAAGACAGAGAGGACTGGCTCAGTGTATGCCATAGACTTTACTTGTCTCCAGCTCATTCCCATGCGCAGTTCAAAATAATCATCAAGAATCCGGTTCAGATCACATAAGATTTCGTCGGAGTTACGGCCATGGTAAAGGTGGTAGTCAAGACGGAGGTTAGTATAGTTGGATTCTATAAATGATACCAAGTTCAAAGGGTTAGAACTGTTTATAAGTGCATTTAGTAATTTGTATAGGTCAACTGTTGATGGAAGCTGGAAGAGATCGCCTCCAGTTTTTGTGTCGATATGCAGCCCTTTCTTTTGTGCAGCCTCAACCAATTTATCAACCTGCCAGTTGCTACGTACTAGGATAGCTATGGTCCGATCATTCTCACTCAGTTTTTTTCCATCCAATTCGCTTTTATCCATAAGCTCGGTCAGAATTTTCTTCTGAGAAGCTAAAACGTTGACAAAAGTATCAAAGAACACTTCTTCATCTTTAGCATGACATGGAATAGCATTTAATAAATGTTCATCACTGATACCAGTGTTAATTCTGCTTTTTAAACGATCAAACTGGACAGAATATGGGAGATAATGCTGAGCTCCCATAGAGGCAAATATTGCATCATAAAGGTCTAGAAGCCTTCCATCGGTACGATAGTTAATATTGAGATGGCAATGCTCCCAATCATACAGGCAATTACCTCTGAGTTGTTTAAAAGCACTTAGTTTTGCACCGCGGAAACGGTAAATGCTTTGTTTAAGGTCGCCAACAACAAACAAACGGCAATGAGCATCTATAGCTTTCTGAAGCATCTGGAAAACTTCAATCTGAATATCATCTGTATCTTGGAATTCATCGATGAATAGATAACGCAACCGAAGGTTGTGGAATTTGTTTGTTTTTTGCTCTAAAACCTGGTTTAGAAGGATTAGACTTTCCTTAAGATCAATATTGTTGACCTCATGTAGTCTTGTAAAGTATTCGTGTTCAGAAGGAATGATGACTTGAGTTATAATGTCATTAAAGTATGGGAGACTGTTTTCTATAGTAACACCCATGTCTTTACGTTCTATACAATCAAGATCAACACTTTTCGCTAACAAACGATCAGCAAGTGCGATGGCTTTCTTTTTTAGGTCATAGATTGGTACAGGAATCGTGTTGGCAAAACTTGGGTCTTCTTCTTCCTTTTGAGCCAAAAACTCACTTAACCTGACATCATATATTTGACCACGGAGATATTCGTTTGAAGTGATTTTAAACCGAGTTCCAAGACCGGTATATAGTGATTCTCCACGCAGAAGATTTAGAGCGAAGCTGTGAATTGTTGAAATATAAGCACGATCTGTATCCTCGAGGAATTTTAAGTATTTGGGGTCACCAGTTAGAATGAAATAGTTTGTAAACATCTGTTTGAGGCGAACCTTCATGTTCATTGCGGCATCATTTGTGAAAGTTACCATGCCGATTTCTTCAGCAATGTTTGTAACGGCATGATCGCTTTTATTGCACAAAAATGCAACACGAGAAACCATCGAATAGGTTTTCCCAGTGCCGGCACCAGCTTCGACTAAAACATTATGGTCAGCATTTGCATGTTCAACCTGGTACTGTTCAAAGTTAAAGCCGGTTTTATCTGAAAGTGCCTTAAGAGTATCTTCTTGTGTTCCATGAAGATTTCCTTCAATTATCGTTAAAGACTCGGGACAAATAGAGGAAAGATCAGAACAAAGCTCAACTTCTATGTTAAATGTCATTGCGGATTTTGTGCCTTGCTTGATTCCTTTATCAAATCCTACCAATAGGTTGTTTCCCCTTGGTTGAATATTGCGGGAGCTAAAACCTTGGTTAATTGTATTAATCAAAGATTGGTAACTGCCAATATCAGCAACAAAAACGATCTGTTTTGTACCAGAAAAATAGGCATTTACAATCTTCTGTATTGCGTCATCTTCAATAGGCTGGGGGTAAACTGAAAGGACTGAGTAATTATGAATTGATGAATTATCGCCAGCTTCTCTTATAGGCATGTAATGAGGTTCCCAGTCTTGACGGATTTTTACAACCAAATCCTCAGACAAATCCGAATGAGGACAATTCTTAGCTGTATCATAAGCAGATTGGATTTTTTTCAGCAGTTTGTCCGCTGCTTCAAGGTCTTCTTGAAATATTGTCAACTGCTCTTCTGAGACAATATCTAAACGTTTTGACAAGTACTCTTCTTTAGAAATAAATGGGTAACAGACCATGTCAAACACCAATGGACTGAGATTGTATTTTTCCTTTATCTTATTCAGCAAAGCAAAACGATAGGCCCGCGCTTGTTTTTTTGGTGAACGTTGTGGCGTGGAGTATCCTTCAACAACGATTTCATCAACTCCATTGACAGTAATGAACTCACTACGCCATCCCTTCACTTCAATAATCAATATCCCCGAATTACCCAGAAGAACACAAGCATCAAACTCACGGCCATTTATTTCTCTGTTGTTATATACAACATCATGGCTTGGCAAATATTCTTTGAGTTTATCCCAAAGCATAGCTTCTCCATGATATGATGGTCTTTGGTCAATCATTGTTGCCACTTGGCTTCACCCTCCGTCTGAGTCCGTTTCTTCGATAGAGTCTGGGCTTCCGCTTTAGGAAGAATCTCCAAATGCTTACATTAACGTACACAATTCCATTAAATATATTACCACAAAATGCCTTGATTTCCAAGATTTAACGTGTCTGAGTCTTATCGCTTATGTCATAGTTTGTTTATGTGAAATTAACGCTTGGGTAGACAGATCAATACGCCGGTCTACGGCGTGCAGATCTGGCACCCGGGCGTTCGTATTCATCGGTATTAGCAACCAGAAATTAGAGAGACCTAAACGCAAGCGAAGAACGATTTTTATACGATGCGCCACAGATGGGGCCCCGGGGTCCCTGTCGTGGCAATGCAGCGTACAAAAAGTGGCGAACGGTGGACAGCGGAGACGGTGCGACAGACAATGCGGAATCGACAAAAGCGCTCGGGCGGATTAGCCGAGCTTCCGAAGCGAGTGGGACCCGGCCTTGCCAGACATGCGACATACAAGCCGAAGGGGCTCCGGGGCCCCACGGCGTAGATAAGGCGCACAGATGGCGTGGAGAGGGCCTCCGAGGCAGAGAGGCCCGCACGTGCCTTTTGTCCCGCACTGGCGGAGAGAGACACTGATGGCCATGCGTTAGGTCTCTTTCACATCTGCCTGCGTTATTAGATATATGAATAAGCCCAGGCGCAAACGAAGTCGCTCTATATACGACGTGCCACAGCTGGGGCCCCGGGGTCCCCGGCGTGGCAATACGGCGTACATGGAGCAACGAGCGGTGGGCTGGCGGAGACGGCGCGACAGACAATGCGGAATCGACAAAAGAGCCCGGGGGGATTAGCCGAACTTCCGAAGTGAGCGGGACCCGGCCTCGCCAGACATACAGCATACAAGCCGAAGGGGCTCCGGGGCCCCACGGCATAGATATGCTGTACAGATGGCGTGGAGAGGGGCTCCGAGGCAGAGAGGCCCACACGCGCCTTTTGTCCCGCATTGACGGAGAGAGACACCGGCACCCATGCGCGGGCTGTAAACAGCAGTATGATGTGGTGCATAATAGCAAACCGAAAAAGCCGCTCCGAAAGAGCAGCTTTTTTCAGGATTTAGATGACTTTTGATTACCGGTTTCCATCATGCATTGGAAGTGTGCTGCTTCCAATGCTTCATTGGCAGAGGTTCGGAGGATGATCTTTTTGACCAAATTATCCAATTCAGAACCTTCAGTATAATCTGCGGGAGCATAATATCTGATTCGCTGATCTCGGAACATCTTCTGGACCTTTTCCTTCCGGCCGGTTTCAGGATTATAAACGCCAATTGAATGTCCACCGTTCACATTGACGAGTTTCATGCACGGAATGTCAGTATCACTGTCCCCGATATAAACCATATTTCTGAAAGGAACTCGAATCTGTTCCGGCGGGAAATAATCGTTGACTCCCGGATCATTCACATCCAGTGTTCCTTTTTCAATCCGGAACAAAAATTGGGTTTTGTTTGTGTAATTAACAACCTGTGCCGGCCATTTGACCAGTCCGCGCTCGTTGAAGTAGAAGGAACTGGCATAGATCCGGTCAAAAGCGCCGTTCTTTGCCATTTCGGTGCCTTCGATCATTTCCTGCAGGCCAGAGGAAATGATGTAGTGTTCCACAATTACACCATTTTCTTTTCCATACTCGCGGATGCGGTCAAACCATTGCTCGACACCGGGAAACACCTTTACCTTAGATCCATATTCCATCAACGCCTTCCGGTTCAAAACCAGATTGCCTTCTGCTTCAACAACCATTTTATACATATAAGCCAGGTTGCCGTCCATCCCGTGTTCGTGAGCTAAGGTATCAGTTTCTTCCCAAAAACGCTCAACATCATAACCAACGCTCTGAATGTAGCCTTGTGCCTGCATGTTGTCAGGAGTCAAGGTTTTATCAAAATCATAGCAAATTGCTAGCACCGGCAGTGCTTCTTTTGTCTTCCGCTCGTAATCCATCTTCTTTTCCTCCTGGCTTAATCAGCTGAGCTGACGCTTCCGAGCTCCGTGTAAATCATCCCGTTCTTGCCCCGGTCAGATCTAAACAGTGAGATGTTGTCAACAACCATCGAAACACTCGGGACATGCGTTTCCGGAACCCCCTTGCTGTCATCCACATTCCGGAAAAGGGTGATGTGTGGCATGAAGGCTTTCCGGTCAAATGGAATATCCGCCTTGGCGAGTTCGTACCGCAGTCGCTTAACCAGCTGCTGCAGCGGTTCTGATTCATGAACTCCTGCCCATAAGACATTATTATTGAATAGTCCTATGTCATTTAGCACAATAGGAAACGAAGAAAACTCTACTTTTTCCATGACTTCTAGCACCTGGTCGGGATCTGGATGCTCTCCGATGAATGTTAGCGTCATATGAAGATTCTCCCGAGGGGTCAGTGATCCGCGAATTCCATGACGAGACAGGTAATCCTGTGTCTTGACCAGCGTCTTCCGGATCTCGTCATTCAGGCTGATCGCGATAAACAACCTCATAAACGATCACTCCTTCACCGTCTCATACAGGCGGACATCTTCATCGGTTGCAATATCTTTCTGATCCACGACGCACAGTACGCGGCCGATCAGATAAACCTTGGTGTCGTCGTCAAAGGTCATAATCGGATACTTGGCGTTCAGAGAATGAAGCCCATCCGCCTGGTACTCTTTGATGTACAGCTCGTTTCCAATGGCAAACGCGCCGATCTCGCCATGTTTCAGTTCCGGCGCGTCCGGAATCCGTTCGATTAGAACGAAATCTCCGTTGTGATACTCCGGTTCCATACTGTCGCCGTTGACCTTGAATACGCAGTCAGCGCGGTCAAGCCACGGCACATCGTACAGATAGAAGGGGCTGGAGCTTCCTTC
>Ga0265298_10001816_pt1 | contig 31096 bp, 57 predicted proteins | sample AusTroGonzalo_MG_3_FD_193486 | JGI IMG/M metagenome (GOLD analysis project Ga0265298, IMG submission 193486) | Bovine rumen microbial communities from tropical cattle in Woodstock, Queensland, Australia - Gonzalo_01 | ecosystem: Host-associated > Mammals > Digestive system > Stomach > Rumen ... | reverse complement strand
CTTCTTTGTCGAGATTTGCGAGAGATACGAGGAAACAACACGAACATCGAAGAGATGAAAAAAGATAATTATATTTACGCATATTACCAAAAAATAAAGGACGGAACGATCGTTGTTGGCAAGTGGATCATGCTTTTGATGGAGTATATTGTCAACGGATTGGAGAAAAAAGAGTTCTTTTATGACAAGAAAAAGGCAAATCATGCGGTTGAATGGATTGAAGAGCACGGATTTCACACTGAAGGCGATCTCGCTCCTGGTTATTTAAAATTGGAGTTGTGGCAGAAGTGTTTTATTTCATGTTTGTTCGGAATTGTTGATAAAGACGGTTTGAGACAATTTAGAGAAGTTGTTCTTGTTGTTGGGCGTAAAAATGGTAAATCACTTTTGGCTGCTGCAATTGCAAAATATGTGTGGTGGGTTGATGGTGGTTTCGGTGCAAAGGTTTACAACATCGCTCCGAAGTTAGACCAAGCGGATATTATATATAACAACATTTGGCAGATGGTTATTCTAGATCCTGAATATCAGCAGATGAAAGAAGAGCTGTCTGAGCGTGATGCACACAACAAAAAAATTAAAGACGATTCGATGTTACCTAAATTGCGTCAATCTGATTTATATATTCAAGGCACTAATTCACAGGTTAAGAAAGTTGCATTTGCTGTTAAAAGTTCCGATGGATTCAATCCGAGCTTGTGCATTTGTGACGAGGTTGCAGCTTGGAAGGGTGCTGATGGTCTAAAACAATATGAAGTATTTAAAAGTGGTATGGGAGCAAGAAGAGAACCGATTTTGTTGTCATGTACCACATCGGGATATGTTGAAGGCAGTATTTATGATGAGATCATGAAACGTGCATCCCGATTTCTGTTAGGCGAGAGCAAAGAGAAAAAGCTCTTGCCTTTTTTATACATGATTGATGATGTCGAAAAGTGGAATGACATCCAAGAGCTTCAGAAAAGTCTTCCGAATCTGGGAGTTAGTGTTTCGGTTGATTTCATGCTTGAAGAAATTGCTATCGCAGAAGGATCTCTGTCAAAGAAGGCAGAGTTCATGTGCAAGTATTGCAACATCAAGCAGAACAGTTCTCTTGCATGGCTTCCAGCTTCTGTTGTTCAGAACATGTGCGGTGATCCGTTAGACTTGGAAGATTTTAGAGGGTGTTATTGTGTTGTAGGTTTGGACTTATCACAAACAACAGACTTAACATCGGCATGCTTCTTAATTCAAAAAGAAGGACATATTTATGTGTTCTCAAAGTTTTGGCTTCCAAATGAAAAAATTGATGAAGCCATTCAAAGAGATAGTTTACCTTATAACTTATACATTCAGCGTGGACTTCTGGAGACAAGCGGTGATAATTTCATTGATTATCATGATTGCTTTAATTGGATTATCTCTGTTGTTAAAAAATATAAGTTATATGTTCAGATAATAGGTTATGACCGTTATTCAGCTCAATATCTTGTACAAGAATTAAACGGATGTGGATTAAAAACAGATGATGTATATCAGGGTGATAATCTCTGGGGAGTCCTTCAGGAAATGGAAGGATTATTCAAAGATGGAAAAGTCCACATAGGTGATAATGATTTGCTCAAAGTTCATTTATTAAATAGTGCAGTTAAAATGAGCGTTGAGCGTGGAAGAGGAAAGCTCGTTAAATTAAATGCGAGTTCACATATAGATGGTGTTGCTGCAATGGCTGATGCTTTTTGTGTTCGTCAGAAATGGTGGGGCGAAATTGGCAGAAGGCTAGAGAACAACAAGAAAAAGGAATAATGACATGTCACTATTTGATTTCTTTTTAAAAGACAGACCGAAGGTCAACAAAAAACTAAACGTAGAGCCATTTAAGATGTTGAACGGCTATGAGCCGAAGTTTACATCTTTTGGTGGAGATATCTATGAGAGCGAACTTGTAAGAGCAGCTATTAATGCTAGAGCTACCCATATCAGCAAGTTAAAGTTTGATATTCAGGGAAGTGCTCGTCCGGCATTGCAAAACAAATTAATGAAAGCTCCGAACAAGATTCAGACATGGAGTCAGTTCTTATATAGAGTTTCTACAATACTTGATGTGCATAACACGGCATTTATTGTTCCTGTTTTTGATGAGTATGGAGAGCCGAGCGGTGTGTTTTGTCCATTGCCTTCAAATGTAACTATCGTTGAGGTCGGATCAGAAAAAAAGAGACTGTTTCTTAAATATGAATTTTCATTCGGTCAAAAGGCATCCATTGAACTTGATTACTGCGGAATTTTGACAAAGTATCAGTACAAGTCGGATTTCTTTGGAGAGAATAATCAGGCTTTATTGCCGATCATGGATTTAATTCACATGCAGAATCAAGGCATTCAGGAAGCTGTTAAGAGTTCTGCAACATATAGATTTTATGCGCAAGTTTCGACGATGTTAGACGAGGACGATCTTGCAAATGAGCGCAAGAGATTTAGTGAGACAAACTTTGGCAAGGATGCGGAGGGTGGCGGACTTTTACTCTTCCCGAGCACATATCAAAACATTAATCAAGTAAAATCTGCTCCATATACAGTTGCAGCAGATGAAATGAAGCTGATTGAACAGAGTGTTTATCAGTATTTTATGGTTAATGAAGATGTTCTTCAGAATAAGGCTTATGGTGATGCATGGTCAGCATTTTATGAGGGAGCAATCGAGCCGTTTGCAATACAGTTTTCTGAAGTAATGACAAAGATGTTGTTTACATTAAGAGAACAGAGCCAGGGCAATGTGGTTATGCTGACAGCAAATCGTTTGCAATATATGACAAACGCAGACAAGTTGAATGTTTCTAGTCAGCTTGTTGATCGTGGCGTTATAAGCATCAACGATGCGAGAGAGATTTGGAATCTTCCACCTGTTGAAGATGGAGATATTCGATTTATTCGTGGTGAGTATTGGAATGTTGATGATAAAGTCGGAGACGAAAACAGTACAGAGGAGAGTGAAAAAGATGCGTGATAGAGAATACAGAGAAATGGAACTTCGTGTTGCCGAGCGCAACGAAGAAAATGAAAAGACTTATATGGTGGAAGGTTATGCATCAACTTTTGAGCCATATGTGATGTTCAGGGAAGAAGGCGTTGATTACTATGAGCGCATAGATCCTAAAGCATTTGACGATGCTGATTTGAGTGATGTTGTGTTCAGAGTAGATCACACTGGTTCGGTATATGCCAGGACATCAGCCGGAACGGTTAATCTTTGGGTTGATGAACATGGACTTGGACAGAAAACTGATTTGAGTAAAACGCAGAAGGCTAGAGAGCTTTTTGATGATATAGAAGCCGGAAATTATCCGAAGATGTCTTTTGCGTTTACTGTTGCCGAGAATGGAGATCATTACGATAAGGCAACGCATACCAGGATAATAGATCGGATAGCCAAGGTGTATGACGTCTCACCTGTTAGCTTTCCGGCGAATCCAACTACGGAATTAAGCATTTCAACTCGTGACTACTTCAACGGAGTGATTGAAGCAGAAAAAGCGGAGAGACTGGAGCGAGAGAAATTTGAGTTCCGCAAACGTAAACTTTCAATTTTAGAGAGGTAGAAAAAAATGGAAGAGTTAAAGAATCTTGAAGCTGAACAGCTCGAAGAGAGAAAGTTAGAGTTGAATGAAACAATTCAAAATCTTCCTTTTGAAGAGAGAGAAAAACTTGAGACTCTTGAGAGTGAGTTCAACGCAGTTAAAGCCGAGCTTGAAGAAAGAGCAAAGGCAGAAGCAGAAAAAGAAGAAATGAGACAGCTTGTAGCTACTGAAGCAGTTGAGACAAGAACTGTCGCAGAATTTAAAGAGGAGAAAAGAGAAATGAAGACAAATGAAGAGATCAGAGCTTCACAGGAGTATGTTGAAGCATTTGCACGTTACATAAAGAGTGAAGATGCATCAGAGTGCCGTTCACTTCTTACAACTAATGTTAGTGGTTACGTTCCTGTTCCTGTTATCGTTGATGAGATCATCAGGACAGCATGGGATGAGAGTGACATCCTGTCAAGAGTTAAAAAGACCAATATCAAGGGCAATCTTAAAGTTGCTTTTGAGCTTTCAGCAGATGGCGCATATGTGCATACAGAAGGTACATCAGCACCTACTGAAGAAGCACTTACATTTGGTATCGTTGAGATGGTTCCTGCTAACATCAAGAAGTGGATTCGCATTTCTGATGAAGCAATTGCAATGGGCGGAGAGGCTCTTATTAGGTACATCTATGAAGAGTTAATGAAGAGGATCATCGAGAAGTTAGAAGCTCTTGTTATTGCAGACATTGCCGGAGCAAAGACCGTAGCAGATGCAGATGAAGCTTCAGTAGCAAACATCACAGAAGCTCCTTCACTTGTTACAGTTGAAGATGCATACGCACAGCTTTGTGATGAAGCAAAGAATGTTGTTATCATCATGAACAGAGCAACTCGTGCAAACTTTATAGCAGCACAGGCAGCAGGTAACTTTGCATTTGATCCTTTCCGTGGATTCCCTGTTCTGTATAGTTCAGCACTTCCGGCATACAACACAGCATCAACAAACCAGGCTTACATGATCGTTGGTGATCTTAATGGTGAACAGGTTAACTATCCTAAAGGCGAAGGCATCGTAATTAAGTATGACGATGTAACAGAAGCTGAAAAGGATATGGTTAAGATCGTTGGTAGACAGTATGCAGCTCATGCATTGACAGCATGCAAGAGATTTACTGTAGTTAAGAAGCCTTCGGCTGTTACAACGTAAGCTGATGAAAATTAAGCTTTTAAGAGATTCAAGAATATTGCACAAGGTCGGAGAGGTTGTTGAAGCTTCTCCGGCTGAATGTGCTTTCTTAATCTCAACGGGTTCGGCGGTTAAGGTTTCTGAAGCTGTCAAGAACGTAGAGACTGTAACGGCTGACGAAAAGAAAATCACAAAGAGGACAATAAAAAATAAAATATGAAATTATTGATTGCTATACCGACAAGAGATCAAATGCCATATCAATTTGTTCAATGCTTGACAGATTTGATACGGAAACTTGATGAAGATGAAGTTGACTATAAGATTGCTTTTCAGGGCGCAACGCTTGTATACATTGGAAGAGACAAACTTGCAAAGAAAGCCATTGATGAAGGATTTAGTCATGTTTTGTGGCTTGATTCTGACATGACATTTAAAGCAGACTTGCTTGATGATCTGATGTTTTGTGGAAAGCCATTTGTCACAGGATTGGCAGTTGGCAGAAGAGCACCGCATTGCTCATGTGTATTCAAAGAAGTATATCCAAAGGTTGAACGATGGACTTTTGAAGAGTTTCCGAATGCTCCGTTCAGAATATACGGATGCGGTTTTGCTTGTGTTCTGATTGAGACTAAAGTTCTTGAAAAAGTCTGGGTTACTCATGGAACATGTTTCTTCCCAACTAGAGAACTTGGAGAAGATGTTGCTTTTTGTAAGAGGGCATTGGATTTAGATGTTGAGATATGGGCAGAGCCGACCGTTCAACTTGGACATATAGGCACAGAGATATTTTATCCTGAAGATGAGATCCGATTCGGTGAACGCATTCAGAATTTCAACGAGGTAAATAAGCATGCTTAACAGAGTAAAGCTTGCATTGCTAATAACAAGCAATGATTTTGATACAGAATTAAATAATTTGATTGATGCAGCAGTTAAGGACTTGGGCATTGCCGGAGTCGAAGGATTGACAGTATCAACAAGTTCAACAGACGGAATCGTGATTCAGGCGATTATCACTTATTGTGGATATCAGTTTGAATTGATGCATGGATCGCTTGATCGTTCCAATGCATTTAAGAAGTCGTATGACGAACAGAAAGCTCAATTAAGCATGTCAACAGGTTATACCGTTTGGAGTGCAACAACATGAACATTGCTGAAAAAATAAGCCTTGTAACAAAAGCATATTCTATAGACAGTATTGGTCAGAGAGTGGAAACACGTTCTTTTAAAGAGGTGTTTGCATTGGTAGAATCTGCGAGTCAATCAGAGTTCTTCAATGGTGGTCAAAATGGTCTGCGTCCAGAATTCAAGTTCACAGTCTTAATAAATGAATACGGTGGACAGGACACAGTGATGTATAAAAGCGTTGAATATGATATTTATCGCACATACAGAAGAACAGACGGACGCATTGAATTATATGCACAAAGAGCTGTTTTGCATACATGAGGTAGATATGAAGGTCAATATCGGGAATTTGAATAAAGCAGTCAATGATATGCTTGAGACTTACTGCTCCGAGGTTGCTGAAGTTGTTGATGAAGCTCTTCCAAAAGTTGGTCAAGATGCAGTCAAGGAATTAAAGCAAACTTCTCCTAACCGCACAGGAGACTATGCAAAGGGTTGGGCAAAGAAGGTTGAAAAAGAGCGTTTAGGTTCAAGGCTGATTGTTTATAACAAAACACGATATCAATTAACACATTTACTTGAAAAAGGGCATGCAAAGGTTGGCGGTGGGTTTGTTCCTGGTAAGCCACATATTAAACCGGCTCAAGACAAGGCAGAAAAAAAAGCAATGGATTTAATCGAAGAGGGCATTAAAAGTGTTAAGTAATTTGTACACAATACTAACAGGAATAACAGGATTTTCAAAAAAAGTAGCATATCGGTGTTTCCCTGTTGGGCAAGCTCCGGCTCTTCCTTATATATGTTATGAGGTTGAGGGTTCGAGAAATGTCATCGGAGATAATGAAGTTATAAAAGAAGTGCTCGATGTGAGCATTGATTTGTATTCCAAACAAAAAGATACAACTTCAGAGGGATTAATTGAAGCTGCTTTAAAAACGGCAAAAATACCGTGGAATAAAACAGAAACATATATCGATACTGAAGATTGTTTTATGGTCACATATTCAATAACACTAATATGAGGTGATAATCATGGCAAATAAGGTAAAGTATGGCTTGAGTAATGTATATTACGCAAAAGCCACAATCGATAGCTCAACAGGTGCAGCAACTTATGCAACTCCTGTTAAAATTCCTGGAGCTGTGAATCTTTCTCTTGATCCTTCTGGTGATCTTGAGCCTTTCTATGCTGACAATATAAAGTATTATATTGTAAACAATAACAGCGGTTACGAAGGTGATCTTGAGATTGCTTTGATTCCTGATAAGTTCAGAGAGGACATACTTGGAGAAGTAAAAGATGCAAATGATATATATGCAGAAGTTACAGATGCAGCATCAGTTCCTTTTGCTTTACTCTTTCAGTTTGAAGGGGATGATAAGGGAACAAGACATGTAATGTATAACTGCACAGCAAAGCGTCCGTCAGTTTCAGGAGCAACAAAAGAAGATACAACAGAAGTTCAGACAGAGACATTAAGTCTTACATGTGGTAGCGTTTACAACGCATCACTCGGAAAGAATGTTGTTAAGAGCAGATGCCTGAACGATGGCAATTCTGCGACAACATATGCTTCATGGAATAGTTCGGTATATCAGCCGAGTGCAGCTCCTGTTGTTACAACGTAAAAAACATATAGTTCCAAATCACAAAAGGATAGGGGATAGGTCATCACGGCTTATCCCCTTTTTTGTTTTAAGAAGGGAGAAACATGTTCACAAAGTTAAACATGATAATGGCAGACGGAACGGAAAAAGAATTCGAGTTCGTCAGCAATGGAATGACGCAATACAGATACAGACAGTTAACAGGTCGAGACTTGATGAAAGATGTGACAAAGCTGATTGATGATCGTCAGCAGTTAGGCAACGAAGCAGACACGAGCGTTTCTGATAAGTTGGCGTACATCATGAATATGTCAGCAATCAAAGCAGACATGAATAAGATAAATACTGATACATTCTATGAGTGGATAGAGCAGTTCGATTCTAGCAATGCCTTACACATCATGGGAGATATCATTTCAGCATATTTTGGCACAAAGAAGAGCACTTCAGAGCCAAAAAAAGAGGACGGAGAATAGACCGAGACATGAACACGGCTCTGTATGTTCTCCGAGCCAAACAGATGGGATTATCACTTGATGAGATGGAACAACTTGAAGAAGGGTTCATCACGGATATGATAATCGAAAGTAACAATGATAACTGTGAGTATAAACAGTTAGCAGATCAGAGAGATTTTGATGCATTTTAGGTGTGAATTATGGCAGATAGAATCAGAGGTATAACAATTGAGATCGGTGGCGAGACTACCAAACTGCAAGACAGTCTGAAGAACGTCAACAAGAGTCTGAAAGATACACAGAATCAGTTGAAAGATGTTGACAAGCTGTTGAAATTAGATCCCAAAAACACAGAGCTACTTGCCCAGAAGCAAGAGTTACTCGGAAGGGCAACAGAACAGACCGCTGAAAAACTTCAAAAGTTAAGGGACGCACAGAAGGCAATGGATGATGCCGGAGTCGATAAGATGTCCGATGACTACATGAAGGTTGAGCGTGAGATTCAGGAGTGCGAACAGCAACAGAAGAAATTCACGGAAGAAGCCAAGCAGACTGACATTCAGATTGTCAAGTGTGGGACTTCGATGGCTGATGTGGCAGAAAAGGCAAAGAAGGCAGCAGACGCAACAAAGCCATTGTCAACGGCAGCAGCCGGAGCACTCACAGGAATGGCTGGATTGGCTGTTAATTCTGCAAAGACCGCTGATGAGATAAACACTCTTTCAAAACAGTCAGGAATTGCCACAGATACCATTCAAAAAATGCAATATGCGTCTAGTTTGCTTGATGTGGACATGGAAACGGCTGTCAAGGCTGTTGCAAAGCTCAAAAAGGGATTAGACAAGAACGAATCAACACTTGTATCAATGGGTGTTGCTGTCCGTGATACTAATGGCAATTACAGAGACATGGAATCAATTTTCATGGGCACGGTTCAAGCTCTGTCAAAGATAGATGATGAGGTCGAGCGTGATAAGGTCGCAATGGATCTCTTCGGAAAGTCTGCTGATGAATTAGCCGGATATATTGACGATGGAGGACAGGCATTCAGAGAGCTGTCACAACAGGCACAGGAAAAAGGTCTGATAATTTCTCAAGAGGATCTCGACAAGGCGAATGAGTTCAATGACACGCTTGATGAATTAAAAGCGACAGTCGGAATGGACTTGTTAAAAGCCGGAGCGAGTATCGGAGAAAGTTTGCTTCCTGTTCTGCAACAGTTGGCGGACATCATCACGAAAGTGACAGATGCTTTTGCAAATTTGTCTCCAGAGACACAGAAAATCATCATGATCGTTCTTGCATTGGTGGCTGCGTTGAGTCCTGTTTTGTCATTGATTAGCACGATATCAATGGCATTGCCTTTACTTGTTCCGATGATCGGTGCGATTGCTCCTGTTATTCTGGGCGTTGTTGGTGTTCTTGCGGTTCTGTTTGCAGCATTTCAGACATACAAACAGCACGAAGAAGAAATCAAAGCCGGACTTCAGGTGCTCAAGGATCTCTTCGGCCGAGTATGGCAACAGATAAAAGATGAAGTTCAGAAGAACATTGACATGGTTGTTCAGGGATTCAATGTCTTAAAGGAAAAATTCGAGACATTAAAACAGAACGTGCAAGATATATGGGATTCAATAAAGAGGATCTTGAGCGGAGAGCTTCCGACACCAAAGCTGAAGATGCCACACATATCAATCAGCGGTGCGTTTTCGCTCAATCCGCCAAAAGCTCCTAGCTTTAATGTGCAGTGGTACAAGAAAGCAATGGATGATGCATATATTTTGAACGGTGCAACGATATTCGGTCAACAGGGCGGACAGTTGCTCGGTGGCGGAGAAGCTGGAAGTGAAACGGTTGTCGGAACAGAGAAATTGATGCAGATGATGTCTCAAGCGGTTGGCGGTCAGACAGTCAATGTCATCCTTCAGGGCGATGCATCAGAGATATTCAGAGTGGTTAGACAGGAAAATACGCAGTTCTATAAAGCAAACGGCTATTCTCCATTAATAGGAGCATAAATCATGACACAGGGTAAATTGATTGAAATTAAGTACACAGAAAACGGAGTTGCGAAGACTTATGATCTGTCAAGACATGTGCCGATGGGAACATATAACGTGAATGTGCTTGAAGAGTTCGAGGAGTGGACGGATTCAAACTATGACATACACAGGAAGCTCTTGAGGAATAGGGTTGAAGGAACATTCAATCTGAAATTCAAGAGCATTTCTGATTATGAAGACTTTTTAACAGCCATCACTAAGGCAAGAGCAACAACAGGACAGAATTACATCACAATGAATGCATTCGCAACGAACAAAGGCACGAATTACACAAAGAAGTTTTACATTGAGTTCACTCCGAAGAATGACTTGCCGTTCATGGCAGATTCAAAGAACGATGCATTTACAGTGACGATTAAGGAAGCAAGAGCATGATTGATGTTTTAGACAAAAATAAATATCTGTCGGATAATGCTTCCTTCGCTTGGACGGTAGCATTTCCAAATTTAAGTTTAACATATACCAACAGCGGAATCGTGAAAGAGTCATTCAGGCTCACAGAGAGTTTGTGTGACAATGATTCATTGGAGTTTGTGGGTTGTATCGCATCATGCTGTCAGATATCCCTTTATGATGTCCAATATGACTTAAAAGGGCAGAGAATGACGGTCATGATTGATGATTGTCCGATGTTTGACGGAATAGTTGATTCTGTTGAGATACAGACACCATCACTCATTAAAAAGATAACTGCATATGACAAGTTATATTCGATCTCTGATGTAGATGTTGCGTCATGGTATCAAGGGTTGACATTCCCAAAAACATTGAAGCAGATTAGAGATTCTTTGCTGACATATTTGGGATTGACATGGGAAAGCGCAGATCTTCCGGCAGATGATGTTAGTGTTGCAAAGGAATATGAGCCGAGAACACTGAACGGATTGGTATGTTTGAAAGCAATCTGTCAGATAAACGGATGCTGTGGAATCATCAACAGATATGGTCGGTTTGAGTTCCGATATGTGACAAGTGCATGTGCTGGGTTATATCCGTCAATTTGGACATTCCCTGGTGCCACAACATTCCCAAGTGGACAGACAACAGAGAACAAATATCTGCTCGGATATTATGAGCAAATGAAGTATCAGGAATACTATGTGAATCCTGTTACAAAGGTGCAAATAAGACCGAGTGAGGATGAGATCGGAGTCACAGAAGGCAACGGAGACAATAAATACATCATACAAGCTAACATGTGGGCAAGGAATTTGAGCGTTCTTGTTCTGCATAGTGTAGCAAGTGGCATTCTGAATAAATTAAAAGATGTCACATTCCATCCGTGCAATATCAAGGGTGATGGTTTGCCGTTCCTTGAGGTCGGAGATGTCATCGAATATCCTGTCAATCTTGACAATGTTTCTCAAGAAGGCGGATACAATGCGAGTGTGTTCTTGATTATGTCCAGAACATTCACAGGAACGCAGTTTTTGCGTGATACGTTCACGGCACGAGGAGAAGAGAATCAGAGTCTGTTTATCACGGATCTACAGACGCAGATCGACACCATAAAACAGAATGGTGGCGGTGGCGGTGACATGTCGAAGTATTACACCAAAGCCGAGATGGATGAGATTCTGTCAACGGACTATTACACACAAGCAGAAACAATTGACGAAGTATCAGAACAGGTCAATCAGTTGGAGACTCCGACAGGGTTCACGATTCAGAGTGTTTACACATTGCCGACAGTGCGAAATGCTGACACGGTTTATCTGATACAAGGTGGTGTGATAATTCTATGAAGCCGAGACAGAGAGAACAACAAAAACAGACTTCGAGGATGTATTTGAGAAAGCACGATCATCGTGATGTTATCTATCAGGACATGTATCACAATGCGATGTGGTGCAAGACAGAGGACATAGATGATGAGTTGGTTTGGGTGAAATATCCAAAACATGCTCTTCTAGCGTATGCGAACAACAAGCTCGGATGGCTCGATGCAGACAGGCAGTTCAGATATGGTGTCAGCGGTGTTCTTAATACTTCTTACGGTAGGGGCATATATAGAACCGATGATTTGGCTGTTGCAATGGGCAGAGATAAAGTTCTGATTACCGATGATGGGATTGTTTGGCATGATGTGTCAGACCAAGTAATCGGAGTGACACCAACAAACGGCAAAGATATTCACAGGTTCGGTGCGAATGGGTTGTGTCAGATAGATAACCATTCCGCACAGGGATATTATGATTTTTATATTTTGCTGTTCGAGTATGATGAAGACGAAGAAAAATGGACAGCAACGAACATGGTGCAAAGGAGATATCACAGTGTCCCAGCTTTGACTGCTTACTATTGGGGTTCTGCAAGTGGCGGAGCAATCATCGAAGAGCTGACATTGATAGACAACGATACATCTCCGCCTACGTTTAAACAGGAATTTGTCTTGTTTGATGAGCACGGTTGGACAATACAGAGCACAGTCAATCCGGCACAGCATCCAACATTCGGCGGTGGCGGTCGATATCTGGTGTCAACGGCGAGATGTGGGAATATATCGTGCAATATCGGAATATCGCAGACAAGTAATACTAGATGGGCAGACAGTTGGAGATATAAAGTCAGAATTGCATCAACGCTTGACAACGGAGCGACATTCAATGTGTTTGAGCCTGAAAACGTGCATGACATGGGCGGAGATGCTTACTTCAGTTCGCATGTGCGGTGTTGCATGTTCACGAGAAATGCGGTCATCTATGCGATGTATGGCACTTTCTATGCAGATGCTAATTCAGGGCGAGAACAGTACGAAATGCAGATGTATAAATCGACTAATGGTGTCAGTTGGATAAAGGTAGACTTGCCGACATGGTTGGACATGCCTGTTTTGCAAGGTGGCGGAGTCGATGTTGACACAGAGCCGAACAAGGACACGTTAAGGATTGCGATCAACCCAGAGCAGACAAGCAATGCAGATTTGAGGTTGTTTGACATGTTGCCGATGAAGAACGGATATGTCAATCTCGATGAGTTGGGGAATGTTCAGTTCTGCGATGGCAAAGCAAGTAATGAAGATTTTTATTTGATGCTGTCGGGTTCGGGTTGGAATGCGTTTTGGAATAATGAGTATTTAGCAGAAAATGCAAAAGCGTTCTCGTGGAAGACGGCAACGGTCAACGATGTGCCCGATGTGGTTATTCCATATGATTATGTTTTAGGATAGGAGAGAAGAAATGGCAGAATACACAGCGATTTTTACAAAGCCGTATGCTGATGGGTACGAGGATTTACCGAGTCAGGACACGCCAATCACGGCACAGACTTTGAACGATAAAGATGACGCACTTGAGCACATCGAAGATTATCTATCGACATATGACATTCCGTCAGATGCGAGTGAGGTTAGTTATGACAACACATCGGGCGGTCTGGTTGCAAATTCGGTACAGAGTGCGATTGAAGAGTTAGTCGGAAAAAAAGCAAATGCAAGTTGTTTGGCATATGTAAACACAGCCGAAGGATTAATTTTTCCCGATATCGCATCAAAGGAGTTCGCTATCGGTGACCACTTTATGCACAAGGGCAAGTTTTGCACAGCCATAGCCACAATCGCTCAAGGTGCTACATTGACGAAAAATACCAACTATGTCGAAGGGAATATTTCCGACTATATCACGAGTAAGGACATCACAGCCGACTTGACATGGAATACATCGGGTAACACGTTCGCTCACAAATCGGCATCATTATGCGGAAACGTAATCACAATCAATGTCAGATTTTCGGCAACGGTTGTATCAGCAAATCATGTTTTGGTTGAAATCCCCGACAAGTATATGCCTAAATCGGGTTGGTATTTTGGCATGATTATGAAGTCATGGAGCGGAACACCGATATCGGCTGTTGTATATAAACTGAACGCAACAGGGCAGTTATACTTGCCCGCCGTCACAGGCTTTGAAACAGGTCAAGGATATATTGGCTCATTTACTTATATTATTTAGGTTAATTAAGAAGGGAGAAATCACATGAAATACGCAGTTTTAAAATGTGTAAATGGAACATTCGCAATCGCAACAGAGCACGGAGAGAATTTAGACGGTGCTAAAAATTCTTGGGATTCTTTATGCATCACACACAGAAATGCTCCTGATGTTATTGATGCGACAATTTCCATCATTGACGAAAACAACAACATAGTCGGCAAATACACAGAGTTCATTCATCACGAGCCACAGGCAGAACAGCCGACAACTCCGACAAACAATGAGGAATCAGCAGAATGACAATCAGCACAAAAACAAAGAGCGGACAAACCCACAGAAGAAGCGTCACACGAAGCCTGTCACGATATGTAGTGTTCAGCATCAGCATGATTATCTGCTACACCATCTTATCTCTTGTCTTTGCATGGTTCGAGAAGACGATCCCTGAAGAAGTTACAACAGGTGTCTTTTCCGTCTTCGGTGGGGAAATCCTTCTTTGTTGTTTAATAAAACTATTCAAATTGAAGGGAGAGAGTTCATGAGAGAGAAATTGACATCAAGAAAATTTTGGCTTTGTGTAGCAGCAGCGTTGGCATCATTGGGAACAGGCATAACAGGTCTGATTCAGGGTAATGACAAATTGGCTCTCGTTGGGGGAATCTTACTTGTCATATCAAGTAGCATTTATGCGTTCTGTGAAGCTTGGGTGGATTCAAAGGCTGTTGAGCAGAAGGGAGCAGATAATGAGTGATTTGATAACTGTTCTTATTCCGTCATTAATTTCAGCAGCATCCGCTCTGGGAGTGTCAGCAATATCTAACAGAAAGACTATCACTCTGATAGATTATCGACTGAACGAATTAACGAACAAAGTCAAAGAGCATAACTGCATTATTGATCGCACATACAAACTTGAAGCAAGAATGGATGTTTGCGAAACAAAGCTCGATATTAAGTGAGGTATTTTATGGGTTATACTTCAGCACAAGCAAAAGACTTTATCAAACACATTGCTCCGATGATCCAATCCGAAGCAAAGCGAAGAGGTTACAAGATCTGCTCAACAGTTATCGCACAGGCAATCATTGAAGGTGCTGCCGGAACAAGTATTCTTGCCAAGACATATCACAATCACTTTGGGATGAAATGTGGTAAGTCATGGAAGGGTGGCTCTGTGAATATGAAGACAAAAGAGGAGTACGCAACAGGTCTTGTAACAATAAAAGACAATTTCAGGATATTTCCATCGGATGAAGCCGGAGTGAGTGGCTATTATGATTTTATATCTGCTCCAAGATATGAAAATTTAAAGACAGCCACAACATATAAAGAGTATGCTGAAATGCTCAAAAAAGACGGATATGCGACTTCTAGTTCGTATGTGAACACTTTATGCAACACGGTCGCAAAGTACAATCTAGGGGCATATGACGAAGCCACAGACGCACCACAGCACATTCAAAACAGAAGAGTTTTGAAGCTAACTACACCAATGATGACAGGATCAGATGTTATTATCTGTCAGCAGATATTACAGAAGCTTGGCTATAATATAGGTGCAAGCGGAGTCGATTCCAAATATGGTAAAAAAACGGCTGAAGCGGTGGCAAAATTTCAGGCAGAGCATGGGTTGGTGGTCGACTCAATTGTTGGTGTCAAGACATGGGCAATGCTTGAAAAATACAACTAGGAGCATATATGAAAGATTTGTCTGATGTGAAAAATAGCGACATAAAAATTGCTATTGATGAATATATTCATTCGGAGAGAGACAGAGCTGTTCTTCTGGACAGACTTGTAAATGGTCTGACATTTGAGAAACTAGGAGAGAAGCACGATCTGTCCGAAATACAAGTCAAAAGAATAGTGTATAAATTATCTGATGATGTTTATAGGCATTTGGGAGTGTGACATTTGTTGCACTCCTTTTTTTATTTGATACAAAATTGATACTTTTCTGAAATTCTAAATCACTTCTAATTGTTCTATGATTAATTCATGAAAAACTTTGATGATGTTATAGAAAATATATGCAAAGACAAACGAACACATTCTATCCCGATTCTATATGTAGTTCAAGTTGTAATAGTTGTAATGGATCTATTCAGATTGGAGGACAGACATGAATTATCCCTATCAGAACAATCAATATCTACAGAATCTAATGTTACCACCACAACAACAGGAAGTTGTTAAAGTTAATGGCAAGAACGGAGTTAATGCTTTTCAACTTGCGCCAAATAGCAGCGCATTGCTACTTGATACGACAGCATCTATTGTGTGGCTAGTTCAGACGGATGGTGCCGGATATAAGACAAGCACACCATATGACATTACTCCGCATATTCCTGAAGAAGAAGTGCAGTATAAATCATTAGAAGAGCGAATCAGCAAGTTAGAGGAGACAATCAATGCAAAATCCAATACTAAACCTACTACAAGGAAATCAGAGTCAGAATAGCAATATTATGATGCAAGCTGTTGGAGCAATGATGCGTGGTGAGAGTCCGCAGTCTTTTCTCCAGAACTTGGCTAAAACAAACCCACAGCTTCAAGGATTAGATTTCTCTGATATAAATAAAACAGCAGAGGATCTATATGCTAAAAAGGGTGAGGATATTAATGCAGCCAAGTCAAAGATTAATTCATTTATAAGCAGTTTTAAATAATCAATCTTGCAAGATGATATATACAAATTTAAGAAAGGAGTATACACTATGGAAAACGGTTCTTTTTTTGGATCTGATTGGTTAGGAGCGTTTCTTATAATCGCAGTTCTGTTTGGCGGATTTGGTGGCTTCGGTTTTGGTGGTGGCAATGCTGCCGCAGCAGTTGATGTGAACGGTGCACTTGCAACGCAGAGCATTCAGCAGTCTCTTGGAGCTATTCAGTTAAGTTCAGCAAACAACAACTATGAAACAGCTCGTTTGATTGATAATCAGACAATGTATCTGATGAATCAGAACAACACTAACCTCATTAATGCTATTCAGGGGTTTAACACAACAACACAGGCTATAACAAGTGGCTTCAATACAGTTAACCAGAATATAGCTAATCTTGGCTACAAGATGGAAGAGTGTTGCTGTGGCATCAAGACAATGCTTCTTGAGAACAGACTTCAGGACACACAGATCGCATTGCAGAGCGAGCAGAACAAGGCAATCAACGCTGAACAGAGCGCATATCTTTTAAGCGTAATGGGAAAGTGGGTAGCCAACGCTCCGTCTACAACAGCGTAGTGAGGTGGTCGAATGAAGATAATCAAGAAAATCTCCGAGCAGATAGAGGAAGAGTTAAAAGACGCAAAAAAGTACATTCAGGATGCGTATGAATATGCGGATGAATATCCGGCTCTTGCCGATACATATTATGAGTTGTCTGTTGCAGAAATGGGGCATGTTTCAATGCTGCATGATATGGTCGCAAAGATCATTAATGAATATGCAGCAACTAATCCTATTCCTGAAGGAATGAAAGCAATATATGATTATTTGCATGAGCAGCATATTAAAAATGCTAGAAAAATTAAAACCCGACAGGAAGAATTTAAGGAAAAAATTGCCACGGAATAAGCCACGAAATTCATTAAACGCAGTAAAAACGCTATTCTTGAGGTATAGGAGAGAGAGTTCGATTCTCTCATCCCCTGTTAAGAAAAAGTCTTGTAAATTCAGTGTTTACAAGGCTTTTTTATTGGTTTTGTAAGGATTGTGTGCAAGTGGTTTTTGCACTGTGAAAGGCACTTTTTCGGAAAATCTTGCCACGAAATTTGCCACGAAAGGTTAAAAAAGATTCTTTGTTATAAGATCTATGGATTGTTTCTTGGATTCTTCCAATGATTTGCGGTACACCTTTTTCATGATAGCATCGGTTTCCCATCCGCCAAGAGCCATGATATCTGCATCGGGTATTCCTAGCGAATGAGCATAGCTTGCAAAATAGGAGCGGAGTGCATGAAATTTGAATGGTGGTATATCAAGTTGCTTTTGAAAACGATGAATTGCTTTGTTTAGTGCATTCGGGTGATTATTATAGACATATCCCTGTTCTCTAATCTGATTGGCTAATGATTCAGGAAGGGGAAGGATTCTGTTTGATGCATCGGTCTTTGGAGACTCTTTGACCGTCCATTTCCCATTGTAGACTTTTGAACGATGAATCCACAGATTGTTCCCTTCGAGATCGTCAATGGATGCAGCACAGATTTCTCCTCTGCGACATCCTAAAATCCCAAGCTGAAAAGCAACACTATATTCAGTGTTCTCTGCATGCTCTAGAAGTCGCTTGATATCTTCGTTTTTAGGCTCATATGACTCTTTAGCAATACTCTGTGGGAGTTTCACTCTTAACTTCAGATTCGGTCTATATGCGGTCAATACGGACGATATAAAGCCATATAATGTTTTGGTGGTTTTGGGCGCATGATCGAGCGCAAACAAACTGATTTCTCTTTGAACTTTGTTGCTGTCTAATTCATATATATTCTCGTTCTTAAATTCATCAGAAAGTTGGTCGAGTTTGGTGTGATAAGTTCTGATTGTTGCCGGACTCAATACACCATTCTTATTGCTGATATATTCCAGAGCATACTTATAAAAAGAGCCGTTTTGTGCTCCTTCATCCTGAATGCGTTCTGCTAATGCTATTGTAATTTCCTTTTGAGTTGGTTTGTGGTCGAAGGTGATTCTATATGTAATTCCTTTGACCGTCTTTCTCAATCGGTATGATCCGCTTGGTAGTTGTTCAAGTTTCATCATTTTTCCTCTTGTTGAGCTGATATAAAGAATAAACAATAAAAAACAATCCTAGTATTGCAAAGATTTTATATGTTATTAATGAGCATAGCGTGATAACAATTCCGCAAACTAATTCTATTTTGAAATATAAAGGATTGGTTCTTTTCGGCTTTTCATCATCAGATTCGGTCCTGGTATATATAAAAACAGTTGCTGAAAGATCTATATCTTCTGTCACATTGTCATCGTCATCATATGATTCACCATTTTTTGTTCCAACAATTAATATTTTCATGTTTTCAAAATCGGGAGAATTGATAAGCTCTCTTACAAAAGAAGTTATCTCTTTCGGAACATAACCAACCTGGATTTCATTTACCATGACTTTGATTGCATTTGGATCATGTTTGTTTTCGGGTTCGGGAATCAGCTCGACAGAAGATGAATCAAATTCATAATCATCATTATCAATATCAAAATTGAGTTTCTTTAAAAAATCATCCTGGTAATAATACAATCCGGCAACTCTGAATAAATCTTCTTTAATTGACATTAGGATCTCCTTTTCTGCATGGACAGGTCAAAAGCTGATTCAACAGTTTCATGTTTGCATCCAATAGCTGATCTATTCGCTTATCCTTCAAATCAACTTGAGTCTTTAAAAAATCAAGACTCCTGTGAAATTGCTCACGTTCCTTGTCGAGCTTCTCATGATGCTTCAGCTTTTCATGGTCTAGCATTGTTTCAAGATCTTTGATTCGGGCAATCTTATATTTCAGAATTGCTTTCAATGCCTGGATATCCATGTCATCGGTTTCTTCGATGTTCTCCATGTCCAGGATGGCATTCGCAATCGGTCGGAGAGTGGTTTCATATCTGAATTTTTCGGGATGATCTTCCGAACCATCAGCGAACAGCTTTGAAAGTGTTGATTTGGAGACAAAATCTCCATTTGCTTCCATCATTTCAAGGATATCGCTATAAGACAATCCTCGTTCTTTTCGCACTTCTTTTAATCGAATTATGATATCTTTTGTGTTCGTCAAATTGAACCACCTTTCGTTTTTTAGAACTTCTTTTTGCTTTGGCCAGATGCTACCATAAAAGTGAAAGGAGCATCTGAAATGGATATTAAAGAATTTATCGAGTTATACATCAATTCATCTAGTGAACTTCAGGATTCTGTTGAGACGATCTTAAAAGAAGCTCAACAGCGGATTGAACTTCAGGACTAGCATTCTCATACAGTTCATAGAGTTCTTTTGCTTTTTCTTCTTCTGGTGTAGATGGAAGAGTAGTCACATATAAATCTTCTCCCCATCCAAGCAGATCTCCGGCATCAACTCCAAACACATTAGCAAATTCTACAATCTTACTTTGCGGAAGGTCTATTCTTCCAGCTTCAATCTTTGCAATAGCACTTCTGTCCGTATATCCTACTTTTTGAGCAAGTTCTTCTTGCGTCCAATTATTCTGTTTTCTTAATTCTTTTATTCTTTCATACATCTTTAACATTGCTCTCATCCCCTTTCTACCTTGAATATACAACAAATGTGATATTAAATCAACAAATTTGTAAAAAGTGATTGACAGTCAACACACATCATGATATAGTCGTATTGTGATTGACAATCACAATATATAGAAAGGAGATCGGTGATGACAAACTTTGAATTATTACAAGCCAAAATCAAAGAGAGTGGCATGACAATCGTTGCAATATGCGAAAAATCAGGCATTGAGCGAGCCACATTTTATAATCGAATCAATGGCAAGAGTGAGTTTACAGCCAAGGAAGTTGTTGAATTATCAGAAGTTTTGCATTTGTCAAAGCCTGATAGAGACAAAATTTTTTTGACAAAAACGTGATTAAAGGTCACGAAGAAAGGAGCATTATGAATCTTATCGCAGTAATGTATGCCTACAATCTGAATGCAAAAGCAGCAGCTCACATGTTGGAAGTATTAAGCCAGGACAAGATTGATGCTGCTATTGAATTGTATTGGAGACATGCAGAAAGGAAACAGCATGAGTGTAGTTGATGATTCGTTGGTTATAGTCGGGAATGACTCAATAAAGGATTTATATGATTTTGTCTCTGATCGGCAACGCAGAGCACAAGAATCAGACAACTTTGTTGATTGGCTGATGTATACGAGAATTCTTGTTGAGTTGTCATTGGCGATAACGAGCTACACAGGAAACAGGGAGAAATAAGATGCCGAGAATAGCAGAATTAAAACCGAATTACATGGCAGCAGATATCGGAGTCATTATTTCAGGGTACATGAAGAAAAGAAAGATCACTCCGAAAGAGATGGGTTCAAGGCTTGGAATATCTCGACAGGCTATGAATTACAAGATAGAACACAACTCGTTTGAATATAAAGACATCATAGTGATTTTTCATGAGTTGGAGCTGACGGACGAAGAAATTCTGAGATATGTGCGGTATAAGTGAGGGAATATGAACGAAAGAAAATATTTTTGGACAGCGGTTTTGCTTGCGATTATTTTGGGCATGGTTGCAGGAGCTTGTCATGCATATTCTGTTGCAAGTCATAGAGCTGTTGGAGACACATTTGATGGAGTAATTACAAGAGAGGTGAACAGATGAAAGAGTTTGATGGTGATGTCAAGTTTAAGTTCACAGGATGCGAACAGAGAGTTGCTCACAATCCGAGTTACAGAGAATTGGTGATGATTCTAGAGATGCTCAAAACGCAGATTGAGAACGGATCAGAGATTGACAGCATTGATATCAAGAGAAATTTGAGGTCGCTATGAGGTGGGATTTGTTAATTGACAAGGATGAATTGTTTTTTCTGGGTTGCTATGCGGTGTTCTGTATTGTCTGTTGGAGTTTTATGGGGATTTTGTTTGTAACACTGTATGCAATAATGTCGGTTTGCGAATGGATAAACAGAAAGTTTTGGGAATTTATTGAAAGGAGATTTAAGCATGGACGAAGTAAAGATTGTTCCGAGTTGGATGGATGAGCAGAAGATCACGATGCCGTTGACGGAGTTTTTGGCATTGAAAATGAAGATTGTTAATCTTCAGAACGAAGTCGAGAAGCTGAAAGATGAGGTTTCTGAACAGAGATCGGAGAAGTGGAAGGCTGAAGGTGAAAGAGACAGGCTCAAGAAGGATTATCAGAAGCTTCTGGGAATCAACAAAGAGAATGAGGAAGGAGATGACGGAAAGTGAGTACATTGTTTGAGATAACAAACGAGTTTCAGGAGCTATATTCAATGCTCACGGATCCTGATGCAGATGTTGAATGCATCAATGACACACTCGATGCTCTGACAGGAGAGCTTGAAGTTAAGTCTGCCGGATATGTTGCTGTTATTCATCAGCTTGAAATGGAACAGCAGAAGGCCGAGGAACTGTCGAAGGCTCTGAAGGCAAAAGCTGACATCAGAAAGAACAACATCAAGCGTATGAAGGATGCTCTGAAGTTTGTAATGCTGACAACAGGCAAGGACAAGATTGAAGCCGGGGCATATACGATTAAGCTCCAGAGTAATGGTGGCAAGTTACCACTTCAGATCATTGGCGATGTGCCGGACAACTTCAAGCGCATCATCTATGAGGATGATACAGAGTTAATCCGCAAGCATCTTGAGGATGGTGAACTTCTTGATTTTGCATATCTGGAAGATCGTGGAAAGCATGTTGTTATCAAATAAGAAAGGAGTATATGAATGGCAAATGTGATAGGTGTCATGGGTGAGAGCGGTTCTGGTAAGACAACAGCCATGAGGAATCTCAACCCAAAAGAAACATTCTATATTGATTCAGACAAAAAAGGTTTGAATTGGAAGGGATGGAAAGAACAGTATTCAGTTTCTAATAAGAATTATTACAAGTCTGATTCATTCTCGACAGTTTCAGAGATTCTGGACAAGATCGACAAGGACGAGAAGCTGAAGCACATCAAATATGTTGTCATAGACACATTAAACGGAATGATGGTAGCAGAGGAGATGAGGATTCTTGCAATGTCAAGCGGTGACAAGCGTTCAGCATGGTCAGATTTGGCGCAGAACGGATGGAGCATCATCAATAAAGCACTTGCCATGCGAGACGATCTGACAATCATCATTTTGTGTCATAGCGAAACAATATCAGATGACAACGGCATCATCAGAACAAGGATCAAGACAAACGGTCGCAAACTCGAAAAGCTTGTCCTTGAATCGAAGATGACAACAGTTATCTGGGCAGTCCGTCAGGATGGCAAGTACAAATTCATATTATCAGCGGATGGCTCGACGTGCAAGATTCCGATGGGAGCATTCGAGATGGATGAGATCGACAACGACATCACTCTTGTTATTAACGCATTAAAAGAATTTTAGAAGGGAGATAAATCAACATGAAACCTTACAACGGATACGAACAGTCCAGAGAGGACGCAAGAAAGACGGGATCTCCACAGTTACCTGTTGGAGCTTACGAGTGCAAGATCTTAAAGGCAGAGCCGAGCGCAATCGGTGAGAAGCCGACAATATTAATATACTTCGATATCACAGCCGGAGAGTATAAGGATTTCTTCAAGACCAACTATGAGAACCAGACAGGAGAGGACAAGAAATGGAAGGGCAAAACAAATATCTATTGTCCGACCGATGACGGATCAGAACAGGACGGATGGACAAAGAAATCTTTCGCAAGATGGATCAATGCTCTTGAGGATTCCAACAAGAATTATAGATGGGATTGGGATGAGAGCAAGTGGAAGAACAAAGCGGTTGGAATCATGTTTGGTGAGACAGGATCCCGAATCAATGGAAAAGATATCAAGTACACAGAAGCAAGAGCAGCTTGTTCGATTCAGGATGTAAGAGATGGCAAAGCTCCGACAGATTATTTCTGCAAGTTCAAAACAAAGAACGATTACGGAAAAGAACAGAAGCCATTAAGCGAAGAATGGCAGAGCATTCCTGATGTCGGTGGCGAAGAAGATCTTCCGTTCTAATTATGAATGCGATTGAGATAGAAGAGTGTTTACAAAGTTTTGAGATATTGGCAGACACAAGGGAACAACCTTCAAAAAGGGCATCTGAAAGATATGCGTCTTTTGGGTGTCCGTACAGAAGGCAAACGCTTTCTTATGGTGATTACACATACAATTTTACTCTTCCGAGCGGTAAGGCTTTATTTAAGCCAAATACAACGGCAGAAGGGCATTGTGTAATTGAGAGAAAGATGAATCTTGACGAATTATCAGGCTGTTTTTGTCATGAGCGTGATCGTTTCCGCAGAGAGTTTGAAAGAGCATCAGAAAACAATGCGACTATTTATTTGCTTGTAGAAGATGCAACCTGGGAAAACTTAATCAATGGAAAGTATCGGTCGAAGTTTAATTCTAAAGCGTTCCTGGCATCAATAACAGCGTGGTCTGTCAGATACAATATCAAGCTCATATTTTGTAAGCATGAGACTTCAGGAAAACTTATAAAAGAGATACTTTATCGAGAATTAAAGGAAAGGTTGGAAACAGGATTCTATGGGTGAGTTTATTGATAATTTAGACAATCTTGATGTTTCCGCATTAACTTCAAAAGAATTCCTTGATGAATTATTCAACCTTGAGCCAACAGACAGAGCAAGAACGCTTATTAGAATTGAAGCACGTTGTCAAAAAGTAGGTCTGACAAAAGCTGCATTTGAGCGAATCTATAAAGCCAAAGAAAAAGAATACAACAAGCTCATAAAAGATATGCTTCACGGAAATGCTGAAGGACAATGCCGTGTTCTGAATTTTACAGATTGTCCACAGCTTGCATGTGGAATATGGGTAACAGATGATTCAGGTATTTATCTTGATACACCATTCGGAAGAGTTTGTGCATGTAGACATCCGATCTATCCGGCTGAAGTGTATTGCAATGTCCATACAAATAACTTCAAGATCAAGCTGAAATATCTGCTTCGAGGTCAATGGAAGGAAATCATTGTTGACAGAGAGACGATTTCAACATCAAACAAGATCGTTTCTTTGTCCAACAAGGGAATCCAGGTTACATCCGAGAATGCAAAATATTTGGTCAAGTATCTGAATGAAGTTGAAGCATTGAACAGCAATGTCTTGATTGAAAAAAGAAGTACATCAAAATTCGGATGGATCAATGAAGAGTTTATGCCATTTGCTGACAACATAGAATTCGACAATGAGGATGGATTGAAGCCTTTGTTTGATTCAGTGACAGTCAAAAGCGGTGAATATTGGGAGTGGCTTGCCGAGGTAATGCAAATAAGGCAATACAAGCGCATTGAGTTACAGATCTATTTTGCTGCTTCTCTTGCATCGGTATTAATTGAACCATGTGGAACATTGCCGTTTATTGTATCGCTTTATGGCGGAACAGGACTAGGAAAGACAGTTGCTCTTATGTATGCTGCATCAGTTTGGGGAGATCCATCAGAAGGCGGATATATATCAGACGCAAAATCAACTCCTGTTGCTCTTGAAGTAAAGCTTGATTGTTTAAACAATATGCCATTGATGATTGATGATATCGCACAGGTTCAGAACCAATACGAAGGCAAGTTCAGCAATTTGATATATGCATGGTGTTCCGGCAGAGGAAAAGAGCGTTCAAACGTAAAGTTAGGCTTGCAAGGTTACAAGAGTTGGAGAAACTGCATTTTGACAAATGGTGAGAGATCGCTTGCAGCAGAAACGAGTCAGGGCGGAGCTGTGAACAGGATCATCGAGATCGAGCTTGTTGATGCATTGTTCGAAGACGGAACCAGGACAGCGAAAGTGTTCCGCAGAAACTATGGTCATTTCGGTGAAACATTCGTCAATACATTGATGGCAATGGAAGTCGAAGAAGGCGAAACATGGCAATCAAAAGTATCAAAAGAAGTTGAGATCATTCTGGGAGAGCTGAAAGAAATGTCAAACGCTTGCGGAGATGAGAAAGAAGATAAGCAGCTCATTCCGTTGGCGGAGATCCTTTGGGCGGACAGATATCTTGAGCGTCAATTCTTTCATGATGGCATCACGATTGATATTCAACAGGCTTTTGATTTGCTGAAAGGCAAGAACGAGATATCCGAACACAGGCGATGCTATGAATTCATAGTTACAGAAACGGCAAGCAGACACAGCCATTTTCTAAAGGACAGTGAGACAGAGCCAAGAGATGCAGATGTCTGGGGATTTTATAAGAAGGTTGATAATCAAGAAAAGATTGTCATATTTAAAACCGCATTTGACAAGCTGATAAAAGAAGGCGGATTCCAATCAAAAGCATTTTTGGGATGGGCAAAAGCAAACAAGCTTGTTGAATTGGATGGTTCAAAGAATCCAACAAAGCCGACTAAATGGAAGAACAAAACAATCAGAGCGGTAATCTTAACACTTCCGCAGTATCTGGAGACGGATGAACAGGGATTTATTCAGATTCCTGAAGATATCACAGAGGATCTTCCATTTGATTAATCGGTTACAGGTTACAAAGTTACAGAAAAAAACCATATATATATAAATTTTCAAAAAAAAAGTATGCAAATCTATACTATTATTTTTTCTTCATTACGCGCGAGGAAAAAAAGTTGTAACTTTGTAACCGAGACAAAAAATCATTAAAAAAGTCAGTAAAATCAAGGGTTTCAGCGGTTACAATTTTATGAAATTTTTTTGTAACTTTTTTGTAACTTTTGTAACTAAATGAGAGAAAGGACAAAAAGATGGCAAGAGACATATATCATTTTCATAAAGATTGTGCTCATTATCCTGAAGCGACAGAGCAGATCGTTAAGCACAACGGACACAAAGTGATTGAGTTTTGTTGCCCGGCATACAACAACGGAAAGCCGACATTGTACTACATCGGAGACTTACACAAGATTAAATGGTGTTGTCCATGCTTTGAGCCGTATCAGATGGCTCTGAAAGATTATGAGGTTAGATGATGGACGGACAAATGACATTATCAGATTTTATCTTGTCAAGATGGTTCGATAGATATGGCGATGCAAAACAGGCTCCTGAATGGGTGAGCGAAGAACGATGCGGAAATTGTTCAATGTGGACAATTCTGGATGAGTACGAACAGCCACCATCCGGATGGGGAGTGAAAGGCTTGTGTGGAAGTCACAGAGGAAAAAACCAATACAAGACAAATCAAAGCAGTTATTGCCAAGACTTCAAGAGGAAGGAGTGCATTTGAAATGGAACATATCAAGACAATAACACAGCAGATCGAGAGCATCTGCGAGGAAATGTGTAATAACTATTGCAAATATCCAACAATATGGGATGAGGAGAAGGACGGAGAGTTGGCAGATTCAGAAATTTGTTCTAATTGTCCGTTGAGCAGATTGAATTGAGGAATAGAACATGAGCAGAGGATTCACAGACAGACAAAGTAACACAGGTTCAGTTCTGGGAGAGAGATTCTTCTCAATGATACTGACGCAGCAGAAGCAGAAAAACAGCAAAACCGAAAATGCGACAGAGTGGTTCAAACGTCCGCCGTATTATTTCGGGGAGAGGAGACATAAGGATGGACAGGATCAAAGCCGTATATAACATCTCCGGCATGGCTTGGAAGTTCTACAAGCATTGGTCTGAAGCATATGCGCCACAGGACAGAACAGAATACTTCTGGGCACAGGTCACAAAAGACTTGAAAAACAAGCTCAAGGAATTGCCGGATGACATGGCAATATACAAGAACGCTTATCATGATTTGATGTTGGCCTATATCAGTCAGCTCCAGGACGAGTATTGCAAGGAGATGGCAAAGAGACAGGAGAGATTGCCAATATGAATACACAGCCTATTGAGTATATCGAATCTTTTGACGGTCGCAAACTAAACAAGAACGATCTGGGATGCAAGAAGTTTTCAAATTGCTTTGAATGCACATTGGAAAAATGCATCTATGAGGTAAAAGAAGAGAAAAGCGAGAAACGCAGACAGCAAGTCAATGCAGCCGGAAAGAGATATCGAGAAAAGAACAAAGATAAACAGAGGGAGAGATTAAGAGAATGGAGACAAAAGCAGAAATTAGCAAAGTTACTCGACCAGAAACGCCAAGACGCAGAAGAAAAAGCAATCACTCCATTGATGTCATAATGAAAGGCTTGGAGCGTAAGGAAGAGGTCAAGAAAGAGTTTCAGGATTATTTGAACAACAGTTGTGATGTTTGGAAGAGAAAGGAGAATTAATATGACATTTTATCAGAGAAAGCTTACAGATGAGGATTTAAAGACAATAGAGGATCACGGAATTGATTCCATGTTTACTGATGTTCAGAGAAGAAGCGTTGGCATAGTCAATCCCGAAGTTGTTGACATTCGTGGAGAGATGTTTTTGAGATGGCAGAATGGAAATGATTCTAGAAAGGCAGTTGCTCATGAGTAGGATGTCGGATTTAGCACTAAAAATGCAGGAAAAAGAAATGTCAAAGAAAGATGCTATTGATGAGCTTATATATATCAGAGATTGTATTGATAGTTATTATGTAGCAGAAACCGAGAGAAAGCAGATTAAGGCTTTGACGATGGCTATTGAGTCATTGAGACAAGGCACACCTGATTTCCATGCGGATTGGCAGCCTATCTCTGATGGACTTCTCCCTGATGCCGGAGAATACTTTGTTACATGGGAAGCCAAGAATTCGGGTTCTCGATTCATTGAAATTGCTGAATACTTCATGAACGAGTATGGCGATATGGTTTGGGATGTGAGTCGTATGGAAAAGAACGGATATCATGACATAAAAATCATTGCTTGGATGGACATGCCAAAAAGATGGGAAGGTGAGTGAATGACAAGAGATTACAGAGAAAAGGACATTGATGGTCTAATATTTGATGGTATTCATATAAAGCCAAGCAGAGTCACGGTTCGCATGACGTCCGACAAGTATGGACAATCATTATCGTTAACAGCTAGTAACATTCAAATAAACATACCACTTGAATCGGTGAGAGATATTATCAGAGTTGCAGAGAAAGAAGGTGAATCATGAAGTACATAATAATGTGTGGTGGAGTATATCCCAAATGGGAGACTCCAAGACAGTTAACAGTTATAAACAATGAATCATTAGTGCAAAGGACAATTCGTCTGCTCCGAGAGAACGGAATCGAGGACATTGCAATCACAGCACAGGATTCAAGATTTGAGCAGTTTGGAGTTCCTGTTCTACATCATGAGAACGGATATGTTTGGGGAGATGAGGGATCAGAAAAGCCTTCATATTGGGTTGATGCATTCTATCCGACAGACGAGCCAGCTTGCTATTTAATGGGGGATGTGTTCTTTAGTCCGTTTGCTATCGCATCAATAGTCAACTATGTTGGTGAAGATATTATGTTCTTTGCGTCAGGTCTTTGCAATGGTAAAGGATATATAAAGCCTTGGGCAGAGCCATTTGCATTTAAGGTTTGGAATCAGGTTAAGTTTAAGGACAGAATCAAACAGACCAAATATCTCCAGGATCAGGGAGCATTTAGGCGCAAACCTGTCTCTTGGGAGTTATGGCAAGTTATTCAGGGAACAATGCTTAATGTCATAGCAATGGACTACTATGTTATAGATGATTATACATGCGATGTTGATACACCAGAGGATGCAAAGAGAATTGAACTTTTAGGAGTGGATTGATGGACAAGCAAGATGAAGCTTTAAAACTATTAAAGGACATAAGAACAATCAACAAACAGATTGAGCAACTTCAGGAGCTGATTGATTCAGTTTATACATCATTGACGAATGCTACAGTTAAGCCGAAAGAGATTAATGTCCAGAGTTCACTTCCGGCAGATCCGATGGCAGACAAGGTCGCAGAGGTCGTTGAATATCAGAAAACCTTGGAAGAGTATCAGCAGAAACTTGTTGCGGAAAAGATGCTTGCAATTAAGATCATACAACAGATGAGCGTTGAGAGTCAGCATTTGTTATTGTTGAGATACTTCAAGGGATGGTCTATTGAATCAATCGGAGACAATGTTGGTTATACTTACCGATGGGCATGGGAACGCATTCACACTGCTGAAAAGGAATTTATATCTTTATATGAACAGGTTGTTGATGTATAATGTTTGAGGTCAATAATTTGAGAGGTGGAATATGACAAGAGAAGAAGCAATTAAAGTTCGTGAAATGGCAATAAGCGCACTAGAGCAAGAGCCTATTCTCGACAAGATAAGAGCCGAGATAGAAGAAAATTACGGACACTGTGACATATGCGAGTATTTTGAGGATTATGACTACGAGGAAAATGACATATCAGAGTATCGCTATGTTGCAAATGTAAAGGACATTTTGCAGATTATCGACAAATACAGAGGTGAGCAAATGGCAAGAGAAGTAACGAATAGATCTAAAGGGTATTGGATTCATTCAACTAAAAAGGGTGTGTTACCTGATGTTTATACTTGTTCTGTATGCGGTTGGGAAATTGATACTTGTCGAGGACTTATGCAAGATAGTGGGCATCGTTTGTATTGTGAGCATTGCGGTGCAGACATGAGAGAATCAACATTGTTCACAAAAACAACAGGACATTGGATAGAGCATTATAATCCAGAAGCTGAAATATGTATGCAGCATATGAGTGAATGTTCTGTCTGTGGCAAGATGATATGTGGTCGGTATAATATCTATAAGAACTTTTGTCCGAACTGTGGGAAAAGGATGGAAGAACAAAAGACTACATAGAAATACATAAAGAAAAAATGATATGATGTATATGTAAAAAAGCGGAAGGGTAAAACCGATAATCTGCTTTCAATAACCAATTTCATATTGATACACGATATCAAGAACATAAAAGAGTCAATCATGCAGCGGTTGGCTCTTTTTAGTTCCCCGAAACTATCGAAGCAAAATCTTTCGGCACTTTTGGTTTTGTTTTGTGCATTCATATGCAACTTCTTATGGATAATCGGTGAGTTCATAAGAAACCGACTCAATGATGCATCTTGTGAATATGAGTCCTGATTGTACAAGTGAGAGACATCAGCAGTCAGTCCTTTCTCATGTGCCTGATATCAAGAATCAGACATGTGAGAAGGTGAGGAACAATGAAAGAATTTGCAGAAGCTTTTTACAAATCAAATCAATGGGAGAAATGCAGACAAAGTTATCTCAAGTCTGTTGGTGGACTTTGTGAGCGGTGTCGTGCTCAAGGTCGAATTAATCCGGCAAAGATTGTTCACCATAAAATATTTCTCAATCAAGCCAACATCAATGATCCATTAATTACATTGAATTGGCATAACCTAGAAGCAGTTTGCAAGCAGTGTCATGAAGAGATCCATGAGAACTGTGGGCGCAAACAGCCGAAGCGTTACATTGTTGATGATTCAGGAAGAATTTACGGAATTGATTTTGAAAAGAAATCGTGAAACATACTCCCCCTATTTGAAATGTTTCACGATGCCCTTGGAGAC
>Ga0265298_10001815_pt1 | contig 31128 bp, 23 predicted proteins | sample AusTroGonzalo_MG_3_FD_193486 | JGI IMG/M metagenome (GOLD analysis project Ga0265298, IMG submission 193486) | Bovine rumen microbial communities from tropical cattle in Woodstock, Queensland, Australia - Gonzalo_01 | ecosystem: Host-associated > Mammals > Digestive system > Stomach > Rumen ... | reverse complement strand
TGACATTCGAAATCTTCCAACGGAAGTCTGCAGTCGGGGCGAAGTTGGTGACGGTACGGGTGGTGTCAGAGTGTACACCTTTATAATCCTGTACGAAGTCAGACTTCTGGGGTACCATCTGTACACCGATGTTGAGGTTGTATGCATCACGTACCACGCGCAGCATGACCTCGGCTGTATGTATGTAGTTTTTGTATTCAGAGTAGCGACTCAAATCATTAGATTTGTAATCCTCATAGGTACCGACATTAATCAGTGACAAGTAGTCGTCAAAACCACGATAAGAAGGGATCACATTCATGAAGTCCCAACCATGACCACCCAGGTCGTAGGTTCCACGGTCGCTCTTGCTGTACTTATACTGATACTGGTAAGAGAACTGCAGATATGTACGACGCATGATGGGCTCACTATAGGTCAGACGGATGCTGTAGTCCCAGTTCTTGGTAGGCGTCACAGCATAGCGGTTGTTCTCCACATTGGGCATTGTGCCGTAGTAGTTCACCTGGTCATTAGAGAAGGACTTGCTCATACCCTCGCTGTAGTTGGCACCCAGACGCAGGGTGATGTTACGTCCACTATTGTTAAGCTTACGGTTATACTGTCCCCAGCCGCCCACGCTCTTGTTATCGCTGTAGCTCAGGCTATTGTTGACATTACTATTCTTGACGATGCTGTTACCTTCCTCGTCTTTCTCATTGGCGAGAACAGACAGCTGGTTCAATGGATCTGTAATTCCCTTGATTTTATAAGGATCCTTACTGAAGGTAGCACTACCACCTTCGCTCAGTCCATCACTTGAATTGTAGTTGAACTGCGGACGGAACATGATGTTGGTCATAGAGTCCGGAGTCCACTCGATACGGAACTGTCCGTTCCAACTATTCGAACGTGACATGTTGTCGTTGAGACGATTGCTGAACGAGCTTACTGAAGAGCTCATGAAACTCTCAGAAGCCGTCTTGCTGACAGCACTGGTGTTACTGTGGTTCCAACGGATGCTACCATCCACCGTGATGAGGTCTGTCTTCTCGTAGTTCAGGTTCAGACCCGTCATCTTGGTAGCAGTCAGCCCCTGACGACCACCACCGAAACGGCCACCGCCGCCACCAAAGCCCATATCATTCACGTTGTTGGCACTGGTCATGAGGAATGCCTTGAAATCATCCTTCATCACACCACCAAAGATACGGCCTGCATAGCGGTCCTTCGTACCAGCTGCCAAGTCAGCATTGAGCATGATACCCTTGTTCATACCCGTCTTGATACCGAAGTCCAGCACGGTCTCTTCCTCACCATCATCAATACCGCTGACACGTGCCAGGTCGCTCTTCTGGTCATAAGCGCGCACGCGCTCGATAATATTTGTAGGCAAGTTCTTCAGGGCGGTCTTGGTATCACCGGTCATGAACTCTTTACCGTCAACCTTAATCTTCTTCACTTCCTTACCGTTGATGGTTATCTTACCATCGTCATCAACCTGAGCACCAGGCAGACGCTTCACCAGTTCCTCGACAACAGAGCCCTCTGGTGTGCGGTAGGCAGAAGCATTGTATATAAAGGTATCAGCCTTGACAATCACCTTCGAGGCATTACCCGTTACGGTAGTACCCTTCAGCATGATAGCGTCAGGCTTCAACTCCAACGTACCCAAGGCGACATCCTTGTCGTCAGATACGTTAATTCGCTTGGTATAAGGTTTGAAACCTACACATGTCACCTGCAGGATATAGGTGCCTGCCTTAGGTGCTGACACGCGGAACCTACCTTCCAGTGAGGTCAGTCCACCCGTGACCAGTGTAGAGTCACTGCGAAGCAGTTTCACGGTGGTCTGTGCTACTGGCTCTTGGGAGTCACTCTCGACTACCACACCGCTCACATGGCGCTGAGCCATCACTACCACATTACTTAATAAAAACAGTAGAATGAATAGTTGCTTTCTCATTGTTATTATTGATTGATGTTTTGCTTTCTATGACGCACGAAACGTTGAAAAGTTTAATAATATTAGAAAAAAATGACGTAAAAATTACAATTATACCTCATTTTGTATACGACTTTGCTATATTTGTTGTAATTTTGCACCCTGTAAACCACCATGGATCAGCAAAAGGTAGTCATATCGCAAGATTTAGAGCAGACGCTCAGCCAAGCTTTGGCCGAGTGTAGTTATGACCGTCTGTTTGTTTTGGTAGACAAGACGACAAAGCAATCATGCCTACCCGTGCTTACCTCATCCATCAAACATCTTGCGTCTGATATCTTTGTCATCACCATTGGTGCTACTGACCAGAACAAGACGCTCGACACCGTAAGTCATGTCTGGAGCGAACTGCAGCAGATGGGTGCTACACGCCACTCGTTGATGATTAATCTGGGTGGTGGCATGGTGACTGATTTGGGAGGGTTTGCTGCTTCCACTTTCAAGCGCGGTATACATTATATTAATATACCTACCACGTTGCTGTCTATGGTCGACGCCTCTGTTGGCGGAAAAACTGGCATCAACTTTGGAGGGCTGAAGAACGAGATTGGCGTCTTCAACAATGCCGACTGTGTCATTCTGGACACCGAATTTCTGAAAACCCTTGACCAGGAGAACATTCTTTCTGGCTATGCAGAGATGCTGAAGCACGGTCTTATTGACTGCGAGAAGCATTGGGCAGAGATTCTGGGAGATTTAGAAAATATAGAGCATTTAGAGAAACTATCCACTCTTGTTGCCCAGAGCGTCGCCGTCAAGCAGCGTATCGTTACGGAAGACCCCACAGAGAAAGGACTTCGCAAAGCCCTTAACTTGGGACATACCGCAGGACACGCTTTCGAGTCGCTGGCGTTAGAGCGTACCCCTATCCTGCACGGCTATGCTGTAGCCTACGGACTGGTGGTCGAACTCTACCTGTCGTGTATAAAGACAGGCTTCCCTACAGACAAGATGCGACAGACGGTACAGTTTATCAAAGAGCACTATGGCAAGATGGCCATCACCTGTGATGACTACCCCCATCTGCTGGAGCTCATGCATCACGACAAGAAAAACGAAGGTAGTGCTATCAATTTCACACTGCTGGCTGGCATCGGTGATTTGCGTATCAACCAGACGGCTACAGAGGAGGAGATTAAAGAGGCACTCGACTTCTATAGAGAATATTAGGAAAACTACTACCTATTAAATTTGCTAATTAACCAAGTGTATAGGGTCTATCCGTGAGGACAGACCCTATTTAATTGGTATATAGCTTAGAACTGTGGACGGGGACCAGGACCTCCAGGACGGCCACCACCGAAACCGCGACCGAATCCGCGACGTCCGGGACGAGATTCCTGATACTGTTTGTACTGGTCTTCGGTCAGTATTTCCTTCAGTTTCTTCTCATACTCCTGACGCTTCTCCATGCGCTGCTTCATCTCTTCACGCTGCTCGTCGGTCAGCTGAGGGCGCTCCGGACGCTGCTGTCCGTTCTGAGCCTCACCATTACCTCTGCCAGGACGAGGGCCACGCATACCAGGACCAGAAATGACCTTTTCATACTCCTTATTTAGTGCCAAAACCTTGGTCTTCTGCTCATCAGTCAACTTCAGGTCGTTGGTCATGCGTTCTGTCATCTGTTCAGGTGTCATCTGTCGCGGACCACGGAACTGCTGTTGATTCTGGTTGTTGTCACTCTCTTGGGCCTGCACTGCTGTCATTGACAGGAGGGCTACCATCATTAAAACAATTTTCTTCATACTTTTGTTTTTTAAAGGGTTATACTTTTTGTTCGTCGTTCTGCTATTAAGACGTAACAAAGGTATGAATCGTTTAATCGCCTACCCATCACTTTCAGCGAACGCCATATTTTATTCAGCGAACGGGAAAATAGAAAGAGTGAAAAGCAAATCAGAACTTGGCCAACTTATCAGTCCAATATTTCCGCAGGGTTGTCCACTTATAATAATAAGGTGTACCTGTAGGCTCTATGGGGAGGGTGACCTCACGCTCATTAAGAAGTGCCTTGACAAGGATGTCGCCCTGACCACTCTTCGGCTTGTAGAAGATAAGCTGGATATTAGAACCCATGGGGAATATCTTGTAGTTCTGCCAGTAGCGGTCCAGCTGGTCGAGGTCATTGATGCTTGCATTACATGTGCCAAGTTCCATGAGACAGGCCAGTGGCATGACACACACCTCGTGACCAAAGCGCAGGGTAGCCTGTGGCTTACCGAGGGCTATGCAGGTATCGGCGGTCTCGATAAAGTTTTTCAGCAGGTTATACTGACTGAAAGGCATGACATTACCCGTCTGAGGAGCATTGGCATAGCGCAGATACCAGCTGACATTGGAGATGGTCCACTGGTCATAGAGTTCGTCGTTGGTGAAAAGGTGCAACATGTTGATGCCGTCATCATGGCTCTGCATATTGATGACAACCTCAAAGAGGTGACGCATCAGCGCACCTTGGTTGATGCTGTCAGCAGCCCAGCGGACATCATTGAAGAGAACCTTCATGAGTCGTACAGGATGAGTCTTACGATCAGTAAAGGCAGACAGGAAACTCTTGTCCATATTGTCGCGGGTCTCCTTGACCTTGCCCTCCCGAGGCTGATTCAGATAATACTGCAGACTCTCACTGACATCATTATGGATGCGTGCGGTAGGATTGGCAGCCATGAATTCCTCACACTCAGCAACCATGGACAGGACGCAACGGGTGACAACGGTACTACGGGCATCAATGGCCAGTTCCTCGCTCTTGAAGATTTCTGGGAAATGCGCGACGATACGTTTACCAATACCGTGATGCTGACGCTCGCCAACGGTGGTCAAGTCACCAAGTCGCTTATAGGTTGTCTTATTAAACTGCTCCAACTGTTCCAGCGTCTGCTGTCCGACAGCGGTCAGCTTACCCTGCTGAGAGGCCTTTCTCATAGGAATCAGCACACGCTCGTAGATATCGTCACCAATGAGCCAACGAGAGCCATGACGTCCATAGTGGGTAAAATAGAAGGGTACGTAGCCAGCGGGAGCAGCTGTGTATTTGAAGTCAGGCAGCTGACGGTCATAGTCTACATAGTTAGAACCTGCCAACCATGGATTGGCCTTGATGTCATCACGTGCAGTTTGGGCTATCATGGTGGTTATGGAAGCCACCAAGAAAAGCAGGGTAAACAGTTTCTTCATCTGCGTAGTGCTATGTTATAGTTATAATATTGTTTGTTGCCTGTAATATCCTGTAAGACCTTGATGAATGGCGGGAAATTGACACTTTCCTGCTCGGCGACGCCCTTGGTCTGTAATACCATGAGGTTATCGACAGGCTCGTGGAAAAAGTCTATCTCAAAATACTGGCCCTTCCAGATGAAACTGCGACGCGTCTTGCGGATGGTGGAACGATAGGGGTCGGCCTGTTGCAACAGCGACTCGTAGAGGGCATTGCTGACCTGGCGTTCCGTCTCCAGGAACTCTGTTTGCGACACACGTTTCTTAGTCTTGTGGACATTGACGACCTCGCCACCCCAGCAACGACGGCGCAGACGCACCTCGACACCTGGGTCAGCCACCAGATAGGTCTGCGTAATCTCGCTCTCGATACAATCGGGCAGCTCACCAGTGAGCTCAATGAGATAGACACGCTCCTCTTCGATGGGCTGTGGAATGCCCAGCACATTAGAAATCTCCAGGATGACACGGTTCAGCTTGGCATCGAAGTCATCATGGTTGTTGATGACGCGCAGATGGGGATGTCCCGTCCACGACTTATTAACCTTCTTGTCCAGGTCGCGAGCCAGCTGCAGTCCTTCCTCGTTGGCCTGTTCATAGCGAGTGGAGTTGGTTGCAGTGGTATAGTATTGCTCAGCGCCATCGGCAGCAGACACGAGGTGCAGCACAGCATCGTAGCGGTCCTTCAACTCGTTGGGGGTGGTGCCACACTTCTGACACAGTTCAATCCACATCTCTGGAGAGATATATGCCGAGATATCAAGCGTACCACGGTCACAGACCACAAAGGTCGGTTTGGTGCAGGTCTCTGCCAAGCGCATAAAACTATCCTCCAAGGCCAACTGCGTCTGCAGAATGGCTAACTCGCCCTCATAATAGAGATTGCGATTAGGAGTCAGGTAGCTCCAGCCTCCCTGACTATACATCGTAGGAACTTCGGGCACGGTAAACACCTTGAAACCCAAGTTAGAGAAATGTTCGATGATACGCACCAAAGCCGTCGTCTTACCAGCACACGGTCCACCTGTCAATACGATTCGCTTAACGTTACTCATAATAATCGTGAATATTTGGCGCAAATATACGAAATATTTTGTACTTTTGCAAGCAAAATCACATAAAGACATGAAAAAAATTCTTTTTAGTATCATGGCTACCATAGCCACAACACAGATGAGTGCACAGAGTTTGCAATATCCAAAAGCCGCAAAAGACGGCACAGTAGACGAATACTTTGGCGTGAAAGTGGCCGATCCCTACCGCTGGTTAGAGAACGACACCTCAGCACAGACTGCTGCCTGGGTAGAGGCAGAGAACAAGGTGACAAACAGTTATCTGCAGAAGATTCCCTTCCGTAGCAAACTACTGAAACGACTCACAGAACTGTCTAACTATGAGAAGATTGGTGCCCCCCGTAAGCGTCATGGCAAGTGGTACTTCTATAAGAATGACGGTCTGCAGAACCAGTATGTGATGTACGTCATGGACGAGTTGGGCGGTGAGCCCCGCGTATTCCTGGACCCCAACAAGCTGAGCACCGACGGCACAGTAGCGCTGAAGGGTGTCTACTTCTCGAACAATGGCAAGTGGGCAGCCTACGCTATCTCCCGAAGTGGTTCCGACTGGCAGGAGTTCTATGTCATCGACCTGAAGACAGGTCAGCTGACCAGCGACCATATTGAGTGGGCCAAGTTCTCTGGCGCAGCATGGAAGGGCGATGGCTTCTACTACAGCGCCTACGACCGTCCCACAGAGGGCAAGGAGTTCTCGAACGTTAACGAGGGTATGAAGATTTACTATCATAAGATGGGTACCCCACAGTCTCAGGATGTATTGTTTTATCAGAACCCCACACAGCCCAAGCGTTTCTATGAGTTGAGCGTTAACGAAGAGGAGACACTCATGTATATGTTTGAGGCGGGTGCAGGTGCCGGCAATAACCTGTATGTCCGTGACTTACGCCAGAAGGACTCACAGTTCATCCAACTCACTGACAATATGGACTACCAGTATAGTCCCCTCTACAACGAAGGCAACAAAATCTACATTTATACCAACTACGAAGCTCCTAAGGGACGCATCATGACTACTGACATCCGTAAGCCAGGAATCAACGACTGGCAGGAACTCATCCCAGAACAGAAGAACGTGTTAGGTGGTATTGATGTCATCAACCGCCAGTTCATTCTCACCTATGCCCAAGATGCCTGCGACCATGCTTTTGTCTATGGCTTGGACGGTAAGATGCGCCACGAAGTTAAGCTACCTATGGTAGGTAGTGTAGGCTTTACGGGCGATGAGAAACAGCCCGAGTGCTTCTATACCTTCACATCATTTACCATGCCTGGCACTATCTATCGCTACGACATGGCCAAGAATGAGAGTTCGCTCTATGCACAGCCGAATGTAAAATTCCGCCAGCAGGACTACGAGAGCAAGCAGTTGTTCTTCCAGAGTAAAGACGGTACGCGCGTACCTATGTTTATTACTTATAAGAAAGGGCTGAAGCTGAACGGCAAGAATCCCGTCTACCTCTACGGCTACGGCGGTTTCAATATCCCGTTGGGACCTGGTTTCTCAGCTACACGCATCCCATTCCTGGAACAGGGTGGTATCTATGCACAGGTGAACCTGCGTGGTGGCAGTGAGTATGGTGAAGAGTGGCATCTGGCTGGTACGAAGATGCAGAAGCAGAATGTGTTTGACGACTTCATCAGTGCTGCTGAATACCTTATCAGTGAGGGCTACACCTCCAAGGAGAAGCTGGCTATCGTAGGCGGCTCGAATGGTGGATTGCTCGTCGGTGCCTGTATGACACAACGTCCCGACCTATTCCGTGTAGCCATTCCACAGGTGGGTGTCATGGACATGCTTCGCTATCACAAGTTCACCATTGGTTGGAACTGGGCCAGCGACTACGGCACCAGTGAGGACTCGAAGGAGATGTTTGAATACCTGAAGGGCTATTCACCGTTGCATAACCTCAAGAAAGGCACCTCCTACCCTGCCACGCTCGTCACCACCGCCGACCATGATGACCGTGTCGTTCCTGCCCACTCGTTTAAGTTCGCAGCAACCCTGCAGGAGTGTCATGAGGGCAACAACCCTGTACTTATCCGCATCGACACCAAAGCCGGACACGGCGGTGGCAAACCCCTCGCCAAAGTCTTGGAGGAGCAGGCTGACATCTACAGCTTTATCCTCTATAATATGGGGGTAAAGTATAAGAAGTAAGCTACATGCGTTTCATCAATCGGGCAATGGCCCGGTTGAGCGACACGGTGGGTTCAATGATATTGTAATCCTGCCAGAAGACGGGGTCGAGGAAGTAATCCACCTTGTCGTAGAACGCATCACGCTGGTCGAAGGTTTCCCGGCCACGGATAGGACGACCCGTTGTGACATTCTGACCAGTGACCACCATCTCACAACAGGCGGTAAATGCCGTAGCGAAAAGCCTGCGGCGCCAGTCACAATTGAAGCGGAATATGGTGCGGATATAACTGATACGTGTAACGCCATCCTCTAAGCGGTAATCTATCAACAGTGACAACTCCTTGGGACGGAAACGCACACCAAGAGGTTTCTTGACCAGCATCATCTCTGTAGCCTTATTGCGGTCACTCATGTCCAGCGACAGTTCGGCACGGGTGAATGCCAGCGTCTCTTGGTCAATATACAAACGTCCCGAATAGAGTGCATAGGGCATCTTACGACGTGGACGCATACTTACCACATACTGCTGACGGTCACCAATGGTCGTCGGCAGTTCCATTTCTAAATGATAGCACTCCAGCTCTTCCTCATTCAATAGCCAGTCACGTTGTTTGACCATATCCAATTGGACAGGCAACACTGGACCACCCGTCACTTTTACAGTTAACGTATCCCCCTTGCGAGGACTGAGCAAACGACGTCCCTTACGGATAGCCACACGGTCATCGGCACTTTGATAGTTATAGGCGGTCTTGTACATGTCTACCACACCCTCAGCCACCATGATATAGTGCTGGCGCTTCTGAGCCGTCTCCCGATAAAAGCAATGGAACAGTTCTGGCTGCTGACTGTAGTTCTTAGGAATCTTACTGATAGCCGTAGCCACCAACTCACGGGCATTGCCAGCCATGACCATCACTTCCTGTAGCTGGATGGTTGCTGGTTTCAGACTAATACGTAATGGCTCGTCCTGCTGCGAAGAGAGGTTGATACGCCGTGCACGGAAGCCGACATGCGACACGGTAATCGTCTTGATGTCCGTATCTGTCTTCAGCACGAAATAGCCATCTCCATTGGTGACAACGGTATGTCCCCCACCCGTCACACTGGCACCTACCAGCACGTCGCCAGCAGCATTATATACGGTGCCGCTGACCTGTGTCAATGACTGGGCACTGATACTTATGACGGTAAGTAGCAGCAATATTAATATGGTCGATATCCTCCTCATCACTCTTTCTCCTTCTATAAGTATACTTTAGTAATTGTTTCAGTCAGTGCAAAGATAATAATTATTTCGTTACATTGCAAATATTTGTGTATCAAATTATTATATGTTAGCTAAAAGCACACAAAAAGAAGTCCCCATCCAAGACGGACAGGGACTTCAACTATGTAAATAAGAGGATACTACTCTTTGTCAAGCAGAATCTTCATCATCTCGACAGCAGCCTTAGCCACAGAGGTACCAGGACCAAAGATGGCAGCGACACCAGCCTTATAGAGGAAGTCGTAATCCTGAGCGGGAATGACACCACCAGCAATGACCATGATGTCCTCACGACCCAGTTTCTTCAACTCCTCAATGAGCTGCGGGATAAGTGTCTTGTGACCTGCTGCGAGTGAAGAGGCACCAACGCAATGTACGTCGTTCTCAACAGCCTCGCGAGCTGCCTCGGCAGGTGTCTGGAACAGCGGTCCCATATCCACGTCGAAGCCACAGTCGGCATAACCCGTTGCTACTACTTTTGCACCACGGTCGTGACCATCCTGACCCATCTTAGCGATGAAGATACGAGGACGGCGACCTTCCTTCTCTGCGAACTCATCGGTCAGCTTGCAAGCCAACTCGAAGTCGCTATCGTTCTTTGATTCTGAACTATACACGCCTGAAATTGTTCTGATTACTGCCTTATAACGACCTACGATTTCCTCGCAAGCATCTGAAATCTCACCCAGAGTACAACGCAGCTGTGCAGCCTTGACAGCAAGATCGAGCAGGTTGTTCTCGCTCTTCTTGCCCTCGTTGAATTCACGAACACATTCGGTAATAGCCTTGAGGGCAGCCTGACAAGCAGCCTCGTCGCGCTTGCTGCGAACTTCCTTCAGGTTCTCCTCCTGCTGCTTGCGTACTGCGGTATTGTCGACCTCGAGGATATCGATAGGATCCTCGTGCTCCAAACGATACTTGTTGGTACCGACGATGGTCTGAACGCCAGAGTCGATACGAGCCTGCGTACGTGCGGCAGCCTCCTCGATACGCATCTTGGGCAGACCAGTCTCAATAGCCTTAGCCATACCGCCCAGCTTCTCAATCTCCTGAATGTGCTCCCAAGCCTTATGTACCAGCTCATTGGTCAGCGTCTCCACATAGTAAGAACCTGCCCATGGGTCAATCTGCTTGCAGACCTTCGTCTCATTCTGGATATAAATCTGGGTATTACGAGCGATACGAGCTGAGAAGTCGGTAGGCAGAGCGATAGCCTCATCAAGGGCATTGGTGTGCAGCGACTGGGTATGACCCAGCACGGCAGCCATTGCCTCGATACAGGTACGACCTACATTGTTGAAGGGGTCCTGCTCGGTGAGCGACCAACCAGAGGTCTGCGAGTGGGTACGCAGCGCCAGTGACTTCGGGTTCTTGGCACCGAAGCTCTTCACAATCTTTGCCCACAACAGACGACCAGCACGCATCTTGGCAATCTCCATGAAGTGGTTCATACCGATTGCCCAGAAGAAGCTGAGACGAGGAGCAAAGGCATCCACGTCGATACCAGCATTCACACCAGTACGCAGATAGTCCATACCATCGGCCAAGGTGTATGCCAACTCGATGTCGGCGGTAGCACCAGCCTCCTGCATGTGGTAACCTGAGATAGAGATGCTATTGAACTTAGGCATCTTCTGTGAGGTATACTCGAAGATATCAGCGATAATCTTCATCGAGAATGCAGGCGGGTAAATATAGGTGTTACGCACCATGAACTCTTTCAGAATATCGTTCTGGATAGTACCTGCCATCTCCTCCAACTGAGCGCCCTGTTCAAGACCAGCCACGATGTAGAATGCCAGGATAGGCAGCACGGCACCGTTCATGGTCATAGACACAGACATCTTGTTCAAGGGGATACCCGAGAAGAGCACCTTCATGTTCTCTTCGTTACAGATACTTACACCAGCCTTACCGACGTCACCCACTACACGAGCGTTATCGGGGTCGTAACCACGGTGTGTAGGCAGGTCAAAGGCTACAGAAAGACCCTTCTGACCAGATGCCAGGTTACGGCGATAGAAAGCATTTGACTCCTCAGCGGTAGAGAAGCCGGCATACTGACGGATAGTCCAAGGCTTGAAGGGATACATCATTGAATACGGACCACGCAGATAAGGAGGAATACCAGCTGTGAAGTCGAGGTGTTCCATACCTTCGAGGTCTTCCTTCGTATAAACGGGACGTACCTCAATATGCTCTGGGGTCTTCCAGTTTTCTACGATTCCGTTGTCTTTAATCCACTTGGCACCATCCTGAGCCTTGATGCCTGCATAGATATCAATATCTTTAAATTGTTTACGCATAATTCAAGTCTCCTATTCTTTAAATACCAAGTTTCTGATTATATTCTTTCAAAGTCTCCAGCACGTTGCACTTCACATGTACATAGTTCTCGATGCCAGCAGCTTTCAAGTCCTCCATACAAGCAGGAGCGCCAGCCACAACGAACATTGCACGACCATTCAAGTACTTAAAGGCAGGAATAGCGTACTCAGCATACTCATCGTCAGAAGAGCAGATGACTACGATGTCGGCCTTAGCTTCGAGGGCAGCATCGATACCCTCCTCAACGGTCTTGAATCCGAGGTTATCAATCACCTTATATCCTGCACAAGCCAAGAAGTTGCACGAGAACTGTGCACGAGCCTGGCGCATGGCCAGATTACCAATGGTCAGCATGAAGGCTGTAGGAACCTTGGTCTCCTCAGTATGGATGCGCAGATCCTCGAAGTCAGCAGCCAGACGGGTGCTTTCGATAGCTTTGAATGGATGCTCTTCTTCCTCAGCATGACCACAGCAGCAGCCACAAGCCTTTGCTTTCTTACCCTCGCTCTTCTCAGTGAAGTTCGGGAACTGGTTGGTACCCAGCAGGAACTCCTTACGCTTAGCAGCATCACCATGGCGCTTCACGTTGGTAGCATTGATATCATCCTGGATAGTGCCAGCCTTGACGGCAGCGAGGAAGCCTCCCTCCTCTTCTACCTTCAGGAAAATCTTCCATGCCTCCTGAGCCAAGGCGTCAGTAAGGTGCTCAATATAATATGAACCTGCTGATGGGTCAACAATACGGTCGAAGTGGCTCTCCTCCTTAATCAGCAACTGCTGGTTACGGGCGATACGCTCAGAGAAATCCGTTGCCTCCTCATAAGGAGCATCGAACGGAGTGACCACCATAGAGTGAACACTACCCAGTGCAGCACTCATGGCCTCCGTCTGTGAACGAAGCAGGTTTACATAGCTATCAAACAGCGTCTGGTTATAAGTAGAGGTGGTAGCGTTGATTATCATCTTGCAAGCGCAGTCGCACTTCGGCTCGTATTGCTTCACAATCTGAGCCCACAACAGGCGGGCTGCACGGAACTTAGCAATCTCCATAAAGTAGTTCTCGCTAACACCCATATTGAACTTAATGCTCTTCGCAGCGAGGTCGACATCTACTCCAGCATCAACCAGCTGCTGCAGATACTCATTACCCCATGCGAGTGCATAGCCCAATTCCTGAACGATATAGGCACCGGCATTGTTGAGGGCATCACTGCCAACAGTGATACAGCGGAAGTTGGGGTACTCCTTCAAGGCCTCAACGAGCTTAGGACCAAACTCCAGTATCGGAGTGACATCCTTGCCCTTCATCACCATCTTTGCCATGGGGTCCCACTCAATAGAGCCGACCACCTTCTCCTTGTCATAACCCTTCTTCTGGAAGAACTCGACCAAAATCTCCGCAAGTTCAACAGAATGACGAGGACAGGTAGCAAAGTTCACTTCAATGATGTCGCAATAGATGCCATCGAGCAGGGTCTCCACCGTCTCTTTTGACACCAGCTTGCCAGGAAGCTTGAAGCCCAGCGAGTCGATACCCTTATTCAGGATGTCGAGTGCCTTGGCATTAGCAGCTTTGGGATCATCAACAACGATGTTCTGACGAACATACCATTCGTTAGAGTCTTTCTTGTTACCACGCACGAAGGGGAATTCTCCTGGAAGTGCATCGGGTGTTTTCAGGTTCGCCAGGTCTTCACGGCGATAGAAAGGCTGTACATTAAAACCTTCATTTGTTCTCCATACCAAGCGCTTTTGGAAGTCGGCACCCTTCAGGTCGACTTCAATTTTGTCCAACCACTCTTGTTTGGTCGGTGCAGTGAACTCAGTAAAGAGTTTCTCTTTGTTTGCCATAAAAGTGTTTATTATATAAGTTGTTCTAAGTTATATCTGATTGCAAAGGTAACAAATAATTCTGAACTGACGAAGTTTTTAATAAATATTTCGTTTTTATCAAAAAATGTTGCACAAAAATGCGGCTATTGCGCAAATTCTTCGTACCTTTGCACGCAAATATAAATAATAGGTATGTTATGGAATCATTTCAATGGTTAGAGGATTTATTTACGAGGACTGACTCTGTAGCTCATATAGCATTGCTATATGCCATAGTCATCGCCATCGGCGTGTATTTAGGAAAGATTAAAATTGGCGGAATCTCACTGGGTGTGACATTTGTATTGTTTGCAGGTATCATTGCCGGCCACATTGGTTTTACGGCCCCCACTCCCATTCTTACATTTATCCAAGACTTTGGACTTATCCTGTTTGTCTTCATGATAGGTATGCAGGTAGGCCCCGGTTTCTTTGAGAGTTTCGGCAAAGCAGGTGTCAAGCTAAATCTACTGGCAAGCACAGCTATTGCGCTGAACATCGCCGTGATGTTTGCCTGCTATTACATTTTCTTTGATACGAGTAACTCCCATAACCTGCCTATGATGGTGGGTACACTCTATGGTGCTGTGACCAACACCCCTGGTCTTGGTGCTGCTAATGAGGCTTTGGGCAGTGTTTTCGGACAGAACGCCCCACAGATTGCTTCCGCTTATGCTTGCGCCTACCCCTTAGGTGTGCTGGGCATCATCGGTGCTACTATATTAATAAGGTATATCTGTAAGATTAAACTGGAGCACGAAGAGGCTGAGTTGAGCGCCCTGGAAGAAACCAGTGCCAACAAGAAGCCTTATAAGATGCATCTGGAGGTTAGCAACAAATACCTGGAAGGAAAGACGCTGTTGCAGGTTCACGACTTCCTCATGCGCGACTTTGTGGTATCACGCATCGTACATGAAGGCGAATTGTCTATTCCTAACCGTGACACCATTTTCCATTTGGGCGACCAGATGCTTATCGTCTGTGCAGAGGCTGACCAAGAGGCCATCACCGCCTTTATTGGTCCAAAACTCGACATCGACTTCGAGCAGTCTGACCAGCCACTGGTATCAAAGCGTATTTTGATTACCAACCCTAAGATTAACGGAAAGTCTCTGGCATCCATGCACTTCTCCAGCATGCATGGCGTCAATGTGACTCGTGTCACCCGTCAGGGTATGGATATCTTCGCCAGTGCCTCATTGCCCTTGCAGGTCGGCGACCGCATCATGGTGGTAGGTCCTGAGGATGCCGTAGACCGTGTCGCCAATAAGATGGGTAACAGCATCCGCCGTCTGGATGCCCCCAATATTGCCACTATCTTCGTAGGTATCATCTTGGGTATCATCTTTGGTTCACTGCCTATTGCTTTCCCTGGCATGCCTGTTCCCATGAAGCTGGGTATTGCGGGAGGTCCACTGATTATCGCTATTCTGATTGGCCGCTACGGCTATAAGATACATCTGGTAACCTATACCACCACGTCCGCCAACATGATGTTACGCGAGATTGGTCTGGTACTCTTCCTTGCCAGCGTAGGCATCAAGGCAGGAGCAGGATTCTTTGAGACGGTCGTACAAGGCGACGGACTGCTCTATGTTCTCACGGGTTTCTTCATCACAGTCATTCCCATCCTGATTGTTGGCCCAATTGCCCGCCTGCGCTACAAGTTCAATTACTTCACCATCATGGGTATGCTGGCAGGTACCTATACTGACCCCCCTGCATTGGCTTTCGCCAACAGCATCTGCTCTAAGGAAGCGCCAGCCATCGGCTACTCAACGGTATATCCGCTCTCGATGTTCCTGCGCATCTTCACAGCACAGATAGTGGTACTCTTCTTCTGTGGATAACTAACACGATAGAACTAATAATACACGTACTAATTTAAACAGACAAATGAAAAAACTAAGACTCCTAACTGGGGTGTTTGTGGCTATGACCTCATTACCGATGTTGGCTCAGATGGATGCCAGCATCAAACTGAATGAGGTGATGACACACAATGAGAACAGTCTGATTGATGAATACGGAGAGCGTCATGCGTGGGTAGAGATAGCCAATATCTCCCACTCTACGTACAATATTCGTGGGATGTATCTCACGACAGACCGTTCCGTACTCGACAAGAAGATGAGTGTGCCAGAGCGTGTCAAACGCATGAGCCTGATTCCCAATGGCGACACCCGCACTAACCTGAGCGGCCAACAGTATGTCGTCTTTCAACTCGACAGCCGTCCTTCCCAAGGAGCGCTGCACCTCTCTGTGCCCGTAGATGCTGCTAAGCCAACATGGATAGCCCTCTACAATGGTAATGCCACCCAGCTCATCGACTCTATCACAGTTCCCGTATTAGCTGCAGACCAGTCATTTGCTCGCATAGCAAATAACGGTACTCGTAGCGACTGGGAAGTGAAGTCTGCCGACCGTGTGACGCCAGGAATACAGAACCAGACGGTAGTCAGTGAGTCAAAGATAGAAAAATTCAAGCGTGAAGACCCCCACGGTTTCGGCATGGCCATCATGGCTATGAGCATTGTATTCTTCTGCTTGGCACTGTTATGGATTACCTTTAGCATCTTCGGCTTGTTGATGCGCCATATGGAGACTGCCAAGAAGGTTGCCCACCAGCAGCCCATCAAGCCTATCACCAAGACCGTTGAGAAGACCTTGGAGGTTGGCCACAAGACGGGTATCATCTTGCAGGAAGGCCTGAAGACCAAGGGTATTGATAAGGAAGTGTATATGGCTGTTATCGGTATGGCACTGAAACAGTATCAGGACGATGTCCATGATGTAGAGTCTGGTGTTATCACCATCAAGTCGAAAGATACAGGATGGGACGATGAATACGCTCAGATGACCCAATTCCACTCCCCGATTCTTCCCACTATGCCACAGAGCATGAAGATTCCCACGGGCCCAGAGTTAAAGTAAATTGAGAATTGAAAATTGAAAATTGAAAATTATGAACAAATATCAATATAAAGTACAAGGTGTCGACTACGAAGTAGAAATTGAGGAAGTAGAAGGCAACATCGCCAAAGTCAATGTCAACGGTATTCCCTTTGAGATTGAGATGCAGCGCCCCATCAATGCTGCCAAGCACCCCACTATTGTCAAACCCAAGGTTGAGGCTCCGAAGCCTGTCGCAGCAGCTCCCGTACAGTCTGCTGCCAAGCCCGCACAGCCCGCACAACAGGCTGCCGGCAGTGGCAATCCCGTGAAGGCTCCTCTGCCTGGCACTATCACCAATGTGAATGTGAAGGTTGGCGACAAGGTCAATGTTGGTGACGTCGTCATCATTCTGGAGGCCATGAAGATGCAGAACAACATCGAGGCCGAATATGCTGGCACCGTAACAGCTGTCAATGTCAATGCCGGTGACTCTGTCATGGAAGGAAGCGTACTGCTGACCATTGGGTAATTAACAATTGAACATTGAGATTATGTGGCAATTTATCGTAGAAAACTTCAATGAGTTCCTGACCTATACAGGCTTTGCCAATGTGACGGCAGGAAACCTCATCATGATAGCAGTGGGCGCCTTCTTCATCTGGCTTGCCATCAAGAAGGACTTTGAGCCCCTGCTGCTCGTACCCATTGGTTTGGGTATCATTCTCGGCAACATCCCCTTCCGTGCTGATGCAGGACTGGAGATTGGTCTCTACGAGGACAACTCTGTGCTCAACATCTTCTATCAGGGTGTGCGCCAAGGCTGGTATCCACCGCTGATATTTCTGGGAATCGGTGCTATGACCGACTTCTCGGCACTGTTGGCCAATCCCAAGCTGATGCTTATTGGTGCTGCCGCCCAGTTTGGCATCTTTGGCGCTTATATGTTTGCCTTGGCACTGGGTTTTGAGCCTAACCAGGCAGCAGGTATCGCCATTATCGGTGGTGCTGATGGTCCTACGGCCATCTTCCTCAGTAGCAAGCTGTCGCCCAACCTGATGGGTGCCATTGCTGTGTGTGCCTATTCGTATATGGCTCTGGTACCACTCATCCAGCCACCATTGATGCGTCTGCTCACCACCAAGAAGGAGCGCCTCATCAAGATGAAGCCCGCCCGTCAGGTATCACAGACAGAACGCATCCTGTTCCCCATCGTCGGACTGTTACTGACCACCTTCATCGTACCCTCTGGTCTGCCCCTGCTGGGTATGCTCTTCTTCGGTAACCTGCTGAAAGAGAGTGGCAAGACCACCCGTCTGGCAAAGACCGCTGGAGCTGCACTGAATGATATCGTCGTCATGTTGTTAGGACTGACGGTAGGCTGCTCGACGCAGGCCTCTGAGTTCCTGACCATGAACACCATCTATATCTTTGCTATCGGCGCTGGTGCCTTCATCATCGCCACTATGAGCGGTGTCTGCTTTGTCAAACTGATGAATGTCTTCTTGCCTAAGGACAAGAAGCTGAACCCGCTGATTGGTAATGCCGGTGTGAGTGCCGTACCTATGGCAGCCCGCATCTCCAACAACCTCGGACTGGAGTACGACCGCCACAACTTCCTCCTCATGCATGCCATGGGACCGAATGTCGCTGGCGTTATTGGCTCGGCGGTAGCTGCTGGTGCCTTACTTGGATTCTTGTCATAGAACATTTAAAAAATTCAAATAACCACTAATTAAAATCGGTAATCTTTTTTGATTGCCGATTTTATTTTGTACCTTTGTGCCATTAAATCTAAGACAATGCACATTGCAGTAGCAGGAAATATAGGAAGTGGGAAGTCGACACTGACGCAGCTGCTGGCCAAACACTATGGCTGGGAGGCACGTTTCGAGGCTGTCGACCACAACCCCTATCTCGAAGACTATTATCGCGACATCTACCGATGGTCGTTCAATCTGGAGGTGTTCTTCCTGAAAGAGCGCTTCCGTGACTTGATAGACATTGCCCATGCTGACCACACCATCATCCAGGACCGCACTATCTACGAAGGTGTCTATGTCTTTATGGAGAACAACAAAGCCATGGGACACCTCTCTGACCGCGACTATGAGACTTTTATGGAGCTCTTCGACCAGATGATGACTGTTGTCCGTCCGCCAGAGCTGATGATTTATCTCCGTGCCTCTGTTCCTCATCTGGTGGGCAACATCCAGAAGCGTGGTCGTGAGTACGAACAGAGCATCCAACTGGAATATCTGCAAAACCTCAACAAGCGGTATGATGACTTTATCTACAATAAGTACCCTGGTAAGGTGATGACCGTTGAGAAAGACCAGCTGGACTACCTCAACAACCCCAAGGACCTGGCACAGATTATCGACCGCATCGACAACCATCTGTTTGGCCTATTCCCAGACAACGTATGAAGTTGACAGTTTAATCTTAATTGTTTAATCTTTAATCTACAAGATATGCACATCGCAGTAGCAGGAAACATCGGAAGTGGCAAGACCACACTGACCAAGATGCTGGCCCACCGTTATGGATGGACGCCCCGTTTCGAACCCGTCGACAACAACCCCTATCTGGCTGACTTCTATGCCGACATGCCCCGCTGGTCGTTCAACCTGCAGGTGTATTTCCTCAACAAGCGTTTCAAGGAGGTGGTAGAGATTTCCAAGTCGAAAGACACCATCATCCAAGACCGCACCATCTTTGAGGATGCCCGTATCTTTGCCCCCAACCTGCATGGTCAAGGTATGATGTCCGACCGTGACTTTGCCAACTATACCGACTTGTTCGACCTGATGATGTCGCTGGTAAAGCTCCCTGACCTGATGATTTATATCCGTTCAAGCATCCCCACGCTGGTAGCACAAATCCAGAAGCGTGGTCGTGAATACGAGCAGACCATGCGCCTGGACTACCTGGAGGGTCTGTCGAAGCGCTATGAAGAGTGGATTAGCACCTATAAAGGCCAGCTGATTATTATTGAGGGTGATACCTGCAAGTTTGGCGAACGTGCCGAAGACTTCAAGCAAGTCACCGACATGATTGACGCCAAACTCTACGGATTGTTCCCCATGGAATAACCGTCAACGGCGACGTTTGCGACTCTTCGCCCTCTTGGTACGATGGCGACGTGATGCCTTGCGACGCTTGGACACCTTTTTCTTGCTGACCTCAGGTGGTGCCGTACTTTTCCACGTCACCTGTTCCTCAGCTGTATAATAGGGTACGTCATCATTGGGATAGCGCTCACAATACTTTAATATGGAGTAGTAGTCGATGTTGCGTACACTGTGGTTCTCATAAAACCAGATTTCTACTGCCGACTGTGCCGTAGCAATCATCACGATGTCGCGATCATAGTCCACATACCAACGAGCAAAGCGATGACTACGCACCGTCGACTCCCATGTCGGCTTGCCATAGTGTTTCTGCATCCACTTCATCAGCGTCACATAGTCTTCCTGCTGACTGATACCCTGTTGTGTGCGAGTGGTCAGCACCAGATGACTACATCCCGTCGTATCTTTGTTAGCACCTACGCTCAACCAGACGTCAAGACCTGCTATGCGACCTGAGAAGCTATTGCTATAGTCACATTGCAATCCCTTCTCTACGAGTTTTTCCGTCAGCTCTTCAGGACTCTGCGCCAGTGAGACTCCTACAAATTCTGTATGTTTCTGAGCCGTTACCAAAAGTGGCAAGAACAGCCATAAAAGTGTCTGAATTATATATTTTTGCATCTTTCTTAAAAAATTCGCATGCAAAGGTACGAATAATTCGTGAATTATTCCTATCTTTGTAGCCAAATATGAAAAAGATCATTATTACCCTACTTGTCAACATGGTCTGCATGCTGGCATTGGCACAAAGAGAAGAGATTGTGTTTACGCCCCAATGGACGGCGCAAGCACAGTTTGCAGGCTACTATGTGGCTGAAGCCAAAGGGTTCTATCAGGAAGCAGGTCTTAATGTCCGCATCAAGCATCCCTCTGCTTCCAATTCTTGCATAAACCATTTGAAGGAAGGAAAGAGTCAAATCATCACGCAGCACCTCATCTCAGCTATGAAGCATATCAATGCTGGCCTCCCCCTCATTAACATCTTACAGACTGCACAGAACAACTCCCAGATGATTATCTCGCATAAGCCACTGAAAAGTGTGGAGAGTCTGCGTGGCAAGCGCATAGGTCGCTGGAAGGCTGGATATTTTGAATTGGGCGTTCTCATCAACAACCAATATAACCTGCAGGTTGAATGGGTACCTTTCGTACAGAATGTCAACCTCTACATTACGGGAGCCATTGATGCCACTATGGCAATGGCGTATAACGAGTATTACCAGCTACTGATGGCTGGTCAGCATATCAACAAGGACCAGATACTCTACTTCCGCGACCTGGGATGCAACGTTCCTGAAGACGGTCTCTACACCTCTGCCGAGTACTACCGTACCCATGAGAAAGAAGTGAAAGCCTTTGCTGAGGCATCAAAGAAAGGATGGGAATGGGCCGCCAAGCACACTGAAGAGACTATCGACATCGTCATGAAGGTCGCCCAAGCTAATAACGTCAAGACCAATCGTGCTGCCCAACGCTGGATGTTGCAAGAAATCCTTAAAGTCATGAAGGATGAAAAGACCGGTCAGCGCACCTATCAGCTCAAGGAGTCTTCTTTACGGCATGCCAACAGCATACTGCTAAAGAACCATGCCATCCAGAAAGCTATAACCTATAAACAAATCACGAAGCCATGAGCACAACCGCCACTTCTACCTATAAGCGTTCCCTGGCTGGACGTCTGACGCGTTGGATCATGTTCACCGTGTTCCTCATCATGACGTTCGTCACCATACTGATTTACATGATGGCGATGGGTGCCATGGCGATTCAGGCTGAGGAGCGTTCACAAGGCATGATGACGAAGACTAACGAGAGCATCAATGCCGTACTCAATACAGTGGAAGTGGCTATTGTCAATATCGTTCCAGAGATTGAAGAGCGCTTAGATACCCCTGATGAGCTTTATGACATTGTAGAACGCATTCTTCGTCTGAATCCAGACATTGTGGGTTCGGCCATTGCCTTCGAGCCCAACTACTTCCCTGACAAAGGTGTCTTCTTCTCGCCCTACGCATACCGTAAAGATTCTATCAACATTATTACCAAGCAGTTAGGTACTGTCGACTACGAATACCACTACATGGACTGGTACCAGATTCCCAAACTGCTGGGTAAGCCCTATTGGACTGACCCATATTACGATACTGGAGGCGGTGAGATGACCATGGCAACCTATTCGTTGCCTCTCTTCAACAGTAATGGTGAGATGTATGCCGTCGTAACGGCCGACATCTCTCTGGATTGGCTTACCGAGCAACTGCATGAGATTGACAAGGTCAACAACAACGCTACCGATGACGTCACTTGGGACGACATGGAGACCTACAGCTTCATCATCAGTCGCAATGGTTCCTATATTGTTCACCCCGACAAGGAGCATGTCCTCAACCAGACTTTCTTCTCCTATGCGCAGGAGACGAAAGACACCATAGACGACCATATCGGCTATGAGATGATTACTGGCAAGCAGGGCTATGAGCAATTCAACAACGATGGTACTGAGTCGTACATTTTCTATAAACCCATCCGACGAACGGGCTGGTCAATGGCCATCATCATTCCGAACAACACGATGTACCATGATGCTTATGTGTTAGGAGGTATCATCATCTTCCTCATGATTGTGGGTCTGATTATCCTGTTCTTCGTCTGTCGTACCACCATCCGCCGTATTACGCGCCCCTTGCGCCTTTTTGCCGACTCTGCCGACGAGATAGCGAAGGGTAATTTCCAAACCGAGTTGCCCATTATCAAGAGTAAGGACGAGATGTACCAGCTACGCACCTCTTTCCAACAGATGCAGACATCGCTGATACGCCAGATAGAGGAGACTAAGACCGTCAATGAGACCAAAGGTCGCATGGAGAGCGAGTTGCAGATTGCCCGCAACATCCAGATGTCCATGCTGCCGAAGATATTCCCGCCATTCCCCGATCGTGACGACATCGACATCTTTGCCCGTCTGACCCCTGCCAAGGAGGTGGGTGGCGACCTCTATGACTTCTTCATCCGCGACGAGAAGCTGTTCTTCTGTGTGGGTGACGTCAGTGGTAAGGGTATTCCCGCCTCACTGGTTATGGCCGTAACACGCTCGCTGTTCCGCACGGTATCGGTTCACGAGAGCAATCCCGCCAAGATTGTAGGACATATCAACGACAATATCGCTGAAGACAACGATTTGAACATTTTTGTCACCTTCTGGGTCGGTGTTCTCGACCTGCCGACAGGTCGTCTGCGCTACTGTAATGCCGGCCACTGTGCTCCACTGCTTATTGGTTCCGGCATGGGTGAGTTGCCCATCATCCCCAATATCCCGTTGGGCATCATGCAAGGCTATAAGTTTGAGGTCCAGGAAGCCACCGTCTGCCGTGGTACCACCATCTTCCTTTATACAGACGGACTGACGGAGGCCACCAATTCCCATGACGAGCTCTTCGACGACTACCGCATGTTGGCTACTGCCCAGCAGATGTATAGCGACAACCACTATAAGCCCATGATGGTGGTAGATACCATGGAACAGGCTGTCAAGCAATTCGTAGGCGACGCTGAACAAAGCGATGACCTTACGATGATGGCCATACAATATCTAAAAGAACAGAAAAATATACGTATGCAACACAGCATTACCCTCATCAACGACATCGAACAAGTGCCATTACTGGCCGATTTTGTCGACATGGTATGTGAAGAGGTAGGCTTTGACCCCTCTGTAGCCATCCAAATGAATCTTGCCATCGAGGAGGCAGTCGTTAACGTGATGACCTATGCCTACCCCGGCACCACAGGCAACGTCAACATCGAGGCTCAAGCCAACGATGAGCGTCTGAAGTTTACTATCATCGATAGCGGTATCCCCTTCGACCCCACTGCCAAGGCCGAAGTCGACACCACGCTGAGTGCCGAGGAACGTCCTATTGGTGGTCTGGGTATCCATCTGGTTCGACAACTGATGGATAGCATCAACTATGAGCGCGTCGACGGTAAAAATGTACTGACTCTTCGCAAGAAATTCGATAAGCCTCCTGTAATACAAGGCTAATTGCGGTCTATTTAATGTTTTTTAACTGCGGTAAGTAGACCCTACTGTGAGATTTTTAATAAATTTGCAAACAATATATACATATGGCATCATGACCGTGTGAGCCACTAAGAGAAATGACAGACATCATACTATCCAGTTTCATTAGCTTGTTTGCCCTTTTTGGCAAAGAAGAACAAGTGGATGAAGGACGAGCAAAAGACATGCTCGTCAGCTATCTTCGTCGCCATTTCGGTATCCGTAACGTCGACCTCTATCTCGACCTCTACAGCGACATGCGTATGGCCTACGAGATGAGTGACGACTTAGATACAAAGGCTACTGTCAGCGGTATCTGCTCTACACTGCATGGTAACATCCGTTCATCGGAAGAGGCACTATTGCTACTCCGTCTCATGGAGTTCTGCAGTGACGATGGCTTGCAGGCTGAAGTTATCTTCAAGGCAATGGCCCAGATTTTTGGCATTTCCGACAAGCAGTACAACTGCTATCTGGACTATGTCAACAACAAGCCGTCTGAATATATCATCCTGCACCACCTCGATAATTTCGATGGTGTGCTGAAGACGCTCCTTGACCCTGCTACGGGACTGTTGCTCTTCACCTATATGGGTCATGACACCGTATTGCTCAACGACATCCCCGTGCTTTCCGGTACCTATCAGGTATGGTTGCAGAGCAGTGTGCTCAAGAGTGCCAGCGGTAAGCCCATCTACTACTCGTCTATCATCAGCAGCTACGGCCAGGGTGACAAAGCCACACAGGCTGTCAGCTTCTGTGGTCGCGACATCAATTTCCGTTTCCCCAATAGCGACAACGGCATGCACGACCTCAGCTTCACGCTGCGCAATGGTGAACTGCTGGCTATCATGGGAGGCTCAGGAACAGGTAAGACCACCCTCTTGTCATTGCTCAACGGTACGCTGGTACCCCAACAGGGCAGCATTACCATCAATGGTCACAGCATCACGGAACCTGCCGCCAAGGCACTCATCGGTTTTGTGCCACAGGACGACCTGCTCATTGAGGAGCTCACCGTCTACCAGAACCTCTGGTACACTGCCAAGTTATGCTTCGAGGGTATGAGTGAGGAAGACCTTGACCGTCGCGTCATGAAGACGCTGAAAGACCTCGGTCTTGATGCCGCCAAGGACTTGAAGGTTGGTTCTCCCATCCATAAATATATCTCTGGTGGTCAGCGCAAGCGCCTGAACATCGCCCTGGAGCTTATCCGCGAACCAGCCGTACTGTTCCTTGACGAGCCTACCAGCGGTCTGTCATCAGCAGATACCGAGAAGGTCATCAACCTCTTGAAGGAGCAGACGCTGAAGGGCAAACTCATCGTGGTCAACATCCACCAGCCGTCCAGCGACGTCTATAAGCTCTTCGACCGTCTGTGGCTGCTTGACAAAGGTGGCTATCCCGTCTTTGACGGTAACCCCATCGATGCCGTCACCTATTTTAAGGAGGCTGCCAACTATGCTGACGCAGAGACCAGTGCCTGTCCCACCTGTGGTAATGTCAACCCAGAGATTGTGCTTAACATCATCGACGAGAAAGCCCTCAACAGCAGTGGTGAACTCTCTGATGAGCGCAAGACGACTCCTCAGGAGTGGCACGAGCTCTACCTGAAGACACAGCAACAGAAAGGATTGGAGGACGTCAAAGTCAGTAACGTACCATCCTCTGACCAGAAGAAGCCAGGAGCTCTCAAGCAGTTCTTCATCTTCCTGCGTCGTACCATCCATACCAAGATTACCAATACACAGTATATGGCCATCGCCCTGCTGCAGGCTCCCCTGCTGGCATTGGTCTGTGGCTATCTGACGCGCTTTGCGCCACCCGAGGGCTATAGCGTCATGAACAACAAGAACCTCGTGAGCTATTTCTTCATGGCCGTCATCGTGGCAACCTTTACTGGTATGAGCGGTAGTGCTGAGGAAATCATCAAAGACCGTGCCTTGCTGAAGCGCGAGCGCTTCCTGCACCTGTCGTATGGCAGCTATATCTGGTCGAAGATAGTCTTCATGGCAGCCCTCTCACTGGTACAGACACTGCTGTTCATCCTTGTGGGCAACACCATGATGGGCATCCAAGGAATGTTCCTCACCTGGTGGGGCATCCTGTTCACGACGGCCTTCCTGGCAAACCTCACAGGACTGTTGCTCTCTCAATGTCTCAGCTCTATCGTAGCCATCTATATCAGCATCCCGATGCTGCTCATACCACAGATACTACTCTGCGGACTCGTCGTGAGCTTCTCTGACCTTACCCCCAAGAGCACTACAGGCAATGTACCCCTGGTGGGCAACCTCATCCCCTCACGCTGGGCTTATGAGGCACTGGCTGTCACCTCGTTCACGGACAACGACTACGAGAAGAACTTCTTCGACATCGACCGTGAGAAGTACGAGAACCAGTTCTATAACATGGGATACCTTTATGAGTTGCAGTCACAGCTGCAGACATTGCGTGACGAGCAGAAGAATGGCAAGACCGTCGACCCCAATCACCTTGAAGTCATCCGTATCAACCTGCCGCGACTTACAGACTATTGTGCCATGCAGCCCTATCAGGGAGACTATAGCTACCAGTCGCTCTACGACTATATGCAAGACGCCGAGCAACTGCTCTCTAAGCGCAGCAATAAGTTAGCCTTGCAGAGAGAGGCCATCATGAGTCAGATGTTGCGTAGCATCAGCAAGGAAGGTGTTCAGCAGCTGAAGCGTGACAACTACAACCTCAAACTGGAGGACTGCGTGATTGGTGCCGACCAGCACTCTATGGTCGATGTCATCGACAACATCCTTGTGCCACGTACAGGACTCATTTTCCTGACACCGTTCAGCACCTGTGGCAATGCGCCGTTCTACTCCAGTCAGAAGGTGGTGGGCTCTTGGCATGTCAAGACGCTGTGGTTCAACCTCTCCGTCCTGCTATTGATGAGTCTCATCGCTATCATCTTACTGCTCACCGACTGCCCAGGCAGATACGTGAGAAAATAACATAACGAATAATAAAACAACAAACATTATTAATAACTTAAAATTTTAACAAGAAATGAAAAAGTTAACTATCTTGGCTCTCGCAGCCATCGTTTTCGCAGCATGCGGAGGTAACAAGAACGCAAACAACGAAGCAGAGGCCGACTCTCTGAAGACTTTCGAGCAGGAGCAGATTGAGGCCAGTATTAAGATGCATTTCGACAGCATCGCTGCTGAGTTCAGCAAGATGGATCAGCCCAGCTTCGTCAAGGAGACCAAGGACGGAATTACGCTGACCAAGGAAGAGAAGCAGGTGAAGCCCACCTATCTGCTCAACGCATCAGTAGCTGACGAGGCTACCACCCTCGCTGAGAAGTATCGTGTACTCAGCGCCCTGAACGTTGACAAGCGCATTGCTGCTCTCTATGAGATGCCCGTTGAGGACTACGACAAGGCTATCACCAAGCTGGCCGCCGACATTGACGATCCTTCTTTCAAGGCTGTTGAGGACGCAAGTTCTCTCTTCGAGACTTCTTCTGCCCTGTATGATGCCATGAACCAGAACGGTCGCATCAACTACTTCTGGCAGATTGCTTCTGCTGCCCTCGTTGAGCAGCTCTACATCGTTTGCCAGAACAAGGACAAGTTCCTGAGCACCTTCAATGACGAGGCTGCTGCAAACGTAACCTTCCGTATCATCCTTATCCTCGACGCTACCAACCGTCTGTCTCAGTACGATCCTGAGATTCTGCCTATCGCTTCTGCTATGACTCCTCTGGAGCACCTCAACGCTACTACTGTTGACGAGTTGAAGTCTCAGCTGGACGACATGGAGGATGAGATTGAGACTGCCCGCAAGGCTCTCATAAAGTAATCTTTTAAACTGATACAACATGATATTTGATATTAAGGAAACACCCGAAGGCATGTACTCTAGCGTCAGCGGTCGCTTAGACACCCCTGCTGCCGTCAAGGCCCAGCAGGAAATCGCCCCGCTTCTGGAGAATGCCGACAAGGCTATTACCCTCGACTGCAAGGATTTGGAGTACATCAGCTCGTCTGGTCTGCGCCTTTTCCTGACCATCCGTAAGGAAACTTCAGCAAAGGGTGGCAGCATTATTATAGAGAACATCAACGAAGACATCAAGAAAGTGTTTATGATGACTGGTTTCTTCAACCTTTTTGATATCCGTTGATAAACCCGCTATATAGCGTATATTAAACATCCTGAGGCCATCCCAACAGAAAAGTGGGATGGTCTCACTGTTTTTACGAAAAAAATGTGTATCTTTGCACACTGAAATGGAAATGCACATGATGGGACGGCCGAAAATGGTCGTAGTGAGTAGCAATACGCTGGCACTGATAGGACTCAGGCAGCTGTTGCAGCGCGTGATGCCGATGATTGAGGTAGACACGCTGAGTTCCTTTGCCGAACTTACAGCCAACCAGCCCGAACAGTATTTCCACTTTTTCGTATCGATAGAGATTGTGCTGAGCGAGCGTGCCTTCTTCATGGAGCGACGCCGCAAGACCATCGTGCTCACCGCCACGCAGCAAGAGACCACACAGCTGACTGACTTCCACTGCCTCTATATCAACCAGACAGAACAGCAGCTGCTCCACACGCTGCTCCAGTTGCAGCAGCACGGACACGGCGATGGTCGCAACCTGCCTCCCGAGATGAAGGCAGAAAGAGAGCGCCAGATTCTGACGCGCCGCGAGATAGAGGTCATGGGGCTCATCGTTCAAGGCTATATTAATAAAGAGGTGGCAGACAAGCTCCACATCGGTTTGTCTACCGTTGTCACCCACCGCAAGAATATCATGGAGAAGTTAGGGCTGAAGAGTCTCTCCGCCCTTACCATCTATGCCGTTACCCACGGCTACGTGGATGTCGACAAAGTCTAGAGTTTTACGCTGCTGATATCTACCAGGCCATTGACGATGGCGTAGATGGTCAGTCCTGCCGGCGAGTGAATCTGCAACTTGCGGGCAATGTTGCGACGATGCGTAATCACCGTGTTCACCGAGATATACAGGCGGTCGGCAATCTCCTTGTTCTGCAGACCCTGTACCACACCGATAATCACGTCACGCTCACGGTCAGAGAGTGCCTCGCCAGAGTCTTGTCCTCCCTTGAACACCATCGACGAGATGTTCTTCGTCACGTCGTCCTGCTTCAGGCGCTGTTCCATGCGACGGATGGCAGGTGTAAAGATGTGGTCTTCCACGTCGGCATGCTGCTGCAGCCATTCCTCATTGTTATAGATGTCGTAGAGCGTGGCCGTCAGCTTGCTGTTCAGATGGGCATCGCCAGGCAGATACTTAATAATGAGTAGCTTCAACTCGCGCAGCTTCTTGTCTGCCGACTCGTGGTGCTTGGAGAACATCTCCACATTATAGTTGGGCAACGGCCGTCCGTCGATGAGCGACTGCACATAGGGGAACAGCGTCTTCTCCTCGTACTTCATATGGCGTCGGATCTCGTGGGCATATTCGTCATAGAAGCGCAGCATCAGCTGGCCCAAGGCATCGTTCTCGCTGATGCTCTCCTGCAGTTCCCTGCGGATAAAAGGTAGCTGAAAGTCAAGATAGTAGCGGTGGCTGGCCTCCAGATAATGCAGCAGCGTAGGCACACTGATGCGCTCGTCGTTGTCGCCGATGGCCTGGTTGTTGATGGTGTAGTTCACCACTGCCAAGAAGGTGTAGCAGTCTACCCCATTCAACTCACACGTCTCTTCTACTGTCTTGTCGCCAAAGCCCAGATTGATGCCAAAACTGCTCAACGCCTGCAACACGCTGTAGTTGTCCTTGATGAGCGTAATCATCCGGTCTTGTGGCTCATACATCTTCACATTCTTCATACCTATTATATATTAACGCTGCAAAAGTACTCATTTCCCATGAACTATGCAATACCCGCCACCCATTTTCATCATTATTAGGTATTACACAACAAGTTATGTAAAAGTTTCTTCCCAAAATGAAAAAAAAATCATGTTTTATTTTGCATTTTACATCTTTATTCGTATCTTTGCAGCAAATCATGCTAAGTCATTAAGACAAGGCTGATTAAAACATCGATGGAATCCAGAGGCTAACGATGCCATTTGTAGGGCAAGCCAAAAGGAAAGGCGTTTACGGACGTTATCAACCTGTGTGTTCAAACTTCGCAACTTTGATTCTGTGCACAGAGATAATGCAACGAACGTCTACGTAGGTGGATTATATTCCAACGAGAGCTATATATTATAGGTATATAGTAAGTGTTGTCCATATAATCACTTGGCGTGGGCTGACTGCGTTGCTTATCCTTGCACAGGGGCAACGCGAAGGCCTGAACACAGGGATGGGCGAAGTAGAAACTCCCATGCCTTTTATTTTTCCATTCGTTACAACTATTGAATCATAGTATTGTGATTTGTATTTATATCAATAAGGATTTAACCTTATCATTTTTAAGTTATTAGAACAGCAATGGGCAATACAATTTCACCGGGAGGTGAATAAGCCCATACAAAAAAAGTGTTAGCTTTAATTAGACAATCCAAGTGCCTCTAATTCGTGAAGAATTGGGGGCATTTTTTATCTATGTGCCGGTAAGGGCGGTTTTGCTATGTCCATGCCACATCCGAAATTCCGATTCCGAAAAAATGCATCCACATTCCACGGACTAATCCTGAACGCCCTATGCATCGGCCTTTACGCAGATGGATGGGGCGTTCATTGCTTCCACGTTGCCATCACGCTGCTTCCATTCAGCTCCGCCCATCCGCAAGACAGCCACTCTCGCATATAAGACAGCTGTTCCCACGTGCGAGACAGCTGTAGCCGCAGAAAAACGCTCAGCGTTTTCCATAAAACGGTCACCGTTTTGGCCAAAGCGCTCACCGTTTCCACCTGTGTACAGCTAATACACGAGCAAGTACAGCTTCCCCTTCGTGGAATCAGCGTGATAGCAAAGTGGAACCTCCACACGCACGGTGCGTCCCCGCAAACCGCTATCTATAAAGGCTTTGCAAGTATTTCGTGGAACGTGGAAGCATTTTTTTGAAAAGCGTGGTTCTGCGTCAATTTGGGTGGTGATTCCAGTCCCATTTCATACCACTATAGAGTAGTTTTGCTCTCAGGACATCGGCATTTGCTCTGTTGAACATACTCCTCTTAATGGCTTTGGTTTTGTTGAC